>Ga0182034_10001555_pt1 | contig 11303 bp, 12 predicted proteins | sample flu12Cox44000172_FD_125972 | JGI IMG/M metagenome (GOLD analysis project Ga0182034, IMG submission 125972) | Lab enrichment of tropical soil microbial communities from Luquillo Experimental Forest, Puerto Rico - flux4day.12C.oxic.44.000.172 | ecosystem: Environmental > Terrestrial > Soil >... | reverse complement strand
CGCGAGCACTGTCTGCAGCGCTTTGCCTGACCCGGTGGGCAGATAACCCAACAGACCAACGATCCCGCCGTACAAGGGGTACTGCAGCAGCAACGGGCCGGACACCTTCGCCGCGCCCGAAAATGCGCGGATGAAGCGGATCGGCGTCCAGTGCAGCAGCGCGCTCGTGACGGTGAACAGCATAATCATCGACGAGATGTTCAGTGCGAAGCGGCTCAGCACGAAATACGCTATGCCGGCCGCGAAGACGATGACATTGAGGATCCACAGGTTTTCCAGCCACTCGGCGGGCGTTCGCTTGCCCGTGGGCTTGGCGGGTTCCGGCTGCTCGTCGAAGACTGCCGGATCGGGTGCGAGCCCCTGCTTCGGGTCCATCCGCCAGATTGCGATGGCGAGCAGGCTGACAACGGTGATCACGGCGATCAGGTTGTACGGCTGGAAAATTGTCAACGTCAGCGGCACGGTCATACCGGTTATCTTGTGAATCACGTTGATTGGGCTGGACGTGTCGGTGTTGGCAAGCGCGATCGATGACGACAGGCCCTGGTTGCAGACGATGAAGCCCATGAACGCGCTGGCGATGAGGTAGCCGAAATGCGCGCCGGGGAGTCGTTTTGCCACCTGGCGCGCGACCAGCGCACCCGCAACCAGACCGAGTCCCCAGTTCAGTAGCGAGAAGACGGCGCTGACACCAAAGCACAGCAGGGCTCCCTGAACCTGGTTTTTCGGCTTGCTCGCGACACGGATGATCGCGCGCTTCAGGATGGGCGCCTCGGCCAGCGTGTAGCCCGTCACGAGGATGAGCACCATTTGGAACGCGAAGGTGAAGATGTTCTGCGCTCCCCATACGCCGCCGTACCAAGCCTTGAGAACGCCGCCCGCCGTCGCGCCCCGGACGAGCAACGCAACCAGCGCCACCACGATGAGGGTGAGGATGACCGCGAACAAATACGGGTCGGGCATGAGGCGTTCGACATACCGGACACACAGTGCGGTCAGGCCCTGGATAAACCCGCGTCGTTCGCCGGATCGTTCGCGTCTCGTCGTCGTCATTTGATTTCCTCAATCTCTTGGCCCGCACCGTGCCCTTAGGCAACTCCCATCAGGTTGCGGGCAGGTGAACCACGGCCGTCACAAACCGGCGCCGCCGTCGCGATGAGTTTTGCTACCGGAAGTTGTCTATATATGTAGTTCGATCGGACTCGATCGGCTCAATCGTCAACTCAATCGTCAGATAGTCAAAGCCCCCGCGCCTTGGTGCGGGGGCCTTTCCGTTGAGAGGGGCTTGTTATGGGTGTGGCCGTGAGTGGAGTCGCAGGCAAAGCAGTCTTGGTCACCGGTGCCAACCGCGGCATTGGTCGGGCCTTCGTGGAAGAAGCCCTGTGCAGGGGCGCGGGGCGGGTGTACGCCGGCACCCGGGATCCCTCGTGGCGTCCCGATGAGCGGGTTGTGCCAGTGGTGCTCGACGTGACCAACGCGGCGCAGATCCAGAAGGCCGTCGCGAAGGCCGAATCGCTTGACGTGTTGATCAACAATGCGGGCATCGCGCTCTACGACGATCTGAGCGATCCCACCGTGCTCGAACGGCACCTGGCCGTGAATCTGTACGGCACGTATGCCGTGACGCAGGCCTTCCTGCCAATGCTGATCCGTTCCAGAGGCGCGGTGATCAACAATCTGTCGGTCAACGCACTGGCACCGCTACCGCTCATCCCCGCGTACTCGATCTCCAAGGCGGCCACGTTCAACCTCACCCAATCGCTGCGCGCCCTTCTCGCTCCCCAGGGCGTGCGGGTTCACGCGGTCTTCACCGGCCCGGTAGACACCGATATGACCCGGGGTCTCGACATACCGAAGTCAACTCCGCAGTCCGTGGCGGCGGCCGTGTTCGACGCGCTCGAACGCGACGAAGAGGACATCTTCCCCGATCCGTTGTCGCAATCCGTTGCTCACCGCTGGGGCAGCAGCCCGGCCAAGGCGCTGGAGCGTCAGTACGCCGAGCTGCTCACAGCCGCACCACCCGTCCCGGCCCACAACTAACCAATCAGGAGGACAAGATGAACGACCTATCCGGCAAGACCGCACTGGTCGTAGGCGCGAGCCGAGGCCTCGGCCGGGGCATTGCGACGGCTGCGGCCGACGCCGGCGCCTCGGTAATCGCCGTGGCCCGCAGTGCAACGACCTTTCCCGAAGGGGCAACCGGCGGTGGCAGCATTAGAGCGGTGATCGCCGACGCGGCCGACGCATCGGTTCCCGGCAGTCTCCTGGACCGATACGACCCGGAGGTTCTCGTTCTGGTAGCGGGGGCCAGCCCGCTGCCGCGCCCACTGCAGCACCACACCTGGGAGACGTTCTCGGCCAACTGGAACACCGATGTGCGGATCGCGTTTCATTGGCTGCGCGAAGCCCTGCTCAAGCCGCTGCGGCCGGGAAGCCGGGTGGTGGTGATCAGCAGCGGTGCCGCTGTGGCCGGATCACCGCTGAGCGGCGGCTACGCCGGTGCCAAAGCCACCCAACGATTTATCAGCGGATACGCACAAGATGAGGCGAACCGCGCCGATCTGGGCATTAGGTTCACCGCCGTGCTGCCCCAAATCACGCCGCTGACCGAGCTGGGCCGTCCGGCCGTCCGGGCCTACGCCGCACGCAACGGCCAGTCCGAGGAGCAATATGTCAAGCAGCTCGGCGAACCGCTCAGCCCGGAGATCGCCGGCGCGGCCGTCGTGGAGCTGGTGCGGTCGGACACGGCCACCGTGGCCCCCGCCTATCTGCTGACCGGCGCCGGGCTGCGGCAGCCGGCGTGATGCTTACCAAAACCGTTGAACCACAACCGAAAGGCCAGGCATGAACATGGACATGGAGACACCCCCGATCGTTTCGGCCGAAGACTGGGAGGCCACACGCCAGCGGCTGCTGGTGCGGGAAAAGGAGCTGGTCCGTGCGCGGGACGCGCTGGCCGCGCAGCGACGGAGGATGCCGTGGCTGGCGGTGGACAAGCCGTACGAATTCGACGGGCCCGAAGGCAGGGTGAGCCTGTTGGATCTGTTCCACGGTAGGCGCCAGCTGATCGTCTACCGCGCGTTCCTGGAGCCCGGGGTGGACGGCTGGCCCGAGCATGCCTGCCGCGGCTGCTCCATGATCGCCGACCACGTCGGTAATTTGGCGCATCTGAACGCTCGCAACACCACTCTGGTGTTCGCCTCCCGCGCCGGCCAGCCCGACATAGCGCGGGTGAAGGCCCGAATGGGTTGGCAGATCCCGTGGTACACGATCACCGACGACTTCGACCGCGACTTCGGGGTCGACGAGTGGCACGGCACCAACGCGTTCATCCGCGACGGCGAACGGGTGTTCCGCACCTACTTCGTCAATAACCGGGGCGACGAGGCGCTGGGAACCACCTGGAGTTTCCTGGACATGACCGCGCTTGGCCGCCAGGAGGACTGGGAAGACTCCCCGGACGGCTACCCTCAGTCACCCCCGTATGCGTGGTGGAAATGGCACGACGAGTACGGCGATGAGACGGCGCATTGGTGGGACGACCCCGAGCCGGGCGAGCGCGATCCCAACGATCCCCGGCCGCGGCGCCGGGACTCATGAAGGACGCGATGCCGACCACCGGCGCCGACGATTTCGCGCAGGTCGCCGAACGCTATCGAACCGAATTGCGGGCGTACTGCTATCGGATGCTCGGGTCCATTGACGAGTGCGAGGACCTCGTGCAAGACACGTACTTGCGTGCGTGGCAGTACTACGACAGGTTCGAGGGCCGTTCCTCAGTACGGTTGTGGCTCTACAAGATTGCGACGAACACGTACCTGAACATGCTTCAGGCACGGAAGCGGCGTCCACTTCCCTCGGGGCTCAGGGCCCCGGCCGACAGTGCGGCAGTCACGCTCGCGCCCGCGCAGTCCGACATTCCATGGTTGCAGCCCGCGCCGGATAGCCTGCTGTACGGCGCCACCGACGATCCGGCTGTGGTCGTGTCTCACCGCAGCAGCGTCCGCCTGGCATTTGTCGCTGCCCTGCAGCATTTGTCGCCCCTGCAGCGCGCGGTTCTGGTGCTGCGCGACGTACTGGGTTGGCAGGCCCGGGAAGTCGCCGAGATGTTGGGAACCTCCACGGCGGCCGTTAACAGCGCATTGCAACGCGCCCGCACGCAACTGGCCGAGACCCGCCCCGCGCCGGAAGCGCTCGACGAACCCACCGAACCCGAGGTGCGCGACGTGCTCGACCGCTACATGTCGGCGTTCGAACACGCCGACGTCGATGCACTGGCGGAGCTGCTCCGAACCGACGTCGAACTCGAAATGCCGCCGATCCCAACGTGGTTCATTGGACGCGATACGGTGCGCGAATTCCTGACCCGGGTAGTGCTGCACACTCCGGATCAATGGCGGCTGGCCTACACCCGGGCCAACGGCGCTCCCGCGTTCGCCCTGTACATGCGTGCACCGGACAGTTCTTCCGGTTCTTTTCAAGCCCACGGACTCGACGTGCTGTCGCTGATCGGCGGTCGCATCGCGCGCATCGTTGCCTTCAACGACCCAACGCTGGTCGCAAAGTTCGGCCTGCCCGAGACGATTACGGAACCACCAACCCTAAGCCGCCCCCACGCAGCGACGACGTGAGGCCGGGCCTTGTCGTGCAGCGATGAGCTGTCCCTGCTGGCCGAGGCGACCCGGTATCTGTTTGGGAGCCTCCTCCTGGTTCGCGAGGCCGACTTCCCGGCACCGACGCCCTGCCGGGACTGGGATTTGCGCCGCCTGCTGCGGCATGTCCGCACCTCTTTAGCGGATCTGACGGACGTGCTGGCGGTGCGCGAGTTTCCCCGAGGGTCCGACCTCGACACGCACCCAGCGGTCGGCACCGATCCGGTGGCCGCGCTGCGGGCGGGCATCGTCGACTTTCTGCTCGCATCGACGCCGCTACCGACGGCGGGCCGGTGGTGCCGGATCGAGGGTCGCTGCCTTCCCGCCAAAACCGTTGTCTACGTTGGGGCGATCGAGATGGTGCTGCACGCATGGGATATCGCCCAGGCCTGTCGAGCCGATCGCCCCATTCCCTCGGACCTTGCTTCGGCCCTGTTGGGCGTTTCCCCGCCACTTGCCGAGGCCGGGCTGGCCGGCCACGTGTTCGCCGAACCGCTGGCGGCGCCGGCGGCAGCCACGCCCAGCGACCAACTTCTCGCGCTCTTCGGCCGTCAGCCAATCGGACCCGGTTTGTGTGCCACCTAGACTGCGCCTATGGATCGCGGTTCCCGGCAAGACGGCGCGGGTGCGCCTGGATTGCTACAGATCGAGGACTGCCTGGACGTCAACGGCGACGTCGTGTTGCCACCGGGCGTCACGCTGATATCCCTCATCGACCGCAACATCGCGAACGTCGGTGACGCCGTCGCATATCGCTACCTGGACTACAGCAGCGCCGCCGACGGAAAGGCCGTCGAGGTCACCTGGACCCGATTCGGTGCTCGGCTGCAGGCCATCGGCGCGCGCGTCCAACAAGTGGCGGATCGCGGTGAGCGAGTCGCGGTCCTCGCGCCGCAGGGCATCGACTATGTCGCGGGTTTCTATGCGGCGGTCAAGGCCGGGACAATTGCCGTGCCGCTGTTCGCGCCCGAACTGCCGGGCCACGCCGAACGTCTCGACACGGCACTGCGCGATTCGGAGCCCACGGCGGTGCTGACGACAATGGCGGCAAAGGACGCGGTAGAGAACTTTCTGAGCAGCGTCCCGGGGCCGAGCAGGCCCGAAGTCATCGTCATCGACCAGATACCCGACTCGATGGGGGAACAGTTCGTGCCCACCGAGCTGGGCATGGACGATGTCTCCCACCTCCAGTACACCTCGGGTTCGACGCGACCCCCGGTCGGTGTGGAGATCACCCACCGCGCCGTCGGCACCAACCTGGTGCAGATGATCCTGTCGATCGACCTGCTGGACCGGAACACCCACGGCGTCAGCTGGTTACCCCTCTACCATGACATGGGCCTGTCGATGATCGGCTTTCCCGCGGTGTACGGGGGACACTCCACACTGATGTCGCCCACCGCGTTTGTCCGTCGGCCGCTGCGGTGGATTCATGCAATGTCCGACGGGTCTCGGCAGGGTCGTGTGGTCACGGCCGCGCCGAACTTCGCCTACGAGTGGACGGCACAGCGCGGCATACCAGCGACAGGTGACGACGTCGACCTCAGCAACGTGGTGATGATCATCGGTTCCGAACCGGTCAGCATCGATGCGGTGCGGACATTCAACAAGGCGTTTGCGCCCTACGGATTACCGCGTACAGCGTTCAAACCCTCGTACGGCATCGCTGAGGCGACGCTGTTCGTCGCGACCATCGATCCGTCCGCGGAGGCATCGGTTCTCTATCTCGACCGCGCCCAATTGGGCGCCGGTCACGCGGTACGCGTCACGGCGGATGCCCCCAATGCCGTGCCGCAGGTGTCGTGTGGCCGGACGGCCCGCAGTCTGTGGGCGGTGATCGTCGACCCCGGAACCGAGACCGAACTGCCCGACGGTGAGGTCGGCGAAATCTGGCTGCAGGGCACCAACGTTGGTCGGGGCTATTGGGGACTGCCCGACGAGACCCAGCTGACATTCGGCGCAAAGCTGCAGTCGCGGCTCGGCGAAGGCAGCCGCGCCGAGGGCTCGACCGCCGGAGGCACCTGGCTGCGAAGCGGGGACCTGGGGGTGTATCTCGACGGCGAGCTTTACGTGACGGGCCGCATCGCGGATCTGGTGACCGTCGAGGGCCGTAACCACTATCCGCAAGACATCGAGGCCACCGTCGCGGAAGCCTCACCGATGGTGCGTCGTGGATACGTGACCGTGTTCTCCGTGCCGGCCAATGAACTGCCGGGCTGCGATGCCTCGACTCTTGACGCCGGTCCACGCCTGGTGATCATCGCCGAACGAGCCGCGGGCACCAGCCGCGACGACCCACGGCCGGCGATCGAGGCGATCCGGACCGCGGTGGCGCGCCGGCATGGCGTGACCGTCTCCGACGTGCGTCTCGTGCCCGCCGGTGCGATCCCACGCACCACTAGCGGCAAGCTGGCCCGCCTGGCCTCTCGCGCCCAATACCTAGGCGGTAAGGCCGGGGCTACTGGTGTGCGCGAAGGGGTGTGACCAGGCGAAACCTCACTAGGCCCAGCCGAGCTGACGCATCGTCATGCCGTCGTTCCAGATCTTCGTCAGGTGGCGGATCTTGTCGCCGTCGAAGTCCATCACGTACACGTAGTCGGCTTCGGCGGATTTGCCCGTCGGCGGTACCGGCCCGCCGTCGCCGGTGTGCGTGCCGCGGAAAACCCCGAACACGGCCACGTTGTTGCGCATCTCGTCGACGGCGAACGACCGCACCTCGGCGTTACCGTCCGGCAGGATCGTCATGAGGCCCCGCATCCAGTCGGTGTAGGCCGCGAGAGTGGTCACATCAGCCAGCGCGTCGGCCTGCGCCGCGAAGGTCGCGTCGGGGTGGCAGTACTGCTGGCATCCCGGCCAGCCCTTGCCGGTCTCACAAGCCTCGAAGAACTGCTCGGCGGTCTCCTTGATCGTGCTCATAGCGAATTGTATGCACCGAGAAACGCTCACCTCGCCACCTACCTCGGCGGCAAATAGCGAGCGGCAGAGGAACCCCGGCAGACCCAGAGTGATGGCATCCTGGCCGTGTGGGTCTGCTATTCCGACTTGCGGAGCTTCTGATCATGATCCTGCCGCTGGCGGGCGTGATCATCGCTGGGATAAAAGCATTCGGCGCCTACAAGCGGCGAGCCGGAGCGCCGCAGGATGCCGATCGGGCACCGATCGCAGACGTGGCGACCTCGTCCACCGGGCGGGCGGGGAACAACCAAGCGGCTCAATGGCGTTCGCTGCGGCGCGTCATCGAGGAGCACGGCCGCACCGACGCGCGCTGGCTCGAATATGAACTCGACTTCGCCAAGCTCCTCGACTTCCCGCTGATGACCGACATGCGCGATCCGCTCACCATCGGCTTCCACAAAGCCAAGCTGCGAGCAGACTTCCTGCGCCCCGTCAAAGCCGAAGATCTGCTCGACGACCGGGATGCCGCGACGCAGTATCGGGCCGCTGTTGAGGACTACGTGACCGCGTTCAACATCGCCGAGGCCGAGGCGACGCGCAGACGCCGCAGCGACTTCTCGCGCGACGGCCAACAGCGGATCGCGCGGGCTCAGAGCCTGTTGCGCGTGGCGTCGGACCCCGGCGCGGCGCCGCAGGAACGCCAGAAAGCCTTCGACCTGGCCCGCAAAGAACTCGACGGCCTCATCGTGTTGCCATCCACGACACAGGCCAGCATCGAGCGTGGGATCTCCGGTCAGATAGAGGGCTGACTTTCAGCTCTTATCGGCAGATTACGGCGTGCATTAGAGCCACCCGTCTACCGTTCTACGGCCCCCAAACCAGAAGGTCTTCCATTCCATTGTTCATCGCGACTGTGTTCGGCTGTGGGCCGGTGACATCGAAGTAGATCTTGCCGGTCGATTGCGCGCCTTGCGGGATAGTGGCCCCGCTAATCGTGTTCGGACCCGAGACTTGCCAGAGGACCCGGTAATTGACACCGCCGGCACGGGCATTGAACTGCGAGACGGCGGGGGTGACGGGGCCCCGGACCGCATTGACGGTCGCGGTGGCTTCCCACAGCTGACCGGCCACGGGGTAGCCCGGAACCTTGTCGGCGCTGGATTTGAGGTCGCTTACTGTCCAGGTGAGTTGCACCTGGCCGACCGAGTCAGTCATCGACAACGCACTGCCAAGGGTGCCGGTGACGGGATAGGCCGACTTCGCAATCGGTGCGCCGGTGACAGAAATGGTCGCCATGCCCACGATCGCTACGGCCGTCATTATCATCGTGGTGATCTTCATTTGCACTCCATTACTCCGTGGGCGACTACGCCATTCGAAGTCACCCTCCGTAATGCATACTTTAAGCCGCAAATGACCAATGTTTGCAAAAATTTCCTGCCAAACTTTTCAATGTCAAATGGGTCCAATCGCTGTGAAACGATGATCAGATGACCACCCAGCCCGGCCCGCCGGCCGCCGAGTCAGCCGGCAACCCAGCCCTCGCGGGGTATCCGGTCACTCCACCACCACTTCCCGGTCCAGTGACCTTCGAGCAACGGTGGGCCGACCTCACCTTCATCCACTGGCCGGTGCGGCCGGCAAGCGTCGAAAGCCTCTATCCGCCCGGAACCCGGCCGGACGTGTTCGCCGATGGGATGACCTACGTAGCGCTCGTCCCATTTGTCATGGACGGCACCAAAGTAGGCACCGCAGTTCCGGTGCCGTATTTCGGCAGGTTCGCAGAGACGAACGTCCGGCTCTACTCGATCGACGACGCCGGCCGGCACGGGGTTCTCTTTCGGTCACTGGAGACCGCTCGCCTGGCCATGGTGCCCGCCATGCGGATCGCCCTAGGCGTCCCCTATACGTGGTCGAGGATGCGGGTGACGCGACGTGGCGACAAGATCACCTATGACAGTGTGCGCCGGTGGCCCCGGCGCGGTCTGCGCAGCCGGCTGACGATCGCCATTGGTGACGTGACCGAACCGACGCCCCTGGAGGTCTGGCTCACCGCCCGCTGGGGCGCGCACACGCGCAAGGCTGGGAAGACCTGGTGGGTGCCGAACGAGCATGAGCCATGGCCGTTCCGCGCGGCCCACGTCGTCCAGCTGAGCGAGGAGCTGCTGGACGCCGGGGCGGTGAGACCCGCCGGCGAGCGCCTGCGTGCGCTCTATTCACCCGGGGTCCGAAACCGCTTCGGCCGTCCCCGCATCGTCCGCTGACAGGCTGTCAAGGGCACGAATATCCGCCGTCGATCACGATGTCGGAACCCGTCATGTAGCTGGACGCCTCGCTGGCCAGGTACAGGTACAAGCCGGTGAGCTCTTCGGGCTGGCCCAAGCGGCCCATCGGTATTTTCGGCTCCCACAGGGCGTGGTATTCCGCGTAGGGCTCGACGAGCTCGGTGAGGATATAGCCCGGACTGACGCTGTTCACCCGGATCTTGTGCGGGGCGAACTCGACGGCCATGGCCTTCGTCAGGTGTACGACCGCCGCCTTCGAGGCGCAGTAATGGCCTACGTGCTGCGGGATGTTGATGATGTGGCCCGACATCGAGGCGGTGTTGATGATGACCCCGCCCCGTCCCTGCCGGACCATTGCCCGGGCCGCCGCCTGGGCGGAAAGGAATACGCCGGTCACGTTGGTGTCCTGGATGCGCTGGAATTCTTCCGGCGGCATCTCCAGCATCGGGGCGAGGGAGATGATCCCAGCGTTGCAGACGGCTATGTCGATGCCGCCCAACTCGGCAGTCACCCGGTCCAGCATTCCGCTTACCTGGTCTGGTTGGGTCACGTCGCAAGGGACGGGCACGACCCTGCCACCGGCTGCGGCGAGCTCTCCGGCGACCTCCTCCAAGACCTCGGAATGCCTTGCCGCGATGGCCACTTCGGCGCCGGCTTGGACGTACGCCAGCGCCACCATTTTGCCGATACCGCTGGACGCCCCGGTCACCAGGGCCCTCTTGCCGCGCAAGTCGAACAAGTCCAAGACGTTCATCGTTCTAGTGTGTCCGCTATGGGCAAATTCACCAGGGCCGAAATCGAGCAAGCGTTACAGAACTACACAACCGTCGTGGAGGGGTGCAGCGCGTCGGGCGACTGGCGACCCTTTGCGGATCTTTTCACCGAGGACGTCGTCTACACCGAGCATCAATACGGCGTCTTTCACGGCCGCGAGGCGGTGCGGGACTGGATCGTCGCCGTCATGGCGCCCTTCCCGCACATGCGCTTCCCCAATGACTGGGTTGCCTACGACGAGGACAACGACGCCGTCGTCGTGATGATCAAGAATCTGCTCGACCACCCGACCGACCCAGATGGTGAGCCGTTCTGGTTCCCGAACTGGACTCGCCTGGTCTACGCGGGTGACGGCTTGTTTTCCAGCGAGGAAGACATCTACAACCCAAACCGAGACGCGCCCGGTGTTGTCGCGGCCTGGATGCAGGCCGGCGGGCAGCTCGCCTCAACCGAGATTCTGCAGCCCCAACACCACGCATAGCTGCTTGCGGCGAAAGCACTATCGCTTTTCGGAGTCGCATCATGCCTTGCTGGACGGGACTGCTGTGGCGGGAGTGACTCGCCTCCGCCGCCGTGAACGGACCGCAGCCAGCGCCTGCTCCCAGGCGAGCATGGTGGTGGCCTTCAGGTTGGCCGGCTTGGCGCTGTCCTTGGATAGCAGGGCGGTCGCGGCGGCTTTCGTGGTCCCCGACGCCTT
>Ga0182034_10001554_pt1 | contig 11312 bp, 10 predicted proteins | sample flu12Cox44000172_FD_125972 | JGI IMG/M metagenome (GOLD analysis project Ga0182034, IMG submission 125972) | Lab enrichment of tropical soil microbial communities from Luquillo Experimental Forest, Puerto Rico - flux4day.12C.oxic.44.000.172 | ecosystem: Environmental > Terrestrial > Soil >... | reverse complement strand
GCGACGTCCTCGGGGGAGTTAGTTCCGGTGCCCGGCGGCAGGGCGACTTCGGTACGGGCGAACATGCCCGCATCCCGGATCGGGCCGGGAAACAAGGTCGAGACGCCGACGCCGGTTCCGTGGAGTTCTTGTCGGAGTGCCAGCCCGAGCCCGCGTAGCCCCCACTTGGTCGCCGTATATACAGGTCCATTGCCAGGCGTCGCGACGAGACCAGCCACCGAGGAGATAAAAACGATGTGTCCCTCGCCGCGCTCTTTCATCGCCGCCGAAGCTGCGCGCGCGAGCGCCGCTGGGGCAACCAGGTTGATCCTGATTGCCTCCTCCAGCTCGGCGTCGCCCACCTCCGCAAGATCCTGTGCCATGTCAACGCCGGCGTTGGCGACCAGGACGTCCACCGGCCCGGCCGATTCCAGCAGGTTGCGAATCTCCTCCGGCTTGGTCAGGTCGGCGACAAACCCGCGTGCCGGTGGACCTAGCTCTGTGACCAATCGCGTGACGTGAGTCTGGCGTCGGCCGGTGACAATGACCGCACACCCGCGCCGGGCCAGGTCATGGGAGATGGCACCACCGATTCCCCCGGTGGCACCTGTGACCAAAACAGTTCGACCCGCTAGTCGCATACTCGGCTCCCATCCGCCGCATCACTCGGCGTTTCCAACACCCGTAGCGGGTGGAGACCGTCGACTGCGCCGACGAACGGCGGGTGGATGCTGTAGCCGAGCATGCGGCGGATGTCATCGGAAACCGTTCGCGCGATTTCGCGCGATATCGACAAGGTGAAGGCCTCCATCGGCCGCAGCCATGGTTGACAGTACTGGGCGGTGACCGCCAGACGCTCGCCGGGAGTATTGTTGGCGCCTCCGCCGTGCCACAGCGTGCCCACAAAGAAGACGCACGAGCCGGCGGGCATGACGACGGGTAGCGCGTGATCGTCTGGGCCCGGTGGACGCTGGCCCCACCGGTGGCTGCCGGGTATGACCACCGTCGCGCCGTTGTCGGCGGTGAAGTCGTCGATCGCCCAGATCGTCGCCGCCGTCAACGGTGCCCGTGGACGCGGAATCGGGTAGAACCCGTCGTCATGGTGGGGTAGCTGCGCGGCCTCTCCGGGCTGAATGTTGATGGCCTGCAACGCCGAAAGCAGGTAGTTGGGCATCAGTAATTGATCGAGCACCGCCAGCACCCGTGGATTATCGACCAGCCGGTCGCACACGCGCGTCCTGCTCAGCACGCTATAAATGCGTTGGGTGCGCAGGCCTTCGAAAGAGTTACGTCCGGTGTGCCCCAGCCAGGGGCGCACAACCTCACGGATTTGCCGGCACTGCTCGGTACTGAGCAGGTTCTCCCAAATGACGTAGCCGTCGCGGTCCAGAGCCACCAAGTCGGCCTCGACGATCGCGCTGTCGACCGAGCTTCCGCTGCTTGCTGTCCGCTTGTACCGACCCGCCAGATCGCTCTTGAGGTCCTCCAGCGTTATGACGGACTCGTCGTCGATGTTCATTCGTACTTCCTTATCCCGCCGGGGCACCCCCTGCCCACACTAAGCCGAGTTCGTCTCAACCCATACCCGAATCGCGTCGACACGGTGGCTAGCTCCTGATGATGGAGAGCTTGCGAGGGCGGCGCGGTACTAATTTGCCGGCAGTTTGAGGAGTCTCTCGGCGTTGAGGTGGCTGATTTTCGCTTTGTCCGCAGGGCTGATCGGAAGGGCGTCGAGGAATGCACGCCCCCGCCTGTTCGCGTTGAACGGGTAGTCGACGGAGAACAGGATGTGATCCGATCCGATGATGTGGTGCGGCAGCTGAAACGGTGGCTGTGTGAACATGCCGCTCGTGGTCACCCAGAAGTTTGAGCGGAAAGTGTCAGCCACACTGCGCTGCAAGCCTTCTCGCTGGGCGGCTGGGGGTAGCCATTCGTCGGCTCGGTCAAGCATGAACGGGATCATCTCGCCCATGTGGCCGATGATGATCTGCAATTTGGGCAGTCGGTCGAAGATTCGCGCGGCGATCATGCGTAGCACATGCAGGCCCGTTTCGGCATGCCAGCCCCATGGGGCGGTGCCCAGCGCATAGCTAATAGCGGGCGAGAAGCCTTTGTAGTGCTCGCGGCGAAGACTTTCGGGCGGTAACCCGGGGTGCAGGTAGATCGGTACGTCGAATGCGGCCGCGCGTTCCAGGACCGGAAATAGCGACGGATGATCCAGGAAACGGCCGTCGGCCCGGCCGTTGACAAGCCCACCCATGAAGCCCAATTCGCCAACGGCCCTGTCCAATTCGCTGACCGCTGCATCGGCGTCACCCGTCGGCAGTGCAGCAAAAGCCGCGAACCGGTCAGGGCGGTCAGCGACAGTGCGTGCGGCTCGGTTGTTAGCGCCAACGGCGATCTCGATCTGGCGCTCCGCAGGAATCGGCTTGAAGGTCGGGACGACCTGGCTGATGACCTGCATGTCGATGCCACTTTCGTCCATGTGCTTGAGCCGCGACTCGCCAATGTTGGTGATCTCGAGAGCCGACGGATCAACGGCATCCTGGGCGCCGAGACCGTAACGAACCAACTCGACGAATGCTTGAGACACGAAATGTTCTTCCAGAGCGATGACGCGCATCGTTAAGTTCCTGCTGGGAGATCTCTGGAGCGCGCCGAGGCGGCGAAAGTCGAGCCCTGGATTCCGCCCGCGGCGCCAGTGACAAGAACGGGCCCGACAGTCATGATGTTGTCCTTCCAGTCGCGGCGTCCCGCAATCGGTGCCCATCCCGATGGAGGCTCAGTACCATTCTGCGAGGCCCGTGAACCCAAGCCGATGACATTGGTACGTGTAGTATCCAGTCAAAATTGGCGGGCGCCGCATCGGACTTGCCGGCGCTGTCGTCCACCTCCGCGATGAAGCCGCTCTAATTTTGGCCGACGGCAAAGACATAACGCCTTTCGCGCATCCGCAGGTGATTCAACCCGCTCGTACGTTGTGGGGTCTAAAGTCGATCCATGAGCAAAGTCGCGCCGCCTCGGTAGCGACATGAGTACTCCGACGACGCGCCCCTGGAGGGCGCTGTGGGCGATGCTCGTCGGCTTCTTCATGACCCTGATCGACTGGACGGCAGTCTCCGTCGCGAATCCTTCGATCATGGCGGCGCTACACGCCGACTACGAGTCGGTTATCTGGGTGACCAGTGCTTACTTGCTGGGCGCGGCCGTGCCGCTACTAGTGGCCGGGCGCCTCGGTGACCGGTTCGGCCCGAAGAATATGTATCTGATCGGGCTTGCCATCTTCACCGCGGCGTCATTGTGGTGCGGGCTGTCAGGCTCAATCGACGTGCTCATCGCTGCGCGCGTGGTCCAGGGTGTCGGTGCCGCGTTGCTCACGCCGCAGGCGATGTCGACGATCACGCGCATTTTCCCGCCGGAGCGTCACGGCGTCGCGACGAGCGTCTGGGGCGCCGCTGTCGGCGTCGGAATGCTGGCGGGGCCATTGGTCGGCGGCGTGCTCATCGACCAACTGGATTGGCAGTGGATCTTCTTCGTCAATGTGCCGATCGGCATCATCGGTTTCGGGCTTGCCGTCTGGCTGATGCCGGTGCTACCCACGAATCGGCACCGGTTGGATGTCATCGGCGTGTTGCTATCCGGGATTGCTCTCTTCTTGATCGTGTTCGCGCTGCAAGAGGCCCAGCCCAACCACTGGGCGCCGTGGATCTGGACAATGATCGCCGCCGGGTTGGCCATGATGGCCGCATTCGTGTACTGGCAGTCCGCCAACCAGAATGAGCCGCTTATTCCGTTGCGCGTGTTCAGCGACCGCAACTTTTCGGTGTCCAGCTTCGCCGTAACGTTGAGCGCCTTGATGGTGACCGCCATGGTGTTGCCGGTGATGTTTTTCGCCCAGACGGCGTGCGGGCTGTCGGCAACGCGCGCGGCGCTGTTGACTTCACCGATGGCGGTGGCGACGGGCGTGCTGGCGCCCCTTGTTGGTCGGATCGTGGATCGCTCGCACCCTCGCCGGGTCGTGGGCTTCGGGTTCACGGTGACGGCCATCTCGTTGACCTGGCTGTCGATCGAGATGACCGTGGCCACACCCATCTCGCGATTGGTGTTGCCGTTCACCGGCATTGGCGTGGGCATGGCGTTCATCGGCTCACCGCTGACGGCCACCGCGATCCGCAACCTGCCGCCGGAGTTGGCCGGTGCGGGCGCCGGTGTGTTCAGCGCCACCCGCCAGATGGGCACGGTGCTGGGCAGCGCCAGTATGGCCGCGGTCATGGATTGGCTAGTTGTTCGGCAGTTGCCGCCGATCGTCACCGGCGTAACCCTGGGCGTGGGAGGTGAGGGCAGTGAAGTCGCCCCCCTGCCGGAATTTCGTGCTGAATTCGCAACGGCGATGTCTCAGTCCATGTTGCTGCCGGTATTCGTGGCGCTGCTCGGTGTGGTGGCTACGCTGTTGCTGGTCAGATTCGGCCGGCCGCAACGCATTTCGTCACCCGCCTCCGCTGGAGTGTCTTGCGACGAAGCCGAGACACGGGCGGACAAACGGCATATTGCTTGGTAGCGAAGCGGATTCGATTCCCGGCGGCTACGCCTTACACGCCTTTGGTACCGGACACGATGAACGCGGTGAAGCCAGCCAAGAACGTTCCGGCTTGCTCGGCATCGGCCAGACCCTGCCACCACGCGCGGATCCGGTCAGGGTCCAGGAGGCCGGCAGCCTGCGCCGCGGTGAGCCGGCCACCGATCAATAGGCCGAGGAACTCGAAGTCAATGAAGACCGGATGGCCAACGACGTTGATTTCGGTCATGCCGTGCTCGCGAAGGAGACGCGGCAGCTGTCGACCAATCCAGCCGTTGCGGATCCCATCGCTGAAGGCTTCGACCACCGCGCGGGTCGTCGGCTTGTCTGGGCTATCGATCACAAAGGTGTCCCAGTCGAAGTCGAAAATGCTGATCCGACCGCCGGGCTTGATGACTCGGACCATTTCAGCCACGGCGGCGTCGGCATCGGGAACATGCATCAGCATTCGCTCGCTTCGGCAGGCGTCAAAGGTCGCGTCGTCAAACCGCAGGGCCTGAGCGTCTCCGACATGAAAGGCGACCGGCAGGTCTAACTCCTCCGCTCGCCGACGGGCCTCGAGGATCATGGCTTCACTGAAGTCGACGCCCACCACCGATCCGTCGGGACCCACGATGCGGGCGATTTCAAACACGTCCGCACCCATCCCGCAGCCAAGGTCGGCGACGTGGTGACCATCGCGGAGCCGAAGTCCGTCAAGAATGATCGGCTTGGATCGAATGATGTCGGGGAGGGAATTGCCTCGATCGAGGAATCGTACGAAGAAGTCGGGGTCGCCACTGTGATCGACTTCTGTGAAAAGGCTGACATCCTGGCTCATAGTTCCCCCTGCACTGCCCCTCAGATCAACCGCGTTGCTACGGGTGGCTACAGGATAGTCACGTGCTGTCCGAAAGGCATCGAGCGGCTTACCGGATATCCACCCACCCCGTAGCAAAATCTATTAATTCCCAACGAATTTGCTAAAACCGGTGGTTGCGCTGCTTGCGTGGTGCTAAGAGTGTGGCTAGAGGTTGCGCTCCGGACATTGTGTTCGATCGGTGAACGTCATGACGATTATTCGCAAGCCAGGCTCAGCAGGCGTCGTCGCTGGTCTAGCAGTCGGATTTGCCAACCCGGCACCAACCTCCTCTGATCCTTCGAAGTTTCGATCCTTCCCATTTACCCTGGCGCAGGTTTCTCAGGCGTTCGTCGGCGGCCCCTTAGCCGCGCCGAGGGGCTCAGGGCCGCTCGAAGTGCTGGTAGTCGATGGGAGTCGTCCAGTCTCCACCCCACCGCCAGCCCCGGTCCGCGAAGACGTGTACGACCGGGTCGCCGTTGTGTAAGAGTCCCGGCTCGGTGCGGCTTCGGTCCAAATAGGCGGCCGCGTTCTGCGGTTCGAATGCGCCGCTGGCGTAGATGCACGGGTTGAGAAGCGGATTGAGGTCGATAGCTCGACCGTAGGCGTGTTGAGACCAATGGTTGGTCCCCGGGATGCCTCGGCAGTTGAACGCCGAAGTGTTGTTGTCCTCCATCGATAGCTCATCATCAGCGGCCGGATAGTGGTCGACCGTGCGCATCTTCTCGATGGGGAAGCCCAGTCGGTAAAGCTGCTCGAAGATCATGATGACCTCCGGCACCAGCTCTTCGTGCACGATCAGCTCGCCGCGGTGGGTTTGGCCGTCGAAGCCGATGTGGTCGACGCCGACCCGCCGTAGCTGCGCGGGTTCGATTGGGCACCCCGGCCGCCAACTCGCGCCGAGTTCCGCGGGAGTGACCGGCTGAACGGTCGCACCGGCAGGCGCCGGCGGCGCGCCGGGGGCCGACGACACGGCGGCCGACGGTGATGGTCTGGCCACAGGAGGTGGTGGCGCGGCGCTGCACTGCACCAGCACGACACCGGTTGCCATCGTGCCCACCAGCACGGCAACCCACCGCCTGAAGGACGTCAATTGGGATGAGTCCTCACCGCTTGCTTCCAACCCGACAAGACCGCTGCGATCAGGTTTCGCCAGACAAGACCGGCACCAACGCTACCGCTGACGGATTTCCGCTGTGGCCGTACCGGGGCTTCGATCACCATTGCCGCCAAAGCTGTTTACTCTTGCGATATGCCCGTCGTTGGCGAGTTGGTCCGCTGCATCAGCGGCAGATGGATGATCCGGCCATCGGTGCACAAGGCCATTGCCGTTGGAACTGTCCTGCTGGCACTCACTGCGGCTTCCTCGCCCGGCTATGCAGCGCACACCGCGGTAACCGACAGCGCGCAGACGACGTGGGTGCCGGTGCCCGATGCTTTGCCTAAGCGGGCTACGCACGCACCAGACGCGACTCCCTCACCCGCCTTCGCGACCGTCTCCAAGCTGATCAACGGTGCCATTGCGGCAAACGGGCTGCCAGGCGCCGTGGTTGCGGTCGGGCACGGCGGCAACGTCGTCTTCCATCAGGCCTACGGCTCGCGCAAGCTGGCGGGCGAACCGGGGCTCGACGGATCGCCCGCACCCGCAGAGCCGATGACCGAGGACACGATCTTCGACATGGCGTCGTTGACGAAGTCCCTCGCGACGGCGATCGCCGTCATGCAGCTTTACGAACAAGGCGAGGTTGAGTTCGACGATCCCATTCAGAACTATTTGCCGGACTTCAACGCGGCCAACGATCCACAGCGTGCAAGGGTGACGGTTCGCATGTTACTTACGCACACTTCAGGCACAACGGGAGACGTAGAACTCAAAGATCCGTGGGGACTGGACGGAGCCGATAAGGCAGAAGGCATTCATCGTGCGCTCACCACGCCGCTGGAATCGGTTCCCGGTCAGGCTTTCCGCTACTCCGACATCAACTTCATTCTGCTTGGCGCGCTGATTGAAAAACTCACGGGCGAGGCGGAAGATGTTTACGTTCAGGAGAACGTATTTGCGCCGCTTGGCATGGACGATACCCACTATCTTCCGCCGGCCAAAGCATGTGGTCCGAACACGATGCGGGGGGCTGCAATTGGGTGGGCCCCGGCGTCAAACGAGCGCGTGCAGGTCGCTTGTCCTGAAGGTACATGGAGCACAAGCCTTTTGTCGCGCATCGCACCCACAGCGCATGACGAGGAAAACGGAGCCGATCCGAGCAAGAATCCCGATTTCGGTTATCTGCTTCAGGGCACGGTGCATGACCCGACGGCGCGCCGCATGGGTGGAGTGGCCGGGCATGCCGGTCTGTTCTCGACGGCGCACGACGTCAGCGTCTTTGCGCAGGCCCTGCTAGATCGGCTTGCGGGCCGCCCGAGCGACTTTCCGCTGACGCAAGCGACTCTGGAGTTGATGACGGCGCCTGAGCAGCCGGGACATACGGCTCAACAACTCGAAGCAGCGAACAACGCGACCCGCAAAGCCATCGCAAACACCCCAAACAGAACAGACCCGTTGCTCGCTCCGAGCTACCCGGCGATCGCGGGACAAAGTCTGCGCGGCTTTGGCTGGGATATCGATACGTGGCTTTCTCAGCCGCGAGGCCGGATCTTTCCCATCGGGAGTTTTGGCCACACCGGATTTACCGGAACCACGATTTGGATCGACCCAGGCTCAGACACCTACGTAATTCTGCTCACGAATTCAATCCATACGCGAGGCAGTCGACCAATCTCGAATCTGCGAGGCGACGTAGCTACGACGACGGCCCAAGCCCTGGGTCTGTACGGCAGTGCACCGACAGCGACTTCGGTAGCTCCACCTACTTCGACGCGGTCGGGCAATAGGCGTTGATCGCGGCGTGCGCCAAATTTTCAGCGTCTTCATAAGAGAGCCGCGGCGCCCACGGATCACCTTTCGCGGAATCCTGATTTGCAGTAGTCAAGATGTTGTCCACCGCCGAGCCGAACGACTGCGGCCTCGGCGGCAGCAGCGAGAAACATATGTGATGACCGAACTCCATGAACCGCTGACGGGTAGCCTCGGTGCCGTTGTACGGGATGTTGTAACTGGCCAAGGCGTTCAGGAACACACCGTCCGCCCCATTACCCGGAGCGAGCGGTTTCGACGATGCAGTGACCGTCCTCGTCGGCGGCGCCGGCGAGGACGCCGTCCTGTCCCGCAAGGCGTAGTCGGCCACAGCGCTCAGGCCGGCCAAAGCCCCTACTGCCACGACCGCCGCGACGACGATGATCCCGAACGGCTTCGCCCTTGACGGGCGTGCCGACCGTGGTTGCTTGCGAAGCGCCGATCCGGTCGGGACATCGCGGTCGTCGATAGTCATGCAATGTCTCCTTCGACCCGCGGACGGTCGTCTAGGGTCCCCGGCTTGCTTGACGATGGCACGAATAACATTTTCGCAGCTCAATCCGGAAAAGTGCGGAAACGCTGAAGGTTCAATTTTCCGGCAGCCGCACAAGCAAATTTTGCGCCGGTTTGCTGAAGACCCACCAGCGGTTTCGTTCCAGCCGCACTCATCTAGGCCGCGCCGCGGAATCGGCGGGCGCGTGCCACGCGTACTCGGCAAACCTGAAGCGCGTCACCGTGGCCCGGATAGCGTTCCCGGCGGAAGCTGCCGTATGCGAACGCTGTCCACACCAAGAGGCGTCGTGTGCGGTTCATGGCCAGCTCGAATCCGTATAGAGGTGGGCAGATCGTATCGCCACGCGCGGGAAAGTGCATTCTCCGCGTCGTCGACGCGCGCTGGGTCGGTTAGGACCCTCCGCCAACGAGATTGCCGTTTTGTGGGCAGTAGGCGTGAACGGAGATGGACACATACGTGTCGGCATCACCAGCGAGTGCCGGATTGCTGGCCCGAAACGCCGCGACTATCTGCGGCACCGTCATCCCTTGCCGGATGTCGTCGCACACCGTCTTGCCGTTGGAGACGGCGGCCTCGGGATTGGCGAACGAGATGCCATGGTCGTTCAGAGCCTGTACGTACTGATTGTCCTGATCCGGTGTGGAAGCGATCGACGACGGGCTAGCGGCCGGCGCCGAAGGCGTCGCCGTGGGAGTCGACGTAGCGCCGTCCTTCGGCTTAGGCGGCTGCAAGCCTTTGGTGTGTGGACTAAAGAGCCAAAAAGCCAGAACGATTGCGCCCGCGAGCACGAGACCGGCCGTTAGTAGCGCAACGGCCTGGCGCCACGTCGCGCTCCATGACTGGCGGTCGGTCGCAGGGCTGCTCGGAATGCCATCGTCATAGTTGCGCGAGGACGTGCGATCACCTTCATCCGAAGCTGCGTGATTGGGTACCGCAACCGTCTCGGCGCGGTTCAGCGCGAAGGTGTCGTCGGCAGCCGGGGACGGCTCGGCCATGAGCGCCATGGTAGCCGACCGTCAGGCCACGATGAGCCCGCGCGATAGGCCCCGGGCCATGGGCTTGCCGCTAGCCCGCGGCTGCGTAGCGCCCGGCGACCCGTTCGATCGTTTCTGGCGCGACGCCGAGTCCGCGCAGGCAGAACCGGAGCGCACGTTCGCGAACTTCGGAGCGGTCAAAATGATGTGTTGCCCGCGGCTGCTGAGTGCCCGCCCACACCACGCCGTCTATCGATTTCGCCGCGGTCGTCGGGACGATGTCTTGGAACGCGCCAAGTTCCAGGCCTCGCTGCAGCTGCTCGATGAGCGGCTCGAGGATCGCGTGGTATGCGGACGAAACCATTTCGGGCGAGGAGAACGCTTTCGATTGGGCCCCCAGCCGCGGGTGACGACGCAGCTTGAACTCGGCGTCCTCGTCGAACGCGAAATCGAGTCGTCCGTCGATCCACGCGGCCACCGCCTCTACCGGGCACGCGACATTCGCCATTTTTCTTCTCAGCCTTTGGGTTTCGTCGCGTGCCATCTCCAAAAAGACCGCCGCAACCAATTGCTCCTTCGATTCGAAATGCCGGTAGAACGCACGGGTGCTCAGCTGAGCGCGTTCCAGCACCGCGGCGACGTTGAGCCCTCGAACTCCCTGATCGCGCGTGGATTGCGCCGCGGCGTCCACGATGGCGCACCGCACATCGGGGTCGGGAGGGAGTTTTTTCCATCGCGGCATACCGGGATGGCCGACGTATGCGTGCCGATGTGTGAGCGGATCCCCCGGTTCCGTCATAGTTAACCAAATAAAACGCTTTGCGTTCGCGTACATACGCTTTCGGCAAGCCGAGTCGACATAGTTACGGTGCCGAGTCGGCAAATTTATGGTTGCGTGCGCGCGGGAACCGGATCCGTGTTGGCGGGCGCATGATCCGAGCGAAGACACGATGGCGTCCATCAAGATCACCCTGAGGTGCTCTTAGCTGGCCTTTAGGTGTCACTCGTCCGACCCCCAAACCCATGAAAGGCGATGTTGGCAAATGGACGGTCGTGGACACAAGTTTGCGGAAGCGGTCCTGTTAAACCCGTGCTAAATAAGCGATTTCGGCATAGGCTAACGGCCATGTCAATCGACCGGGCCGCACTCCTCGCGGGCAGCATCCGACTCGCCTCGGGTATTTCCTTCCTCGTCGATCCCCTCCGTGCAAACCGGCTCTGGGGCGATCCGGATGAGCCGACGCCGACGACGCAACTGCTGCTGCGGTCGATGGGCTACCGGGATGCGTTGATCGGTGGACTCCTTGCGGCGGCGGCGCTGCGCGGCAAGAACACCCGCGGCTGGTTCCTCGCCTCCGGGGGTGCCGACGCGGCCGACCTGCTTGGCGGGATGAGTGTCCATGAGGAGTTGAAGCCCTCGCAACGGCTCATCGGCCTGGGCGGCGCCGTCGTCGGTATCGGCGTTGGGCTCTGGGGAGCGACGCGCCGGACCACCCGCGCAGCGCCCGCGCCGGCGCACT
>Ga0182034_10001543_pt1 | contig 11342 bp, 6 predicted proteins | sample flu12Cox44000172_FD_125972 | JGI IMG/M metagenome (GOLD analysis project Ga0182034, IMG submission 125972) | Lab enrichment of tropical soil microbial communities from Luquillo Experimental Forest, Puerto Rico - flux4day.12C.oxic.44.000.172 | ecosystem: Environmental > Terrestrial > Soil >... | reverse complement strand
GCGTGCCGACGAGCAGGGCGCCATCCGGCCCAACCAAAGCCACCACATTGCCCCTTCCGGTGGCAAACACCAGAACGTTCGGCGTGACCTCCGTATAGCCCGCCGCCCCTTGCGCCCTGCCCGTCGAAACAAACATAAACCCGAGCGCAAACCCAACCTGCATCGCGGCGTACAGCCGGCCGCCTCTTCGAAGACTCTTCATGGCTCTCCCCCCGCTTGCTTCCGAATCCCCAAGGCCTGGCCCCCCGAACCCGCCGGCTCTATTTCAGCAATCCATACACTTCGACTTCCCCTCTCCCTCCGAAATACACGCGCCCATTTACGACGAGCGGGATCACGAACCGTGTCGCCAGCGGGGCGCGGTCGCGCTTGCTGTTTTGCTCCGAAGCGTAAATCGGCTGCTCGATATGGTCGCCGTCGAACGCATAGAGCACCGCGGGCCGCTCGACGCCGTTCCAAGTCTTCGTCGCGATGGCCCAGACGATGGCGTTCTTGCTCCCGTCGGCCGAGACGGATGGCGTGGCGCCGGGGTTCTCGAATTTGATGCTCGACCGTGTTTTCAACTTGAGATGTCCGTTCTCGATCGAGTAATCACGCAGATAGTCATCGCTCGACGCGAAGAAGACGTGCCCGTTCCAGTACGCCATCGCGCCGTATCCGCCCCCGGCACTGTGAATCCTCTCGACCACCGCATCTCCCTGCGAGTGAAACTGTCCCATCCTGTCGCGGTCGATCACGTAAATCATCCCGCCTTTGCTCGGCTGTAGAAGCAGGTGACGATGCGGTCCCGGCTGATCGGGCAGTAACAGCGGCCCACTGGATCCCAAATCGGCGTCCGCGCCACTCAGTTGTGCCTGATTGAAGGGCGTAAAGGAATCCGTCACGACAAGCGACGAATTCTCGAGCGCCAGCTTCAGCAGCGAGTCGCCGTAGTCTCGCCCTCCCGACGCAGCGTCAAAGGTCCCGTTGCCGGTGGCCACATAAACGCTGCCATCCGCGTCCGCGCCGAGTCCCGTATCGCTCGCCCATATGCCGCCTTCGCCGCCGTCCGGCGTGACGTTCAGCACCGCCTTCTGCCCGAGCGTCTGCGGGTCGTACGCCATCACCCAGCCGTGGTACGGATCCACGTCGCAAGAAGAGCCCCACGTAAGATAGAGAGTCTTGTTCGCGAGCAGCAGGGCCGCGCGCGGGTTTTCTCGCAACGCGTCGAACTGCACTTCCCCGTTCTTGTTTCCATCGCCGCGGCCCCGAACCGACGCCGCAATTTGCTTTGGTCCGCCAAATTTCTCCGCCCCCGTGGTGATTGCCAACGCATGCAGGGATTGGAAATATTTGTTGTCCTTGAAGAAGTGGCCGATCATCGTGCGTGCCAGCACGTACAGGGTTCCCGATCGCAGATCGATCACCGGGGTTGACGTGATGCCGACTTCAGGTTGGATGAAAGGGCACTGCACGTCTCGTGCGGGAACCGTTTCCTCATCGCGCTGCTTGTCCAGCAAACTCACGTGCCACAGCGGCGGATCGTTCGGGCGATTGGCATCGAAGGCATAAACGCTGTCGTGCTCCGTGGCTACAAAAAGCACGTCGTGTCTGCCTCGGCCAGGGACTTCTACCGCAGGAAGGAATAATGGTTCGGCGTACACCGCTCCATCCACCTGGAACGCGCCGAGCTTCCCGAACTGCTTTTCGTTCACGTTTTCTGGGGTCAAGGCTTTCTCGTCGAGCGTCGCGCCCGTGCGCAAGTTGTCATACTGCGAAGTTGCAACCTGCGCCTCGCCGCGGCTCGCGCCCAGCGCCAAGGCAACTGCCGCACACGCGATCCTCAGTAGCTTCACCTGTCGAGACGTCCGTCAGGTCGGTTTTGCTACCGCCGGCCCTGCCTTCCCTTGGACGTTTGGACCTAGAGTAAGGACGCTAATGTAGGTTGCCGATTCTTTCAAGCATCGGTGCCCCATGCCATGACCTGCCGTTTACCACTTGAAGATCGCGGATTAGGCTTTCCGTCGACCGCTGAGCTATTTTTGTTGTTGCTGCTGACCTGCGGAGGGAATACCAATGCGCCGGACAAGATCCTGAAACCTGGGATCGCTTCGAAGCGGGTTCAGTCGGAGATCCACCCCGATCCAGGGTATTCAAGTCGATCGCTGAAGAAAGGCCTGCTGCATGGACTCGATAGCTTTCTCGTTTTCCCCCAGTTCGGTATAGGCATCGGCCACGATGAACCGGCAGATATAGTGTTCCTTGGCTTGCTCCAACGCTTTGGCTAGAAGCTGTTTAGCTTTGTCGCGCTCGCCTATGTGCGCGAGCGCCCACCCCGCCGTGGCCGTGGCACTGGGACTATTGGAAATGCGGGCGGTGTCCTCCGCCGCGCGGAGCGTCTCGGCATGTTGCCCCAGCTGGGCATAAGCCATCGAGAGGACGGCATAAGCGGTGGGCGCCGCGGGGGCTAACTCAATGGTTTTCCGGCACTGCTCGATGGTTTCCGGCATCCGACCGGAGAAGTAGTAGATCCAAAGCGCTTCGTTGCGGCTTTCGAGCGCCAGCGGATCGTAAAGGTAGGCCTGCTGGACGTGCGAAAGCGCTTCCTCGAAGCGCCCCAACGTCCCCAGGTAATTGGCATAACCCAATTGAGCTTCCGGCAGGCTGGGGTTGATGTCGAGCGCCCGGCGATATTCCCTTTCTGCGGCCGGCCAGTCCCAATCAAAGAACAAGCGCACGTAGCCCAGCCTAACGTGCCCGCTTGCGAGGTTGGGGTCGAGCTCAACAGCGCGCAATGCCGCTTCTTTTGCGCGCGGCATCACCTCGGCTGGGGAACGGTAATACGTGGTTGAGGCAGCGTAGGCTTCAGCCAGGGCCGAATGGAGGCGGGCGTCTTTCGCGTCTTTAGCAATTCCTTCTTGGAGATACTGAATTGCCTTATTCACGCTTTCACGAGTGCCTTGTCCGAGTTCATGAAGGCCGAGAAGGTATTTATCATAGCTCTCGAGATTGACGGGCGCGGTTGCGGCGGAGCCGGTCTCGACGGGTAGCAATTGGATAGAAAGAGAATGCGTAATCTTCTCGGCGATTTCTCGTTGGATGGTCAAAAAATCGGTAAGGGGCCGCTCATAGGTTTCGGCCCAGAGGTGCGTTTGTTCTCCCGTGTGAATCAGCTGGGCCGTTATACGCACGCGATCGCCGCCGCGGCGCACGCTGCCTTCGAGCAAATAACCAACTCCGAGCTCCTGGCCGATTTGGGCAACGGTTTCTTTTGTACCTTTGTATCGCACGATGGAGGTTCGCGCGATCACGCCGAGCTTGGCGGGCTGGAGCTGGCCGAGTTGGGCGATCATCTCCTCGGTCAGACCATCCGCAAAATAGTCTTCGCGCGCATCACCGCTCAAATTCGCAAAGGGGAGCACTGCAAGCATGGCTCTTTGAGGGGCGGGTTTCTGCGACCAGAATCGCCGCGACCCGAGCATCGCCGTCACCGCTAGCGCAGTCAACACGCCTAGCGGCACCAACCGGAGAGTTCTCCTTAGGCCGACAGGTCTTGCGGTTTGAGACCGCCCGGACGCCGGGGACGTCGCTGGATCCGAAGCCGTGGTTTCGCCATCTTTGCGCACCGAAGCAACAAAACGGTAGCCCCGCCTGGGGACGGTCTCGATGTATTTGCGCCCATCAGGGCTGTCGCCCAACACCTGCCGCAGATTAAAAATGTGGCGGGACAAATTGCCTTCCTCAATGAAAACGCCCGGCCACACTTTTTCGAGCAACTCTTCTTTTTCGACGATGTGCCCGGCCTTCTCGACCAGGGCGAGGAGGGTTTCCAGATCCTTAGGCGGGAGCGTGACAGGCTGCCCGTCCCGTAGCAAAACTCGCTCCTCGGCTTCGAGTTGGTAGGGTCCGAATGCGTACAAGTGCTTTGTTTTCAACGACACTCCCAACCGAAGAATTTCTCAAGAAATCTTTCAGAACTCTTCAAAGACATTCCCGGCCGAGGGCCGGCACCTTGCCGAGAACACAAGCAGTCCCGGCGCCCCCTGAGCCCTACGAATGTGACGATTCTAGCGCATCCGGGGCCCCTTTAGCAGTCAAGCGCCGGGATTGAAGTTCATCGATCATAGGAGAAGACATGAGAGCCTTACCATTCGTTGGAACCGGGTTGGTCTTGGCGCTCGCGGCGTCATTAGCCGCGGCGCCCGGCGGATCTTCATGGCGGATAAAAGCCGACTACCTGGAAGCCTGCAGTTGCCATCTGTTTTGCCAATGCTATTTCAACAAACAGGCGGAACATCCCATGTGCGAATTCAACATGGCGGTGACCGTGCGCGAAGGGCATTCCGGAAACATTGATCTGAGGAATGCCAAGTACTGGTTGACGGGAGACATCGGTGACAAGTGGGGGACGCAAAAGAAGGGCACGTGGGTGGTGGTCTCCTTCGATCCGAAGACGACTAAGGAGCAGCGCGATGCTCTCGCGCCCATCATTCTGAAGACTTACGGTTTGGAGTGGGGCGAACTAAAAGTGCAGGAAGCCCCCATCGAAGTGCGGCAGTCGGGCGATCTTGTGGAAGCAAAGCTCGGCGACGGAAGAGAGGCTTACTTGAAGCTCAGGCGCGAGCCAGGTGCCGACGGGAAGGGTGTAGTGCTCAAGAACATCAAATACTTTAACGCCGCCCAGAACGACGGTTTTGAGCTCTACCGGTCGGTGGAACACCGCGCCGATCTTGAGGGGCACCAGTTTTCCTACTCGGATCGTAATGCGTTCCTGATAACCATCGTGTCCGAAGAGCCGAAGGGGCAGTAGGCGGGTAGGAGCCGGACACGAGAAAGCAGAGCGGGAAAACGTGTCTGCCAGGGCGGACGGAAATCGCATCGCAGGAGAAAAGGGCACGAAGATCCGTGCCCTTCATGAACAATCCTTCCGCGAGCGAGCTCACTGCGTCTTGATGGTGTCCTTGGCGGCGTCCCAGGTGACCGCGGCCTTTCGGAAATAGGATTCGTTGGCCATGTGGCAGGCAAGCGCGGCGTGGTTGCCGAACACGGCATCTTCGACGACGGGCTGGCGCGACTTCACGGCCTGGAAGAACTTCCAGAGATGGGGCTTTTCCTCGTCCCAGGAGGCGCCCCGGTAGTTGTAACCCTCGGACACAGGCTCTTTGCCCGGCTTGGGATCGTGCGCTTCGTGCCATTCCTTGAAGTACGCTTCGCGCATCGCACGCGGAAAACCATAAGTGTAATAGCTGGGCGCTTCGTCCACGCCGGATTGCGGATAATAAGTGATGGTGAACTCCGTCACTTCCAGAATTCCCCGTGAGCCTTGGAAGCGATAGGTCTCCGGGCTTTCGCAGCCCAGATTCAAGCGCAGGTAAACCGGAGCGCGGCCTACACCGTAGTCAAAAAGCGCGGCCTGGACGTCGGGCATGTCGCGGCCATCCTTAAAGCGCAAAATGTCGCCGAGCGCCATGGCTTTCTGCGGCGGCTCGTTCCAGCCCAGCATGAAATTCATGCCGCTGACAAGATGCACGAGCAAATCGCCGGCGACCCCTGTTCCGTATTCCCGCCAGCAGCGCCAGCGCGCAAAATATTTTGGGGACATGTCGGGATCCCAGGGCTTTTTCGGCGTATCGCCCTGCCAGGTGTCCCAATCGAAATTGCTGGGAGCCAGGCCCGGCGGCGGTGGATACTCCCACGCGCCGTTGGGGTCGTTGCGACCGTAGGTACCCTCGACGAGAGTGAGCGTGCCGACGATACCGTTCGCAAGCAGCTCTTTGGCCTTGGCGCAGATGACCGAGCTGACGCGTTGCGATCCAATCTGCACGATGCGGCCGGTTTTTTTCGCCGCGGCCACCATGGCCACGCCGTCGGCGGCGGAATGCGACATGGGCTTTTCGCAGTAGATGTCCTTTCCGGCGTTCACCGCATCGATGACGATTTGCTTATGCCAGTGATCGGGAACGGCGGCGATGATGCAATCGATCTCCTTGTTGTCGAGAAGTTCCTTGTACCGGCGCGTGGTGACGACTTTGTCGCCGGCGATTTCTTTCGAAAGCGAGTGGCGGCCGTCCCAGAGATCGGCGGCGGCGACACATTCGACGCCGGGGAGCTGCACGGCGTTCGTCAGCAGGCCCGAGCCCTGCATACCGATGCCGATGATGCCGAAACGCACGCGGTCGCTCGGCGAAGGGGGTTGCAAGGGCAGAGGAATGTGCTCCGGCTCGAGAAAAATCCTGGGCGAAGCGGCGAGCGCACCGGTGGCGCCGGCGCTGCGCAGAAGGAATTTGCGGCGTGACAGGTCTTTTCTCATGTCGAGCTCCTGGAGGAAGTTGCAAGTGGCCAGTTCAGAGTCCAAACTCGAAGCGAGACCAAAGATCGGAGATCAACGATCAGCTGCGCAGATAAGTTCGCTCGAATTGGGGCCCAAAAACCACGGATTGTACACCAAGCGTTCAGAACCGATAACGGCGCCGGGCTAAAGCCCGGCCTGTACAAATCCCGAGAATTCAAGGGGCACACGATTTATCGTGCACCCTAGAACTTGTCGGTATGCTGGAACATCCGAGCCGGGCAAGGGCACAGAATGCTGCGCCCTCCTAGAGAACCTAGACCGATAGCTAGAATCTCAGTTCTTGCAGATACGTATAACTGATCCTGATGTCATCAAAGGCGGATTTCGGATCGTCATTCTCGACGAAATAATGCTGGATGCCGGCCCGGCCACCGTGCGCGAAGAGATTTTTCCAATCAATGGAGCCTTGGCCGACATCGGCCATCCTTCCGCCATACTTGACATTCTGCCCCATAGCGCCCTGGTAGCCGCTGTTGGAGCTGGCGTCTTTGACCCAATCCTTGACATGCACAAGCGGGAAGCGCCCGGGGTATTTATCGAAGTACGCGATGGGATCTTTTCCAGCGACGCTGATCCAGCAGAGATCCATCTCCATGGCGACGAGTTTGGGATCGGTTTCGGCAAGAAGGACATCGTAGGGAAGTTTGCCGCCGAGGGAATCGGCTGGCTGAAATTCGAAGGAGTGATTGTGGTAGCCGAATTGGATGCCGGCTTTTTGGCTTTCTTCGCCAGCCTTGTTGAAGAGGTCCGCGGCACGCTTCCATCCGCCGGGTTCGCCGCGCTGCTTTTCGTCGACCCACGGGCAAATGATGTAGCTGTGGCCGACGGTCTTCGCGGCTTCGATGGTTTCGGGCCACTTGTGTTCGACTGTCTTGTAGTCAACGTGGCAGGAAGGGGCCACAAGCCCGTTTTTGTCGAGCAGCTCGCGGATTTCTTTCGGCGAATGGCCGAAATAACCGGCGAATTCGACTTCCTTGTAGCCTGTCGCGGCGACCTTGGCGATCGTGCCCGCAACGTCGGTCTTCATGGCGTCGCGAACGGTGTAGAGCTGGAGACCGATGCGCTCGATTTGGTGCGTCGGGTTTTCCAGATTTGCCGTGGCAAATCCTGGGTTAAGAAGAGCCGCCGCCCAGCTGGGTTTGGCAGCGGAAAGAGTTGCGGCAAGCGAGGTGCCGATAAATGTGCGTCGGTTCATGCGCTGCATTTTACCTCTTCAGAGAGGAAAGGGAACAAACGATTCGTCAAAAAAAGGGGCGGCGACAGGAATCGCCGCCCCTTCAGGGTTAGGAGCGTCAGAACTGGAATCGCAGGCCGAATTGCATCCGGCGCGCGAGATGCGCATTGGTGGCATGGAGAAAAGATGATGACGCGATGCACGCTGGTGCGCCCGCAGAATTGTTGGCGCCACCGGTGCAGTCCATTGCCGCTGCAGCAGCCGAACCCGCGCCCGAACCGCTGATCTCATTGTACTGGGTATGGTTGAAGAGATTGAAGTTCTCCCAACGGAAGTCGATGGCTTTTTTTTCGCCGAGGGAGAAGCGCTTGAACAGGCCGAAGTCGAAATTCAAGCGGCCAGGCAAATAGAGCGTGTTGCGCCCGACGTTGCCAAAGGTGAGTCCCCTGGGCAAAGCGAACGCCGCTGGGTTGTAAAAAAGCGGGCCTCGAACGCCGGGGATGTTGGTTTGCGTAAGACCCGAATGGGGGTCGCCAATCAAATCCGGCCGGGAGCCAATGCCTACTCCATTGGCCACTCCCGCATTGTCCCCAAAGCTCGTGCCGTTGGTAACGCTGAAGGGCTGGCCGGTCTGTGCGACGGTGATGCCTGAGACCTGCCATCCCCCTAGTAGAGTGTGAGAGAGGCCCGATCCCTTATAGATTGGCAGGGCATAAACATAGCTGATGGCTAAATTGTGACGCATATCAAAACTGGAATTGCCGCGGTTGGCGGCAAGGTTGTAGGCGTTGACGAAGGCATTGTCATACCTGTCTGAGGAGTTATCAATCGAGTGGCTGTAAGTGTAGGCCAAGCTCAAGGTCAAGTCGCCGACAGTGCGCCGTACAGTAGCCTGCATGGCGTTGTAGATGGAGTTTGCCTGATCCTCCAGGCGTGTGATGTTTCCGAACCCTAGCCGAGGCCGCGAAGGGTTGGGGTCATTGCCGCAGGCAACGCCGAGATTCGTGAGGGCTTGCCCGGTAACGGGTGTTCCGTTGGCAAGTGTGGGTGGGGTGTTGGTGATGCTATTGCAATCGGCCTGTGTGATTGGTTGTCCCGGGGCAAAGGGGTTCGCCGAAGCAGACACGGGGAACAACTGGTTCAGGTTGCGTTGCTGCGTGAGGTGTGTACCTTTGCTTCCGACGTAGGAGACCGTAGCCACGACGTGGCTTGGGAGTTCCTTCTCAACGTCAAGGTGAAACTGCTGCACATACGGCCAGATAGCCTTGTCCGGGATGGAGTTGACAGACAGAGGGAACAGCAACCCGCCGCCCCCGATATTGCTGTAGCCGTTGATGTTGAATTGCGAGGCGTTAAGCGAATACGGGGCAGAACCTTCGAGGGACTCGGTGTTGGCTTCGTTGCCATTGGTGTGCTCGAAGAAGATCCCGTAGCCGCCGCGAATGGCCATTTTGCCGTCGCCTTTGGGGTCCCAAGCAAAACCAATGCGCGGCGCGGGATTGAAGAGGTGTCCTTTCAGGCAGCCGGCCTCCGAGGAGGAACCTACGGTTGCACCAGGGAAGGAGTTCGTAACCAGGCTAGGAATGAGCGAAGGTCCGCCGGGACCGCCGCATTGAATGACACCATTGAAGGGATTGCCGGGACCAGGGACGAAAGCACCCTCCTGTCCCGTGACGGAGCCGTCGTCAATCACAGGTGAGCCGCCGGTCTTAAAGGCAGTGGGCTCGAAGTTGAAGGCGTGCCTGTAGCGTTCCCGATATGTGCCAAAGAGGCTAAGGCGCAAGCCCAGATTGAGAGTGAAATTCTTGGTTATGCGCCAGTCGTCCTGGAAATAGGGCTCTACGATTTTGTAGCGATTGTAATACTTGGCTTGGAGATTGACTTGTGAGAACTGCGCAACCTTGCCCACGAGCAGGTCCGCAAAGGCGTTTCCCGTGCTGGGAACCGATGTATTGCTGGAATCGAATGTCAAAATACCCTGGATGTACGGTGAGTTCTGCTCGTTCTTTTGCGCAAACGCCATGTAAACGCCAAACTGCATCGTGTGCGTTCTCACAATCTTGGTCACGTTGTCGCGGTACGTGTAGACGGGGTTGGCGTTATTCCATGGAAAGTATCCGGTGTCCGCATTAAAACCGCCCCCGTAGGCAACGTTGCTCGCTAGCGTAAATGATGGGAGCTTTCCCCCCTGACCATTGTTAAAAAGGAGGCCCATTGGGAAAGGGGAAGGAAGCGGAGGGTTGTGAAGAGCCGTAAGAAAAATGTGATCCGCAGTGTAGCTGGCCACGAATTCATTGAGCAACGTTGGCGAGATGTTTGCATTCAGGCGGGCCACAAAGCTCGTGCCTGGGCCGACGAACTCGGTATTGATATCCTCGAAGCTGGAACCATTGCCCCAGAGCGGATTCTCTGTCTGCGTCTGCCAGGAATCATGGATGTACCGGAAGGTTAGTCGGTAATTGTCGGTGATATTGTGATCGATTCGCACGAGCTCTTCCCGCCAGGTTTCTGGAAGGGAAACGGTTTGTACAACCGCCGGAAACCCATTGTTGGTCAAACCCGGAGTCGCTTTCGGGATGAGAGCGAGCAGCGCCTGACCCACGGGATCAATTGTCACCGTGTCACCGGGGAAACGCGAGCCGGTGGCCGGGTTGATCGGGCAATCCGATCCGGGACATAGATCGGAGAAATTTCCAGTGCGCTCGGCGTCCGAGGGGACGTTCACGGCGCCAGTCGTATGCGGATTCTTTTCACGGCGCCATTCCTCGGAGAAAAAGAAGAAGGTCTTCTTTTTATCGACATTGTAGTGATTTGGAATGAAGACCGGCCCGCCAATAGTGTAGCCAAAATCATGCTTCTTGTAGGGGGCCTTCTTGGCAGTTGGATCGGCCCCTTCTCTCCAGGACTTGGCATTAAAGAAATCGTTGCGCAAGTATTCAAAAGCACTGCCGTGGAAAGAGCTTGTACCGGATTTGGTTTCGACCTCCACCGTGCCGGAGCCGTTCCGGCCATATTGTGCGCCGTAGTTGGAAGTGAGGACTTTGAACTCGGCGATTGCCTCGGGGTTGGGATAAACGTTAAGCGTAGCGTTGCTGCCGTTGTCCATGTTGTCGCCGCCGTCGAGTTCCCAGTTGTTGTACTCGGTCCGGCCCCCATTCATGCTATAGGCCACGTTGCCGTAGACGCCGACCTTGGCGTCGTCTTGACCGGTCTGGGTGACCACGCCGGGCGCCAAATTAACGAGCTGGGTGAAATTGCGGCCATTAAGTACGAGGTTGTCGATCTGCTTGCCGGTGATGGTGCTGGTGAGATCGGAAGAAGTGGTTTCGACTTCGGCAATGGCTTCGCCGGTGACTTCAACTGTTTGCGTAATCGCCCCGACAGTGAGTTGCACGTCAATGCGGGCCTTTTCGGCCACGTTTAGCACGATCTTCTGTACAGAGAATTTTTGAAAACCTTGGGCAGTCACGACTAAATTATAGGTATCGCCAGGCAAACCGGAAATAACGTATGCACCGTCGGCGTTTGAAGTTGTGGTACGCGTCAGGCTGCCAGCGGCGTTGCTGAGAACAACTTCAGCGCCAACGACCGCGGCGCCGGATTTATCTACAACCGTGCCGCTGATATAGCCGGTGTCCTGAGCGCGCACGGCGAGAGGAAGCATTAGGGCGATCACGAAGACGCAGAGCCACAATGGCGCGATATTCCGGATTCTGTTTCCTTGTTGCAAACGACTAAAGTTTTCCGTCACGATGAACCTCCAAAGAAAAAATGGAAATGGGGTGACGAACAAAAACGGATGGGAAACTGAAGACACAATTCGGAAGGCCACTGCTG
>Ga0182034_10001536_pt1 | contig 11358 bp, 15 predicted proteins | sample flu12Cox44000172_FD_125972 | JGI IMG/M metagenome (GOLD analysis project Ga0182034, IMG submission 125972) | Lab enrichment of tropical soil microbial communities from Luquillo Experimental Forest, Puerto Rico - flux4day.12C.oxic.44.000.172 | ecosystem: Environmental > Terrestrial > Soil >... | reverse complement strand
CGCCTCCGCGTTGCGCCGCGTTGCCACCAACGCTGCCTCGTTCACCAAATTCGCCAGATCAGCGCCGGTAAATCCTGGCGTCAGCGCGGCAATCTCGTCGAGCTTAACATCCGCGGCCAGATGGACCTTGCGCGTGTGGACTTTTAGGATCGCAATCCGACCCAACTTGTCTGGGCGATCGACCAATATCTGTCGATCGAAACGGCCCGCCCGCAACAGCGCCGGATCGAGAATCTCGGGGCGATTGGTCGCGGCGAGAAGCACGATTCCCTCTTTGGGATCGAACCCATCGAGTTCGACCAGAAGCTGATTGAGAGTTTGTTCCTTTTCGTCGTGCCCACCAATCGAGAAGGGTCCCCGTGCACGGCCCAGCGCATCGAGCTCGTCAATGAAAATAATACATGGTGCCTTTTGCTTCGCCTGTTCGAAAAGATCGCGCACGCGCGCGGCACCAACGCCGACGAACATCTCAACGAATTCCGAACCGCTGATGGAGAAGAAGGGAACTCCAGCCTCGCCAGCAACGGCTCGGGCCAACAGGGTCTTTCCCGTTCCGGGCGGACCGACGAGTAACACGCCCTTCGGGATCTTAGCACCGAGTCGCCCATGCTCGTCTGGATTTTTGAGAAACTCGACAACTTCCTTGAGCTCCTCTTTCGCTTCGTCCACGCCGGCTGCGTCAGCGAAAGTGACCTTGGTATCGGTTTCCATGTAGACCTTGGCCTTGCTCTTGCCGATCGCCATCAAACCGCCCATGCCCAGCCCGCCCTGCTCGCCCATGCGCCGCACGACATACATCCAGATTACGACGAAGATGACGGATGGGATGATCCAGGAAAGGAGAGTGCTGAAAAAAGTATCTTCAACTTCGCCTTTGAATTCGACTCCGTATTTGGCAAGCGTGTCGGCGAAGCTGGGATCAATGCGAACAGTCGAGAAATGCGGCTTTTGGTCCTTTGCCGGCTCCTTAAGCGTGCCGGTGATGGTATCGCGGCTGACCGCAACGTCCTTGACGGCACCTGATTTGAGTAATTCTTCGAACTTGCTGTAAGGGATCGTTTCGGTGTGCTGATAGGACGCCCAATAAGACTGGATCAACATCACAGCCCAGAATGCGATGATCACATACCAAAAATTGATATGGTGCTTGCGCTCCATGGGAAATCCCCTAGTTCGTGTCGGCTGACCCTCGGTAGCTCCTTAAATTCCATTACAGATGTAGAAACCGCAAGCGTAGCGAATTGCCGATCACGGATACCGAGCTGAAACTCATGGCCGCCGCCGCGACGATCGGGCTGAGTAACAGACCAAATGCTGGGTAAAGCACGCCAGCCGCCAAGGGAATCCCAAGAACGTTGTAGACGAAGGCGAGCACTAGATTCTGCCGAATGTTGCGCATCGTCGCGCGGCTCAGGGCGCGGGCACGCGCGATGCCGGCGAGGTCACCCTTGACCAAAGTAACGCCCGCGCTCTCCATGGCCACGTCGGTGCCGGTACCCATCGCCACGCCGACATCGGCCTCGGCGAGCGCCGGTGCATCGTTCACGCCGTCGCCGGCCATGGCTACTGCGTGGCCTTCGCTTCTTAGGCGGCGCACGATCGCATTCTTTTGTTCGGGCAGTACTTCGGCTTCGACGTCGGCAATGCCGAGTTTGGCGGCGACCGACTGCGCCGTGGTGCGATTGTCGCCGGTTAGCATGACAATGCGAACACCGTCCTGCCGTAAGCGGGCGAGTGCCTCCGGCGTGGTTGCCTTGATCGGATCGGCCACACCGATGATCCCGGCCGGTTTGCGGTCGATGGTGACAAACATGGCGGTGGCGCCTTCGCGACGAAGCTCATTGGCGCGCGGCTCCAGATCAGCGGCGGCTATGCCGAGATCCTGAAGGAGTTTGGCGTTACCCACTGCTACGTAGCGGTTACCGATTTTGCCGGTGACGCCCTTGCCCGTAAACGAGCCGAAGTCGGCGACATCTTGGAGCGGTAGGCCGCGTTGCTTAGCGGAGCCGACGATTGCGGCGGCAAGCGGATGCTCGCTGGAGCGATCCAGACTAGCGCCGAGCGACAGGATTGTAGCCTCGTCGAAGCCTTCGGCAGCGATCACCGCGACGACGCGCGGCTTGCCTTCGGTCAGGGTGCCAGTCTTGTCGACAACCAGTGTGTCGATCTTCTCGAACCGTTCCAGCGCCTCGGCATTCTTGATCAGGACGCCTGCGGTTGCCCCCTTGCCGACGCCCACCATGATTGACATCGGGGTGGCCAAACCGAGAGCGCAAGGACATGCGATGATGACGACGGAAACGGCCGCTACGAGCGCATAAGCGAACGCAGGCGGCGGTCCCCAGATCATCCAGGCAATGAATGCCAAGATGGCAACAACGATGACTGCCGGCACAAACCAGGCGGAGACGACGTCGGCTAGTCGTTGAATGGGTGCGCGACTTCGCTGTGCTTCGGCGACCATATGGACGATGCGCGCCAGCATCGTATCTGAGCCGACTTTCTCGGCACGCATGACGAGACTGCCCGTACCATTGATAGTGCCGCCTATTACTTTGGCGCCAGGCTCCTTCTCGACTGGCATCGATTCACCGGTCACCATGGATTCATCGATTGCGCTGTGACCTTCGATCACGCCGCCGTCCACTGGCACGCTGTCGCCAGGTCGCACACGTAGGCGATCGCCGATATGCACCTCTTCAAGCTGCACTTCGTCATCACTGCCGTCGTCTCGAATACGACGCGCCGTCTTCGGTGCTAGATTCAACAGTGCGCGAATGGCGCTCCCCGTCTGCTCGCGTGCGCGGAGCTCCAGAACTTGGCCAAGGAGGACAAGCACGGTGATGACGGCGGCGGCCTCATAATAGACCGGGGTGACGCCATCCTGTCGCAGTGAGTCCGGGAACACCCCGGGCGCAAAGGTCGCGGCCAAGCTGTAAAGAAACGCAGCGCCGACGCCCAAGGCGATCAAACTGAACATGTTAAGCGATCGGTTGCGCACCGACGCCCAGCCGCGGACGAAAAACGGCCAACCGGCCCAGAGTACGACTGGCGTAGCAAACAGAAACTGGAGCCATACTGAGATTTGTGGCGAGATGTAGCGGTGAAGCTCCAGTCCTGGAAAATGCCCTCCCATTTCCAGGATTGCCGTCGGCACCGCTAGCGCGGCGCCGATCCAAAAGCGCCGCGTCATATCGATCAATTCTGGACTGGGACCAGTCTCTTGGATGGCACTGAGCGGTTCCAGCGCCATGCCACAGATCGGACAACTCCCTGGCTCCGCGCGTCTGATCTGCGGATGCATGGGGCAGGTATAAATGACGCCTTTCTTTGATGTCACAGGTTGAGCAGTTTTGTTTAGATACACGATCATATTTCCCGAATTGGCGCCTCTGAACTGATCTTTCCAGAAGTACCGAGCTTGAAACCAATACCCTGTAGGGGTATATAACTAGTATGCAGGCTGCTGCCAAGACATCGGTGATCAAGAGACTGAAACGGATCGAGGGCCAGATCCGTGGGCTCGCCCGCATGGTCGAAGAAGACCGCTATTGCATCGACATTGTCACACAGATTTCGGCAGTTAGGGCAGCGCTCCGACGTGCGGAGGAAGAAGTTTTGCGTGATCATGTTGACCATTGCGTTGAGGCTGCAATTGCTTCGGGCAATCGAGCCGAGCAGCGGCGCAAGGTTACGGAATTGATGAAAGTCGTAAGTCGCGCCGAACGGTAAGGCCGGACTCTTCGCGAGGCCACGGGCGATCACAACATTTTTAAGCAATGTGACAGGCGTCCCTTTGATCTGGATCAAGATGCCGGGCCCTGGCGCAGCGCTAATTTCCTTCCGAAGAGGAGCAATGATCATGATTTCACACGCTCGGAATCGGCTATTCGCTTCTTGTGTTGCATTTGCATTCATCGGAATTGGGCCGGTTAGCTTCGCGCAGACAGGCTCGCCGCCGGCCCAAAGCGAACAGGACCACGAAGCGCATCATCCGCCAGCAACCGCTCAAGCGCCAACGCCGCCTGCGGCGCAGCCCGGTGGAATGTCAGGAATGATGGGGCGGAACGGCAGCCCTGGCATGATGGGCCAGAACGGTGGCCCTGGAACGATGGGCATGATGGGCGGCGACATGGCACAGATGATGGCCATGATGCGCAACATGATGTCCATGATGAGCGCGCAAAGCGGCATGATGGCTTCGGATGTTGAGGGGAGGATCGCCTCGCTCAAGACCGAGCTCAAGATTACCGACGCGCAAACCCCCGCATGGAACCGGTTCGCCGAAGCACTGCGCGCCACAGCCGGATCGATGAATGCCATGTACGAGCAGATGATGCAGTCGGGGGCTACGGCAACGCTGTCGGCGCGGCTTGAGCGGCGAGAGACAATGCTCTCCACGCATTTGAACCGCGTCAAGGCGCTCAAGGAGGCTCTCGGTCCGCTCTATGCTTCTTTCAGCGAGGAGCAGAAGAAAATCGCCGACAGCATGATGATCGGCCCGATGGGCATGATGTGAGTGCAGTAACAAACTGAAGCGAAACCGATGTCCGCACAACTAGGAAATATTTTGTATTTTCTGGTCTTGGCCGGGCTGTTCGTTGTGATGATGCGGTTCGGCTGCGGCGCACACGTAATGGGCCATGGTCCCACCACGGGGCAAGAGCTCGGATGATCAGGCCAGCGATAGCAATGTGCGTTTGGTGCCGCCGGATCGAGCCGTCGATCCGATCTGTGGCATGACGGTCCAGACGGCCGGCGCCAAGTCGGCCGTCCATAATGGGCGTGTCTATTACTTCTGCTCGCAGGATTGCCGACAGAAGTTTGAAACCAATCCCGCGTCCTACGTGAAGCCGGCGGCGGCTTAGTTAAAAATGACGGGAGGTCGTCATGACTACTGTTGATACGTCGTTGCGAGGGCAGGCTCGCTTCCCCTCGCAGGCTCGCGTTAACCGAACCATTCCGGTCATCGCTTTTGGATGGAGCCTCAGCCTGTTCTTTCTAATCTCGTACGTCATCTGCATTATCGGTTATCTGCTGTTTCCAGGACTGCCGATCAATCACGCTGCGCTGCAGATCTACCTCCCTGGATTCCAACTACTGACCTGGGCCAGCTTCTTTGTCGGCCTGATCGAGAGCTTCGCTTACGGCTAGTATATCGCGCTGATCTTTGGGCCTCTCTATAACTTCTTCGTGACGCACTGATAGCGCTGAGCCAACCTTAGGGGTTTGGTCTCTAAATGCATCCGGCGTGCCTGATGAACGATTACTTGACCATGGCCCGAAAGGAGCCCCAGTTTATCGCCGCGGCAATCGTTGCCGTTGCCGGCGGCCTGACCATTGGCGGCTTTTTCTTCTTTCAATACGTGTTGGATCTACCGCCGTGCCCACTCTGCCTGGAACAACGCACCCCATATTACTTCAGCGTTCCGCTCGCGGTCGTGCTGTTGCTCGGCGCCAATTACGGCGCATCAAACAAGGCCATGATAGCCGGCTTTCTTGTGATCGCGGGTTTTATGCTTTGGAACAGTGGGCTGGGCGTGTACCACGCAGGCGTCGAATGGAAGTTTTGGCAGGGACCGACCGACTGCTCCGGGCCGATCGAGAAGTTCGGCGACGCTCGCGATCTCTTCAAGCAAATTCAAAACATCAGCCTAGTGCGATGCGACCAGGCATCTTGGCGCTTCCTAGGCCTCTCGCTCGCCGGCTGGAACGCGCTTGTATCGTTGGGGCTTGCCACCGTCGCCGCCTGGGGCGGGCTCGCTCTCGCAGCAAAAACAATCCGACTAAAGTAAAATCGAGGAGCGTCAGCAGTGTCGTTACGGCGGCGCTGCGCCGCCGAGAATTTCGACGCGCGCCGCTGCGGTTTCGGCCTCACCGATAAGGCCTTCGGTTCGATCCCGCTCGAGTTCATCGCTATCGGTGTCGATGAGCGTTGTTCGTATCCAATATCTAATCCCCGCTTGCGGAGTTCTGTTACCTTATACTGTTTCTTTTAGTCGATGGCTTAAGGAATTTGCCCATTAGTTTTCCATACTTGGAGAAAGCGTGGAATATGCTTTTTTGACGTTTATTGTGCCACAGTGCTGTCCGAATCTGGTGTTTATGGTGCTGTCTTGGCATCGACATGCGCTCCAACAACATCGCAACTAGGAGTTGGGTATGAGCAGCGACAACTCTGATCCTAGGAACAAGAAGGACACGAAAATCTCACCTGCCGACGTCAAGGCCAGTGAGATCGGCGACATCGAAGAAATAGACGAGCGGGCGTTCAACCTATTCCCTCGCGGCCGCGGCTGTCCCGGAACTTGCGCCCCAGCCTACCGCCCGCGTACTCGATGGCCGGTCGAGTGAGCGCGAAAAAGTGGCCAGCAGCTGAGACCGTCTGTGATTCTGTGATGCAGAGCGGTTCCCAGTTTGCCGACATCAGCGCACGGGTCATATAGGCGAGAGGTGCCGGATGCTCTTTGAACCTTCCCGCCTTTAGGGCTACCGACACGGCCAGCGGTTTCAATGCGGTCAGCTTATGTTATGTACCATCTCGATCGCGGCGGCGCACCGGGGCCAGAAACGATTTCAACTGAAGCTTCAGGCTGCGAAGTGGTCGTGTCACTCGCCAGGACGTGGAATTTTGAATCGCCGCGCATTTGGCTTCAAGCCGTTCGACGTCGGAACTTAACCGTTGCGCGTCCGCTTTCGATTCCATCATCGCGTTGTGCGCCTCGATTTTCACCTTTCTAATCTCGGAATGCTGTCGTTCGATCTCGCGCGTCAATCGCCGCAGCTCTTCGAGGGCTCCCATGTATCGGCCCCACGATTCCCATTCGAGGCGTACTAGGCGGGCGAATTCTTCCCCGCTCGTAAGGGTAGCCCGCCGTAGCCCACTCCTAAGAGAGTTGATTAAAGTGGTAAGCGCGGTGGCGTGCTGTATCGCGTCGTGGTGCTGCGCAGCTAGCTGCCTGTTAACTTCTCCCATCCCGGGGTGCCATTTTGCTAGATCGGAGGTGAGGCGGTCCGGGGTTATCGTCCCGGTAAGACCGCGGCCTCCGAACCCGTCCGCCTCGAGGGCATCGTAACTCTCTGGCGTAACCCAACCGTCGCAGCCGTCCACGCCGTACACATAGGCCGCACGTCGACCGGCGAGCGCCTCCACGACGCAGCGTCCATACCCGATGACGACGTCGACAATCGCGATCTCGCGTTCGGGCGCGCTTGTCGACTGCGTGTGAGCCCCGATGACCGACAACTCGAACCCAGCGGCTGTGCACGCTTTTGCGACGACATCGACCCCTGAACCACCAAGGTAGTTGCCGAGCAGGAGCGCTCTTCGGCAACCGTCAGCCGGGCGGGACGGAAAGGCGCCAAACCGTTTCAGGTCAACCGGCTGCCGAAGCCGCACAATAGTCGAGTGGTACGCAAGCGCTTCGACGAATGCTTTCACACGATCCGACATCGCGACGATGGCGTGGCAGAAGCCCTCGATTTGGGGGGGACTTGCAGGGGGAAGAAGTCACTGTGGGCTACGTACAAGCGGGTCGCGTCTGGAAACCTTGCGGCAAGCGACATAGCCGTGCCGGCGTCTTGGGCGATCAATGCGTCACAATTATCCGGCAGCTCGGCATAATTTGCTGTGACTACGAGTCCGCGCTCCCGAGCTGTTTCCGCAATGGGGCCCGTCGGAGTTGCACTGTATAGCAGGACGCGGTGTCCGAGGTGCTGCAGTTCGGAGCCGATGGTCAACGCGTAGGTTTCAGTTCCACCATAGCCGCTGAACGAGTGATGACTAATGAGGATCTGCACCTCAGCTCCGTTCTGCAGCCAGTTCTCTGGCTACCTGTCGGTCATCGAACGGGGTGGGCACGTCGTCGGGGCCATAGAGCTGGCCATTGCCTCTACCGCGGTCGAGTATCAGCAGGAGGTCGCCGGGCTCAGCAAAATCGAGGGCAGCAGCAATGGCCGACCGGCGGTCCGGTTCGATCGCTAGCGTCGCACCTGTCACGCTTTCGGCACCCTCGCGCAGCCCTGGCACCAAGCGACCGGCGGGCTCGGTCAGGACCCAGCGCTGCGTCGTGAGAACCAGATGATCGGCCCGCAACCGCGCCGCCGCGCCCATGGCCCTAGCATGCGCCTCACCGAACATCCCGATGGCGGAGACTACGGCTATCAGTCGACCTCCAGAGCGTCGCTGAGTTAATAGTGCGCGGCCGGCATCAAGCACCTGGGCGACGCCGTCCGGGTTGTGCGCAAAATCGACGACAATATCAAATCCGAGGTCAGTCTTGACCCGCTCGAAGCGACCCGGGAGGGGTGCGACCGCCTCGATGGCTCTAGCCGCCCTGTCGACGTCGACGCCGAGCGCGACAGCGAGCGCGAACGCGCCTGCAAGGTTCAGCGCATTATGGGCACCAATGAGCCGTGTCCGCAATGTGTGCTCGCCGGAGGACGTAGCCAAACACACCACCGAACCTGCTTCGGTCGGCCTGCTCATGATGACCCGGACCTCGGCCTCTCGGCAGATCCCGAACCGGACCACACATGATCCAAGCGACTCGAGTTCATCAGCAAGGAAGCGGCCAAAGGGCTGGTCGATGCCGATGGCTGCCGCTGAAACGCCGCGCCCGTTCCGGATGAAGAGGCGGCGCTTGCACGCGCCGTACTCAGCCATGGTCCCGTGACGATAGAGGTGCTCCTCGGTCAGATTTGTGAGCACCGCGGCCTCAGGAAAGAGCGTCGGACATCCTTCGAGCTGAAAGCTCGACAACTCGGCCACTACGACGTTGCCGGCGTGTCTGCGAGCCGCACATAGCGCCGGGCCGAATATCGTGTTACCGGCCTGCACTGGCAGGAGGCCTACAGCTCCCAGCCACGCGGCCACGAGCGAGACCGTGGTGGATTTGCCATTCGTGCCGGTGATTGCCACAAACGGCCGTGTATCCAGTCGCCAACCGAGCTCAGCCTCGTCTACGACTTCTAGCCCACGAGCGAGAGCCGTGCTTATGAGCACGGTGGATGGTGCAAGGCCGGGGCTTTTGATCAGCGTGCGCGGTACTGGCGACTGCTCGAGCAGCGCTGTGCCATCCCCGCCAGCAGTAGCGATCCCGAGACGAGCAAGGTTTTGGCGCGCAACCCGCTCGCTCTGGCCGTCGAGCCCGTCCCAGGCGACCACAGCGTTCCTGCCCGCCACTTCCGCCAGAGCGATCGCTGCAGCCGACCCGGCACGCCCGACGCCAGCAATGACGTACGGGGCTGGCGGCAGTGCCGGACGCGCGGAATGGCCGGGGAGCAACGGAGAGCCTACCGGCTTGGCGGTGGGACGGGCGCTTCAGAGCCAGGATCAGTGCTACTGAGCGCGACCGTGTCACACTTGATGCAACTGAGCGCGGCCATATCACGTTCGAAGCGCGGTTCGACAGTTATAAAAATAGCCCTTTTTGCTACTATCCAGAGCTTACGAAGAAAGGATGTGACATGATAACTGCTCACGTGTCCAAGTCAATTGATCGGCCAATTCGTTGTCGTAAGCTCATGAGTTGTCCGGGTTAGGTAGCACACGAGTTGTCCGTTTTTTCCCCGCACAGGAGCGCGGAGACGATGAAATGGATGGCGTGGCTACAGGACCGCAAGATGCAGAAGTCTTGCCGCAACTCGCCGTCATCTCGAAGTGATCATGTTCGGCTCGACGCAAATCGATGCGACCGAGCAGTCCTCGCATATGCCGATCCGCGAGGGCAAGATGACGTGCAGCTCGTGTCATAATCCGCACGGCAGCTACGGCGACGCACTTCTGAAAACAGCCACCGTGAATGATACTTGTTACAAGTGTCACGCAGAGAAGCGCGGGCCGCCATCTGTTTGACCACAGCCCTGATCAGGGCGGTGAGCGTCTCAACAAACTGATTTCTCGGCGAATTCGGGTCGTCAGAGGCAAGCTCTATCGGTCCTCTTTACTCTCGATCAAGGTTACTCCGAGGACCATCTAGGAGTACTGATCTAAATCAATGCCTTGGGTGCCCTGGACTCTAAAATCTCCTAACTGTCTGCATTAGCAGAAAACGGAGAATAGTTGATGTCAACTCATGATTATCCAAACGAGGATGACGCGTCTGCAAGCTTTCTGACCTCACCTGCGGGGTTGGTGCTGATCGGTTTCCTGGCGATCGGCGGTGTGTACCTCTGGATGGAGCATCGCGCGCATCTCCTCGGCGCACTCGTCTTTCTGCCCTTGCTGCTTTGCCCGCTGATGCATTTGTTCATGCACCATGGACACGGTGACCATTCAGACCATGGCAATTCGTCCAAAGGAATGAGCCAATGAGCGACGAGTCAGGTTACGGACTATGGAGTCTGGTCATCGTCAATTCGGTGATTTTCATCCTGTTTGCTTATTCGTTCTTCCAGCCGCGCACCGGCCGCGACTGGCGTTCCTTCAGCGCATTCAGCGCCTTTCTCGTCGCACTGTTCACGGAAATGTACGGCTTCCCGCTGACGATCTATCTGTTGTCGGGCTGGCTGCAGACCCATTATCCCGGCGTTGACTGGTTCTCCCATGACGCTGGTCATCTTCTGGAAATGCTGTTCGGTTTGAAGACCAACCCGCATGCCGGACCATTCCATATCTTGAGCTACATTTTTATCGGCGGGGGTTTCATCCTCATCTCGATCGGCTGGAAGGCACTCTATGACGCCCAACAGCAACACAAGCTTGCAACGTCGGGCATCTATTCGTATGTCCGGCACCCCCAATACGACGCCTTCATCGCGGTGATGTTCGGATTCCTCCTGCAATGGCCGACCTTGCTGACGCTTATGATGTTTCCGGTTCTGGTCTTCATGTATGTACGCTTGGCGCGCAGCGAGGAGCGCGAGGCCTTGGCCGAATTTGGCGACGAGTACGCGCGGTACATGCGCGAGGTGCCCGGCTTCATCCCACGACTTACAGACGTCATCGGCAGCAGAGCACAGCCTCCCGCCGGTCCACGCGAAGGTCACCCCTGATTCGAGGAGATCGACTATGCAGCGCCGAACAGTATTGAAGTTAGCTTTGAGCGCAATCGCGGTTGCCGCCACACCAGCTCTGCCCGCTGAGAGTACGAGTCAGATGACTCTATACAAGAATGCAGAATGCGGGTGCTGCGATGCCTACACGGATTATCTGCGTGAAAACGGTTTTGCAGTGACGGTCGTCGAAACTCCCCATTTGCCGCTTATGTACGCGCGTTATAACGTGCCTAGCGAGTTCCAAAGCTGCCACTTGGCGACGGTGGATCGCTACGTAACCGTGGGCCACATTCCCGTCGACATCGTCAAGCGGATGCTAGCAGAGCGGCCCCCCATCGCAGGAATTACCTTGCCCGCCAT
>Ga0182034_10001534_pt1 | contig 11365 bp, 9 predicted proteins | sample flu12Cox44000172_FD_125972 | JGI IMG/M metagenome (GOLD analysis project Ga0182034, IMG submission 125972) | Lab enrichment of tropical soil microbial communities from Luquillo Experimental Forest, Puerto Rico - flux4day.12C.oxic.44.000.172 | ecosystem: Environmental > Terrestrial > Soil >... | reverse complement strand
GGTGTGGAGCGCGCCTTTCCAATCGCCGGTCAGGCCTGGCATCAATTGCCCCGCCTCGGCGGCGGTGATGATCCGGGTGTCGAGCTGGTACTGGCGCGCGTGTTCGAGCCAGGCTTCGAACTGACCGAGCTCGGCGTCGGTCTCGGCGAGATACATGATCCCGGCTTGGCGGAAACCGGTCTCGGCTTCGACGATCTCGTTCATGCTTTGCCACAACCGCAGGCTCTCGATGATCAGCGGCAGCTCGCGGGGATCGCGGCCCATCTTGCGGCACCAGCCCCAATTGCGGCTCGACTGCTCGCCCGCGATGTGCCCCTTCTCGCACAGGACCGCGCGGATGCCCCTTTGCGCCAGAAACAGCGCGGTGCTGGTGCCGATGATCCCGCCGCCGACGATCACGACATCAGCGCGGTCCGGCAGCGCCTCATCGGAGCGGACGGGATCGACCCGCGGCGCCATCGGATCACGCTGAGGACGGCCCCTCACCCCAACCCTCTCCCCGCTTGCGGGGAGAGGGAGGGACCCGCGTCAGCGAGAGGGTGAGGGGGAAATGTGTGCGGCGCGTCATACTCAATCGATCGCCGCGTGCACGAGGTTGGCGACGCGGTCGAGGCGCAGCGTGTGCCAGGGATCGGGAGCCATGTAGTTCGTGATGTAGCTGAATGACACGCCGCTGGTCGGATCAGCCCAGGAATAGGACGTGCCGGCGCCGCCATGGCCGAAGGTTTCCGGGGCGCCGATCGTGCCGAGACCGCGGATGCGGTCGCTGTCGCCGCGCACATGCGGTCCCAAGCCGCGATGCATCGGTATGCCGCTCATCGCGTCGTCGCCACGATCGCCGGTGTGGTTGCGCGTGACATAGCCGATGAGCCGCGGCGACAAGAGCCGTACATCGCCGAGCCGGCCGCGGCCGAGCAGCATCTGGTAGAACGCCGCTATGCCGCGCGCGGTCGCATAGCCGCCACCGCTCGGCATGCCTGCGGCCTTGAACTCGGGCGAGTTGTCGCGCGGTTCCGGGGCATAGGTGTCAGCGCAGCGCTCCTGCTCGCTCGGCGGCACGCCGACAAAGACGTCTTTCGCGAGGCCGAGCGGCGTCAGCACGTTGTCGCGGATGACGTCGCGATAATCTTCGCCGGTCATCGCCTCGATGACCATCGCCTGCGTCAGGTGCGCAGCGCGCGGGTGGTATTGCAGCCGCGTGCCGGGCGTCCAGTCGAGCGAGAAATCGCAAACCTCCGCGCGCATTCGCGCGTGGTCGGTCCACGTCGCCTTGGTCACGTCACCGCTCGGGAACCCGCCCTGATGGGTCATCACCTGGTGCAACGTGATCTCGCCCTTGCCGCGGCTCGCGAATTCCGGCAGGTGGTCGGCGATGCGGTCCATGAAGGAGAGTTTGCCCTCCTCGATCAGGGTCCACACCGCACAGCTGGTCAGCACCTTGGTCTGGCTGAACAACAGAAACAGCGTGTCGTCTGCTGCTGGAACACGGCCGCCTTCCGTCTTGGCGTCGCCATAGCTACGGAACAGGGCCAGCTTGCCGTGCCGCGCCAACGCGATCTGCGCGCCAGGGTAACGGCCCTCCTCGATATGCTGCCGGATCAGCCGATCGAGAGACTGCAGCGGCGTCGCCGCAAGGCCCAGGCTCGCAGGATCGGCCGATGGCAGGGGATAGGTGTCGGGCATCGCGGTCTCCTTTCACGGATCCAATAATAGAATGCTACATGACCTGGCGCGGAAGCGGGAGATATCTATGAGCGGTGTGAGGCATTACAGGGGCCGGTCGCGGCATGGATGAAATCGATCGAGCATTGCTGCAGATCCTTCAGAAGGATACGTCGCTCTCGACGGCGGAGATGGCGGCGCGGGTCGGACTGTCGCCGACTCCTTGTTGGAAGCGCATCCAGAAACTCGAAGCAAGCGGCGTGATCACCGGGCGAGTGGCGATCATCGACCCGGTCCGTGTCGGCGTCGGGCTCTCGGTTTTCGTCGCCATCGAAGCCGGCGAGCACACGCCTGATTGGCTCAAACGGTTCAGCGCCGGCATCGCCGAGCTGCCCGGGGTGATGGAGGTGTACCGGATGGCGGGCGAGGTCGACTACATGCTGCGCGTCGCCGTCGCCGACATGGCCGAGTACGACGCCTTCTACAAGCGATTGATCGCCATCGCGCCAATGAAAAACGTCACATCGCGGTTTGCGATGGAACGAATGAAACATACCACGGCGTACCCGCTCCACCCGCGCGCCTTTCGCGACCGCCACTGCCCTAAAGATGGTCAAGGAAAATAATGATTTGCGTTTCGGGTCTGCCGGAGCATGCCCTGCTCTTCCTTCGCCCAAATAAGTAATAACTTCCTATTTGACACCGTATACGCCGAGCTAGATACTTAGCTGGAAAGAACAAAGACAAAATTTCGTCCAGACTGAGTAATCCTTAGTTTGGTCATCTAAAGTGTGTCCGCGATTTGGCGCGGCGATGATCTGTCGTACCTGCGAAGGGAAGACTTGCATGCCGCGAGCCGATGCCGTCTCCGCTGCGGAAGCGGTCAAAAAATGGAGCCGGCAGCTGCGCGGCCACCTTGCCCGCGATCTCGTCGACACCGCCCAGCCGTTCGACAAAGAAGGCTACTCGCTGCTCAAATTCCACGGCGTCTACCAGGGCTATGACCGCGATTCCGCCACCGAGCGCAAACAGCGCGGCGAAGAGAAGGCGTGGCAGTTCATGGTTCGCGTCCGTATCCCGGGCGGACGGCTTTCGGCTTCGCAATACCTCGCCTTGGACGCACTCGCCGATCGTTACGCGAACGGTTCGCTGCGGGTGACGACGCGGCAGAGCATTCAGTTCCACGGTGTTTTGAAGGCCGGTCTGAAAGCATCGATCGCGACAGTAAATGAGGCCCTGCTGACGACGCTGGCGGCCTGCGGCGATGTCGTGCGCACGGTCACGACCGTTCCGGCGCCGATCCGCGATGCCGTCCATCGCCGCCTCGAAGAGGACGCGCGGGCGCTGTCACGCCATCTTTTGCCGAGGACGCGCGCGTATCACGAAATCTGGATCGACGGCGAACCGTGGGCTGAAAGTCCGAGCACCCCCGAGTCGCCGGACCCGATCTATGGCGATTGCTATCTGCCCCGCAAGTTCAAGATCGGGCTCGCGATCCCCGAGGACAACAGCATCGATGTACTGACGAACGACCTTGCGATTGTTGCGCTGTTCGAGGGCGATGCCCTCGCCGGGTACAATTTTCTGCTCGGTGGCGGCCACGGCATGACCCACAACAATCCGCAGACATATTCGCGTCTGGCGACGCCGGTTGCGTTTATTGCCCCGGACGGCCTGCTGGAAGCGGCGGCGGCGGTGGTGCGGCTGCATCGCGACTGGGGCGACCGCGGCAACCGCCGGCACGCCCGGCTGAAATACGTTATCGCCGAGCGTGGCGAGGCATGGGCGCGCGAACGGCTTTCAGAATATCTCGGTAAGCCGCTCCCGCGATGCCGGCCGATGCCGCGCTTTCAAGTGCCCGATCATCTCGGTTGGCATGAGCAGGGCGACGGCAAGCTTTATCTCGGCATTCCGGTCGCGAGCGGCCGGATCGGCGACAGAGACGGGGCGCTGCTGCGCAGCGCTTTGCGCCAAACGGTCCAGCGCTTTGGCTGCGACCCGATCTTGATGCCGAGCCAGGACATCATCCTGAGCGAGATCGACCCGAAAGATCGCAATGCCATAGCCGATCTGCTGCAAGCAAACGGCGTACGCCTCGCCGAGGAATTTCGTCCAGCCGAGCGCTGGGCGCTCGCCTGCCCGGCGCTGCCGAGCTGCGGGCTCGCCATCACCGAGGCGGAGCGTGTCCGCGATCAGTTCGTCGCCCAGATCGTGGCGCGGCTCGAGCGCCTGGGACTGGAACGCCAGCGGCTGAGCATCCGCATCACCGGCTGCCCAAACGGCTGCGCCCGTCCCTACACAGGAGATATCGGCATCGTTGGCCGCATCCCCGGGTTCTATTCGCTCTACGTTGGCGGCGATTTCGAAGGCACCCGGCTGAACCGGCCGGTCGCCGATCGACTAGCCCTCACCGAGATCGCTGATGTGCTCGATCCGCTGTTCGCGCTCTTTGCAGGGGCTCGTCTCGGCAACGAAGGGTTCGGAGATTTCTGCCACCGCGTGGGTCCTGAGGCGTTGCGACAGGCGATAGACGGCAGTCGAAGGCGGACGGCGTGATGATGTCAAGCGCTGTCGATTGTTAATCCGGGAGTTGTCATAAATGCATCTCATCGCAGAACGGCCGGAGCCGGCATCGATCTTCTTGGTCGCGGTTGACCCCGAAGAACCCGACCGCGTGCCTTGGCAGGTTCTGGCCGTTATTCGGTTAGCAGACGCCGTGTTCTTTGATCCGGACGTGCGGAGCCAAGTCTTGAACCTGTTCGGGCCGCACTGCCACCGGGAGGAGTTGCGCCCAGAACAGACGATCGCCCTTTTCGCACCGTCGGGCAAGATCGCCAGGATGCGAGAGCTGGCGGGTGACGGCTGGCGGGTGGTCCGGCTGATCGCAGTACCGTCTGATATTGCCGCTGAGGTGGATCGCCTGGAGGCGGCCGGCATCAATGTCCGGCTTCTTTCAGGCTTGGTGCGCGGCGAGACCAGGGCCTGCCCCGAACTATTTGCGGCCTCCCTCAACGGGCTTGCGGGTTGATCGGCCGCGGGCGATGCCGAGTTTTTCGGCTGGCGCCGTTCAGACCGGAATGTCCCAAATTTCGGTCGCGTATTCCGCGATCGCCCGATCGGCAGAGAACCAGCTCATTCCCGCGATGTTCAAGATCGCGGCTTTTCGCCAACGCGGCGGTGACTGCCATAGCTGATCCACTCTGCGTTGCGCCTCGCAATAGGCGTCGAAATCAGCGGCTACCATGTAGGGGTCGGAATACCTCAACACGTAAGCCAGTTCGGCGAAACGGTGCGGGTCTCCGGCGGTAAACGAGCCGCCTTCCAATGCTTCGAGGGCGGCAGCAAGATCAGGCGAGGCAGCGATGATATCAGCGGCTCCGAGCCCCGACCGCCGCCGGCACTCCACCTCGTCGGCGCGCAGACCGAAGATGAAAATGTTCTCTGTCCCGACGAGGTCGCGTATCTCGACATTCGCGCCGTCGAGTGTTCCGATCGTCAGGGCGCCGTTGAGCGCAAGCTTCATGTTTCCCGTTCCGGAGGCTTCCATTCCTGCCGTCGAGATCTGTTCTGACAGGTCTGCCGCGGGAATGATCAGCTCGGCCAGAGAGACGTTATAATTCGGCAAAAACACGACCTTGAGCAGATCCCCGACTAACGGATCATTGTTGATGACATTTGCAACATCGTTAGCCAGCTTGATGATCAGCTTTGCGCGCGAATAGCTTGGGGCGGCCTTTCCCGCAAAAATTTTAACGCGCGGGACCCAGTCACGGTTCGGGTGGGCACAGATCGCACGGTACCGGGCGATCGTCTCCAAAAGGTTGAGCAATTGTCGCTTGTATTCGTGGATGCGCTTGATCTGGACATCGAACAATGCGCCGGGATCAATATGCAACCCGAGACGCTCCCGGACATGGCGGGCGAGAGCCCGTTTATTGGCGCGCTTGACAGTGTCGAGGCGCCCTTGCAGCGACGTGTCCTCGGCCTGATCGGTGAGACCGCCGAGGGCGCCGAGGTCGTCGAGGACGACGGGGCCGACTGCCTCAGACAATAAGCCGCTGAGGCCGGGGTTGGCCTGCTGGAGCCAGCGGCGGAATGAGATGCCGTTGGGTTTGTTGGGGATGCGGTCTGGATAGAGCCGGTGCAAGGGGCTGAACACACCCCTGCGCATTAGCTCGGTATGCAGCTTGGAAACGCCGTTGACCCGATGCGACCCGATGAAAGCAAGGTGTCCCATCCTTACTCGCCGCCCGTTGCTCTCGTCGATCAGCGAGGCCTCGCTAGAGAGCTCGGAGTCGAGCCGATCATTGTGTTTGGCCGCTTCGAGGTGGCGTGCATTGATCGTGTAGATGATCTCCAAGTGCCGCGGCAGGATGCGCTCGAACAACGAGACTGGCCAGCTCTCCAACGCCTCCGGCAGCAGCGTATGATTGGTGTACGAAATGGTTGCGACGGTGATCCTCCACGCCTCATCCCACGGGATGTTGTGAAGGTCGACAAGAATTCGCATCAGCTCGGCGATCGCGAGGCTGGGATGCGTATCGTTGAGCTGGATCGCCGCCCGCTCCGGAAGTGAGTAGATGCTGCCGTATGTGCGGGTATGGCGCCGCACGAGATCCTGCAGCGAAGCGGAAACGAAAAAATATTCCTGCCGCAGGCGTAGCTCTCGGCCCGAGGGCGTGTCATCGCTCGGGTACAGAACCTTGGAGATCGCTTCGGCTCGCGCCTGCGGCGAAAAAGCGCCCAGATGATCTCCCTCGTTGAACACGTCGAGGTCGAGCGGATCGACGGCGCGGGCCGACCAAAGGCGTAACGGATTGACGTGCCGTCCGCGCCAGCCAACGATCGGCGTATCGTACGCGACCGCCTTGATGGTTTCGCCGCCATGCCAGAGCGATTGCGAGCGACCTTTTGCAGAAGCGGTCTTTTCCACCCAGCCGCCGAACTGGACGTCGTAGATCACTTCGGGGCGCTCAAATTCCCACGGGTTGGCGAAAGACAGCCATTGTTCAGGATGTTCCTGTTGCCAGCCATCCTTGATGATCTGCTGAAACAGCCCGTGATCATAGCGGATGCCGTAGCCGTATGCCGGGATCCCAAGGCTCGCCATGCTTTCGACAAAGCAGGCGGCGAGGCGGCCGAGACCGCCGTTGCCTAGCGCGCCGTCGGGTTCGGCGCAGCGCATTCGCTCGGGATCGACGCCAAGATCGCCTAGCGCGGCCTGGACGATGTCGCCGCATCGCAGGTTGCCGACGACATCGTTGAGCAAGCGGCCGATCAGAAATTCCAGCGACAGGTAATAGACGCGCTTGCGCCCCTTGGCATCGCTGAGGCGGTCCGCCGTGAGCCAACGATGGATGATCCGGTCCCGCAGCGTGAGCGCGGTAGCGACAAACCAGTCTCGGTCGGTGGCACTAGTCGCATCTTTGCCGACGGCCAAAGTCAGCTTGGCGAGTACCGTCGCTTTGAATTCCTCGACATCCTGGTCGCTCAGCGGTGTGTCAGGTACGGGCGGGGGCAGCAGAGTTTCTGTCCAGTTCCGACGGGCAACGTTAGTTGGCATTCACTCCAAACCCGGTCGATCTTTATTCTCTAAAATTGGGCAGCGCAGGCGCCAAGGACGACACTCACAGCTAACCCCAGAACGTCGCGGCGGCAATCCCCGCGCTCCCGTGCCACGAATACCTGATCATTGTGTGATCATTGTCATCGACGCTTACGGAACGGTTATCGCTGTGCCCCATTCCGGGGCGGAATCGAACCGAATCGGTTATCGTCGCCGCGAATTGTCGCGATGTACGACAACGGCTATGCTTCCCCTTTAATCAAACATAACCAGAGGAGGGAGCGTATGAAGTTCATGCTGTTGATGCTGCCGACGGTGCCCGGCACGCTCGAGGACCGCCGGCGGCTGCGGCCGATCGGCCGCAACAACGAACGCTACCAGCAAATGCTCGAGGAAGTGCGCAAGCTCGTCGTCTTTGCCGATGAGGTCGGCTTCGACGTCTTCGCGACGACCGAACATCATTTTCATTCGGAGGGCTACGAGACCTCGGTGGCGCCACTGCTGCTCTATACCGACCTCGCCGCCCGCACCAAGCGTATCAAATTCTCGCCGTTGGGGCTGGTGTTGCCGGCGTGGGACCCGATCCGCGCGGCGGAAGAGTTGGCGATGCTCGACCACCTGACCAAAGGCCGGGTCTATGCCGGCTTTGCCCGCGGCTACCAGGACCGCTGGGTCAATGTGCTCGGTCAGCAATACCACGCCACTGGCGCACCGATGGACGGCTCGGCGATCGACAACCACAACCGCCGCGTCTATGAGGAGACCCTCAAAGTCATCAAGAAGGCCTGGACCGAAGACGCCTGGGAATACGACGGCCAATACTACAAGGTCCCGTTTCCGTACGAGGAGGGCATCCGGCGCTGGCCGGTCGCCGAATGGACCCGGACCTATGGGGCGCCGGGTGAGGTCGACGAAGAGGGCGTGATCCGCAAGATCTGCGTCGTGCCCAAACCCTATCAGCAACCGCATCCGCCGCTGTTCCAGCCGTTCTCGGTTAGCGAGGCGACGATCCGCTACATCGCGCAATCCGACATCGTTCCGGTGATCCTGACGGCCTACCCGCCGGATTTTCAGCGCTTGTGCAGGATGTATCAGGAGGTGGCGGCAGGAGCCGGCCGCAAAGTGCGGCTCGGGGAAAGCGTCGGGGTGGTCCGCGCCATCCATTTCGGCCGCACCGAAGAGGACGCGGTGGCGTTGCTGCGCGACACCAACTATGCCGGCTTTTACAATTACTTCGGCGGCTTCGGGTTCTGGGAGGCGTTTCGCATGCCCGAGGATGCCGCCAAATATCCGGCCGACCAGATGCTGCCGACCTCCGAGTGGACCGTCGAGCGGATGCGGAAGGCCAAATACGCGCTCGCCGGGACGGTTGATCAGGTCAAGGCCGAGATCGAATCGCTGCGGCGCATCGGCGGCGACGGCGATCTTGAATGGTTCGCCTGGTTCTTCGACCAGGGCGCGATGCCGTGGGAAGAGGAGATGCGCCAGATGGAGCTGTTCGCCGAGCACATCATCCCCGCCTTCCGCTGAGGCCGTCCCGCGGCCGGATAATAGGTTTCGCTGCGAGGCTGAGCAGCAGGCTGGAGGAGCGCCTTGCGTCATACGAGACGGCCGCTTTCGCGGCCTCTTTGGGATGACGAATTTCCTTAATGCTATCAAAGGCCTGCCCTCATCGCATGCCACGCGGGTCACCCGAACGCTCCTTTGCCGAGCGCCCTCGCGCGTGCGCGCACGCGAAGCAAAAAGAGATCAGGAGCAAGCTATTGAAATTGCTGGATTCGACGCCTGGGAAACAGGTGACAACAGGGCGGATCAGGAGAGCGGCAACCATTCTCGGCATCGGCGGCGATCACGCGGGAGGGGGTCGCGGGGTCTCAGCATATATGTTCATGGTTCGTCCGCGTCAAGGCCAGCGACCAGCTCCGCCCGCGAGCACGGGAACTATGAACACTGGTCCAGCGAATAAGGTCATCAGCTGGTGTTCCTGCCTTCCGAGCGCGGCCTCGTGGGCCGTCGCGGAATGACGATGTTGCTCAACGGCTTGGCGTCAGCTGCGGGGACGGGGTCCAGCGGGCGAGCGTCACGGTGCCCGGCCCGCCGAGCGTGACGTCGCGTAGCACATGCTCGCGATAGCGCTCGACCGCCAGCGGAAGTTGGTTCGGCGCCCGTCCCCCGCCGATCCAGGCATCGAGGTTGCCGGGCCCCCAGTTGTAGGCGGCGATCGCGTCCGGCCAATTGCCATATCGTCTGAACATGCGTGCGAGATAGGCGCGGCCCAATGCGCGGTTTTCAACAAGGTCGAAGCGGTCGCCGCCGCCGACATCGGTCGCCGCGGCTTGAGTGATTTGCATCGGCCCTTGGGGCCCGCTCGACTCCAGACTCCACATCCGCAGGTCGAGCCCGTGGCTCGATTCAGCGCCGTCTACCGCGAACGCAACGCGATCGAGATCGGCTGCCGAGGCGGGGGCGAAGAGGCCGGCGTCCGCGACGTATGAGGAAGCGCCTCTAAAGATCGTCACCGACCGATTTCCAGAATTTGCGAAGCTCACCACCTGCATATTCATGACATTGGCCGGCCGCACTTGTCCGGGCGTGACGACGGAATCGCCTCGTATGACCCTGACCGGCTTCGCCGCCGGATCCGCAAAGGCGATGATCTCGGCCGCCTCGGCCTTCTCCGCATTGGGCTTCGGCCTGCTCTGGTTTTTCGTCGATGAGCCGCCGCGCACCACTTTCACCGCGCCCCAGCCGGTATCAGGAAAGCTGACCAGCTGGACACTTCCGCTTTGGCTTTTGATGACCTGCTCGACGGTTTGGGCTGAAACTTGCCGCTTGGTTTTCGCCGCGGCCGGCGCCGCGCCCGCCATGACCAACGCAATGCTCGCCCCGACCGCAGCCCCTGCCTGAATTCCGCGCATCGCCCCTCGACCGGTGCAAGTGACCGAGCTCACCCCCAACCTCGGGAATTCTAGCGCAATTGGCGCGTCGATTAGCCAAAAATTGCGCGGCATTCTATTCGCAAGTGGGTACACTTGTCAGCGAATCCAGCGATCCACTAGTATTGCGCAGATCAGCAGAGAGGAACGCGGCATGGCAAAAGTTCTGGTGATCCATGGGGCGGGGATGAACATGCGCGGCAAAGTCCAGACCGAGATCTTTGGCCCGATGACCCTGCCCGAATACGATGAGCGAATCCGCGGTTACGCCGCCGAACTCGGCCTCGAAGTCGAGATTTTTCACTCGAACATCGAAGGCGAGATCGTCAACAAGCTCTACGAAGCAAACGACAAGGCCTTCGATGCAGCGCTGTTCAACCCGGCAGCGTTCGGGACGGGTTACCCGGCGCTTGTCGCCGCGATCAGTCAGGTGCGTTTCCCGACCATCGAGGTGCACATCTCGAACCCGGTGCGCCGCGGCCCCGCCTCCGAAACAGCGCGCGTCAGCCACGGCATCGTCGCCGGCTTCGGATTACCCGGGTACTATGTGGCGCTGCGCGGCGTGCGCGACATGCTGGCGGCCAAGAAGTGATCCGCGCCGCCATCGTCGGCCTTGGCCGGTGGGGACGGACGCTCGTCAGCTCGATCCAGGGTCAAAGCACAGCGATTCGCTTCGTCGCCGGATACACCCGCACCCGCGCCTCTGCTGAGGCGTTCTGCGCCGAAAAAGGGATCGCACTGAAGGATGATCTCGATGAGATCCTGTCGGATCCGGCGATCGATGCGGTCGTGTTTGCGACCCCACACAGCCAGCACGCAGCGCAGGTGATACAAACGGCGGGCGCCGGCAAACACGTCTTGATGGAAAAGCCGTTCACACTCGACGCCAAGAGCGCCGAGGCAGCACTCGACGCGGTGGCCCGCGCCGGTGTGGTGCTCGGCGTCGCCTATCCCAGGCGGTTCCATCCGGCGATGATCGAGCTCCGGGCGCGCATACAAAACGGCCGGCTCGGAATCCTCACACTGCGCGAGCGCTCAGACGGCACCCGCCGGTCTCTTTATGTCTCCCGACTACTGGCGCAGTAACCCGCAAGAGGCACCGGCCGGCGCAATGACCGCGACCGGCGTCCACAATCTCGACGCAATGATCTACCTGTTCGGTCGAATCGACGAAGTTTACTGCACAAATCTGCGACGCGTG
>Ga0182034_10001533_pt1 | contig 11367 bp, 11 predicted proteins | sample flu12Cox44000172_FD_125972 | JGI IMG/M metagenome (GOLD analysis project Ga0182034, IMG submission 125972) | Lab enrichment of tropical soil microbial communities from Luquillo Experimental Forest, Puerto Rico - flux4day.12C.oxic.44.000.172 | ecosystem: Environmental > Terrestrial > Soil >... | reverse complement strand
GCTTCGCAAGGCGCGAGACTTTGCGCGATGCGGATTTGCGATGGATCATGCCTTTCTGCGCAGTACGAACGATGACCGGCTCGGCTTCCTTCAACGCCGCGCGAGCGGCCTCCTTGTTTCCGGAAGCGATCGCCTCCTCCACTTTGCGCACCGAGCTTCTCAGGCGGCTCCGCCGCGTTTTGTTGGCGGCGGTGCGGCGGACGGTTTGGCGAGCGGCTTTCTTTGCCGATTTCGTGTTGGCCATGACGTGATCCTTGGACAGCGCCTTTACGCTCGCGGAGCGAGCAGCATAGCGCGGAAAATTGAGTGGTGCTCTATAGCGAGCGCCCCGAGGGGCGTCAACCGCGCCAATGAGTGTGGCTTGCGCGGCTGCAATTGACAAGCAGGGAATGTCGGTGGCTCTTGTGGCCGGGCCGCCCAACCCGAGGGTGAAGAACCGATCCGATGCGTATTTTAGTTACCGGCGCCGCCGGCTTTATTGGCTATCACACGGCGGCGCGCCTGCTTGATCGCGGGCACGACGTGATCGGCCTCGACAACCTCAACCCTTATTATGATGTATCTCTGAAAGAGGCCCGGCTTGCCCGACTCAAGGAGCGGGAGCGATTCCGGTTTATAAAGGCGGACCTCGCCGACGGCACTATCATCGAGGGCGCCTTCGCCGAAGAGAAGCCGGAGAGGGTCATCCACCTCGCCGCACAAGCGGGCGTCCGCTACTCGCTAGACCATCCGCACGCTTACGTCGGCTCGAACGTTGCGGGCTTCTTGCACGTGCTCGAAGGCTGCCGGCATCACGGCGTCAAGCACCTCGTCTACGCCTCATCGAGCTCAGTCTACGGAGCAAATCGAAAGTTGCCTTTCGATGTGAAGGACACTGTGGACCATCCCGTTAGCCTTTATGGCGCCACCAAGAAGGCGAACGAGCTGATGGCCCATTCCTATGCGCATCTGTTCGCGCTACCGGTAAGCGGGCTCAGATTCTTCACGGTGTACGGTCCGTGGGGGCGGCCTGACATGTCGCTCTTCGTCTTCACCCGCAAGATCCTCGCAGGCGAGCCCATCCAGGTCTTCAATTTCGGCCACCACGCTCGCGATTTCACCTATATCGACGACGCGGTTGAGGGCGTGTTGCGCGTTCTCGATGTGGTCGCGACGCCCGATCCCAATTGGCGCTCCGAGGCGCCCGATCCCGCGACGTCTTCGGCGCCATACCGGCTCTACAATATCGGCAATCACTCACCCGTAGGGCTACTCGACTATATCGTGGCGATCGAAAAGGCTGTGGGCCGCAAGGCCAAGCTCGAGCTTCAGCCGCAGCAGCCTGGCGACGTTGAGGAAACTTATGCTGCGGTCGAGGCGCTCCAAGAGGCGACCGGCTTTTCGCCTTCCACCCCGCTTGAGGAAGGCATCGCGCGCTTCGTCGCCTGGTACCGCGACTATTACCGGGTCTGAAATCCGGGTTCCTAAGCCTAGCGGTTGGAGAAATGGGGCTTGCGCTTCTCGATAAAGGCAAGCATGCCCTCCTTCTGGTCCTCGGTCGCGAACAGCGAATAGAACTGGCCGCGCTCGAAACGGGTGCCCTCGGCCAATGTTGTCGCAAACCCGCGGTTGATCGCCTCCTTGATCATCATCACCGCATGCTGCGACAGGTTGGCGATCTTGTCGGCGACCTCCATCGCCTCATCTATCAGCTCGGCCGCCGGCACCACGCGACTCACGAGTCCTGAGCGCTCCGCCTCCTCGGCGTGCATGTGGCGGCCGGTAAGACAAAGCTCCATCGCCTTGGCCTTGCCGACTGCGCGGGTGAGCCGCTGCGTGCCGCCATTACCCGGCATAATTCCGAGATTGATTTCGGGCTGGCCGAACACGGCGGTGTCGGCGGCAAGAATAATGTCGCAAGCCATTGCGAGTTCGCAGCCGCCGCCAAGCGCATAGCCGGCTACCGCCGCGATGATCGGCTTGCGGCAGCTCGAGATGCGGTCGAAGGGCGCAAGAAAATCGCTGCCATAGGCCTCGACGAAGGTCTTCTTGTGCATCTCCTTGATGTCGACGCCAGCGGCAAACGCCTTCTCGTTGCCCGTGATGACGATGCAGCCGATGGAAGGGTCTGCCTCGAAGGCGTCGAGCGCGCGATTGACCTCGCTGATGAGTTGGGTGTTGAGCGCGTTCAGCGAATGCGGACGATTGAGCGTGATGACGCCGACCTTGCCTTTGGTCGAGACGATGATCGTCTGGAAGGCGCCGTCTGCCTTATTCTTTTCCTCTGGTTCCCTGAGGGTGAAAACGTTCAAGAACATGTGGCTTTGGTCCCCTAGCGTTGACATGCTGGACAATAAAAGGTGGAGCGTCCTCCCTGGACGATGCGCCGCACCGTGCCGGTGCAGCCTATTGTCAGGCATTTCTTTCCTTCGCGGCCATAGACTTTGAATCTGTGCTGGAAGTCGCCGAGCGATCCGTCGGCGCGCTTGTAATCGCGGAGCGATGAGCCGCCGGCCTTGATCGCCTCTTCGAGCACCACCTTGACCGCGGCGACTAGCGCCGCTGTCTTCGCCGTCGGCTTGCCCGATCTTGTTGCGAGGGAGCCAGCAAGGCGGAGCGGCGAGACGTGGGCTCTGAATAGAGCCTCGCAGGCGTAGATGTTGCCGAGTCCTGCAATCAGCCTTTGATCGACAAGGGCGGCCTTGGTCGAGGTCGCCTTGCCTTTGAGCTTCTGCGCGAGCCATTTCGGCGTGAAGCTTTTGCTCAGCGGCTCGATGCCGAGTCCTTTGAACAGAGCGTGGCTCTCTAGTTTCTGGGCAGGAACAAGATCCATCAGGCCGAAGCGGCGCGTGTCGCTGTAGCGGATCGCAGTGCCGTCGCCGAGATGGAACACGATATGCTCATGCTTCTGAGCGTCGGCGATCGGGTGCGCGAAGCGCCCCGGCGCGCTCGCCTCGCCGTTGGCGCGGTCGATCGAGAAGCGGCCGGTCATGCCGAGATGCATCACCAGCACCTCGCCGTCGTCCAACCGCGCGAGCAGATATTTGGCGCGGCGGTCGAGCGCCTCGACCTTTCGCCCGGACAGCCTCTCGGCGAAATGCTTCGGCAGCGGAAAGCGCAAATCTGGACGGCGCTGCTCGACCCGCGCAAATGCGTTACCAACGAGAATCGGCTCAAGCCCCCGGCGCACCGTCTCCACCTCAGGAAGCTCCGGCATCTAACCTTCTATACTGCAATGCGGAATAGGCTCCGTTGCGGCGCAACAATAGCCTGATCTTGGGCCTTGCGCTATTGTCCGCGCGCCATGCCCGAGGACCTTGACTCATCGCCGACCGCCAAGCCGGAGACGAGCTTCGGCTACGCCCGGGTGGCCGAGGACGCAAGACAGGGTCTGGTAAGCGAGGTTTTCGCCAAGGTCGCGCGCCGTTACGACCTGATGAACGACCTCATGTCCGGCGGCCTGCACCGGTTTTGGAAAAGCGAGCTTCTGACCTGGCTTGGACCGCCGAAAAGCGCTGTTCCTTACGCCCTCCTCGACGTCGCCGGAGGGACCGGAGATGTCGCGTTGCGCTTCCTGGAAGCTGCGGGCAAGGGCGCCAGGGCCGTGATCTGCGACATCAGCGCCGAGATGATCGAGGTTGGGCGTACGCGGGTCCCGGAGGGAGAGGACCGTGCACGCTTCGTCCGCGCCAATGCCGAGGCTCTGCCCTTCGCGTACGCGAGCTTCGATGCTTATACGATCGCCTTCGGCATTCGCAACGTCACGCATGTCGAGCCGGCGCTTGCCGAGGCCTTCCGCGTGCTTAAGCCCGGCGGAAGATTCCTCTGTCTCGAATTTTCGAGCGTCGAGGTGCCGATGCTCGACAAGCTCTACGACGCCTATTCCTTCAACGCGATCCCCGCGCTCGGCGCGCTTGTCGCTGGCGACAGCGCCTCTTATCGCTATCTAGTCGAGAGCATCCGCCGCTTCCCCGATCAGAAAACGTTCATGGGCCTGATCGAGAATGCCGGCTTCGAGCGAGCGCGCTACCGCAATCTCACGGGCGGCATCGCGGCAATTCACTCCGCCTGGCGACTGTGATGAGGCTGTAAATTGAGCGCGATTGGAAACATGGCGCGGCTGACCAAGGCAGGCGCCGTCATCGCCTGGTCGGGCGCGCGCGTTCTGCCGGACGATGCGCAGTTGCCCGGACCGCTTGCGCTGTTTGCCCGCGCCACCGCGCCGCTACGCAAGAACGGCGCCGCAGAGGCGGCGAACAACGAGGCCAAGCTCTCGGAGGCGCTGACCTCGCTCGGCCCTTCCTACATCAAGCTTGGGCAGTTCCTCGCCACGCGCGACGACATTATCGGGCGCGATCTTGCCCGCGACCTTTCGACCTTGCAGGATCGCCTGCCGCCTTTTTCGCAGACCGAAGCGAAGCTCGCGGTCGAGGAAGCGCTCGGCGCGCCGACCGACAAGCTGTTCGCCGAGTTCGGGCCGCCCATCGCCGCGGCCTCGATCGCACAAGTTCACAAGGCCAGGGTCCGGGAGGCCCATGGCACGCTCAAGCCTGTGGCGGTTAAGGTGCTGCGCCCAGGGATCGAACAGCGCTTCAAGCGCGATCTCGACAGCTATTTCTTCGCCGCGCGCATGGTTGAGCGCCTGCATCCCCGCTCGCGCCGGCTGAGACCTATCGCGGTGGTCGATACACTCGCGAAGTCCGTCGCCATCGAGATGGACCTCCGCATGGAGGCCGCCGCCATTTCCGAGATGGCGCAGAACTCTAGGAACGATGAGGGCTTCCGCGTGCCGCAAGTTGATTGGACGCGGAGCGCGCGCCGCGTGCTCACGCTCGAATGGATCGACGGCATTCCGATCTCGGATCACGCTGCCCTCCGTGCCGCAGGCTACGACCTTAAGGCGCTCGGTGCGCGGCTGATGCAGACCTTCTTGCGCCACGCTATGCGCGACGGCTTCTTCCATGCCGACATGCATCCCGGGAATTTGTTCATCGACGACGAGGGTCGCATCGTCGCCGTCGATTTTGGGATCATGGGACGGCTCGGCTTCAAAGAGCGGCGCTTCCTCGCTGAGATTCTCTACGGATTCCTGACGCGGAACTACACGCGCGTGGCAGAGGTGCATTTCGAGGCGGGCTACGTGCCGCGCAAGCACTCGGTCGCGCAGTTCGCCCAGGCCTTGCGCGCGATCGGCGAGCCGATCCTGGACCGGCCGGCGAACGAGATCTCGATGGCGCTGCTGCTCGGCCAGCTGTTCCAATATACTGAAGTGTTCGACATGCAGACGCGGCCCGAGCTCCTGCTCCTGCAAAAGACCATGGTCGTGGTCGAGGGTGTAGGCCGGAGCCTAGATCCCGCGCTCAACATCTGGGTGGTATCTGAGCCTGTGGTGAAGGAGTGGATGGAGCAGCAGCTTGGGGCAGGCGCGCGCATTGAAGCGGCGGCTGAGGGGGCTGCGACGGTGACCCGTTTCGTCGGCGAGATCCCCAAATTTCTTGGCCAGGCGGAGCGCACTGCAGATGCGCTGGTAGCAATGATCGAGGAGGGGTTGCGGCTCGACGACCATACCGTGGAGCGCCTGGCTGAGGCCCAGGCCGAGCGAAACCGCATGAGCCGCATCGGCATCTGGATCTGCGCCGCCGCCCTCGTCCTGATCGCCCTGGCTCTGCTGTTTTGAGTGTAGACCGTTAACCCTATTTCTTAGCATTGCCCGGACAATCCAGGTAACACCGGCAGGGGGCTGTTGCTAAAGTCGACGTTTACTGGATGCCCGCTTTTCCGGGCATGACTGCGGAGTGAGTGAGCGTGCAGGGAAAGCGAATCCTCCTGATCGTCGGCGGCGGGATCGCCGCCTATAAAAGCGTCGAGCTTGTGAGTCGCTTGAAGGAGCGGGGCGCGTCGTTGCGCGCGATCTTGACGAAGGGCGGGGCGGAGTTCGTGACGCCGCTCTCGTTGTCGGTGCTCACCGAGGAAAAGGCCTTTATCGATCTGTTCGACCTCAAGGACGAGGCAGAGATCGGGCATATCCGTCTGTCGCGCGAGGCCGACTTGGTCGTGGTGGCGCCAGCCACCGCAGATCTGCTGGCCAAGATGGCGCACGGGCTTGCCGACGACCTCGCTACCGCCGTTTTGCTCGCCACCGACAAGCAAGTGCTGGCGGCCCCTGCCATGAATGTGCGTATGTGGGAGCATCCCGCCACGCGTCGCAATATGGCGACGCTGCGCGCCGACGGCATCGCCTTTGTTGGCCCCGAGGAGGGCGAGATGGCTTGCGGCGAATATGGGCTTGGCCGCATGGCGGAGCCTGAAGCGATCCTCGCAGCGATCGAGCGGTTTTTTGGCGAGAAGCCCGCAGCTACGCCGCGACGCGCGCGCGGCACGCCACTACATGGGCGCAAGGTACTCATCACCTCAGGCCCGACGCAGGAGCCGATCGACCCTGTGCGCTACATCGCCAACCGCTCGTCTGGCAAACAGGGCCATGCGCTGGCCCGGGCCGCTGCTGCGCTCGGCGCCGAGGTAACGCTGGTAAGCGGGCCCGTAACGCTTCCCGATCCGGAGGGTGTGAAGGTGGTTAGGGTGGATACCGCGCATGAGATGCTTGACGCCACTCTTGCGGCGCTTCCTGCCGACATCGCGATCTGCGCTGCTGCAGTCGCCGACTGGTGCGCTGCCGACGAGGCCCCGCAGAAATTGAAGAAGCAACCCGACGGAAGCGGGCCTTCGTTGAAGCTCGCAGCCAATCCCGACATTCTCGCCACCGTCGCGCAGTCGGGCGCACAACGCCCGCGGCTCGTCGTCGGCTTTGCCGCCGAGACCGAAAATCTGATCGAGAATGCGAAAGGAAAACGCGTGCGCAAAGGCGCCGACTGGATCGTCGCCAATGATGTCTGGCCAGGCACCGGCGCCATGGGCGGCGACCGCACGCAAGTTCATCTCATCACGGCGGCGGGCGTCGAGGACTGGCCGCCGATGAGCAAGGACGAGATGGCCGCGCGGCTGCTTGCTCGCGCTGCCGAGGCACTCTCCAACCTTCGCTCGGCTGCTGAATGAGCGAGGCGCGGCCGCGCAGCGTCACGGTCCGCGTCCTGCGCTTGCCTCACAGCCAGGGCCTCGCTCTCCCCTCTTATCAGTCCAAGCACGCAGCGGGACTTGACGTGGTCGCTGCTGTGATCGAGCCGGTCGAGCTTGCTCCGGAAGGACGCATGCTCGTGCCAACGGGTTTCGCACTCGAGTTGCCCGAAGGGTATGAGGCGCAAGTCCGGCCTCGTTCAGGGCTTGCTCTGAAGCATGGTGTGACGCTGCTGAACACGCCCGGCACCATCGACGCTGACTATCGCGGCGAGGTCATGGTGCTTCTGATCAATCACGGTAGCGAGAAGTTCACCATCCGCCGCGGCGATCGCATCGCCCAGCTTGTGATCGCGCCGGTGAACCATGTCGAGATCGTTGCCGTCGAGACCCTTGGCGCCACCGAGCGCGGCCCCGGCGGCTTCGGGTCTACCGGCCAATGACGAGATTAAGGATAGGGCATACATTCACGTCATGCTTACGCCTGAGGAGGTTCAGCGCTATAAGCGCCAACTTGTGCTGAAGGAGGTCGGCGGCGCTGGCCAGCAGCGGCTGAAAGCCGCGCGCCTGCTCGTGGTCGGCGCCGGTGGCATCGGCTCTCCGGTGATCCTCTATCTTGCTGCAGCGGGTATCGGCACGATCGGCATTATCGACGACGACCGCGTCAGCCTCGACAATCTCCAACGCCAAATTGCCCACGACACGAAAAGTGTGGGGAGGGCTAAGACGAGAAGCGCAGCCACTACCGTCGAGCGGCTGAACCCGCATGTCGAAACGCGGCTCTACACCACGCGGCTCGTGCCGAAGAACGCGATTGACATCGTGCGTGGCTTCGACATCGTCGTCGATGGCTCGGACAATTTTTCGACACGCTATCTGGTCAACGACGCTTGCTATTTTGCCAAGGTGCCGTTGATCTTCGCCGCGGTCGGGCCGTTCGATGGGCACCTAACCACTTTCCGAGCCTTCGAGACGGATGACGCAGGCAATCCGCGGCCCTCTTACCGCTGCCTGTTCCCCGAGCCGCCGCCGGAGGGAACCGTGCCGCCTTGCGCCGAGACCGGCATACTTGGGGCGGTCGCGGGCGTCATCGGCACACTTGCCGCGGTCGAGGTGGTGAAGGAGCTACTAAGCTTGGGCGAGGGTCTTGTCGAGAAGCTGCTTCTCTACGACGCGCTGCAGGCGCGCTTCACCACCGTGGCCTATGCCTGGGACGCAGACAATCCGCTGAACGGCAAGAGCCCGCGTTTCCATGACCTTTCTCATCACAAAATCCTGGCCGAGGCGAGCGGGTGAAACATTGCCTCGGCACAAGGTCGGGCAAGACGAGTTAGTAAGGATGTCCCACCAACACCACAGGCGACATGATCGCAGGGGCACTCGTTCATCGATACCAATGGGAGCAACTATGAAGCTGTGTGCATCCATTGCTGCCGTCGTATTGGCTGCTCTTCTCTGCGGCTGCTCCGGGGACGAGCCGGCGGCCCAGGCGGGACCGCCGGGTCCTCAAGGCCCACAAGGGCCGCAAGGACCACAAGGTGATAGGGGCGATCAGGGGGCGCCGGGCAATGCAGGGATCAGGACGGTAAGCGACCCATGCCCTAAGCGCTGTACCCTGACTTGCTCGGACAACGAGCGCGTGCTGAATGCCTATGTAGTGAAGGGCGCGGGAACTGTTACGCATACGAGCGAGCAGTCGGTTGATTTCGACACACGTCGCCAGGCCGGGGCGGGGCCGGCGCTCATCTTCTGCATCCCCAAATGAACCAACTGCGAAGCGAAACCATCACCACGCGTTGCGCGCTCGCCGGCGGTGGACCAGCCGGGGTGATGCTCGGCTTCCTCCTCGCCCGCGCCGGCGTCGACGTCCTGGTGCTCGAGAAGCATGCCGATTTCCTGCGCGACTTCCGCGGCGACACCATCCATCCCTCGACGCTCGAGGTGATGTACGAGCTCGGGCTGCTCGAAGAATTCCTCAAGCGTCCGCATCAACAAGCCGATGAGTTGAGGGGCCTTATCGGCGACGATCTCATTGTCCTTGCCGACCTCAAGCATCTACCGACCCATTGCAAGTTTATTGCGCTCATGCCGCAATGGGACTTCCTCGACTTCCTTGCCGATCATGCCAAGCGCTATGCGGGCTTCGCCTTGCGCATGCGTGCCGATGTCGACGAGTTGCTATTCGATGGAAACAAGGTCGTGGGCCTGCGGGCCAAGACCCCGGACGGCGACCTTGAAGTTCGGGCCGATCTCGTCGTCGGCGCCGACGGCCGGCATTCGACGGTGCGCGAGCGCGCGGGGCTGGAGGTCAAGGATATCGGAGCGCCGATGGACGTGCTGTGGATGCGGCTGTCCAAGCGGCCGGGGGATGGCGGACAACTCATGGGCCGCATTCTTCCCGGCCGGCTGTTCGTGATGATCGACCGCGGCGACTATTGGCAATGCGCCTATGTGATTCCCAAGGGAGGCTTCGATGAGGTGCGACGCAAGGGGCTGGATGCGTTCCGTCGGTCGCTGGTTGAGATCAATCCTGCGCTTGGCGACCGGGTTCAGGAGCTTGCCTCATGGGACGATATCAAGCTCCTCACGGTGGTCATCGACCGGTTGAAGCGCTGGTATCGCGACGGCCTCTTGTGCATCGGCGATGCGGCGCATGCCATGTCGCCAGTGGGCGGCATCGGCATCAACGTCGCCATCCAGGATGCCGTGGCTGCCGGCAATATCCTCGGCCCGGCGCTGCGCAAGGGTCCAGTGCCAGAGTCTCTATTGGCCGAGGTGCAAAAGCGCAGGGAATGGCCGACACGCATGACCCAAAGCCTGCAAGTGGTCGTTCAGAACCTGGTCATCCGCAATGTGCTGCAGATGCAGAAGAAACCGCGTGCCCCGTTCATCGTGAAATTGTTTAACTGGTTTCCGGCACTCCGCCGCATTCCGGGCCGGATCATTGGCATGGGCTTCAGCCCCGAGCACGTGCGCACGCCGAAGGCCGTTTAAAACTCGCCGTAGTAGCCACCTCCGTGGTGAGCTGGTGCATGCTCTGGCGGTGGAGCGCCTTCCCCGACGGGAGGATGTCCCTCGCCTGAGGCTAGGCACACGGCGTCAGACTTGCCTTTGATCAAGGCGAGGATCCGAGGCGTTGGCGCAAGCTCGGCGACGTGGACCTTGGCGAAATGGCCGAACGTGGCGAGCGCCTCGCGCGAGAGGCCGCCTTACACGCCATCGATACTGTCGGGATAGCAGCCGACGCGCTTGAGCTCGGTCTGCACTGCGAGAGCAAGCTCGCGAGGCTTGAGCTCCACGGGAGAAGGTCCCGGCGGAGGCGTTTCCGCCGGCTTGCCGCCGGTCGGCGCAGCCTCAGGCGGCGTCGCCTTCTCGGCAGGCTCTACGGGTGCTGGCGCAGCGACCGAGGCTCCTTCGCCCTCCTTCGGCGTATCTGGCTTTCCGGCCGGGTCAGTGGGCGCAGTCTCCTTCGCCGCAGCAGCCTCGGTGACGATCTGGCGCGTCTTGCCCTCTGAGGTATTTGTATCGGTAGCCGTCTTTTCGTCCGACACGGCTGCGCCAGGCTTCAACTCGATATTGCGAGGCAGATCGTCGGCCGCAGCCGCGGCCTCGGCACTCAGGTCCACCAAAATCAGTCCCAAGGTGAGGATGAGGGAAAGAGTGGTCCATTGGGACATTGCTCTCCTCTGGCTCGGCACTGACGCTAGGCTAGCAGAAATCAGATGTCAGAAATTAGAAATTCCAGATCCCATCTCTGACGTCTATTCCCTTGATCAGAACATCGCCGGATGGACGCGGTCGGGCGGCGCGTGGCCGTCGAGGAAGGTCTTGATGTTGATGATAACCTTCTCGCCCATGTCGACGCGGCCCTCGAGAGTGGCGGAGCCCATATGCGGCAGCACCACCACCTTCTCGCTCTTGAGCAGCTTCGGATTGACCGCAGGCTCGTGCTCGAACACGTCGAGACCAGCGCCGGCAAGCTCCTCATTCTCGATCATGCGGGCAAGCGCATTCTCGTCGATCACCTCGCCGCGTGCGGTGTTGACGATATAGGTTGATGGTTTCATCAGTGCGAGCCTGCGCGCCGAGAGCAGGTGATAGGTCGCCGGCGTATGCGGGCAGTTGATCGAGATGATGTCCATGCGCGCGAGCATCTGGTCGAGGCTGTCCCAGTAGGTTGCCTCGAGTGACTTCTCGATCTCGGGCGCTACGCGCCTGCGGTTGTGATAGTGGATCTGAAGGCCGAAGGCCTTGGCCCTCTTGGCAACGGCCTGGCCGACGCGCCCCATGCCGACGATGCCGAGCCGCTTGCCGAAG
>Ga0182034_10001520_pt1 | contig 11414 bp, 9 predicted proteins | sample flu12Cox44000172_FD_125972 | JGI IMG/M metagenome (GOLD analysis project Ga0182034, IMG submission 125972) | Lab enrichment of tropical soil microbial communities from Luquillo Experimental Forest, Puerto Rico - flux4day.12C.oxic.44.000.172 | ecosystem: Environmental > Terrestrial > Soil >... | reverse complement strand
TGCAGCTCGCCGTTCGGTTTGGCGCCCACCGGGATCTCCGACCACCGCTCGTCGCCCCTGCCGCGGCGCTCGGCCCACAGTCGGTCGACGTCCAATTCACGGGGGTCGCTGATGCCCAGCGACCGGAGGAGCTCCGCCGCCCCGCTGGCCGAATCGACGATCTCGCTGCTGCTTGTCGGTGACCACCGCGCCATCGCGCGCGCGTATCGGTAGGCCCGGGGCACCGACAGCTGGTCGGCGTGGGCGAAGAACTTGCCACCCGAGCGGAGCAGCGGTGCCGGACGGCCGTCGTCGTCCTCGCCGTCGCTGCTGTTCCGACGATCTTCGGCCGAACCGTTGGATGCGGCATTGACCGCCGGGGTGTGCCGCTCGCTCATCTCGTACCGCTGATCCTTGTCGAACCCCACGCCGATGCCGACCCGAGAGGCGATGCGCAGCACGGTGATTCCCGCCTTGCCGACTTGGCCGACCACGCTCTCCCACGCCTCGGGGCTGCCGGTGTTGTCGTCGACGATCACCCAGTGCGGGCCCAACTCCGCCGCTGGATCGGCTTGGCCGGTCTCCAAGGCCGAGCCGGTCGTGGTTGGGCTCGCGGCCGCCAGGGGCGTCCACTGGCCGCGCTTGCCCTTCATGTGCAGCTCGGCGCCCAGCGCCCCCTCGAGCTCCTCGGGTGTGGCGAACACCAGCCGTCGCCACCCGCAGGCATCGAACAGTTCGTCGTGCAGGTTGTGGGGCAGCCACACCATCCACGACCACAACTCGGGGTTGCGAGTGACGACCATTAACTTGACATCGCGAGGATTGTGAAACACCGCCAGCGAGCACAGCACCGAACGCATCAGCGACCGCACCCTGTTCAAATCTTCGCCAACGAAGCTGAACCCCGGTGCGGATCGCAGGTTGACCACCTTGGCGATGTCCCGAATCTTGCGCTGCTCCAAGATGAAATCGCGCAAGGCCTGACCGGTTACGGGCTCCAGCTCCTCGTCAGACGCGATGTCAGGCCAGGTCACCGACAACACCGAATCCGGGGCGTGCTGCACACCCGTGCCCAGCCGCACTTCCAAGAAGTCGACGTCGCCGCGGCCGCGTTCCCACATGCGCGGGCCGCCGATGATGGCCCCCAATCCACGCGGATCCGAATGCACCAACTCCTGCCACTTGCGCTGCGCGCACACCGCGGACTGAATCTCATCGCGATTGCTGTCAAGGTCGCGGAGATAGCGGCGGCGACCCTTTTCCAACTCCCCCCAGGTGATCTTGCGCGTCCGCCCAAAACGACCGGAGAACGCCAGCAAGCTAAACGCGCCGATTCCCATGAGCGGGAAGAATCCGGTCGACAGACTGCGGACCCCAGACACGTAAAGCATCACGATCGTGCCGATCAGCGCGACGATCAGCGCCGGCACGCCGATCATCACCCAGATATTGCGCGGCTCGCGCTCGGGCAGAGCTATCGGCGCAGTCGGTGCTACCCGAACCGGTTTCGGCGGCTGGATCTTCACGCGGTTGATGGGAAACGCCCTTTTAGACACCTTCTCAGCCTCCCGCCCTGGCCGACGTCGTCAGCACCGTCACCTGCCCGGCCGCCGGCACGGTGTCGCGCGCCACAAGCGCCGCCTGCCGCGACAACGCAGGCCCCGCAGCAAAAGTCCGCAACAATGGCCACGGCGCCTGCACCGCCGCAACCGGGTCAAGACCAAGAGCGCGCAGCGTCGCGTCGTCGGCGGCGATGCCGAACCGCACACCGTTATCAGACACCCAGAACAACGATTCCCTTGAGTCGCTGGTGATTACGCCGCTCGTCGACGTCACGAAGTTCGCGGCGCCCGGCAACACCACCACCTGGTTGGCGACGACCGACGCCTGGTCGCGGTCGTCACGCACCAGCCGCACGATCCGGTTGTCCATGGACGACGGGACCGGAAGCCCGCGCCCGTTATAGATGACGACTCGGGCCTGCGGATCCGTCGACGCCTTCTCCCACCCCACACACGTGGTCGGATTCGCCGCGGAATCAATAAAATTCAGCCGCTTGCTCGGGTAGTAGTCGACCGACAATGAAGTCACTTCGGGAATGTTGACTAGCACGTCCGGAGTCACCGTCCGCGGCGACGTCGACCCGTAGGAGTTGGCGCTGCGCAACAGATCGGCCACGAAGCCCCCGATCTTTTGCACACCGTCGGCCAGCAACACATAGAACTGACTGCCCCCGCCGGCCGTTTGGTCTTGCAGCACCGCACCAACCTGCGAGCCCGGCAGCAACTTCGACGGAGTTCCCGCCTCGGGCACCTTGGGCACGCGCAGCGGCTCGGTAGCCGGCAGGGCGTCGAAGAGCGCGCGCGAGATCACCACTGGGACAGTCACTCCGGGATCCAGCCCAAGGCTCAACGTGACTGCCCTGTCGGCGGGATCGACCTGCGAGCGCTTGCCACCCCAGATCACATACGTGGCGCCCTCAAACGTCACCAACAGTCCCGCACCGTTGGCCATCGGGGTCGCCCGACCACCGGTGAGCTGGCCGGCAATCGAGGTCACCACGGGCTTGTCCGCGGTGCGGGGCCGGCCCGCCGTATCGCACACCGCCCACGCCGACGCGGCGCCCCGGTTCACCGGCATCGCCGCCGGCGCACCCGGAATCCCGACCAACGGACCCGTTGGATACTTCGCGATCTCGGCCGGTTTCACCCATGTGGGCTCCCCGGCTGTTCCCGTCGCCAGCCGCGCGGACGTCAAATTCAGTGCCGGATACAACCGGCCGTCGATGCGGGCGTAGATCGCCCCGGAAGTGCGGTCACCGATGATCGCCGAATCACCCACCACGCCACTGGGTTTGAGAACGTTCAGCAGCACCATCCAGCCAGCGGCGATGGCCACCAATACCATCGACAACACCAGCGCCGCGGTCTGCTTGCGGTCATCGTGTTTCATTCGCACCGAGAAGCGCGTCGTTGCCGCCCGCAGCCGCCGGTTGTAGAACAGATGCCCCGAATTCTGGTCGCGGTTTGACAAACTGAGTGGCATTGGTCAGTAACCCCTGGGTCCGCGGCGGGGATCCGCCTGCTGAATCCGACCGGTCAAATCCGATGCATCGGCGGCGACGCCGTAGTGTCGCTGCGCGTAGTTGATGAAGGCACAGGCCTGCGCCACCAGATCATGGATGCTCGCCGAGGTACCCGGCTCGTGATACGCCGCGAACGTTGGGGCGATGAACTGCCAGGCGCCTTTGCTCGGAGTGCCTCTGGCTGCGTTGGAATCCCAATCGTTTTCGGCGTTGGGGTCGTAGTTTGATTCGCGGCGCGCTACCAAATCCATGCCGCGTTCCCACCGTGCACGCGCCGCAGGATCATGAATGCCCTTGATATCCAGGGCCTTACGAATTGCGGCCAACACGGCGGCACGGCCGCTGCCACCCCCGATGCGGTCCCGTCGCCCCGCGAGCGCGTGCGACCGCAGGTAGTGCAGCCGTCGCAGCCGCAGCGCCAACAACCGCGCCTGCGAGCGCGATCGCGCGATGTGGCCGTGCTGCGCACGCAAGCGTGCGGCCATCCGGGCCATCGCCTCACGACGACCCATCGGCGTATCGCTCGCCGGCATCACATCGGACACTGCGGCTTCCAGATTGAGGCGCGTCGCCGCGCTCGCGTGCGCGCGATCGGCCCGAGCTCCCGCCAGGATGGAATCCAGCGCCCTATCGGTGTTGGCTAACCGATGCAGTCGCGTCACTAAGGCGCCTGACCGCTTGGCCGCTCCCCCAGGCAGTCCGGCCGCGTTCGTCGCTTGCCGTATCCCGTGGGCGCGGGCGCGCATCAGCGCGGGCGTACGGCCGACGCCACGACCGGCATCGCCGCCGACGAACAAGCCGTGTCCGCGAGACAAAGCGGCCACTGCCTGCGTCACAACAGGATCATTCAACCGTTCCCCCACCGTAATTCCGATTGAAATCGGCTTGCGCTTCCTCACGCAAGGCCTCAAAGACCATATTCAGCCGATCCATCAACTCGCGACAGGTATAGGACGTCATCACATGCGGGGCCAACGACAGCCCGGTGAGGCGCCCATCCGAATTACACACTGCATAGATGTCGCCCACGTCGGCGGTGTAGGTCAGCGACTCCTGGGCGGCCAGAACCTCTTCCCATTTCTCGAAATTCGCCTTCAAATCGGCTAAGACCTGATCGACCAACGCCTTGTCCCCCGCCGCGTCCGGGCGCACAGCATCCGTATCGGACACCTCAGCCACTGCTCCCATACCTTCTGGCCCGCCGGCCGTCATCGCTTCGGCCGCACCCATAGCATGCACCAAACCGCCGTTCGCACGCTTGGTGTCGGGTGGCCGGACGGGATCGACCGTAGTGCGTCGGCACGTGCACCCGCACACTGACCTTCGGAGCGCCATTAGCTGTCATGGCTGTCGTCATGCCGGTTTAATCCGGTTATTTCCGAAATACAACAGCAATATGAAATCCAGGGCCCGGCCCTATTCCTGCGGCTCTTCGTCCGTCGGCATAATCACGATCCGTCGGCTGGGCTTGGCGACGACGGCGGGTTTGCCATCAGAAGACTTCGTCACGGGAACACTCGGCGGAACGGTCAAGCGACCCTTCACCGGCTGGCCATTGGGGATACCCGGCACTGTAACGCGCTTTTCTGCGGGCTTGTCCTTACTGCCGCCGTCACCATGGGCGCCCATCGCCCCGGGCATCATCGGCATGCCGGCCATGCCCATCGGCCCGGCAGGCGGGGGCGGGCCACCAGTCGGTGTGACGGACGCTGACTTAATTGATGCTGCAGCAGGGGTCGTGGGTGGCGACGACTGCGGCACCGGCGGCGGACCCAGAACGCCGGCTGGGGTCGTGCCACCACCAGCACCAGCACCAGTGCCACCGCCAGCGCCACCGCCAAGACCGGCGTCGCCGTGACTGGCGCTGTCCAAGACGACCCCATCACCCGCCATACCGGTTAGAGCGGCCTCCGCCGCTCCGCCGCCCTTCGCCGCCCCCATCAGCGGCTGAATAGCGCTCTCTGCGGCCTGCATAGCCTGTTGTGGAACCTGCGTGAGCGGCCCCATCACGCCGCCGAGCGCGCCGGTAATAGCACCCGCGATGCCCGATGCCATTTGTTGAATCATCTGCGGTATCTGCTGGAACTGTTGCGACGCACTATCTTCGTTGGCCGGAAACTTCTGCGCGGCATCGGCCGCATGCGCCCTACGATCCACATCGCCTTGAATGCTGGCGGCCTGGTCGCCAGGGACACCGAGATTGCCGGCGTTCAGCAGCCCGGTGACAGCCTGATCGGGGGATGTACCGCCGGGTACGCCAGGGACTCCAAACGGCAATACCGGCGGACCTGGGGGTGCCGCGGCTATCCCGCCATAGATCCCCGGACTTGCCTTTATCGGGATTCCGCCCGTCATGCTCGCACCTCAACCCCCACGCGTACCGGACCGCAAATCGAGTCTCGCCTGCTTAGCCAGTCGTATTGGGTCGCATAGTAGAGCGCCAGCCACTTGAAAGGTAGTCATCGCAGCTTCGCCGAGACCGCTTCGTACCACGCCACGTGGTAGTGCGCCAGGGATTCGTGGCCATCAATCAGGGCGACGATAGCTGCCAGGAGCATCCAGTCGGCTACCCGCGACAGGTCGTGGGGGTCATCCATCGCTTTGTGGTAGGCCGACTCCTGTTCCTTTTGCAGCAGGTCGATCTCCTTCTCGGTAACCCCTGTTCCGCGGGTAGCCGCTTGGGCCAACGTCTGGGCGACCCGCGGTAAACCATCGCGTCGTCGTACAGCTTCAACCAGCGTTGGGCCAAGCTCGTCCACTTCGGGCCCGGAGCGGGCTGCGCGATCACCGGTGAGGGCGGGGTCATCGGGTCGCGGCTTGGCGATAAATCCGTTGGGCTGGTGCACTGCGGCTGCGGTGACGGCGCCCAGCAGATCGACCACACCGGCGTCGGATCGGCGTAGTGCTGGCTCCAACAGTCGATTCACGCCGACCGGGATCTTGACATTTGGCGGGACCCATCCGCACGCGATGTCGGTGACCAACAGGGTTGTGCCATCGTCGCGCAGGCCCGCGGCCCAGGAAAGGCCCGGGGCTTGCCGAGCCACCGCGTCGACGAGGCGCTGCAGCCGATGCTGCTCCGCGCCGCGCCTCGTTGCGTCGCCGGCAACGGCGCCGGTTGCCGCAGACAACGCTGAGGCACCGGCCGGAACTGCCGGGCCTGTGCCAGCCTGCCCAGCCGCGGTGCGATGGACGGTAGACATCAACGGGCTGCCCGCTGAGGACGATGTTGACACCGACGGCGCTACCGGTGAGCCGGACACCGGAGCTGTCGGCGCCGACATGGATGGTGCGGCAACAACCGGGGGACGCAAATCCGAACCATAGGCGGGCAACGGTCCGGCGGGGGTGGCCGGGGAGCCGGTTAGCGGGGTCATGGGCGCCGACACCGGTCCACCACTGACCACTGTCGGCGTCACGGGCACTGCGCCACCGGTCGAGGCCACTGGCGCGCCGGAGCCAGCCGAGGTCGCTGCAGCCGAACCATGTTGGGCTGCAGCAGATTCGACACCACCCGTCATCGTCGGTGCGGATACCGGCGGCACGACCGGCGACTGCGGCGGTGGATTCCCCGGCGACCCAACCGCGTTCATCACACCCTCGGACAATTGATGTGCACCGGCCGCTGCTGGCTGACTTGTCACGATTCCTGTCGCGAATGAATTGCCCAGCTGGCTCGGCGAAGGCCCACCGAGAGCCGCGGCTGGTGAGAGCCCACCGGCACCGGGCAGCGGCGAATTCACTGCAGGGGCACCTGGCATATGTCCACCAACTCCGGTAGGCACGCCCACCGGAGCAGTACCGCCCGCAGCGCCGGGCTGGCCAGTGCCGGCGGCCCCGACTCCCGCGCCAGGACGCCCGGTTACGTTAGATTGCGTACCGATCCCGCCCCCGTAAACCGTGTGGGTGCCTTGGCTGCCACCGCTATGTGTGCCGGCGCCAATGGCGCCGCCGCCCACAGAAGGTTGTTTGCCGCTGCTGCCGGTACCCAGGCCCTGATTCGCGAGGAACTCCTGCGGTGACATGCTCATTCCCTCAGCAGTCAGGATCTTCTGTATCGCATCGGTGATTGTGGCAACCGCAGCGCCTGCCTTGTGTGCCGCGAATCCATTTGCTTCGGCGATAAGCTCCTCGACTTCCGCGACCTTCATCGGTTCGGGTTCCTTCGAGTTCTCGACGTTGGCGATCCGTTGGTTGTAGTCGTCAGCAATCCCTCGAAGACCCTCGCGCAAACTATCGATTGCGTCAGCGCCCTTCTCAAAGGAGTCGGCTTTAACCTGGTATTTCTCAGCCAGATCAAGACGATGTTTTTCGCCTTGCTGAAACCGAAAAACGAGATCATCGGCCGTATGTCCCTCATTTGCTGACGCCAGCACTGTCCATTGGCTGTGCAATCCCTGGGCATACTGTTCCTGCTGCTGCTGCTGCACGCGCCAGTGCTGAGCACCAGCACGGAGTGTCGATGACGGCTTTGGCCACCACGCACCAATGAGGGCGGCCGTATAGTTCCCCGCCGGCAAGTCTCCTGTCACTACCGTCGCCTCCTCGGGCCTCGCTCCCGCCCACGCATAACCGTGGGTAGGCGCCCAGATATGGGTAAATCACGTTGGTAGGTATGCCCTTTACGGGCACATGGTCGCCATTGCTGCATCTGCCCGATTCGCTTCATCCAACGCGTTCTGCATGATTGGTGATGTCTTGTCGAACACGCTGGCGACAGCGACATAGGTGTGATATGCGGACGCAAGCGTCCGTGCGGCGTTGCGCTCACTTTGCCCCAATGCCGGATTATTCGCTGCCGTGTCGAGCATGCCGGCGGCATTGGTAAGCGAGACTCGCGCAATGGCGATATCTGTCCCATTGGTGTCTGCGTTTACCGATCGCGATGCGACCTGATACACGGAGCAAAGTTCCTTTTTGGCGTTCGCAGCCTGGTCTGGCAAGAAGGTTGGCGAAGGGGCCACGGTTGTCGAAGCCTTGCTAGCGCCACTCGAACTCGGCCGAGCGAGATCGATGACACCGAGAACCAGTGCGGCAACCGCAATCAAGCCAATCACCACCAAGGCGACAGCGATGCGCCCACTCGACGCTGGCCTCCTGGGTTCCGCAGGTGGTGTCCACGGCGCCGGAGGAGGCGGCTGGGGATTCATCACCTGATAAAGGCTAATCGCCCAAACTGCGGTGTCACTTCAGGCCGGCGCCTTCGGAGCGTTACCGATTCCGACGACAGCCGCGACACTTTAGGTCTGGTGAGTGTCGTCGGTCAGCCCGTCGGCGCGCGATGGCGGTGTCCCGTCGTCGCGGTTCGCGCGGCCTCGGGGTCGAGCCATCCGCCCAGGCCATACTCGCCGCGGTGACGTGCGGTCATGCCGTCTTTCTGCAGCGCATCACCATGGCCAGAGACCACATCGGCGATGCTGAACAGCGATTCGGAACCGTCGTCGAAGTAATGCAGATGGTCATAGACCGGATTCGTGTAGTGGCCGGGCACCTCGGCTTTGAATCGGGTCGAACCGTAAGCGTCGACGGACGGGTCGTCTCCGAGGCCGCCGAAACTCACACCGATTAGGCCGGGCCCCGTCACCTGACCGGGTGACCAGGTGACCGCGTCGCCGGAGGCCGCTCCGACGTAGAGATGCCCACCATGTGACAGGTGGAAGTCGGCCGCCGAATGAGCCAGGTCGGTGCCCGGGGAGCCGAGGAGGACCACATCGTTTGCGTGCATCCCGTAGGCGGCCGCCGCATCCGAAACGACGGTAGATCCGTAGGAATGGCCGACGACGGTCATGTGCGTCGGGCCGCCTTCGTGGGTGACCGCAAGAGCGTTCACATCGTCGGCTAACGCCTGGGCACCGGCACGAGCCATGTTCGGTTCCCGCAGGCCCGGGTCGTACCAATTGTTGGGGGCGTCGTAGCCCACCCAAAGCACCACTGCGGTCTGACGGCCCCAATCGGCGAGCGCCGATTCCTGGTAGAGACGCACGGCTTCGGTTTTGGCCAGCGTCCCCGCTTGCAAGCTAGTGCCCGCTCCCGTCACCAGAACCGCCGTGTTAGCCGCTGCGTCGGGGTTGCCCATCGCGATGGCCGCGGTCCCTTTGCCGCCGAAAGCCTCCGGCTGATACTTCAACAGAAATATGTCCCGGTCGACGGCGTCATGCGGCGCGTTCAGTCCTTCTCGGGTGCGGCGGGCGTTGTTGTAGCGGGTGATGGCAACTGCGGTTAGCCCGTGCCTGCCCGGGTCGTCCAGGACCTCGTTCACCGACACGCCGTGCTGCCTGGCGGCGTCCTCCACTCGGCGGAGGTCATTGTCCATCACCGCCTGATTGACCCTGCTGCGGACGACGACGGGAACACCGTTGAGGTTTCCCAGCTCCGATCGGTGGTCGGCGATCAATTGGCTTTGCTGTTGCGGGCCAAGCGTTTTCCACCACCGATTGATTTCCTCCGCGGTCCTTCCCGGTGGTGGGATCTGCATCGGTTCCTCGGAGTTCGTCGCCGAGTCCGCGGCGTCCACCGCCAGGAGAACCGTCGGGTCATACGCGTCGGTGCGCAGGGTGGTCAGCGACCTCTGCAGGAAGTTCGAGTAGCTGCCGCGTACTGAATGAAGTTGGTTCAGCGCGCATTCGGTGTCGTCAATGGCTTGCTGTTCCATCGCACGGATAAGCGCGTCGAGCGCGGACCGATCCGCCGCGGTGAGTTGGGTGTCTGCTTCCAGATCCAGCGCGTGGCCGAGTTGGTTGTCGATCTGCTGCAGCTGACTATCCAAAGTCACGACCAACGCTGCGCCGATGCGTTGCGCCTCGGCCAAGGCGGCCGCAAGCTCTTCCAAGTCGACTCCGATCTTGGGCAACTGTAAGGACTGCGCGCCCAATGCTTTGGTCACCCGCTGCACCTCGACGAGCTCGTTGATCGGTTGCTCGCCAGTCACCCGATTCCATGAAGCCTCGAAGCGGCGGCGCGCTTCATCGAATGCAGTGCTGGCCTCGGCAGTGCACCGGCCGGCATCGTGAAACGCCCGCGCCAAATCGGAAATCTGCGCTGGACGCCCGGCTTGCAGGCTCTCGTTGATCGCCCACGGGTCACCACCGGCTTCGGCTATCAGGTGCGGATTGCTGATGTACCGGAGCTGCATCGCACCGCCCGCATTTCTGCGGCGTTGCGGTCGTCCATGTCGGTGAACCCGTTGGCCGCGTAATGCGCTTTGCGGCCGAGTTCGGTCAGCGTCTCCTGGTGGACCTGCAGACTCTTGACGTGCTGAGCGCGCGCGGAGCTGACCGCGTCGTGAAACGTCTCGGCGGCGGTGAAGTCGCCAAACATCCCCGATGGCAGCGGGCCCCGCGACAGCTGATCAGCCCCGTCTCGCGCATGCCCGCCCGCGCGATGAGATTCGTTGGCGCCGGAGTGCAGCAAGTCAATGTCGACGAACATCGCTACCCCTCCCGGCTAATCACGGCCCGGCAGCCGGTCAATTCAGTCATAAGTTGCTGGCCCCATCGGCCAAACCGTCGCCGTTGGTGTCGGTCAGCCTGACGTTCCACTTGCCGTCGCCGTCGGTGTCGACATATCCGGTCACGCCGTTGTCGCCCGCGCACAGCACCCGGTCCGCCACCCCGTCGCCGTCGGTGTCAAGCAGTCGATCGTCGGCGTGCCCTTGAACATCCAAGCCGTCGAAGTCGACCAACGGACCGCCGATGTGCTCCACACCGTCGAGCCCGAACCAGCGCAGTTGCCCACCCCGGTCGACGGTTACCGCCCACGTCCCCGCACCGTCATCGGTGAAATAGGCCTCCGGCGTGCCGTCATTGTCGAGGTCGAGCACGGCGTGATCGGCCACCCCGTCGCCGTCGAAGTCGGCCAGTGCGTCGTCCTGCATCCCGTCACCGTCGAAATCCAGACCGACCGCATCGAACCGACCGTCGCCGTCAAGGTCGAGGTTTGGCTGCCCGTGCCAGATGGCCGCGCCCTCGTCGCCAGCGAGACAGTAATCCATACATGCTCGGACGCCTAGGTACCGCTAGGGGTTCCCGCGCGACCGCCACCAGGCCAGCAGCTCGGCCGTGGCCTCCTCGGTGGTCAATGGCCCGCGGTCCAGCCGCAGCTCTTTCAGGTAGCGCCAGGCCTCGCCGACCTCCGGGCCGGCCGGAATGTCCAACAGCTGCATGATCTGGTTGCCGTCCAAGTCGGGGCGTATCCGCGCCAGATCCTCCTGGGCGGCCAGTTCAGCGATCCGCGCCTCCAGCCGGTCGTAGTTGGCCTGCAGGCGGGCGGCCCGTTGTTTGTTGCGGGTCGTGCAGTCGGCGCGCACGAGCTTGTGCAGCCGCGGCAGCAGCGGCCCGGCGTCAGCGACGTA
>Ga0182034_10001518_pt1 | contig 11419 bp, 9 predicted proteins | sample flu12Cox44000172_FD_125972 | JGI IMG/M metagenome (GOLD analysis project Ga0182034, IMG submission 125972) | Lab enrichment of tropical soil microbial communities from Luquillo Experimental Forest, Puerto Rico - flux4day.12C.oxic.44.000.172 | ecosystem: Environmental > Terrestrial > Soil >... | reverse complement strand
GCACCGAACTGGACGTCGGGTTGCTCCTCGCGCACGAAGAGGGTGAACTGGGTGGCGTTGCCATTGGAGTCCGTGGTGACGGAAAGGATGGGCCCCAGGAACCCAGCCTTCTGTTGAGCCACGTCCTCCTGGTCTTCCAGTTCTGCCGCAGTGGCCACCCAATTTCCCTTCGAGTCGACATAGCCATCCGCATTTCCAAAGCTCCCGGTCAGCAGGGTGTTCAAGGGAAGCGTAGGGCACGTGGGCTGTGGACCTGTCATGGGACCGCAAAGCTGGGTAGCGGCGATCAGGTTGATCGCCACTGCGGGACCCGAAGCCGGGGCCCCTGCGGCCGGAGCAAGCGATGGCGACAGGAGTTGCATGGTAAATCCCCCAGTAAAGGGCGTGCCGTTAGCGCTCAAACTGGTCGTGCTCGTGGTCACACTTTGCACGAAGCCCCGCGCACTGGTATCCCCGAAGCCCTGGTTAGGTGAGGCAGTGAGGGCCGCAAAGGCCAGGGTCGGGGTGATGGCTGCGGTCAACGTGCCCGTCGAGCTGACTTGGAACTGGATGGAACTTAGCATGTTGAACTCTATCCCCAGGCCGGCCACCTGTCCCTGAGTCACCATGAGAGGCGGATTAACGGCAAAGGTGGGCGCAGTGCCAGGTAACGTTGCAGGGACCGTACGAATCGGCGGGTTCTGGGTGGGATCGTAGATCACCAAGGTCGGAGTCGACATAACCAATTGGCCCTGGTTGTAGGCTTCCGCAATCATCGTGTTGGTTCCCAAGACGGTGTTCGCGTCCCTCCAACCGGCGAAGTTGAAGGTGGGTGTGCTGTTGACAGGGAGCCCATGTCCCATACCAGGTCCGGTCACAGGGGTCAAAACCACGTCCGTGATGAGTACGTGAAAGCTCAGAATGTCGCAAGAAGGCAAATCTCCAATGAATGTGAACACGGTTCCCGAGCCAGGCGTCGGACTTGAACTGGAACCGCAGTTCAGGAACAGCACCGCGACCAGCGTCAACATCAAAAACACGCCCAGCAGACGCCTTACAGGCTGCTGCAAAAGGGGCCCGCCGCGGGGGGTCATGCTGAGCAGTCGCCGCAGCGACAAGCATCTGCTGTTACTCATTGAAGACAAACAAAAAGCAGATCCCTCTCCCGCCACGGCGGGATCGTGGTGACGTCGTTGGGCGTTATTCAGCAGGTTGCTAAACATTACGTACTCTTCTCCTCTGCGGCCGAGGCTACCCTCAACCGCCGCCGATCTGGCCTTATGTTCACGAACCTGCGCGAAGTGCGGCAGAATGTCGACTTAGAGCCTTCTCTTGAGATGGCGAAAAGAGCGGTGTGGGTTATCCGCGCTGCAACCAACAAGGCCCTAACAGGAAGTATACCCCGATTCTAGAGTTGGCATGATATACTCCCGGCATGCCAAGAATCGCCCACCACCCGCCGGGGGCGTTCTGCTGGATCGAGCTCGCGACCACGGATCAGAACGCCGCCAAGAGTTTCTATGGTTCCCTGTTTGGATGGTCCGTCAAAGACTTTCCCATGGACCCGGACAATTTCTATTCGATGTTCCAGCTCGAGGGTTCGGACGCCGCGGCGGCGTACACGCTGCGCGCCGAGCAGCGAGCTCAGGGCGTTCCGCCACACTGGATGCTCTACGTCGCAGTCCAGAGCGCCGATGACGCTGCCAGTCGTGCTGCCGAGCTCGGGGGTACCGTGCTAGCCCCGGCCTTTGACGTCTTCGATGTCGGACGCATGGCCGTGCTGCAAGACCCGACGGGCGCCACGTTCTCCGTCTGGCAGCCAAAGCAACATACCGGCATTGGAATTGCGGGCGTCGACGGGACGCTATGCTGGGCGGACCTCAGCACGCCTGACCAGGCGCGCGCCGGGGAGTTCTACTCCCGGCTATTGGGGTGGACCATAGGGAAGGAAGACGAGGGTGGTCACGGCTACTTCCACATAAAAAATGGCGAAGAGTTCATCGGCGGCATTCCTCCCGCCAAGCATCGCGACCCCAAATCCCCGCCCCACTGGCTGGCCTACTTTACGGTCTCCGACTGTGATGCCGCGGCCGCCAGGGCCAAAGAACTTGGCGCCAGGTTCTATGTGGCTCCGACAACCTTTGAGGACGTGGGTCGGTTCGCGGTCCTGGCGGACCCCCAAGGAGCCGTGTTTGCGATCTTCCAGGCCTCAAGGCGCGGCTAGTGCCGTCCATACCGACACCCTGACCGTCGCCTGGTCTAGCTTCGGTAGCTGTGCACCGCACAGCAGGGAAGGATTGCGCGCTGCACCTGCGGGAGCCGTCCCGGTGACTGATCTCCACACCGGCCCTGAAGTGAAGTTGGAGACTGACGTTACTGTGCCTGATCCTATCGTGACTGCGAACGCAGAGAAGCAAGACGTGTACGGTATCACGGACATCATGAAGATTCTGCCCCACCGGTATCCCTTTCTCCTGGTGGATCGCATCACGGAACTCGAACCCAAGCGCATCGTGGGCATCAAAAACGTCACGATTAACGAGCATTTCTTCCAGGGACACTTTCCCGGGGTGCCGGTAATGCCGGGGGTGCTGGTGATTGAGTCAATGGCTCAGGTCGCTGCCGTCCTCTTCTATCGTGACGAGACGCCGGGAGAAAAGCTGATTTACTTTGCCGGTATCGAAAACGCCAAGTTTCGCCGACCGGTAATCCCGGGCGATCAACTGCGCATCGAAATGGAAGTCCTGGGCCGGCGCCACAACTTCGGCAAAATGAGTGGCCGGGCCACCGTGGATGGAAAGCTGGTTGCCGAAGCCATCGTCACCTGCGTCATCGCCGACCATCCAGGCAAATGAAAGCTCACCCTACGGCAATTATCGAATCCCAGGCTCAGATCGCCTGTTCGGTTACGGTGGGCCCTTACTCTGTAATCGGGGCGGAGGTGGAGTTGGGTGAATACTGCGAGGTGATGTCACACGTGGTGCTGGGCGGTCCGACCAAAATGGGAAGGGGAAACCGCATCTTCCCCCATGCTTCGATCGGCCTGGACCCTCAGGACATGAAATACGGCGGTGAGCGGACTTGGCTGGAGGTTGGCGACGAGAACATCTTCCGGGAATTCGTCAGCGTGCATCGTGGCACGGCGGAGGGTGGAGGCGTGACAAGAATCGGCAGTCACAACCTCTTGATGGCTTACGTGCACATCGCCCACGACTGCCTGCTTGGTGACCACGTTATTATGGCGAATGGCGCTTCCCTGGCGGGCCACATCGAAATCGGCAGTCATGCAACGGTGGGCCCTTTCTGTGGTATCCACCAGTTCACGCGGATCGGTGCTTACAGCTTCCTTGGCGCCTACACCGTAGTCAACCGTGACGTTCTGCCTTATTCCAAGACTACGGCTCCGCGGCCGATGGAGGTTCTGGGCGCAAACCGACTGGGGCTCGAGCGGCGCGGTTTGAGCAAGGAGGAGGTGGCAGAATTGGACAAAGCCTTCCGCCTGCTCTGCCGCTCGAAGCTGAACACCTCGCAGGCTCTTGAAGAGATCGAAGCACAAGGGCTCCGCTCCAAGCATGTGCAGGCTCTGGTCGAATTCATCAGGTCTTCGGAGCGAGGTGTGGCGAAGTAGTCGAAGTTTGGTTTGGCAGGTCAGCTCCGTCGTGCGTCGACTTCCGTGACCGCCAACCTTGCGGAGGGGTTCGGGCGTTTTGGCTATCAGGAGAATGCCCAGCTTTGCAGACAAGCTCGTGGCTCACTGTACGAAGTCAGAGACCATCTGACAACATGCGTAGACGAAGGATACCTAGAGGTGGCGAAGGGAGAGACTCGACAGACTGGCGCAGACTGTTGCTCGGCTGCTGAATGGATATCCGCGCGCGACGCTTGCAATGAAGAGGGCTTCGGATCGTTGAATTGCCGATGGGCCTCAGTGGCGGGTTTCCGTTTCCGGTTTCCAGTTTCCAATTTCCAGTTTCCAATTTCCAGCTTCTAGTTTCCCTTTGTGGATGTTCATGTCGTCAGGTGGCCAATCAGGACTGGCGGTGATCGCGGGAAATGGGCGCTTTCCGTTTCTGGTTCTTGAAGCCGCACGCGACCAGGGCCTCGATCCGCTAGTGGTGGCCATCAAAGAAGAAGCTGCTCCGGAACTCCAGCGCGAGGCCCGGTCGATTCACTGGCTGAGTCTGGGAGAGATTGCCCAGTTGCTGGACCTGCTGACCGCCAACGGTATCCACAAAGTCTTACTGGCCGGGCAGGTGAAGCACGTTCAGCTTTTCAGTTCCATCCAGCCAGACGGCCTTATGACCCGCGTCCTCACCGGCATACACCGCAAGAACACAGACGCGCTCATCGGTGCTTTTGTCCGCATGCTGGAAGGGCGAGGGATCGAAGTTGTAGATTCCACTCTGTTCCTGAGGCCGCTGTTGCCTGAGGCGGGCACGCTTACCCAGCGGACGCCCGACGAGGGTGAGTGGGCAGACATCCATTACGGGCGGGAGATTGCGAAGAAGATCGCCGGGCTTGATATTGGTCAAACCATTGCGGTAGCCGATCGCGCCTGCGTGGCGGTAGAGGCCATGGAAGGGACCGATTCCACCATTGAACGCGCCGCCGCGCTCAGTAACGGCCGACGGCTGGTGATCGTCAAAGTGAGTAAGCCTCACCAAGATATGCGGTTCGATGTGCCGGTGGTGGGGCTTAGGACCGTCCAGGTGATGCGCCGTGCGAGCGCCAGCGTCCTGGCGCTGGATGCGGGAAAGACGTTGCTCTTTGAGCGCCATCGCATGCTGGAAGAGGCCAACCAAGCGGGCATCGCGGTGGTGGGAATAAAAGACTGATCAGGCCAATGAGTCATTGGGCCATCGAGACATTAGTCATAGGGCCATCTAGTCATCGGGGCATCGGGCCATTGAGTCATCGAGCCAGTTGAATCATTGGTAGAATGGCTCAGTGAATCGCCGACGGCCCGGATGGTGCAATGACTCGACGGACCGATGAACAAATGAATCAATCTCGAGTGCCGGTTGCGGTCATCGGGGTAGGCGAGCACGGACAAAGCCATGGCCGTCATCTCAAGGAAGTGGAAGGGGCGGAGCTCGTGGGCCTCTATGACGCTCGAGCCGAGCGCTGCCGGCAGGTGGCTACGGAACTGGGAGTACGGGCGTTCCGTGGCCTCCAGGAAGCGCTTGATTGTGTTCGGGCTGTTAGCGTGGTGATTCCCACGACGGACCATGCTGCCGTGGCGCTGGAGGCGTTTGATCGTGGTGTGGACGTCTTGTTGGAAAAGCCTATCACCCGCACTGTGGAAGAGGCGGACGACCTTATCCAACGTGCCCAGGCGCAGGGACGCATCCTGCAGGTGGGACACGTCGAGCGCTTCAACCCCGGGGTGGTGGCCGCCAAAGCTGTGACCCGCAACCCGCTCTTTTTTGAGATTCACCGCCTGGGCGTGTTCAGCGCGCGCAGTCTGGACGTCGACGTGGTCTTCGACTTGATGATTCATGATCTCGACCTCATCCTCTGGATGGTGGATGCTCCGGTAAGCGATGTTCGTGCCGTGGGACTGCCCGTGCTTTCTGACAAGGTGGACATCGCCAATGCCCGGGTGGAGTTTGAAAACGGCACCGTTGCCAACCTCACGGCCAGCCGGGCGAGCACAGAAAAGGTGCGCAAGTTTCGCTATTTTCAACCCCACGAATACATCTCGATTGATTTCTCGCGGCGAGATGCGCTGATGATCAACGTGGATAGGAGCGACTCCAACCCGCAGATGGGTTTTCGCAAGCTTGAGACCAAGCCCGCCGAACCGCTGCGAGCGGAGTTGGAGGCGTTTGTGGACTGCGTGCGAACGCGGCGCGCCCCGCTGGTTGGAGGGCGCGAGGGTCGTGAGGCGCTAGCCTTGGCCGAAAGGGTGATGACTTGCATCGAACAACATGCGGCCCAGGTCGGGCCTCAGGCGACCGGTACACCCTTGGGTCGAGCGGTGGGACACAGCGGAGAGCTGTGATTATTTTAGATTTTGGACTTCTGATTTTGGGTTGGCTATCGGGTCTTAGAGTCGGGTAGCGCAGAGTTTTGCTTTTTAAACTCTGCGGTTCTTCCGCAAAGAAAAGCCGCAGAGTTTCCAAAGGCGGAAAACTCTGCGTTACCCCATTTGCGGCCATAGGCTGGGCTATGTTTCTAGGAAAAAAGACCAAGGTATGGTCGACGCCGAACCCCTGGTATAAGCGAAGGGCACACTCTGGTGACCAGCTTTGGCTCGATTGGGCGCCACAACCCCGGCAAACCCCCGGGCGACCCATCCCGGAACCTCAGCTAGATCTTTTAGTGGAGCTGGAACCCGAAGCGGCTCGCTGGCGCAGGATGTCGTTGTTCTTGACTGCGATCCTCCTCCAAGTAACCCTGGGATATTTTTTGATTGTTGTGGCCCCGGACCTCTATCGGCGCGCGGAGATGATGGGTATTGTCACGGAGACCAAGCCCAAGGAGGAGTACACGCTCCTCATCCCTCCTGACCTTCTGAAAAGGCTCAACCAACCACCTCCGGAGACGAACAACCTCTCCGACAAGAACCGTCGCGCCCAAGGCAAATCGCCCGTGATCGATCCCAAGGGGCTGCGCATGCCTTACTCGAGGGGCAACACGCCCCTGCCTGAATTAAAGGGCGGCAATAAGCCCCAGCCACCTGCCCCACCACCATCGCCGCCACCGTCTCCCGCGCCGGGCGCGTCAGCTTCTGCATCACCGTCGCCTCCCGCGCCCAAGAAAGAAGACAACCAGCAAGCGCGATTGCACTTGGACGAGGTAAAACCTCCGGGCGGGAGCTCCGGTCCACGCCTGGATCTTGGCACCCCGGGCGACGCCATCCAGCAGTCACTGCAAGCGGCAATACGCGGTCGGGGGCCGGGTGAGGCTTCCGGGTACGGGGATTCGCCCAGCCAGCTCCACAACCTGAATCCCAATTTCTCCACCGAAGGGCCCATTATTCTGTCCGATACTAAGGGCGTAGACTTCGGTCCGTATCTTGCGCGAGTGGTTTATGCGGTGCGGCGCAACTGGTATGCGGTGATTCCCGAAGCGGCGCGGCTGGGGCAGAAGGGCCGCGTGGCTATCGTCTTTGAAATCCTCAAGGACGGCTCAGTACCGCAACTTCGCCTCGTCGGCTCCTCCGGGCTCGAGCCGCTCGATCGCGCTGCGCTTTCCGGCATTCGCGCCTCCATTCCCTTCCCACCCCTACCCCAGGAGTTCACCGGCGAGCACCTTGTTCTGCAGTTTAATTTTCTTTACAACATCGGTTACGGGCCTTAGTTGCGCGCCGTAGGGGGTGAGTCGCTGTGGCGACTGGTCACCCAGGGCAGGCACAAGTGGGGACCCCTATACCTGATGTACCCCGAACCTACCGCCTGCCGTGCCCTCCGGAATGCCCAGACGATGACGAGCCGCCCGAGCCACTTGGGGCACTGCCTCGATAGCTGCCGCCAGAGCTACCCGGTGCGCGCGCGGTAACGATGGGTTTGCGGATATCGAGTTGCGGCCTTTGGTAGGTGCCTGGTGACTGACCGTAGGAGCGCTGAAACTGTCCAGCCGCGGCGGGACTCTCGAAGCGCGAAGGAGAGCGGTTCCAGCCAGGATTCACCGGCTCGGACCTGAAGCCGAAGCTCTCAGAGTTTCGCTCGGAAGGCGCGGGCCGTGTCTGAGGGGCGAACTTCTGCCAGCCGGCCTGCCCTTGGACGCCAGAGTGAGAAGGCGTTGGGGAAGCCTGAGTTCGATCACCTGACGCGGAGGACCTCTCGCCGAACCGACGCCAGCCAGGCTGAGCCTCCGACGTACCGCCGTGACCAGTAACCGACCCGGACTGGGCAGAGGGCGAGCCTTGAGGCCTCTGTGGCGCCGGCTTACTGCGTGCTTGGGAAGCACCGTCGGCCGCGGCTGCCTGACTGCCGGAGCGCCCAAAGCCCGTCTGCGGGAGGCGGTTTAGGCTTTCGTTATCGTAAAGCGGAGATCGCGAAAAGCCTTGCGGCCGGGTGCCTTGGCCCGCGGGCTTATTGCCAAAGCTGGACGATCGATTGCTGGTCTCGGCTTTGCCGGCGCGGGTCGAGTTGGTGCTGGCTTCCGGAGTGACTGTCCCGCCTTGTGTGAAACTCCCCGAGTGCTGGGCCTGCGCGGTTGTGGCCGGAGAGCCGGTTCCGGCGGTGCGACCCTCGGTAGCTGGCGCGGCCCCCCTCTGCTGAATCATCTGCCGGACCTGCGCCGCCTGCTCTGTGAAGGGCCTCGGTCCAGCCGGAGGCGTAGTCTTGGTGAAGAAATGTTGATTGGCGTTGCTATGTGCCGGCAAGGCAGCCGAGTTGACGGGCCGCTTCACCGGACTCAAGCTCTCGCGTGTAGGGACGACGGGGAGCCTGCCGGCCACGAACTGCCCTTGCTTCAGCATCTCCGGCGTCACCGCCTGACGGCTAGCCGCGATTGATCCCCGGCCGAATTGCACGGCAGGCACCGTCGTGAGCGCTTGCCGGACACGAGTGTTGTTTGCCACGGAGTTAAGGTTCGACATCAGGGGCTGCCTGGCGCTAGCGAGCGGAGGCACGGTACCGATGTTCCGAATGTTCGTGATGTTGGTGATGTTGGTTACGTTGACTAGGTTGTAGGTATTACCGTGCCGTCCGTACCAGGGGCAGAAGGGATCGTGGGGACCGATCGGCAGCCAACCAATGGAGGCGCCGAACCCAAAACCCGCTCCGAAACCGAGTCCAAAGCCGAAACCCCAGGAACCACCGCCAAATCCAAAACCAAAGAAGGAAACATAGGCTGGCGCCCACAGCGGACGATAGGCAGGATATACGGGCCCGGGCCACCACACCCAGGAGTTACCCCAACAGAACCAGCGGCCGTAGTGATACGGCGCCCAGCCCCAGGGTTCGTACGAGACCCAGGTCCAACCCCAATAAGGCTCCCACATCCAGTTCCCGGCGGAGTAGGGCACCCAGCCCGGACCCGCGTACGGTGCCCACACGTAGTCGTAACCCGGGACGTATTCCCAGTGGCCGTACCGGTCCAAGTCGCCCGTGCCGGCGTAGTAGCGGTTAGTATGTTGCCAGCTCTCCGCATTCTCGACAACGTGGTCGCGGTCCTTGTTCCAGTTGTCCCAGTCATCCTTTCGCGGGGCGCTCGCCACCTGGTACTGAGGATTGTCGGTACCCTCAATAGTGATGAGCTCGCCCTTTTTTACTTGTGTGCTGCCTTGGGGAGTGGAGACTTCTGCCTCACCCTCGCGCACCGTGATGCGCGTCTGAGAATTGGAATCCACCTCAATGCGATAGCGACCTGGGCCGAGCGGGCGCACCGCGACGCTAGGTGTATCGATTTCAGCTTCTGCTTCGCTGCCCTTGAAGACGTCGAAATTCACCCGGCCTTGCGCCACCTGAACCTGAATTCGATTACCTTTCAGGTCGGCGATCTTGGCTACAGTGTTCTCGTCGAGACGCAAGACGTTGGCGTAGTCGAGCTGAATTTCCGTTCGAGAACGTGCAGCGGTCGAAACCTGGTCGCCGGGAACGATGGGGGTATTCACGGTAGTCGCCACCCGGTCGCCGGAATCCCCGCGCTGTGTAGAAACTTCACCGTTAACCACGCTGACGCGGCCCACACCGGGCTGTGTCTCCTCAGCACTTGCGAGCTGGCTGGTAAATAAGAGAGCGAAGGCTAAGAGTGCCAGAATTGCGAAGTATCGGTTTTTCATGGCCCACCTCATCCTAGAGCGTTAGGAACGCTCCCAGTCCTCCAAGCTGCTTGTGGGCATTCTGGTTGCCATTTCCAGCGAGGCTTGTAACCATCTATCTTACGTCTCTTGAGCGAATTGGCGTTAGCGTGCACTGGGTGCGCCGGACCTGCAGCGGTCCGTCCGGCTGCTATCCACCGAAGCTGGCTGAATTCGGCCACCCGCGCGACGGTTGTTGCAGCGCGAAAAACGCGCGCCCGACCATCGTACCACGGCCGACACGACTTCAACTCCGTGCAGCACTAGTTGGCTTATTTTCGCGCGCCGGAGTGCCTCTGTACCCTCTGCGGTCAGATGTATCAGGGCACGCCTTCAGGCTGCCTTCAGGCGTGCCGAAGGCAGCGGTTTGTGGCATGGCCTTTAGGCTCTGATTCGTAGGCCGACAGCGGCTAAAGCCGGCGGGAGGGAAGGCCGTTCCCGGCACGACTGAAGTCGTGCCCTGATACGGTCACAGCCGCCGGTTTTCACACCCACTCTAAAGCGGTAGCGCAGAGTTTCGCGTTTCAGAAACTCTGCGGGCCTTTCGTCTGTGAACGTCAATAAAGACGTTGGGGCTATCATGTTAAGAACCGCAGAGTAAGGCAAACCGCGCCTAACTCTGCGCTACCCGCTTATCCTAACACCTCGAACGCACCTTTTCCTCTCGCCTGTGACCCCCCTGGGCTATAATCGCGTGCTTATGGAAAAGCTACCATCAGAGTCAGGCAAAGAAAAACTTGGAGTGCGGGAGAAAGGCCAGCTCATGTCAGCCTCGGAAATCGACCGCACCCTGGTACGTCTGGCGCACGAGATTGTGGAGCGCAACAGCGGCTATCAGGATCTGGTTTTCGTCGGCATCCGGCGTCGCGGCGTACCCCTGGCGGAGCGCTTGGCCAGAAAGATTGGGGAAATCGAGAAGGTGACCCCGCCCGTCGGAACTCTTGACATCACCTTTTACCGTGACGATCTCTCAACGGTTGACCAGAAGCCGGTCGTGCAGGAGCGGGCCTTGCCCTTTTCCGTGGAGGGCATGAACGTGATTCTAGTCGACGACGTACTTTACACGGGCCGCACCACGCGCGCCGCACTCGATGCCCTTGTGGCGCAAGGGCGCCCGCGGCGTGTCCAGCTCTGCGCGCTCGTCGACCGCGGACATCGCGAGCTGCCCATCCAGGCAGACTACGTCGGCCGCGTAGTGCAGACTGCTGACCGCGAAGTGATCGAAGTACGGCTGCGGGAGGTGGACAATGAGGAGCGGGTGATGCTGTGCGAGAAGACTTAGGTGTCAGGTGTTAGGGGGGGACCAATGACAATAAGGAGCAATCGAGATTTGAAGGTGTGGCGACGAGCGATGGATCCGGTTGCTGCGAGCTACAAACTCACAGACCTGCTGCCCAGGTCTGAGGGGTATGCTCTTGTAGCAAAGATCCGAAGAGCGGCAGTCTCCATTCCGGCGAATATCGCCGAGGGCACGGAAGAGAGCATCTGGGTGACTACCTTGCATCACCTGTCGGTCGCCAACGGATCTCTCATGGAGGTGGAAACGCACTTGTTGATTGCCAACCGATTGGCATACCTCAGCATGAGCCAAATCGAACCGTTGTTGGGGCTGTCAGCAGAGATAAGCCGGATGCTGGCGGGGCTGACGAAGAAACTTAAGGCACGGCAACTGACCAGCACCTAACACCT
>Ga0182034_10001514_pt1 | contig 11426 bp, 12 predicted proteins | sample flu12Cox44000172_FD_125972 | JGI IMG/M metagenome (GOLD analysis project Ga0182034, IMG submission 125972) | Lab enrichment of tropical soil microbial communities from Luquillo Experimental Forest, Puerto Rico - flux4day.12C.oxic.44.000.172 | ecosystem: Environmental > Terrestrial > Soil >... | reverse complement strand
GAAGTGTAAGAGTACCGGGAAACTGGCTGGAGCAGAAGTGAGAAGTAGGAGACGGTACGAATGGGGGTCGGACGCCGGCGCTACGCTGTAGGGCCGACGGCACAACGGACTTCACTGGATCGCGTACTGGACTCGATCGTCGTGAGCTTGTCGCACCGCAGGATGCGGGCTGGTTCCACGTACTCGTTGATGAGTCCTTCGACGGAAAAAACGAGCTGGGAGTGAAAAGGCAGCATGGGTTTCTCCGGCATGGGCCCCGACATCGAGCTTGGGGGCGTCAGCGCGGCCGTCGAGGCGACGCACTAGGTCGCGACCAAGGATCGGAGGCCATGCCGGGCGAGAGTCCGCAGTCGGGCGCGATCGTAACTCCGGCCTTTTCCGCTTTGACGCCAAGCCGAGCTCTTGGCGCACGACCGGCAGACTTCTCGTCGGAAGCGTTGAGGGTTGTGGCGCGTACCTTCTTATCTCCGTGGATGTGGTTGATGCGAGCGGCCACCTCGCGCGCGCGGCGGGTCTCGCCTGTCAGCCAGTGGTGACCGAGTGCACTTCGAGCTGGCGGGCCATGTAAGCGGCGGCCGAACCCATCATTCCGGAGCCCATGACAAGCAGTTTCATGACGAACCCCTCCTCGCAAATGTTTCAGAAATGTGAACGGCTCACGCTGGCAAAAAGAGGTGGGCAAGCCTGTGATCTCGCGCACGCTGCCCTGGAGAACGGGATGAGGCGAAGAAAACACGGAAATCTGGGGAACAAAAGCGGGGGCAAACGGGGTCCGTCGAGGGGCAAAACCGGGCTGAAACAGGGCTCGGTTCGGCGTTGCTAGCATAGAGCTAAGCTATTTGTTATTAGCTACTTCACTTACGTCCTACTACCTTCGTACCGTCGCTAGTACTTTGGTTATGTGAATTGCCGTAACTGGGCGTCTGGCGTATAACTGGTACTAGGAATGGTAGGCACCAAAGCACATAACACAATATGCAGGACAGGTGTGCAACTACACGAAAGTAATTTTCCAAGAAACAGGTATAAAACCCAGCAAAACACGGAAATCTGGCGAGACTTCGTGTTTCCCCGGGTTGAGCTATGCTCACGGCATCGAAATCCGCTCGAAGCCGATTTTGAACGAGGGATTTCCTCCCGAGGTTTGCCCTAGGGACCGGAGACGCCGGTACAGCAGGGCGTTGATTTGTGGAAGGGACATGAACTCTATGGCCGACTCGAGAGAAGTGATGAACATTCGCCAGGCTTCGCAGTACCTGGGAGTCAGTCCGGACACGCTCTACAAGTACGTGAATGAGCAGAAGATTCCGGCCTTCAAACTGGGGAACCGCTGGCGCTTCAAGAAATCGAAGCTGGACCAGTGGATGGAAGAGAAGTCGAACGAGACGGAAGTGAAGCGGAAACCGAAGGCAGCGATGAAGGCTGCCGGACAGAGCTAGGCAAACAAGGCCGCGGGCGAGGGCGCCCGCGCCACACCAAGAAGGCGGGCACATGTTTGGATTCGGGTCGAAAACGATTGTTGGTCTGGATGTGGGCTCTTCCAGCATCAAGGCGGTGGAGTTGAAGCGGAAAGGGCGGGAGATCGAAGTCGCGCATCTCGGCCTGGAACCGCTGGCCCCGGATATCGTCGTGGACTCCATGATCGTGGACTCGGGCACGGTGTCGAGCGCGATCTCGAAGCTGTTCACTGACCATGAGATCAAAGCCAAGAACGTGGCCACGGCGGTGAGCGGGCACTCGGTGATCGTGAAGAAGATCTCGCTGCCCTCGATGAGCGACCAGGAACTGGCCGAGACCATTCAGAAAGAAGCGGCCCAGCACATTCCCTTCGACCTCGGCGACGTGAACCTCGATTACCAGATTCTGTCCGAAGACGCCGGCAACCCGCAAATGGACGTTCTGCTGGTGGCGGTGAAGAAGGACAAGATTTTGAACTACACCAACGTACTCTCGATGGCAGGCCGCACCCCCGCTATCGTGGACATCGATGCTCTGGCACTGCAGAACTGCTACGAGTACAACTACGAGCCCGCTTCGGGGCAGGTGGTGGCGCTTTTGAACCTGGGCGCGAGTGTCATGAACATCAACATCGTGAAGGGGACGACGCCTTTGTTCCCGCGCGACGTCAGCGTGGGCGGGCATCAGTACACCGATTCGCTGCAGAAGGAACTGGACCTGAGCTTTGAGGATGCGGAAGCGCTGAAGCTGGGCAGGAAAGTGGGCACGGTCAGCGAAGACGCGAAGACGCCGATTCTGCAGCAGGTGACCGAAATCATCGTGCTGGAGATCCAGAAGACGTTCGACTTCTTCCGCGCCAGCTCGGCGGGCGAGCACATCGAGAAGATTTATCTCGCGGGCGGCTCGTCGAAGGTGCCGGGTCTGGTGGAAGGACTGCGGCAGGAATTCTCGATGCCGGTGGAACTGTTCAATCCGTTCCAGCGCATCATGCCGCCGACGGAAGGAATGGGAGCGGAACTGATCGAGCAGAACGCGGGCCAGCTGGCGGTGGCAGTGGGCTTGGCTTTGAGGAGTTTTAGCGACCTATGATCCGAATCAACCTGCTGGAAGCACCGAAACCGAAGAACAAGCGCTCGGCCATGCCGGCGATGCCGACCATGGAAGTCGGCGACGTCGGGTCGCCGCGCCTGAAGGTGCTGGTCGCCTTCGGACTGGCGGCGGTGGTCAACCTCTACTACTGGTACCACCTGGACGCGCAGAAGAAACAGATCGAGCAGAACATGGCGCGTGCGGAACAGCAGAACCGCGAGCTATCCGATGTGAAGTCGCGCTACCTGGCACGCCAACGCGAAGCGGAGAACTACAAGCGCCGCGTGGACGTGATCGATCAGCTGCGCAATAACAGGCAGGCCGGACCCGTGAACCTGATGGCCATGGTGGGCGAGACGGTGAACAACACCGAGGCAGTCTGGCTGAACAACATGAAGGATTCGGGAACCAGCGTCGATATCGAAGGCATGGCGCTCAGTTCCGACGCGGTCGCCAACCTGATTTCGAACCTGCAGAAGACGGGTTATTTCCGCACGGTCGAAATCAAGGAAAGCGTGCAGGACGAAACGGTCAAGGACATGCAGGCGTTTCAATTCACGCTGACCTGCGAGAAGAGCAAGTCCTAAAGGCGGGCAATCTATGGGCAACTTCGGGGAAATGTCGGGCCTGAAGCAGTGGGCAGTGGTGGTCCTGGGAGCGCTGCTGGTGACGGCGGGGTTGTACTACACCGTTTTCAAGAGCCAGCGGGACGCCAACGCCGATGCGCAACAGAAGCTTGAAGCCAAGCAGAAAGAGAACCGGGAACTGGAAGCGTACCGGCCGAAGCTGGCTGAGATCGAGCGCCAGTTGGCCAGCCTGAAGCAGCAGCTGGAAATCGAGCGGCGCATCGTGCCGGATGAGAAGGAAGTCGACAGCTTCATGCGCATGCTGGATGCGGAAGCCGGCAAGTCGGCGATCTAACTGCGCCGCTACACCGCCAAGCCGGTTTCCAACAAAGAGTTTTACAGCGAAGTGCCATTCGATATCGAAGTCGATGGGCCGTACTACTCCATGCTGAATTTCTTCGACCGGGTGGGAAAGCTGGAGCGGATCGTGAGTGTGTCGGGCCTGATGATGGCCTCGACGCGCAAGCCGGCCGAAGCACACCCCAAGAAGAACTATGTGTATGCGCCCAATGAGAGCGTCGTGGCCACCTGTACCGCCACCACGTTCTTCAGCCACGACCTGGATCCGGCAGCCAGCGCGAAGCCCGGACAGGCTGCGGTGAAAAGGTAGGGACGATTATGAAGCTGACCACTGGCGTCGTAGCACTGGCAGTGATGACGGGATCGGCCTTTGGCCAGAATCCCGGGATAATCCAGAGGACCAAGAACGCCCTCATGGGAGTGCACCCGCAGCAGACCGCAGCCAGCAACCAGGCGTTGCCAGGCGGAGCGGCCCCGGCGAAGCCGTCGGGCGCGGTGGCGAGTAGGCCGGCCGCGGCTCCGCAACCGGCTCCGGCCCCTCCTGCGGTGAAACCGGTTTCGACCAAGCCGGCTCCCAACCCGGCGCCCAAGCCGGCGCAACCGGTGAAGCCGGTTGTGACCTCGGTCAAGACGCCGGCGGCGCCCCAGGCTCAAGTGACGGTGAAGCAGGCAGCCGCTCCGAAGGCGGCTCCGGCGCCGAAGATGAGCCCGATGACTCCGAAGGTGGCAGCGGCGCCAGCAGCACCGGCTCCCGCGACCGGAGCGAAGGCGGAGGATCGGAGCGCGCTGAAGGTGGACAAGCCAGCGCAAGACAAAAAGTATTCCATGACGGGGAAGCGCGATCCCTTCGTCAGCCCGGTGGTGAACCGGACGATGGGCTCGGGTTGCAGCACGGGTAAGAAGTGCCTGGACATCGAGCAGATCGCGCTGCATGGAGTGGTGAAGTCAGATAACGGCATGATCGCGGTCGTGACCAACGGACTGAACAAGGCGTATTTCCTGCGGGAGAACGATCCGGTGTTCAACGGTTACGTGGTGAAAATCACGGGCGATTCGATCGTGTTCAAACAGAATTTTCAAGACCGGCTCGGCAAGCCGTTCACCAAGGACGTGGTGAAACGGATTACGACGCCGGCGGTATAGGTTGGCGAATTTCAATCTGGAAGCGAGTTTGAAGAAAGACACGGGCTGTGCCGAGGGCCAGCGCGTGTGGGGAGAAGCGAAATGCGAAAGCAATTGCTGGCAATGGTTCTAGCGCTGCCGATCCTGGTCCTGGTGACCGTGGCGGCCCAGACGCAGAGCACGGACGCGACGCATGCCGCGCTGCAGCGGCTGAACGTGGTGCGCAGCGATGACGGCATCAGCGTGGAGTTCACGGCCCGCGGGCCGGTGACGCCCAAGCTGAGCACGCTCGCCTCTCCGGCGCGCGTTGTGATCGACCTGCCCAATACGGTGGCGGTCGACCAGCACCCGATCGCCGTGGACGACGACGGGGTCAAGGGCGTGCGCGTGGGCATGAACGGCCGGACGCCACCCACCACGCGGATCGTGGTCGACCTCGAGCAGGCGTGCAAGTTCGAGCTCGTGCCCGGCGCTGACAACAAGTTCGTGGTGAAGCTGCATACCAGCTCCACGGCGGCGAAGGCTGCCAAGCCCGCGACACTGCAGCCGGCATTGGCCAAGGTTTCCGCTCCGGCAGTCGTCGCGCCCAAAGCCGCGCCCGCCAGCCAGCCCGCAGTGGCAGAGCCCAGCGCTCCGCAGCCGGCCATGAAGGCCTCGAGACCGGCCAACGATTACGTGTTCCTTGAGCCTTCTTACAAGCCCAAGGACGAGAGCAAGCCGGAAGAGAAGCCCGCGCCTGTCGAGCCTTCGGCGCGCGCTCAGGAAGCAGCCGCGAAGTTCGCCGACAAGGCCGCCTCCGAGTTGCTGCCTTCGACCACCAGCGCAGCCATGAAGCCGCAGGATGCCCAGGCGGCCGCGACTGCCATTCAGCCGGCTGTGAACCTGGCTGCCGAACAGAAGACCCAGATGGCGCAAACCCCCGCCAACTCCGGTCCGAAGTACACCGGCGAGCCCATCTCGGTCAACCTCAAGGACGTCGATCTGAAGGATTTCTTCCGCCTGATTCACGAAATTAGCGGACTGAACGTCGTGCTGGATCCGAACGTGCACGGCACGCTCACCATCGTGCTGGACGATGTGCCGTGGGACCAGGCACTGGATATCGTTTTGAAGAACAACGATCTGGCGCGCGAGTTGGAAGGAAACGTTCTGCGCATCGCCACGGTCGATACCTTGAAGAAGGAAGCGGACGCGCGGCGGGCCCAGCAGGAATCGGAAGCGCTGGCGGTCGAGAAAGTCACCGTCACTCGCTTCCTGAGCTACGCCCACTCCAAGGACGTGGTTCCAACCGTCAAGAAATTCCTGTCGCAGCGCGGCGATGTGATCTCCGACGATCGCACGAACGCGGTCATCATCTCCGACATCCCGAGCGTGATTCCGCAACTCGACCGCCTGCTGACGCAACTGGACCGCAAGACGCAGGAAGTCGAAATCGAAGCCCGCGTGGTAGCAGCTACCCGCAGCTTCGCGCGCGATATCGGCACCCAGTTTGGTTTCGGCTGGGGCAACGGACATTCGGCGGTCGGTGGCGCATCGTCGGTGGGAACTTCGCCGACGACCATCAATGGGCTGAGTCCCAGCTGGATTACGACCGGAGGTGCTTCGACCACAACCGGTGCGCAAATCCCGCTGTTCTCGAACCTGCCGGTGACCAGCCCGACCAGCGGTCTGACTTTCGTCAACGCCAGCAACAATGTTCGTATTGACGCGGTGCTGACGATGGCGGAATCGCGCGGTTTGCTGAAGATTCTGTCCCGACCGCGCGTGGTCACGCAGAACAACATTCAGGCGCTGGTTCGCCAGGGCGTGCGCGTTCCGATCGTGACCCAGGCGCAGTTGGGCGGTCCTCCGACGGTGACCTACGTCGACGCGTTCCTGCGCTTGACGGTGGTTCCGCAGATCACCTCAGAAGGCACTATCTTCCTGAACGTTGACGTCGAGAACACGACGCCGGACTTCGGGCGCACAGTGCAGGGCAACCCGACGCTCATCACGCAGCAGGCCACGACACAGGTGCTGGTCACCGACGGTGGCACGGTTGTGATCGGTGGCGTGATCCAGACCAACAACTCGATGAACGTGGCGCAGGTGCCGGTCCTGGGGAACATTCCTGCACTCGGAAACCTGTTCAAGCGCCGCACTGTCACCACCTCGAACCAGGAGCTGATCTTCTTCATTACGCCGCGCATCATCCAGACATAAGCGGCTGTAAGGACCAAACTTTACCGCCGGCTCTGCGACGAACTCTGTCCCGCAGCCGGCGGTTGCTTTTGGAGCCGGATGCGGCCCTTCGAAATAGACCCTCCTGATAAACTCTGCACGGACGCAATCGGCATGCAACACTCAGCCCCTGGGGCTATTGGTCAAGGCGAATAACTGAGTGCTGACTGCTGAGCGCGCACCTATGGATTATCCGGGCCGCCAACAACGATTGCGCGAGGGGCTACGCTGTTCTCGCCTCGACTCACTTCTAGTTACCCATCTTCCCAACATCCACTATCTGTGCGGCTTTACGGGCAGCGCCGGAGCTCTGCTCATCAGCCAGGGCGGGAGCCGGTTCTTTACCGATGGCCGATATGCGGAGCAGGCGCGGGCGCAGGTCGAGGGCGCCAGAATTACGATCACCCGGAAAGGCCCCCTTGGTGCGACAGCCGAGCACTTGACCAAGTTGTCGCGGGAATCGCGCTCCCCGGCGCTAAAGATGGGGATTGAGGGGCAGCACATGACCGCAGACGCGCGTCGCAGCCTTGCGGCCATGCTGCCGCGCCATGTCCGCTTGCGCGAGGCACCACCGCTGGTGGAACGCGCGCGCACAATTAAGGACGGGGAGGAGATCGAGCGCATACGCGCCGCGGTGGCGATGGGTGCGGGACTTTACGATCATGCGTTGGCCGCGATCGGCCCGGGGATTCAGGAAGTGGAAGTTGCGGCCAAGATGGAGTATGCCGCGCGCACAGGCGGGGCTCAGGGCATGTCATTCGAAACCATCATCGCCTCCGGGTCGCGGTCTGCCTTGCCCCACGGGCGCGCGTCGACGGCGACGATCGAGGCCGGGGCATTCGTGGTGTGCGACTTCGGTGTTATACTCCACGGTTATTGTTCGGACCGTACCCGCACTGTATACGTGGGGGCTGCGAACCAGGGCGCCCGGCGCGTGTATGAGGCAGTGCTGGAATCGCAGCAGGCTGCAATTGATACCGTGGGTCCGGGAGTTCCGGTGAGCAAAGTCGACCGGGCTGCCCGGAGAGTCCTTCAACAGAAGGGTTTAGCGCGGTACTTCACGCATTCGAGCGGTCATGGAGTGGGGCTCGAAATTCACGAAGCTCCCCGCCTGGCACAAGGCCAGCAGGAAATCCTGAGACCTGGGATGGTGATCACGATCGAGCCGGGAGTGTATATTCCCGGAAAATGGGGTGTGCGGATCGAGGACATGGTGGTGGTCACCGAGCGGGGTTGCGAAGTGCTGGCCCCGACGCAGAAGGAATTCATGACAATTTGAAGTAAGGCTTTTCTACCCGGGCAAAATAGATCCGGGGTGTGCCGCGCGCTACGCGGGTTCACACGTATTCACGTAGTCCCACCGCGAACAATGAACCTGAAAGAGTTAAAAGAACTCATACTGTTCTTAAAAGAAGAGGGGATCACCGAGTTCGAACTGGAACGCGGGGATGTGAAGGTGCGCGTAAAGCGTGGCGGGACTGCATCGCCGATCGCGATCCCGGATAGCCGATACATCGCGGTGCACAGCGTGCCGGCCGCGGTTCACGAGATTGCTGGAGCGCCCGTAGCGGCTCAGTCAACCGCTTCGGCTGGGCCGCCGATAACCAAGGAAGAGCCGGAACCGGAAGAGGACCTGCACATGGTCCGGTCCCCGATTGTGGGAACGTTCTATGAGTCTCCGTCACCGGGCGCTCCGCCGTTCGTCAAGCCGGGAGACGCCATCGCGATGGGCCAGGTGCTGTGCATCGTGGAAGCGATGAAGTTGATGAATGAGATCGAATCCGATGTGGCGGGCGAGCTGGTGAAACGACTGGTGAGCAACGGGCAACCCATTGAATATGGGCAAGAGTTGTTTGCGATCCGCGTCCGGAAGTGAGGATCGGCAGTATTGGGGCGCGATGTGGCGCCCTATTTTTGCGTTTGCGCTACGAGCTTCGAGCGGTGAGCTGCGAGCAATCTAGAAAACGCCATGTATTTTGCTCGTGGCTCGAAGCTCGGAGCTCGCAATCGAAGGAAACCGGCGAGCACGGGCTTGGCACGCCATCTGCCTCCAGAGCGGGCGAGGCGTCCGCGCGACAGCCGGCAGAATGCCGGCGCTATATTTGGAAAGCATGTTTACGAAGATTCTGATTGCGAACCGCGGGGAGATCGCGCTGCGGATCATCTGCGCCTGCAAGGAGCTGGGGATTCGGACGGTGGCGATTTACAGCGAAGCCGACCGGAATTCGCTGCCGGTGCGGTTTGCTGACGAGGCCATCTGCATCGGGCCGCCGCAATTGGGGCAAAGTTATCTGAACATTCCCGCCGTGATCAGCGCCGCGGAAATCGCCAACGCCGACGCGATCCACCCCGGCTACGGACTTCTTTCCGAAAACGCGAATTTCGCGGAGGTCTGCGAGACCAGCGGCCTGAAGTTTATCGGGCCACCCCCGGAAGTCATCCGCCTGATGGGCGAGAAAGAAAAGGCGCGCGCTGCGATGAAGCAGCATGGCGTGCCGATCCTTCCCGGCTCCGATGGCGTGCTGGGTTCGGAGGACGAGGCATTTGACTGGGCCAGGCAAGTGGGATACCCGGTGATCATCAAGGCTTCGGCGGGCGGCGGTGGTCGCGGCATGCGTATTGTGCGCAACGAGGATGATCTGGTTCCACTTTACCGGCAGGCATCCCAGGAAGCCGCGGCCGCGTTTGGCAACGGCGATCTCTACATGGAGAAGTACGTCGAACACCCGCGGCATATCGAGTTTCAGATCCTTGCCGACGAACACGGGAACGTGGTGAGTCTCGGCGAGCGGGAATGTTCGATCCAGCGGCGACACCAGAAACTGCTGGAAGAATCGCCTTCGTTGCAGGTTTCGCCGGAGTTGCGCAAGGAGATCGGCGACGTCCTTAGCAAGACTTTGAGCGCGGTCGGCTACCGCAATGCGGGAACGATCGAGTTCCTCATGGACCAGCAGAATAGGCTGTACTTCATCGAGATGAACACACGCATCCAGGTGGAGCACCCGGTGACCGAGATGGTGACCGACGTGGACTTGGTGAAGAGCCAGATCATGATTGCGGCGGGGGCGAAGCTGCAGGATGTGCTGCAGGGCCCCGTCTTGCACCGCGGCCACGCAATCGAATGCCGCATAAACGCGGAGCATCCGGAAAAATTCACCCCCTCGGCCGGAAAGATCACGGCATTTAATCCGCCGGGCGGCACGGGCGTGCGGATCGACACGGCCGCCTACGCCGAGGGGACCATTCCGCCTTATTACGATTCCTTGATTGCCAAGCTGGTGGTGCGCGGCAAGGATCGCGGCGAGGCGTGCCAGCGCATGGCGCGGGCCCTGGAGATGTTTATCGTAGAGGGCATCTTCACCTCCATTCCGCTGCACCGCGGGATTTTGGCCGAGCCCGCGGTCCGGGCGGGGAAGTTCGATACTGGAATCATCGAGCGGTTTCTGGCTAAGAAAGAGGAGCCGGCGGCGTAGAGTCGATCTCTTTGCGATCGAAGAAATCTTAAGCCGCAAAATCCGCAAACGCAGCGCTAAGGACGCGAAGAAAATAAAGTAGGACGCGCTCGAGAAGTCCTCGGTCAATCGGCGGTGCGATCCCTCCTTCCATTCCCGCGGTTCTATCCGATCCTCGACGCGGGATGTTTCCCGGATACCGCCGCCATGCTCGCCGCCGCGGTTGAGCTTCGGGACGCCGGGGTGAAGATCTTGCAGTACCGTAATAAGAAAGGAGCAGCCCGGCAGATTCTCGACGATGCTCGCGAGCTGAAAGCGAAGCTGGGGGAGAGCGTCCGCCTGATCATGAATGACCGCGCGGACCTCTGTGTGGCGGCGGACTTTGACGGCGTTCACGTGGGGCAAGAAGACCTGTCGGCGGAGGGGACGCGTCGGGTAATTGGGCCGGATTGTTGGCTGGGGGTCTCCACACATAACACGGAACAATTGCTGGAGGCGGATGCGGGCTCAGCCGACTACCTGGCGATCGGGCCAGTATTCTCGACGTCAAGTAAACAGAGGCTGGATCCGGTAGTGGGCCTCGAATGGGTCCGCCGGGCGCGGCAGTTGACCCGCAAGCCGCTGGTCGCGATCGGCGGGATTACTCGGGGGAACGCCTTAGAAGTGATTTCCGCAGGGGCAGATGCGGTGGCGGTAATATCCGATCTGTTACCCCATCCCCGCAAATCTGCAGAGGAATTTTTGCGGATCTTGGGGTAAAGTGCTGCAAAACGTCGTTGGTCGTCGCTGGTTGGCTCTGCGAGAGTAGGGGCAGGCGGCTTCGCGGATGACTCCGACGAAGGACCATCGACCGGACCAGGAGTGAACCGCTGAGCACACCGACAGCCACGCAGCCATCCACAGGCAGCGACTGGGAAATCCATTCTCATCAAGATAAGGAACTCGTCAAAGCCCTCGGGCTGACCAGCTCGCCCATGCTGGTGATGGGCTCGATGATCGGGTCGGGCATCTTTATTGTTTCGGCCGAGATCGCGCGCGAGGTCAACTCTCCGGCGCTGCTGATTGGCGCCTGGATGGTCACTGGCTTCATGACCATCGTCGGAGCGCTGTGCTACGGGGAACTCGCTGCCATGATGCCCCGTGCGGGGGGGCAGTACGT
>Ga0182034_10001511_pt1 | contig 11435 bp, 10 predicted proteins | sample flu12Cox44000172_FD_125972 | JGI IMG/M metagenome (GOLD analysis project Ga0182034, IMG submission 125972) | Lab enrichment of tropical soil microbial communities from Luquillo Experimental Forest, Puerto Rico - flux4day.12C.oxic.44.000.172 | ecosystem: Environmental > Terrestrial > Soil >... | reverse complement strand
TCCAATCCCTTCCTTGCTCGTTCGGGCTCGAAGCCCATTCAACTGTTCGGGTCTAGGAAGACGCGAAGGGGACCATGCTCACCCACGGTCTCGCGACCTTGGGGGAAATTCGGTCTCACCTCCGCGGCGGGCGGTTGCTTGTGACAACCGCCCGCCAGCAGAGCCTGTAATTGATTCTCCGGACACAAGGGGGGCCAAACCAGGCCGCCTGGGTTACGCGTCAAGCCGCCACGGCGGCGCTGCGAACGTGTGCGGGGCTCAGCCATCGCGCGCCGGCGAGGATGCCGACTGCGACGGCGGCTGTGGCGAGCGCGAGGACGGAGCCCGCTGCCACAAGTGCCGCCGTAGCAGCCCAGGTGATGGAGGAGAACGCCTCGGCGAATGTTGCCGTGCGCGAGGAAACCTGCCGGCGCCGGAAGTCGCCGCGCCTGGCCTGGCTGCGAAACCAGAGCTGAATCACAATGGCCGATGTCGACGCGATGACGATGCCGAGTGCGCAGGCCAAGGCATGGCCGGGCGCGGCAAGCGCAAGCGCGGCAATGAACGCGGCGAACACCATTGCGACTGCTGCCAGCACCGCCTCGAGCTTCGCCCGCATGACCTCCCGGGACGACACGGGCGCGGAGCCGACAAGATCGGGCGCGTCCTCGCCCGAAATGGCAATCCACGCGAGGCCTCCGGCGAGCTGCCCCGCCGCCATGACCAGCACAGGCACCAGCACCAGGAGGGCATTCGTGCCGTCAGCGAATCCGCGCCACAGCAGGATCGCGGGAGGAAGCAGATAAAGAATCTGCATCAGCGATTGCGATACGAGCCATGGATCGCGCAGCAGGAGCTTCCACTCCTTCTGCCGCAATGTGCGCCGCGGCGTGCGCGCGCGAAAGCGAGGCGACCGTCCGGGCCGGTGGGCGACCGCGCACGCAACGCCCGCGGTGACCGTCGCGCAATTGCGAAGGCGCGGCGCGAGCAGCAGGATTGCGCCGCCGAGCAATGCCGCGCTTGCCACGAGGATGCCGGCGAGCTCGCGTCCGGCACCGAGCGCGGCGAGTGCCGGCGCATAGGCGATGCTGCCGACATCGGGCGCATGCGCAAGCAGCGCGTGCGATGTGAGGAAGTCGATCCGGGGCAAAGTGCCGCCGGAGGCGATCGCGCCCACTTGCAGGCCGATCACGAACACGACGCCGATCACGGCGGCAAGGATCTGCGCGACCAGCCGGGTGCTGCGCGGACCGATGGTGCGAAACAGCACAATGGTAAAGGCAAGGCCTGCTGCGGTCGCGGCAATGCCCATGGCCAGCACGACGGCGTAGGCGGCGAGCCAGCGTGCTCCACCGAGCACCGCCAGCACGTTGATGAACGGGGCGGCGAGCAACATGCCGGTGAGCGCGATCGAGAGCGCCATGATGGCGATGCGCACGCAATGCACCTTCGCCGCGTCGGCAGGCGAGGAGAGGATGAGGTCAAGGTCCGAGCGCGTGTAGAAGGCGCGCGTCACCGATTCCATGGCCTGCGACACCATCAGCGACCACGACAGCAGCAGGCTGCCGCTGATCACGACCAGGGTCGCAAGGTCGGCGTCGCGCGCAGTGCCGGCAAATCGGCCAACAATGGAATATGCGAGCAGATGCATGAATGCGGCAAAGGCGATCAATACCATCGCCGCGGTCCGCATCCGCCGGCGTCGGCCGGCCGTCATCATGGAAAGCCAATCCCGCCATGCCAGGCGGCATTCGTGCCGCGCGAACCAGAGCAGGGTCGCAGGTGCGTTAAGAGGAGCGTTCACGCCGCGACCGCCTCATCGGCCACCAGCGTGAGAAAGGTCTCCTCGAGCGTGCTTGCGCTGTTGCCGGCATGCCTGCGCAGCTCCTCGAGCGTGCCCTCGGCGATAAGGCGGCCCGCGGCAATGACGCCGATGCGATCGGCCATGCGTTCGGCAACCTCCAGAATGTGCGTCGTCATGATCACGGTGCCGCCGGCATCCACGCGCTCGCGCAGCACGCGCTTGACCTGGCGGCTCGACGCTGCATCGAGCCCGGTGAGCGGCTCATCGAGGATGATCACGCGCGGGTCATGCACCAGCGCGCCGGCGAGCGCCACCTTCTGGCGCATGCCCTTCGAGAAGCGCTCGCAGCGCTCGTGGGCGTGGTCGCGAAGTCCGAGCCATCCCAGGAGATCGCGGGCGCTTTTCTCGGCGGTGCGCGCATCAATCCCCCATAGCCCGGCAACGAACTCGAGATACTCGAACGCAGTGAGCCTGTCGTAGATCATCGGCTCGTCCGAGATCCACGCCATGACCTTCTTCGCCGCCACCGGGTCGCGGCGCACGTCGATGCCGAGGACCGAGATCGTTCCCGCATCGGGCGGCAGCAGCCCGGCCACCATGCGCAGCGCCGTGGTCTTGCCCGCGCCGTTGGGACCGAGCAGCGCATAGATCTCGCCCACCTTGACCGTGAGATCGAGGCCATCGACGGCCGGCCGGTCGAAACGCTTGCGCAGCCCGCGGATCTCGAGCGCGCATGGTGGTTGAAGCCTGCTCATTGCTTTCCGCATACCCTCATCCGTGCATCGCGGCCGTCCGCGCTCCGGCAAAGGCTAGAGCGCAGAAGTTGCGGGCTTGTGAATCGGCAGGGGAAGTCGGAGGCGAGCCAGGCGGCGCGGCACCCTCTCCCGCGCGTAAAGACTTGCAAAACGACACTGCCGACACCGGGCAGGTGTCGGCAGTGTGCGGTAATGCGCGACGCTTGTGCTGTGGCTGCGCGCCGATCACTTCTTCTCGAAATGCGCGCGGCAGGCCGGGCTCAGCTGGGCCTTTTTCGCGGTCAGGCACGCACCGATGCGGTCCATGCTCGGAATCGCGTAGCTGCACAGGCTCATCACATCGCTCATGCAATCGGACTTTTCCGCCGGCGTAGGATTAAATCCGGCGAGCGCAGCGGTGGAGAAGACACCGGCAACAGAGCAGACAAGAGCTGCGGCGCAGAGCGTATTGCGGACCTTGATCATGATGGAGTTCTCCCTCGTGCCTGAAGGGGCACCTGCCCCCGGATCAGCTTGATGCGGGAGCACCATGCCGCAACCGCGGCAGCGGTGCTGTGACTGGGGTCACCTTTTGTACGATTGCGCGCCCGCAGGTTCTGTGGCGAAAATTGGGCGGGTTAAGAGCATTTTACGATAAGGCTGACACGGCCGCTCTTCACCTCTCCCCGCAGGGGAGAGGTCGGAATGGGCGCGCTTCGCGCGGCCATTCCGGGTGAGGGGGTCACAAACCGTCATCGAGCCGGCCCCCCTCACCCGGATCGCGCAAGCGCGATCCGACCTCTCCCCGCCGGGGAGAGGTGACGCTAGCTGCGAGTCCGCGTGAGTCATTCAACGTTATCGAAAAATGCCCTAGCGCTGGGCGCTGCTCGATGCCTTCCACTCGCGCGCCAGCCGCTGCGCCTCGGCGATCTGCGCGCTGGTCATGTTCTTCGCCAGCGCATCGCGGCTGCTGGAGGCGGCATTGCGGTCGCGGATATCGGTGTCCGGAAAGCTCGCCGCCGCAAGGTTGAACCACATATGAGCGCGGACGTTGTCCGGCCGGCCGGCGTCACCGTGGGCGTACCAGAGTCCGAGGTTGTATTGCGCCTGCGGATTGCCCTGATCGGCGGCCTTGCGATACCAGTCCGCCGCCAGGGCCTGATCCTGCGGCACCCCCTGGCCTTCCGCATACATGAGCCCGAGATTGAACTCGGCGAGCGCATCGCCGCGATCGGCCGCCAGGTGGAACCAGCGCAGCGCTTCGGTATTGCTTTGCGACACGCCGCGTCCACGGTTGTACATCGTTCCGAGCGTGGCCTGGGCCCGGGAATCGCCTCCTTCTGCGAGCGGACGCAGGACTTTCAGCGCGGTTTCGTAATTGCCTTTGGCATAGGCGGACAAGCCGGCGTCGGTATCACTGGCGGGGGCGGTCAACCCGGAGGCCGCAGCAAGATCGGCGAACGTCTGCGCAATCGGGCCCCGATAGACCCCCAGGGCAAAACCGAGGCCAAGCATGCAGAGGGCGAGCGCCGCCACCAGCTCGCGCTGCCTGCGCTGCCAGCGCGTCACCACGCCCCGGCACGTGGCGAGCGCCATCTGCAACGCTGTGAGCTCTTTCTCGAGGGACGCCTGTTCGCTCCGATCGTTGCCGAATCCAAATCGCTGCAGCAGTGACAATGGCATTAGCGCTCCCGGATGATCCCCGTTGCCCGTATAGGTGGGTATCGGGACCGCCCACGGCAATCTGCGGCCGGCGTAGCCCGGATTGAGCGCAGCGAAATCCGGGACCGGCATGAGCGGGACCCCGCGTTTCGCTTGCGCTCAACGCGGGCACCGGCACCAACGCGCTACTGCGACCCGGCGAGGCCAGCCTGCCGGACGACCTCGCCCCAGCGCACCATCTCCGACTTCACGTAGAGCGCGAGCTCCGCAGGCGGCGGCGAATCGATCGCCATCATCCCGAGATCGATGAACTGCTGCCTTACCGCAGGGCTTGCCACGATGCTCTTCGCCTGCGCGTGGAGTGCATCAACGATCGCGCGCGGCGTGTTGGCCGGCGCGACCAGCATGAGCCAGGCAACGGCATCGAAGCCCGGTACGCCCGCCTCCGCAATCGTCGGCACGTCCGGCAGGGTGACGAAGCGCCTGGCCGATGAGATGCCAAGGGCACGAACCTTGCCGTCCTTGATGAGGGGCACGGCGGGAGCGAGATCGCAGAAAATAATAGGAATGCTGCCGGCAACGAGGTCGTTGATCGCCTGCGCGGTGCCCTTGTAGGGAACGTGCGTCATTTCCATGCCGGTCATCGACTTGAGCAGCTCGGTGTAGAGATGCGGAGGGCCGCCCACGCCGCTTGAGCCGAACGAAAGCTGACCCGGTTTTTCCCGGGCAAGCTTGATCAGGCCGGCGAGCGAGCCAACCCCGAGCGAGGGATGGACGATCAGAACGAAGGGAGCGCTTGCGATAAGCGCGATCGGAGCAAAATCGGCCGCGGGGTCATAGGGCAGCTTCTTGTGAAGCGTGGGCTGGATTGCAAGCTGGGTGCTGGTGGCCAGGAAAAGCGTGTATCCGTCGGCTGCGCTCTTTGCCACCGAGCTTGCTGCAATCACCCCGCCCGCGCCCAATCGGTCCTCGACCACGAACGACTGCCCGAGGCGCTCGCCCAATTTCTGCGCCATGAGGCGCGCAAGGAGGTCGGCGCCCCCGCCTGCAGCGTAGGGCGCAACGAGGGTAACGGGACGCGCCGGGTAATCCTGCGCCCGCGCCGGCTGCGCAAGCACGACCAACGCGAGTGCGATCAGCGCGCGTCGCTCGATCCGACCCATGGTCGTCTCCTCGTCCGTGGCGTCATGCGTTGCTGCGCCCGGCGATGCCCGCGCGTTGAATGATGATCCCGTCGCAACGACGTCAAAACGCGTCTGCATATAGCACACGACAAGGGGCAGCCGCAGACCGCCGCACGCCCTTTGAGCGCGGCCGATCTTGCTGTAGTCTTGAGGACGCATGAGGACGCCGAAGCCAGGGCTCCCGCGCGGCTTCCCCCAACATGACCGGGTGCGTGCGATGGCGAGAATTCGAGCTTCAATACTGGTAGTCGCGGGAGCGGTCGCAAGCGCATCGTTTGCCGCACCTGCGCTGCGGCAGGCAGCGCTGGTTGTGAGCGTGACCGGCAAACCCGCCGGCGTAGCGCGCATGAGCTATGTCGAGACCGGCAAGGTCATCGAGCTTGGCGAGCATGACGGCATCGTGCTGGGTTATCTCAAGTCCTGCGTTCAGGAGACGATTACCGGCGGCACCGTAACGGTCGGAAGCGATCAGAGCGAAGTGCAATCGGGAAAGGTCGCGCGCACGAAGGTGGCCTGCGATCCCGGCACGACGGACAACGACCGGGAGGGTGCGGGAGGCGTGGTTGTGCGTGGCACGATGCCAACCGGCGCGACGCCCGCGCTCACGCTCTATGGCACCGCTCCAATGATCGAGCTCAATGGGCCAGCCACGCTCCAGATCGAGCGCGTGGGCCGGCCCAGCGAACGCTATTCCGTGAGCGTCACCGACGAGCAGCTTCTCAACGGCAGGTTCTATGACTTCGCGAAGACCGGCAAGAACCTCACCGCCGGCGGCTTGTACACCCTGAAAGCGGGCGCGGAGGAGATCGTTTTCAAGATCGATTCCGATGCCAGGCCCGGCGCTACCCCGATTCTGGGCCGCCTGCTGCGTTTTCAGCCGGGCTGATCCGGACGGCACTCCCCCGGCATGGGACGGATACGCGGTCGCGACGCGCTCGTCGCGCTCGTGATTGCGCTGCTCGCCGGCGCGACGGCGGCGCTGCCGCCATTCAGGCCGCTGCGCGGGTGGTCGATCGACGCGCTCACCGCCCTGCGATGGCGGATATTCGACAACAGGTTCGAACCCGCTTCGTCTCCGACGGTCGTCATCGCTCTCGACGAGGAAACCTATCGCACGCCGCCGTTCGAGAACCTCTCGACCAGCTTCATGACCGGCGAGATTGGTCACGCCATCACGGCCGCCATTGACGGTGGCGCGCGCGTGGTCGGGTTGGACCTCGTCTTTCCGACATCGGTCGAGCTGTCCACGCTGCCCTATCGGGAGAGCACGCTGGGCGCGCTGCTGCCCGGGTTCGACAGCGATTTTCTCGGCTCGCTCTATGACGGCGGCCATGCGGGCAAGCTGGTGCTTGGCTGGATCCAGCTGGGCGATCATGTGTTCCTGCCGGCGCCGGCGCAACGGCTCGCGGTTGGAGGAAACGACAACCTGCGCGCACTTGCGGTGTCCGTCGATGCCGACGAGGTCGTGCGCAGGGTTCCTCTGACCTTCACGTCCAACGGCAAGCCGGTGCCGGCTTTCGCGCTCGAGCTCGCCGCGCGCGCGCTCGGCGAGAAACCGCAGCTGCAGCCAGGCCAGCCCATCACTCTCGACGGGTATCGCGTACCCACCGTTCCGCCGAGCCGGATGACGGTCAATTTCGAGGGCGGCGCACAGGACATCCCGACCTATTCGCTGGCCGACCTGCGCGCCTGTATTGAGCGCGATGACGAGAGCTCCAAGGCGTTCTTCCGACGCAATTTCAACGGCAAGGCCGTGATCCTCGGCGAAGTGCAGCTGACCGAGGATCGCAAGGTGACTTCAAAGCGGTTTGCCGTTGCGCCGGAGAGGCCGACGGTCGAACGGTGTGCGCTTCCTCCTCCTGCGGCCACGGAGTTCGTGGCGCGCACCATCCCCGGGGCTTACATTCATGCGACCGCGGTAAACAACCTGATCCGCCATGACGCGTTGATCGAGACCGGGCCGCTCTCGACCGGCATCCTCGCTGCCGCCTTCGCGACCATGCCGGCTTTCGCTGCTCTGCTGGCGCCGCCGATGGCCGCCGCCGCATCTTTTCTGGTGCTCGCCGCCGCCGGGACGCTCGCCGCGGTCGCGGCCTTCCAGTACCAGGCGCTGGTGCTGCCGCTCTTGGAATCGCTGCTCGCGGGTCTTGCAGCGCTGTTCATGATGATCGCCTTTCGCCTGGCGGTGACCGACAAGACCCAGAGGATCCTGCGCCGCAGCTTCTCGCTCTATCTCGCGCCGGCCGTGATCGAAAAAATGCTCAGCTCGGGCAAGCTTCCCTCGCTCGGCGGCGAGACCCGCCGCGTCACCATGTTTTTCTCGGATATCGCCAGCTTCTCCGCGCTGGCCGAGAAGACGCCGCCGGCAGAGCTCGTGGCGCTGATGAACGTCTACCTTTCCGCGATGACCGATATCATCGAAGCGCACGGCGGATTTGTCGACAAATACGTAGGCGATGCGATCGTCGCGGTCTTTGGCGCCCCGGTTGCCGACGATGACCATGCCGCGATGGCCGTGCGGGCGGCGCTTGCCTGCTGCCGGCGGCTTGCGGAGCTCAACCGCAGCGCGCCTGCATTGCAGGGTCGTGTGCTGGCCCACAGGATCGGCCTCAATTCCGGGGAGGCGCTGGTCGGCAACATCGGATCGGGCCGGCGCTTCAACTATACCGTCATCGGCGATGTCGTGAACCTCGCGTCCCGCCTTGAAGGCGCCAACAAATATTATGGCACGTCGATCCTGGCATCCGAAGCAACCGCGATCCTCACCGGCACGGCGGTGCGATGGCGCGAGATCGATACGGTCAAGGTGCTCGGCCGTGCGCATCCGCTTCGCGTCTATGAGCCGCTCGCGCAGGCGGGCGAGGAAAACCCGCAAGAGTCGCAGAACGCGCAGGTCTATGGCGAGGCACTGGCGCACTGGCGCAAACGCGAATTCGCGGCCGCCGCGCAGGCGTTCGCGCGCATGGCCGATGCCGATCCGCCCGCGAGGCTGTTCATGGCACGGGCGCAGAAGCTCGCGCAATCGCCGCCTCCCCCGGATTGGCAGCCGATCAGCGTCCTCGAGGCCAAGTAGCGCCGAGATTCTTGTTGCCCCTCACCCCTCCCTCTCCCCGTTGAAGAAACGGGGAGAGGGAGTGAAACACCGTGCACGCATCCTATCGTGCGACCGACACGGATCGTGCACTCCCTCTCCCCGTGCTTACGGGGAGAGGGTTGGGGTGAGGGGCTTTTTCCGGCATATTTCGACTTATTTGATGAATTTCATCCAATCGATCGTCTAGATCGACTTCCAGAAGACGACACGCGCGGCGCCGCGTCCCGCATAGTCGGCAAGCACAGGTGTGCCATCCGGGTTCGGCTCGCCGAGCAGCTGCATCCCGAGGCTCTTGTGGAAGGCGATCGACCCTGCATTGGACGGCGTCGTGATGGCCTTGACGTGCTTGGCGCCGGCGCGCCTCGCGAATTGCACGAAATGGTCGACCAGGCATGCTGCCAGATGCCGCCTGCGCGCGGATGCCCGCACGGCGACCAGGTGCACGTACCCTACCGCCTCGGTCTGGGAGATAAAACCAAACAAATAGGCGGCGACCTTCGCCCCGTCGCGAATCACGAACGCCGAGTTGCCGAATTCATGGATCAGGAAAGGGTGGTGCAGAGAACGAACGTCGCGCCCGTCCCAGAATTCCGCCACCTCATCGAGAATCCGGATGTAGTCCTGCTGCGTGCAGGCTGATATCGCTATTTCCTCGTCCACGGGATTAAAGCGCGCTGCAATGAGGTTGATTCCACGAGGGGTGCAACTGGCTCGATCACCTCTCCCCGGCGGGGAGAGGTCGGCGCCGAAGGCGCCGGGTGAGGGGGTTGCGACGCCTGTTTATCACTCCGCCGCTTCGCGCAGCGGCCGCGGATAAATCGAGTCATAGAGCTCGGGCCGCTGCCACTGCGGGCCGAGCAGGCCCTGCTTGACCGCGCACAGCTGCGACGAGCCGACCTCATCGCGGGTCGCGCGCAGGTAGCGCACGCGCTCGAGGCTCACCTCGACCACGCCGGTGCCGGCAATGGTGCTCTCGAACAGGATCTCCTCCGGCCCCGCCACCATGGCAAGCCCGCGTTCGGAATGATCGAACAGGTTCTGCGTGGTCACCACCAGCGCGAGGTTCTCGATGGCGCGCGCCCAGATCAGCGTGCGCCAGGTGGCCCACAGCTTGTTCTTGTCCTTGCCCGCCGGCATGAAGATGAGTTCGGCGCCGCGCAGCGCGAGCGCGCGCGCCACTTCCGGCATGTACACCTCGCTGCACATCGCAAGCCCGACCTTGCCGTGCACGGTGTCGAATACCGGAAATTCATCGCCCGGCACCCATTGAAATTCCCAGGCGGTGCCGCCGGTGTAGATCCAGGGGCCGTTGGGATGCGTGCGCCGGTAGCGCGCGGGCGCGCGGCCGTCGGGATAGGCCATGCAGATGAGGTTGTAGGCGGTCGCGGCCGCGGCATCGATGGGCGCGATGGTGCCGAATATCGCGTGGGTCCTGTGCCTCGCCGCCGCCTCCACGAGCGCCGCGGTGGGATCGAAGGTCGCCGGCATGCGCCACGGACCAGGATAGGTTTCGGGGAAGCACACGAAATGCGCCCCCTCGCCGGCCGCGCGCTCGATGGCATGCACGGCGTCGGCAACGTTGGCCTCGTCGGTCCCGGGCCGATGGCAGATCGGCGCCACCACGGCTATGCGGAAGGTCATGGGGTTGCTCCGTCCTCGCTGATGCCGGCGAGCGGCAAGATTGGTGTCGTCCTATCCGAAGGTCAAGCAAGCAAAACCTGTTCAACTTATAGTTGAATAAAATAAATATGTTAATCAAAAGATGCAATTTTGCGAATTAGAGGAATACGCTAAGCATCAGCCACAAATGACTGTTTTGAAATGGAATCCATTCCACCATCACCTGACCATCCCACCGTCGTTGCGCGGCTCACCACCGATGCGGCCACCGCCGCTCGGCTCCACAACGCGCTTGCCGAATGCTGGGACGGAGAGACCGTTTGCGTCTCGATTGCGGAGGAGAAGGAAGGCTGGTCGCTCGCGCTGCATTTCCGTGACCGACCGGACGAATCTGCCGTCCGCGCGCTCATCGCGTCGATCGCAGGGCCAGCCGCGGCGCGAGACGTGCGCTTCGAGATGCTTGCATCCATCGACTGGGTGCGCGCGAGCCTCGAAGGCCTCAAGCCGGTCGAGGCCGGTCGCTTCGTCGTGCATGGGGCGCATGACCGCGGCCGCATCGGCATCAACCGCATTGCCATTGAGATCGAGGCGGGGCTCGCCTTCGGCACCGGCCATCACGGCAGTACCCGCGGTTGCCTGCTCGCGCTCGACCGCATCGCGAAGGCGAGGCGCCGCACACGCAGCGCCGTGCTCGACATCGGCACCGGAACCGGCGTGCTCGCCATCGCTGCAGCCAAGGCGCTGCGGCGGCCGGTGATCGCAGGCGATATCGATCCTTGCGCGGTGGCGACGGCGCGCGCCAATGCGCGCATCAATCGCGTCGCCAGCAATGTTCGGGTCGTGCATGCCGCCGGCGCCGCCGACCGGCGATTACGCGAACGCGCGCCCTACGCCGTGATCTTTGCGAATATTCTGCTCGATCCGCTCAAGGGGCTCGCAACGCCGATGGCGAGGCTCACCGCGCGCAATGGATGGGTCGTGCTCTCGGGGCTCCTCAATGCGCAAGCCGCGGCGGCGACCGCGAGCTACCGCGCGCGCGGTCTCGCGCTCGCGCAGCGCATCGTGCTTGCGGGCTGGACGACGCTCATTCTCGCGCGTCGCGGCCATGTCACACGAGCATTGCCGCGTCAGCGGACACTCCATAGATTGCCGCCATGTTCGAAGCCCGCTTCCAGTCGTTCGAGGATCCGCCCGAGCGGGCCGCGAGCGCGCCACGCATGGCCGCGTTGCGCGCAGAGCTCGCGCGCCGTGGACTGAGCGGCCTGGTCGTTCCGCGCGCCGACCGTCACCAGGACGAATATCTGCCCGCCTGCGAGGAACGGCTCGCCTGGCTGACCGGCTTTACCGGCAGCGCCGGC
>Ga0182034_10001502_pt1 | contig 11456 bp, 9 predicted proteins | sample flu12Cox44000172_FD_125972 | JGI IMG/M metagenome (GOLD analysis project Ga0182034, IMG submission 125972) | Lab enrichment of tropical soil microbial communities from Luquillo Experimental Forest, Puerto Rico - flux4day.12C.oxic.44.000.172 | ecosystem: Environmental > Terrestrial > Soil >... | reverse complement strand
GCGCGCTCGGTGCGCGAGATAACGAGGCTAGCATAGGCGCCCCATAGCGGCCTGAGCACGGCATCGAGCAGTGGGGTGGTCACCTTGTCGGGACGACCGTCTATCGCTGCTTGTGCCTGCTCATAGGTGAGACCTGCAGCGGAACGCATCAAGGCGCGGAAGAAGCGGTGCTTGAGCTTTCGCCCGTCCTTGTCGAACACCATGCGCACCGCGAGGCAGCCCCGCGGCTGGTCCTCCTTGAGCGAGCAAAGGTCGTTAGAGATTCGCTCCGGCAACATCGGCACGACGCGATCGGGGAAATAGACTGAGTTGCCGCGCTTCCGCGCCTCTTTGTCGAGCGAGCTGCCCGGTCGGACGTAGGAGCAGACGTCGGCAATAGCGACGATGACCACCCAGCCGCCGCGGTTTGAAGGATCAGAGTCGGCTTCGGCCCAGACCGCATCATCATGATCGCGAGCGTCTGACGGGTCGATGGTGATGAGGGGCAGCTGCCGAAAATCCTCGCGGCGCTTGAGGTCGGGCTCCTTGGCCGCCTCTGCCTCGGCGAGAGCAGCCTCAGGGAAGGTATCGGGGATGCCGTGGGCATGCACCGCGATCAGGCTCGTCAACTGCTGCGCGGCAGGATTGCCAAGCCTCTCAATGACCTGCGCGGTCTGGACGCCATAGCGGCCGCCGCGAGCAAGCTCGAAGCGGACCAAGTCGCCGTTCTCTGCGTCGTCCGTGTTCCCCCGCGTGACCGGCCATTCCTTAAGCTGTTTGCGGTCGACCGGGTCGATGACGCCGGTGCCTCCGGGCAGTGTGCGGAAGATGCCGAGCGGCCTTTGTGTTGCACGCGCGAGCCGCTTGATGGTCCGCGCCTGATAGGGGTAGTCCGCGTCGGCACCTAATGGCGTGATGCGCGCCAGCACGCGATCGCCTATGCCGGCAACGGGACCGGTATCCCGCTTGCTCTCGGCCATGACGATGCGTGGCGCAGGCCCGTGCTCCTCGTGCCAAGTGCCAGGGCGACCGACGAATTCTCCGTCGGGGTCGCGGGCGACAATCTCAATGACGATAACCGACGGCAGTACGCCAGGGCGCGTCAGTTTGCGGCGCGAACCGGCGATCAGACCGTCATCGGCCATGTCGCGAAGCAGCTCCTTAAGCGCGATACGGTCGCCGCCCTTGATGCCGAAGGCGCGCGCGATCTCGCGCTTGCCGGTCTCCCGGTTTGCGGTCTGAAGAAAATCCAAAATCTCTTGTCTAGAAGGAAGCTTGCCCACAGTCGTCTTGCGCCGCACGCTCTTGGTCTTTGCCACCAGCGCTGCTCAGCTTGCCGTCTCCTCGACGGCCTCTTTGTTGCTCTTTGCCCCTTTGCGTGCAGACTTCCTCGGTGCCTTCTTAGCGGGACCCTTGGCGCTCTTGCCGGCGATCAGTTCGACCGCCTCTTGCAAACTGACCTGTTCTGGGTCGCGATCCTTAGGCAAGGTCGCATTCACCTTGCCATGCTTCACGTAAGGACCGTAGCGGCCCGACCGCACCTGAACTTTGCCGCCACCCTCCGGATGCTCGCCGAGTTCCTTGACGACACTCGAAGCGCGCGGCCTGCGGTTTGCCGCCTTTTCCGCGAGAAGGCTTACCGCACGATTGATCCCGATTTCGAAGACCTCCTCTGGCGCGCTCAGGCTCGCATATTTGCCGTCGTGCTGGACATAGGGTCCATACCGGCCGAACCCCGCCAGAATCGGTTTTCCTGTCTCGGGATGCAGACCCACTTCGCGGGGCAGCGCGAGCAGCGTAAGCGCGCGGGAAAGATCGATGTGCTCGGGGTCCGTGCCCTTCGGGATCGAAGCTCTCTTCGGTTTCTCTTCGCCGCTGCCGTCGCCAAGCTGAACGTAAGGACCGAAGCGGCCCGTACGTAGCGTGACCTCAAACCCGGTTTCGGGATCCGTGCCGAGCACCTTGGCCTCGCCGGCAAGGGAGGCCTTCTCGCCGTTGGTGTCTGCGATCTGGCGCGTGTAACGGCACTCCGGATAGTTGGAGCAACCGATAAACGCGCCGAATCTGCCGACCTTCAGGCTGAGCCGTCCATTTCCGCAGGATGGACAGGCGCGCGGATCGCCGCCATCCTGCGGCTCGGGAAAGATATGCGGCCCGAGCAGCTCGTTCAGTGCCTCGAGCACCTGGGCGATTCTAAGCTCGCCGATGTCATTCACCGCGGCGATGAACTCGCGCCAGAAGTCGCGAAGCACGTCCTTCCACTCGAGCTTGCCAACCGAGATAAGGTCAAGCTTCTCCTCGAGGTCGGCGGTGAAGTCGTATTCGACATAGCGGCGGAAGAAACTTTCGAGGAAGGCCGTGACCAGGCGCCCCTTGTCCTCGGGATAAAGCCGCCTCTTATCAAGCCGCACATATTCGCGGTCGCGGAGCACGTTCAGCGTCGTGGCGTAGGTCGAGGGCCTGCCGATGCCGAGCTCCTCCATCTTCTTGATTAGGGTCGCCTCGGTGTAGCGCGGCGGCGGCTCGGTGAAGTGCTGCTTGGCCTCGATGTTGCGAGGGTCGAGCGCGGCCCCCTTGCTGAGCGCAGGCAGTGCGCCGTCTTCGCCGATGGCATCATCGATGCCTTCCTCGTAGATCTTGAGGAAGCCGTCGAAGCGGATCACCGAGCCGGTTGCACGCACGCCGTAGTGCTTACCGTCCTTGCCGGTCACGTCGATGTCCACGGTGGTGCGTTCGATCTCGGCGCTCGAAGCCTGGCTTGCCAGCGTGCGCAACCAGATGAGCCTGTAGAGCCGCGCGGCATCGTCATCGAGATAGCGTGAAACGGAATCGGGGTCCTTGTTGAAGTCGGTCGGCCTGATCGCTTCATGCGCCTCCTGCGCGTTCTTGGCCTTGGTTTCGTATTCGCGCGGCGAAGAGGGTACGTAGCGCTGTCCGTGAAGTTTAGTGACGAGGCCGCGAACCGCGGCAATCGCCTCAGGCACGATCTGCACGCCGTCGGTTCGCATATAGGTGATGAGACCTTCGGCCTCGCCGCCAAGGTCGACGCCTTCATAGAGACGCTGGGCGAGCTGCATAGTCTGGCGTGGCGAGAAGCCGAGCTTGCGTGAGGCCTCCTGCTGTAGCGTCGAGGTAGTGAAGGGGGCAGCAGGATTGCGGCGCTGCGACTTGCTCTCGATATTGGCAACGATGAAGCGGCCGCCTTTGAGCGCAGCCTTCAGCCGTTCGGCAGTCGCAGTATCAGCAATGTCGAATTTCTCGAGCTTCTTGCCGTCGGCAGAGAACAGCCTGGCCTGGAAAGTCTCGTTCTTGCCGGTGGCAAGCTCGGCAATGATCGTCCAATATTCCTGTGGCTTGAATTGATCGATCTCGAGCTCGCGGTCGCAGACGAGCCTGAGCGCCACGGACTGGACGCGACCGGCCGAGCGAGCTCCGGGAAGTTTCCGCCACAGGACGGGGGAAAGAGTGAAGCCTACGAGATAGTCGAGCGCGCGTCGGGCAAGATAGGCGTTGACCAAAGGCCCATCGATCGTCCGCGGGTGATGCATGGCGTGGAGTACTGCTTCTTTTGTGACCGCGTTGAACACCACCCGCTCGACCGGAACGCCGGTCAGAGCCTTCTTGCGGTCGAGTACCTGAAGCACATGCCAGGAGATGGCTTCGCCCTCGCGGTCGGGGTCGGTGGCGAGGATCAGCTTGTTTGCGCCTTTGACGGCCTTGGCGATCTCGTCGAGCCGCTTGGCCGCCTTGGGCTCGACGTCCCAATGCATCTCGAAGTCCTTGTCGGGCAGGACCGAGCCATTTTTCGAAGGCAAATCGCGCACATGGCCATAGGAGGCCAGCACTCGGTAGCCTGGCCCCAGGTACTTGTTGACGGTCTTTGCCTTTGCTGGCGATTCGACGATGACGATTTTCATTGGGACGTTCCTAGCCGCGCAAATTGCGTCAGGCTGAGGGCGAAGGGCCTAAGGGGCCGCTAGCATGCGCCCGGAAAATGGTGTGTCGAGCCGCCGCTGTCAAATTCGGCATGGGCAATTGACAACCTTCACGCGCGTGGACTAACTAAAACAACCGTAGGCTGATAAGCCGAAACCTGTGTTTCCTAGGGCGGCAGCTGCCGCCGAAACTAGCGATTTTGGAGGAAGTTGGAGAGTTAGCGGCGCGAAAATAAGGGTAAAATCGAATGGCAGGGTCCGGCGCCCGGCCAGCGGTTTGAGCCCCTCCGGCGAGGGGTGAGACTTTACGCGTCGGGGAGGCCGCTGAATACATCGCTTCGTTGTTTGAAGGCTTACACGCGGTCGCCCACGGCGCGCAAATGCCTTTCCTCAACACAAGTTGCTGCCCGTGTCGTTGTAGCCTGTCCAGGACTTGGGCCCAGCGCGCCGACGCCTTAGGGGCAGGAGCGGGCTTAGTGTCAGCTTTTGCCAATGCGCGTCTCCTCGCCTCGCATAAGCCGGTCGATATTCTCGGCGTGGCGAACATAAAGAAGAACCGTGAGCAGCAGGAACAGCGCTCCGACTCGCCATTGCCCCGTCAACGCGAGCACGCATAGGCTGGCCACGCTCGCAACTAGCGCCGAGAGCGATGAGTAGCGGGTGAAGAGGGCGACCAGCAGCCATGCGGCTCCGAACACGGCTGCCGCAGGCCAAAAGAGTCCAATCAGAACACCGATAAAGGTGGCGACGCCTTTGCCACCATTGAAACCAAGCCATACCGGAAAGAGATGCCCGAGAAACACGCCGAGCCCTGCGACCATGGCAGCGGTCTCGCCCCAATGCGACGCGAGCAGTATCGCGACGGTCCCTTTGGCGGCATCGAGGATGAGCGTCAGCGCGGCAAGCCATTTGCTGCCCGCGCGCAACACGTTGGTCGCGCCGATATTTCCCGAGCCGATCTTCCTAAGGTCCCCCAGGCCAAATAGCTTGGCGAGGATCAGGCCGAACGGGATCGAGCCGAGGAGATAGCCGAAGACAAGGGCAGATACATAGACAAGGGCGCCGCTCCAATCGGCAGGAGGAGTCATCGAGCACCCCTTGGTGACGCACCGCTACGGTTATCTCAATCAGCGTAGTTGTAGACAGGGCGTCCGGCAACGAGCGTGAGCACAGCGCGCCCCTCTAGCCGCGCCCCGTCGAAGGGCGTGTTCTTGGACTTGGAGCACAGGCGCTCGGGCTCGACGATCCAAGGCGTATCAAGCTCGATGAGCACGAGGTCGGCCGGAGCGCCTTTGGCAAGGCGTCCGCTATTGAGCTTAAGCAGCCTGGCCGGATTGGCGGTGAGCGCACGCAAGAGGCGCGGCAGCTCGACCTCACCGTTGTGATAGAGCCGGAGCGCTGCACCGAGCAGCGTCTCGAGCCCGACCGCTCCATCGGCAGCTTCGGCAAAGGGTCTGCGTTTCCCCTCCGCGCCTCTTGGGTCGTGGGCCGACACGATCACATCGATATCGCCGCTCGCCACGCCCTCGACCATGGCGCGGCGGTCATCCTCAGACCTGAGCGGGGGCTTCATTTTGAAGAAGGTGCGATAGGGGCCAATGTCGTTCTCGTTCAAAGTGAGGTGGTTGATCGAGACGCCGCAGGTCACGGGTAGCCCCATAAGCTTCGCGGTGCGGATGATATCGACGGACGTTCGACAGGAGATCTGCGCCGCGTGATAGTGCCCTCCGGTCAGCTCGACCAAACGGATGTCGCGCTCGAGCATGATGGTCTCGGCGGCGGTGGGCACCCCGCGAAGCCCTAGCCTCGTCGCCACCTCGCCCTCGTTCATCACCCCATCCTGGCCGAGCGACGGGTCTTCCAGGTGGTGGGCGATCAAAGCGCCGAAGTCCTTGGCGTAGGCGAGCACGTTGCGCATGACCCTGGCATTGGCGACGCTCGTCTTCCCGTTGCCGAAAGCGATCGCGCCGGCGTCGCGCAACAGACCGATCTCGGTCATCTCCTGCCCGAGCAGGCCTTTAGTCATTGCGGCCATAGGGTGGACGTTGACCAGCGCCGTATCCCGCGCGCGCCGCAGGATGAAATCGACCAGCGCCACATCGTCTATGACAGGCTCGGTGTTCGGCATGCACACGATGGTCGTGACCCCGCCAGCGGCGGCAGCGCGGCTCGCCGTGGCAAGGGTCTCGCGATGCTCGAGTCCCGGCTCGCCGGCAGAGACCATCATGTCAATGATCCCAGGGGCGAGCACGCGCCCGCCACAGTCGACGACCTCGGCGTCGCGAAGGGAGCCTGCCGCGAGGCGGCCGAGATCGGCAATACGATCCTCGACGATCAGGAGGCCGCCAAGCTGATCGAGACCCGAAGCGGGATCGATCAGGCGCGCATTAACAAGCGCAATCGGGCGGGCGGCAGAGCGTTGGTTTGTGGTGGGTGCGTTCATGGCAGTCATTGGTTCGGCAGATGGCGGGCCAAGGCCTGAAGCACCGCCATGCGCACCGCAACACCCATCTCGACCTGCTCGCGGATAACACTCTGCGGGTCGTCGGCGACATTCGAGTCGATTTCGACCCCTCGGTTCATCGGGCCAGGATGCATCACGAGGGCATCTGGCTTGGCGCGGGCGAGCTTTTCGTAATCCAGGCCGAAGAAGTGGAAATATTCGCGCTGGCTTGGCACGAGGCTGGAGGCCATGCGCTCTCGCTGAAGCCTGAGCATCATAACGATGTCCGCGTCGACCAACCCCTCCCACATCGAAGTGTAGACTTCGACCCCGAGCCGCTCGATGCCCGAGGCGAGCAAGGTGGAGGGAGCAACGACGCGAACGCGGGCGCCGAGCGCATTCAGAAGCAGAACATTGGAGCGCGCCACACGCGAGTGGAGGATGTCGCCGCAGATCGCAACGACCAGTCCTTCGATATGTCCTTTGTGGCGGCGGATGGTGAGCGCATCAAGCAGAGCTTGCGTCGGATGCTCATGGCTGCCGTCGCCGGCATTGATCACAGAGCAGTCGACCTTCTGAGATAGGAGCTGGACCGCGCCCGCTGCATGGTGGCGCACCACCAGGATATCGGGGCGCATAGCGTTGAGCGTCACCGCCGTGTCGATCAGGGTTTCGCCCTTCTGCACCGACGAGTTCGAGACCGACATGTTCATTACATCGGCACCAAGCCTCTTGCCGGCAAGCTCGAAGGAACTCTGCGTCCTGGTTGAGGCCTCAAAGAACAGGTTGATTAGCGTGCGGCCGCGCAGATCGTCGCGCTTCTTGTCGATCTGGCGGCTAAGCTTAGTGGCCTCTTCGGAGAGGTCGAGCAATCCCGTGATCTCGGCGGGCGAAAGCCCTTCGATTCCAAGGAGATGGCGGTGGGGAAAGGAGAAGTTTGAGGCTTCGGCCGCAATGCTCATTAAAGGGCACTGTATAAGCCGACTTTGCTGGAGCGGCAAGCTCGCGAACCGAACTAAGGTAAGCTTGCCCTAACGCAGCTTTGGCAGGCTAAAGCGATGAGCGAGCGGCCGGTTCCAGACGATGAGGCCTTCAATCAAAGTCCGCCTTTTGTCGACGTGAATCTATTCACGTCTGACATCGCGCTGCGGGAGGCTGTGCGCCGAGAAGGGGCTGCGTGGGCCTATCAAGACCTAACAGCGTTTGGCGCCCTCGCAGGAAGCGCCGCTTCGCTTGAGCTTGGCAGGCTCGCTAACGAACATCCGCCTGAGCTCGAAAGCTTCGATCCGCAGGGGCGCCGCATCGACCGGGTCGAGTTCCACCCGGCCTACCATCAGCTTATGGAGATCAGCACCGCGCAAGGCTTGCATTGCTCGACTTGGGAGCATCTTGCTGCCGGCGTGAGCCCTAGGCCTGGCGCCCATGTGGCGCGCTGCGCAGGCAGTTACATGGCGGCGCAGATGGAGGCTGGCCATTGCTGCCCCATCACCATGACCCATGCAGCGGTCGCCTCCCTCCGCCATGCGCCAGACCTTGCGCAAGATCTTCTCCCTAAGATTTTTGCCCGCGCTTACGATCCGAGCACGGTGCCGATCGAGGAGAAGGCTGCCATCACGCTCGGCATGGGCATGACCGAGCGCCAGGGCGGCACCGACGTCCGCGCCAACACGACGCGTGCCGAGACTCTCGATGGTGCAGGTCCTGGCAAGGTCTACGCCATTACCGGCCACAAATGGTTTCTTTCTTCACCGATGTCCGATGCCTTCCTCGTTCTTGCTCAGGCGAAGGGAGGCCTTTCTTGTTTCTTCCTACCACGGCTTACATCAGATGGCAGTCTCAACGGGCTCAAGCTGCAGCGCCTCAAGGACAAGCTCGGCAATCGCTCTAATGCCTCCGCCGAAGTCGAGTTCGACCGCGCTCAGGGCGTCCTGGTCGGCGAGGAGGGCAGAGGCATCCCGACCATCATCGACATGGTCACTCTGACGCGGCTCGATTGCGCCGTGTCTTCTGCCGGCCTGATGCGTCAAGCCATTGCCCGCGCAATTCAACATGCACGCCATCGCAGCGTCTTTCAGAAGCGGCTGATCGATCAGCCCCTCATGGCGCAAGTCCTTGCCGACATGGCGCTCGATGTGGAGGCGGCGACGGCGCTTGCCTTCAGGCTAACCCGCGCCTTCGATGACGACAGCGAAGGCGACGCCGCGTATCGCAGGCTGATGACGCCGGTCACCAAATACTGGGTATGCAAAGCAGCACCCGCGCTCGCTTATGAGGCAATGGAGTGCCTCGGCGGCAACGGCTATGTGGAGGATGGCGGCTTCCCGCGGCTTTATCGCGAAGTGCCAGTGAATGGGATCTGGGAAGGTTCCGGCAATGTCATGTGCCTCGATGTGTTGCGCGTCATCGAGCGCGAGCCGGAGACCTTGAGCAAAGTTATAGTGCAGTTCGGGGCGGTCGCTTCAGCCGAACCTCGGCTGAAACAGGCTGTCACCAGGATCGAGGCCCTGGCTCAGGATGTCGGGCGAGATCAAAGCGTCGCGCGCACCCTGGTCGAGCTGCTTGCCCTCGCTGCCGCAGCTGCGCTTCTCGCCCGCTACGCGCCGCCGCATGTGAGTGATGCCTTCCTAGCTACGCGCCTCGGGGGCTCGTGGCGGAATACATACGGCGCCGGACTCGCGAGTGCTAATACAAGCGCCATAGTTGACCGTGCGGCGCCGCAACTTTCATGAAAACTTGGAGTTGAAGTTTTGTCACACCTGCGGTGACTGAGGCCGATGCGACGACCTCGCAAAAAACTACTCCCCGGTCGAGAAGACGGCCTGCTATGGACGGGGCAGACACTGCCGCCGGGATTCCGCTGGTGGTGCGGCCCCTGCCGCTGCTGGTGCGTGCGCTGCTAGGGTGATGAACGGCGCTGACAAACGCCGCTTCACAAAATCTATCGAGGCCGCCGAGCTTGGCGGCCTCGATTTTTTGCGCTCGCGCGAGCCGGTCTTCACGCTTGTCAGCGCCGGGAATTTCAATACCTTGCATTTAGTGATTCGTTCGAGTTGGCGATCAGCAAGGGCAAGAGGCTGCCCTTGAAGAGGCTGCGCCATGATGAGCTTACCTTTTCTTCTGTTTGCCTGCGGACTCGGTGCGGCTTGGCTCAGGCAGCGCGGAGCGGCTATAGGCTTTTGGGTCGCGGGTCTTGTGGTGCTACTCGTGCTATTTCGCGTGCATATGAGTGATGTGCTGAATATCGCCTTATAAGTTAGAGGGGACGTTTGCCTGGCGTATCGAGATGGCAGCGCCAGTGGCCGTTCCCAGGATGGTCGCGCCATAATGGCTCGGGCGTGGGCCGAAGACGATTGGCGTTCATCGCCTTCGTCCTGATGATTATCGGCAGCGCCATCCTATTGTTGGACGACCGGCAATTCACCGAGCCCTGGTCGACTCATCTCAACGTGCTGCCTCTTACGGCCTTCATGGTGTTTATCGTGCTTGCAGTCGGCAACGTGATCTCGACACTCTTGATTTGTGGCAGAGCACTCTGCCCTGACTCACCTTCGGGGTACGTCATCCTCAACGATAGCTTGAGCCTAACCCAGCTGAGCCAAGCGTTTTAGCCGGTCGAGCGCGCCCTGCAGGATATAGGCTGCGGCCATCCGGTCGATCACTTCGGCGCGGCGCTTGCGCGATGCATCGGCCTCAATTAGGTGGCGCTCGACCGCCGCGGTCGAAAGCCGCTCGTCCCAAAAGGCGAGGGGAAGATCGAGGCGGCTGGCGAGGTTTCGGGCGAAGGCCCGGGTCGATTGCGCCCGTGGCCCTTCCGAGCCGTCGAGATTAATGGGAAGGCCGATCACGATCGCGCCGACGCCGTTCGCATCTATCGCCGTGCCAATCAATTTCGCATCCTCCGTGAATTTCGTGCGGCGGATCGTTTCGTAAGGTGTAGCGATCGAACGGCTTACATCGGACAGGGCCATGCCGATGGTCTTGGTGCCAACGTCGAGGCCGAGTAGCCGCGCTTCGGGCTGAAGCAGCCTGGGCAGGTCTTCAATTGTCACAATAGATGCTACAGTCACGGGTGGGGCATCAGCGAGAGAAGCGCATGAATATCACGTGGTTCGGCCATTCGTGCTTCCGCATCGAGACGGGCGGATCGAACATCCTGATCGATCCGTTCCTCACCGGCAACGCCACTTTCGAGGACGCCGACATACCCTTGCACAACGTCACCAAGGGAGTGACGCACGTGGCGCTTACTCACGGGCACGAGGATCATACCGGCGACACGGTGCGCATCTGCAAGGAGACCGACGCCCAGCTTCTCGCCGTGCATGAGCTTGCCACCTATTTGGCGGGCCGGGGTGTCGAGAAGGTCGATCCGGGCAATACCGGCGGCACCCTCTATTACGACGACTTCGAGCTCACCTTCGTGCCGGCCTGGCATTCCGCCTCCAATATCGTTGATGGCCGCCCCGTCTATCTCGGAGCCTGCTGCGGGCTCGTTCTGGCGGCAGGCGAGGGCAAGACCGTGTACCACATGGGCGACACCGCGATTTTCTCTGACATGGCGCTGATCAACGAGCTGTACCGTCCCGAGATCGGCTTCGTGCCGATCGGTGACCGCTACACTATGGGCGCCAAGACTGCGGCGCTCGCCTGCAAGCGCTTTTTTCAATTCGAGGTGATCGTGCCTTGCCATTACGGCACGTTTCCCGTTCTCGATCAGATGCCTGACAAGTTCCTTGCCGAGATGGACAGCAACGTGGTGGTGGTGCCCAAGGTAGGCGTCCCCTTCGAGGTTTGAACGCGCATTGCCGCTTATGCGGCCCGGTGCTAGAGGAACGCCGGTAGGGCGCAGCCCGCAAATTCGCCGACCCTGTCATGTCAGTCGATCGCGCCACAGTCCGCCGCATTGCCCGCCTCTCCCGCATCGCCATTACCGACGATGAGGCAAGGCGGCTCGAGCAAGAGCTTTCCGGCATCCTCGACTGGGTGGCTCAGCTTAACGAGATCGACACGAGTGCGATCGAGCCCATGACGCGCGTTGCCATGAAAATAAAGATGCGCAAGGACGAGGTGACCGACGGCTTCTGCGCCGACGACATCCT
>Ga0182034_10001490_pt1 | contig 11494 bp, 9 predicted proteins | sample flu12Cox44000172_FD_125972 | JGI IMG/M metagenome (GOLD analysis project Ga0182034, IMG submission 125972) | Lab enrichment of tropical soil microbial communities from Luquillo Experimental Forest, Puerto Rico - flux4day.12C.oxic.44.000.172 | ecosystem: Environmental > Terrestrial > Soil >... | reverse complement strand
TGCTGACGATCTCATACTCGACCGTCTGACCCTCATTCAGAGAACTAAGGCCGGCGCGTTCGACAGCGGAGATATGGACAAACACGTCTCTGCCGCCGCCCTGGGGTTGAATGAATCCGTAGCCTTTCGCCGGGTTGAACCATTTGACAGTACCTGTAGCCATCGTGGCCCTCCTTGAATGCAAGAACGTGATCGCGGCCGCGCGGCCATCTTACGATCACTCATCCGACTCAGCGCTGTCTTGAGGAAGGCCCGTATCGCGGGCGCGCAACAAGCAATGCCATCGAACTCGTGGATTGTATGCGGTTCTTCCGATGGGTTCAACTGCTTGAGTCTCGTCGCAGAGCGTGACAAAACCGTACCGATTTGGGGCAAAGCCCGCGAGAAAACACCGCAGCATGAAGCTGCCACGAGTTCAGCACTGCCTCGACCGGGCCGCATACTGCGAACGGCAACCGGCGGCGGCAACCGATCCCACCGCAAGGGTCACGTTTTCAGAGGCTGGCGCTTGCTGGCACGAGTTGGCGAAACAAATCGATTGGCTCGAGTCGCCACAATCAAAATAGCCCACTACCGGGTGGGCAGACGGAGGCCAATCCGGCAACAAAACGAAGGCGATTCCCCTTAACGTGCCGGACAAGCTGCTCGCAGTCGCCGACGAGGTGATCGAATAAAGTTCAGTTCGCTGCATCGCATATGTCGCCTTCTGGCACACAAAGCGGCGGATCCGCTGCGATGCGGCAATTCGGTCGCTAACGGAGCTAAAGCGGACGTGCCGAGCGCATCCCGTTGCTAGGCGCGATGCGCGGCATCGACTAATGTCAGCTCGCATTCGAAGTGCTGCTCCAGCAGGACTCGGCGGCATGGAGGTCTGAATTGGCGGCCAGATCGATTCTGCAGGTGAGCGGTGCGGCCACGTTATTCTTGCTTAGCAGCGCGCCGGCGCCCGCTGATTCACCGGATCGATATAACGAATATCATCGCGGCGTATATCTAGCCTACACCAACGCACCCGATCCGCATGACGACATCGCCAATCTACCGCGACTGCGCATCTCGTTTGGCGGACAAAGTTACAGTGCTGTCATGGACACGGGTTCGGTCGGCGTTGTCGTCTCCGCCGAGAAGATACCGAATATCCACAGGTTGCAATCATTAGGACCGGGCCAACTCACTTACTCAAGTTCTGGCCGCATCATGATTGGTCAGTGGGTCGTCACTCCGATGACGGTCATGGGTGGTAATGGAGCACGTGTGGCGACCGCGCCCATCCCGGTCCTTGCTGTCAGCCGGATCGACTGTACCCCGAACGCTCGGCGTTGCACGCCAAACGAGGCGCCGCACCGAGTCTCGATGATGGGCATAGGATTCGGTCGGCGCGGCAATCAAGAAGTGCAAAACCAGCCTAACAAGAATCCATTGCTAAATGTTATCGCCGAAGGTCCCAACGCGGGATCTTTGCGACGCGGCTATATTGTGACTCGGCGAGGGGTGCACATTGGTCTCACTGCGGCGAACACGCGGGACGATTTTTCCTACGTTAAGCTTGAACCAACCGTCGACGGTCGAGATTGGACACCGGTGCCTGCTTGCATTTCAGTCAACGGGATAAAGCCTGCCGCCTGCGGAAATGCATTAATAGATACCGGCGTAACCACTATGTATCTGACGGTGCCCGAGAGCCAAGCCGCGGCCGACATCGAGGGATCCTCGGCGAGGCTGGTCGAGGGCACAAAGATCACGATTGCGATTCCTACGGAGGAGTCTCCTCAAGCTATGTATACGTTCGCGCTGGGCGACCATCTCAACCCGTTGGCCCCTGCGCGTTTGACCCTCGTTAGCCGCACCCGCACGCCTTTCGTCAACACGAGCCTGCGCTTCCTCAACGGCTTTGATTATCTTTTCGATGCCGACGGCGGGTTCGTCGGTTTTCGTTGGACTGGGCACGCTTCGCAGATGCTTGGCAAAGTCGCGCCGACGCGCCGCTAAATTGGTCCGCCTTTCACGATCACCGCGACGTTTCATTGCGACGCTATTGGACGCATAGCGGACATCGCGCCCGTGTCGCGACCGCGGCGACCTGACGTGAATGATCCAGCTCGGACATGAATAGCCGCCGCGTGTTGCGGATGCCCCGCCGGGCCGGCGATAGCGGTTTCCGACAATTTAAGGCAGCTTGTTGTGCGGCTACTTCTTTACCCGCTCCATCGGGTAGCACCCCGCCACGATCGAGCCGCTCGGGCTGACGCGGGTGTGGGTGTAGCACTTTTCCATCCGATCGGGAGCGAGAAGGGTGATGTGGAAGGAACCGTCGGTATCGGAGCCGATGATCGACTTGTTGTCCGATGACATCGCCCAGGCGAAGGGCTCTTTTGTATCGGCATTGGCCGATGACGACTGGCCCCAGGCCAGCCGCCCTTCCTGCCCTTCCACCAGCAGGGTCATCTCGATGTCGCGCACCGTCGGCGGACTGGTCGAGTGCGTGCCGGGATGATGGGCGTGGCCGCCGAAGATGATGACCTTGCCTTTGCCCGACCAGGTGCCTTCAGATCGGGAATGGCATCCTGCGCGCGCAACGCCGTCGCGGCGCCAACAAGCGCCAATACCAGGGCAAAATATCGCATAGGAACCCCCACGCTAGGCAGGAGAGGCTGTAATAGAACGAGGTGCGCCGCACAAGGCGCCAAAAGCGATTCGTATCGTCCCTCTTGTGTTCGTGAACATCACCGACCCGTCCGCAGCCGTTTTGGTTGTGAACTTGGGCGACCGCACGACAACGTCAAAGGCCTCATCGCAGCCGAATGACCTTCAACGGCGGGTGGTTGGCAACCTTGCTCCCCGTACCGACGGGGTGATCGAATAGCGACGTTCTTTGCTGCGGCGCATGAATCCGCTCATGACACATCGCGTCATTTCACTGCCCCGCAACAATTAGGCCGCTTCCGGGGGACTGCAGACATCGCGCCAGGCGCCGAATGCCGCAGGGTGGCCGGCCGCCTGCCGAATCTCATCAGGTCATGATTCGATATTCTGTTCAGTGATCGGCGGCGGCCGCATACTGCCGGCTGCGGTCGCTCTTCAGCAGGTCTTTGACTTGCTGCGGCAGCTCTCCTGCGGCGAGACGGGTGGGCTGGCTTTCGAGACGTTCGACCACGGCAATGCGCGTGACTTCGCCTTTGAGAAAGGCTTTCAGGAACTCGGGATAGTCCGGGAAGGAGATGCATCCGTTCGACTGACCGTTCGGACCTAACAGGTAAGAATGGGCAAGAATGCCGGCGCGACCGTACATCCTGGTCTCGTCAATGGGGTTGAGCCGGATGGCGCGGTCCCCATGAAAACGTCCCTCGCGCAACGCGAGATTGTACACGTTCGGTGGCGTAGGCCCCTGCATCTTCACATGCACTTGGCTAACATCGTCCATGAGCTCGCCGTAGCCGGAATGGGCCTCGAGCCGACGCCCGTTCGGCATGTAAACGGTTTGCGCCGTGATATCGTAGATGGCAGTGCGACCGTCGTCTGGAAACGACACCTCCCTGCGCGCGTAGCCGGTGCCAATGTGCGGTTTGGAGACGTTAACATTTGACGACGCAGCAGCGCGCCGCTTTGCGCCGACCCAATCTGCGGACAAGCGCAGGCCGGTCGTGACGATTTGCGTGGCCCAGCGCAGGTTTTCTCTGAACGACTTCGGACGATCATCCGTTGTCGAGAACCGTTTCTCGAAAGACTCGGGATGATCATTCAGGGCCGCGAAACGCTCATCGACTGAGGCGTTGCGGCACCCTGCATCGCAACTGCCGTGGAAATCGAATGGAGCTTGCGACCCAATCCTTGCAAGCCGCACGCGATCGCGCGCGCTCTCTGATCCGAGCGGCGCAGCGGGGCGGAAAATCTCAGGATCCGTCGCGAAGGCGAAACGATCGGACTGGGGCAAGGCTGCGTCTGCCAGATTTACCCACCTTGCCGGCGCATCCAGGAGTACGAATCCGAAAACCGTCGCACCGATTCCGATTGGAATCGCGCGGCCCCCCCATCGAATGAACACGTTCCCCACGCGCACCCCGAATCGCCTTCGGCCCTGAGCCCGAAGGCAACGTACGTCCCGTCACGCCGGCTGCGAGGAAGCATGGTGATTGCGGCAAGATCGTGCGGATGACGGTCAAGCCTGCACGGATTGCGGAAACGGCGTGGTGATTATGCAACAGATTTCGGCAAAGCGGACGTTGGGTGGCTTGCAAAGGCATTTTTTCATTGTCTGGCGCCAGCCGGTACAGCATTTTGACAGCGCAGCGCGATTTGAAGCGGGAAGCACTCGATGAAGATGGTGCAACCGAGGCTATTGGTACGAGGCAGCATCTTTCTTTCGAGCGGGTTGTTGCTTGCTGGCTGCATGCAGGCGAGCACCTTGGGGCTGTCGGACCCCAATTTCACTGCGCGCGACAGACAGCAGCTGGCGAACCCGCCCTATCGACAGGCGTGGATTTCACCGACCTACCAGCGTCAGGTTGTCCAGTACCACAGGAAAGAGGCGCCGGGGTCGGTCCTGGTCGATACCGCTGGACGGTTCGTGTACTACGTGCTGCCGGGCGGCAGGGCGATCCGCTACGGCGCGACCGTGGGCGAGGACGGACAGAGTTGGTCAGGCGTTGCCACGGTTGGCCGCAAGGAGCAGTGGCCGGGATGGACTCCCACCGCGGACGAGAAGCGCCGCCTGGGCCCGCTTCCGGCCCATGTGGATGGCGGAGCGCACAATCCAATGGGGGCGCGCGCCTTGTACCTCTACATTGGGGATAAAGACACGCTCTATCGCATCCACGGGACCAACCAACCCGAATACATCGGACAGGCGATTTCATCGGGCTGCGTCCGGATGACCAATGAGGACGTCATCGATCTCTACAGCCGGGTGAAGGTCGGCGCGACCGTCGTGGTGCTGGGCCCGAGTGAAGGTCGCATCGCATTCGCGCGATAGCGGCGGGCCAAAGTCAGAAATTGGCGCCTATTTCCGTCGAGGAAGTTCAATTCAGAATTACGTGCCGGCGATCCATCGGCGGCGAAACCATGGCGCAAGATGGCTTAGGGCAGCGCGGCGCGGAGCGCAATTTGCTGCACTGCATATGTCGCCTTCTGCCAAAGCGGCGTTCTGTTGCGCATTGACATGTCCACTATTGGAGCGAAGCGGACATGCGCCGCCGCCTCGCCCTAATTGGCTGCGCCGCTTATGACCCGCAACAGACAGCGGCATAGTCCGAAGTGTATTTCTGCGGGATGCGTGATCGGTTAGGCTTCTGCCGCTGCACTTGCAGCGGACGTGCAGATATCTTCGCGAAGAATGGGCATTAGTCGTTGCCGTCGGCTGGCTTTTTTCTGAATGGAATGCAGCGCGTCCAGCAATCACGGCGGGAGGTCGCAATGACTGACGTTCGTCGCGTGAGGAGGCCCAATCGCAGGCGTTTCTTGTTGGGGAGCGCGGGCGGTATCGCTTCATTCGCTTTCGGGCTCTCGCCAACTCGATCGCAGCCGTTGCATTCGACGGCGCGTATCATGGTTGGCTTTCCTGCGGGCGGCCCCAGCGACGTAATCGCGAGACTCCTCGCGGAGCAGATGAAGGCCTATGCGTCCACGACAATCGTCGAGAACCGCCCTGGTGCGGGCGGCCGCGTCGTGATGGACGTTGTGAAGAACAGTGCCGCGGACGGGTCGATCATGGTTTTGACGCCTGCCGTGGCGCTGGCTCTTTACCCGCACGTCTACAAGTCGCTCAGTTACAATCCGCAGCAGGACTTTGCTCCGGTTACGACCGTCTCCACCACGTCCATGCTGATTGCGGTTGGCCCGCTGGTCCCCAGCACGGTGACCACGCTTGCCGATTTCATTGCCTGGTGCCGCAGCCATCCCAATCAGTCCTCCTATGGATCGCCGGGCGCGGGCTCGCCGCTTCATTTCATCGGCGTCATGTTGTCCCGCGCTGCGAACTTCGAGTATCTCCACGTTCCTTTTCAGGGAACGGCGCCCTCCATTCAAAGTCTGCTGGGCAGCCAAATTGCCTCCTGCATCTCGCCGATCGGCTCCTTCGTTCCGCACGTGCGAGCCGGGACGCTGCGGGCGCTGGCAACGACGGGCGCACAGCGCAGCGCGTTGCTGCCCGATGTGCCAACCATTGCCGAGGCGGGATACCCGACGCTCGAATACGCCGAATGGTTCGGTATTTTTGTTCCGGCGCGGACTCCCAGCGGGACCGTCGAGGCGCTCAGCAGCGTGTTGCGCACGGCACTGCAAACCAAGGAAGTCCAGGCCGGGCTGGCCAATCAATCGCTGGATGTCGGCGGCCTCATGCCGGCCGACTTTGCTCGCCAGATCAAAGCCGACACCGATCGCTGGGGGCCGATCGTGAAGGCATCCAGATTCACGCCCTTGGATTAGGCGGACGTTGCGGCTTCATATCGCGAACGAACATCGACAAGGCGACTTGGCCGCTCGCGGCGATCGACAAGTTTGGGGTGAACCTCCGGCCCGGCCGGATTTGCCTGTTGTCCCAGAAAGAACCCCGCCGAAGCGGGGCCAGATTTCGCAGCGTGGCGTATTCGGGATAGCCCTGGGGGTAAGGGGGGCGCGGGGCCATTCCGTTCGCCTTGTTGAGAGGGATGCCACATCGCCGGTGGGCGGGATGTGATGGGCATCACAATTTGTGCGGTTTCCGGACTTCGGTCTTGAGGATCAATAGCGCGCTCGTTCATCGCCGGCCGCTATTGAATGCCCAGCCCGTAGGGCGCAATAAGCGAAGCGCATTGCGCCGTCTGGCCGGCGAGTGGACGCTCCGTTAGCTTGCAGGCAAGCCGACGCCTTGTCGCTTCGCCGTGTGTGGTGGCTGTTGGGCGACGGCTGGCAATTCGAGGCGCGCGCCGATTCCGGCGAGACATGAGTGGCAATGCGCTTCGCTTATTGCGCCCTACGCGCTGCGCTTGAATTCGTGCGGCTGGATTAACCCGTCGGCCGCATCCGCAATCCAGGAGCCGCTCAATGGCGACCAGTTTCCGGCAGATCATCGATAAGGCCGTCAAGGACAAGCGGTTCCTGATTGTTCCCGGTGCGCATGACGCGCTCAGCGCGCGGCTCATCCAGACGATCGGCTTCGAGACCTATTTCATCGGCGGCTTCCCCGCAGTGGGCGCGCGCTATGGCGTTCCCGACATCGGGCTCAAAGGCTTCGGCGAAATCTCAGCGGCCGTGCGCGACATCATGTCGGCCTGCGATCTGCCGGTGTTCGTCGACGCAGACGACGGCTACGGCGACGTCAAGAACGTGGTGCACACGGTGCAGACCTACGAACGCATGGGCGTGAGCGCCATTCTGATCGAGGACCAGCAATGGCCGAAGCGCTGCGGGCACATGGTCGGCAAGAAGGTCGTTCCCGCGGAGCTGGCGGAGGCGAAGATCAGGGCGGCGTGCGCAGAGCGGATCAACCCGCAGACCTGGATCCTGGCGCGCACCGACGCCCGCGCGGTCTACGACCTCGACGAGGCCATGCGCCGGGCCGAGCGCTACGTCCGCGCCGGCGCCGACGGCATCTTCATCGAGGCGCCGCGCAGCATCGACGAGCTTGAGCGCGTCGGGCGCGCCTTCGACGTGCCGCAGATCTGCAATCCGCTCATCGGCGGGCACACGCCGATCCTGAGCATGCAGGAACTGGGCGACCTCGGCTTCAACGCCGCGGTGCTGGGCCTCGACACGCTGATGCATGCGGCCAAGGCGATCGAGACGGTGCTCGTCGACATGAAGTCGGGCAAGTTCGCGCGCCGCAATGACGGCATGGACTTCGAGGCCTACAAGAAGGTGGTCGGCTACGACAAATGGGCGAGCGTGGAGGACCGTTTCGCCGTCGCCGCCAAGCCATGATGCATGCAGATCCACGGCGCAGCGCAGCTTCTTTTTGCGCTAGTGTCCCGATTCCGAAGTTCGCAAACCCTTGTGTGGCACCCTCTGATGCGAACTTCGGAATCAAAGGGACACTAGCAAATTTATGATTCTAGTGTGGTTTTGGATTTGAAGTTCCTATACGGACTCGCGGCTACAATCGTAGGAACTTCAAATCCACCACACTAGCGCTTCATCGCATCGTGCATGACAACGGTGAACGCTTTCGCTAATGATTTTCGCAAGGCCGGGCGGCAACGGCCGTAGCGAGGAAGCCATGCGAGCGCATTTCCGCGCATTCCCGCTCTCCCTTGTGGTGCTTGCCGTCGCGGCGTTGTCCGCGCCTGCCGGTGCGGCCGAGACATTGCGCGTTGGCAAGGCAGTGCCGTTCGCCTGGACCTTCACTCCCGTCGAAGTCGCCATCGAGACCGGCCAATTCGCCAAGCAAGGGCTGACCCTCGAGCCATCGGCCTTCGGCGGCGACGCCAGGCTGCAGCAGGCATTGGCCGCCGACGGCATCGATATCGGCATTGGCAGCGGGCCCGGCATGGCGTTCATGGCCAAGGGCGCACCGGTGAAGGGGGTCGCCGCGATGGCCGGCATCCCGACCAACATCGCGGTGGTGGTCAACTACAACTCATCGATCAAGTCGGTCGACGATCTCAAGGGCAAGCGCATCGGCGTCACCACCGCCGGGTCGCTGACCGACTGGATCGGCAAGCGCATCGGTGTGCTCAAGGGCTGGGGCCCGAGCGGCATCGACATCGTGGCGATCGGCGGCATGGAGCCCGCCCGCGCGGCGATGAAGACCAACCAGATCGACGGTTACATCTCCGCACTCGAAAGCGGCTACGCGCTGGAGGAGGCCAAGGAGTGGCGCGTGCTTACCACGGCGACGCCCTTCGTCGACCGCTTCATCACCCATGTCATCTTCGCGCGCGAGGAGGTGATCGAGAAGCGGCCGCAGACGATACGTGCCTTTCTGCAAGCCTGGTTCAATACCATCGCCTTCGTGAAGGCCAACAAGGCGAAGACCGTGGAGATCACCGCCAAGGTGCTCAATCTGAGCCCAGCGGTGATCGATCGCGTCTACGACGAGCAGGTCGGCATCTTCTCCGACGACGGCGTGTTCGACCCGAAGGCGGTGGCGGCGCTCAAGCAGTCGTTCATCGAGATGGGGCTGCTCAAGGAGATTCCCGACGACAAGGTCATGTTCACGACCCGGTTCGTGCCGGTGCAGGCGCGGATGTGACGGCAGCCCTGCGCCGCCTCTCTCCCATGTCAGAGGCCATTACGCGCGCGATTCACAGATCGGCTGGCTAGCCTGGCTCGGGTTGAGGTCCCTGCATAAAGAAAGCCCCGCGATCACGCGGGGCTCAAGTCGGGGGAAGCCGATCGGGACGTGAGTGCCGATCGACGAAGATGGAGCTAACTCCGTCTTCGCTTTTCCGCTGTGATGACGATCACAGAAAGCGCGCCCGCGATCAGGGCGCTGTGGAAAAGTCGCATGCGTGGCTTAGAAGCGGATGACAGGCAAAGCGCTCGTCTGTGACAATTATCACAGCGGGAGTTCGACCGCGCCCGTTGACGAGTTACTACACGGCAAATTCGGTACGCAATGCACGATGGAGGGCACACAAATGTCAGAGGCAAATCGTCTGTTTTTTCTTCGCATAGCGCTGATCGTGATCGGCCTGACTTTCATATTTGGCATATTTACCTTGGGTCTTGTCTGGCCCTCGGGTTGGGTCTGGGGACAGGGACATTCGCACTATCTGATGATGATCATTGGAGTGTATGCGACGCTGGGCGTATTTTTGCTAATTGCCTCGGGAAATCCTTACGCTCACACGGACATCATCTGGTTTACCGTGTGGTCGAGCCTGATTCACGCGGCGATCATGGGCGTTCAGGCCGTGAGCGATCCGGTCGAGCACGGTCATTTGGTGGGCGATGTGCCTGCGCTCGTTCTCGTTGCGATCGTGCTTGCGGCGTTGAGGCCACGGGGCGCGAAAGTTTGACCGGGGCGCCATGGCTGTAACCGGGAGCGGGATGACGATTCGAAAAAAAACGTCATCCCACTCCAGGAGAATCTCGCCGGTCCCGGGACGGTTGAGTCAGGGCACCAAGAATGAATTCAGCGCTGTTGCAAAACCTGGTGGCCGGGGCTGGATCGAGCAGCCAGTTCATCGGCGGGCTCGTCGTGGCGCTGTTGTATCTGGTCGTCGGCTTGCTCGGCGCGATAGGAAGCATTCTCGTCTTTCGACGTATCTTCCAGGGACGGTGGGAACAGCTATTCTGGGCCTCGTTCCTTGTGGTGATTGCTGCCTTTTACCTGAGCTTCGCTGCCTATTTCGGGGCCTCAACCCATGCCTGGCAGAGCGAGGTAATCGGGGTTGCGGTTTTCCTTGCTTGCGCCGTGGGTGGACTATTTTCTCGATCGGCTATCGCGGTCGGCTATGTCTTGCATGGGCTCTGGGATCTATCCCATTGTTTGTTCGGCTCCTCACTTGCGGGCCTGTCGATCACGGAAATTCCGCTCGGCTATGGCATTTTTTGCTCGACCTACGATTTTGTGGTCGCGGGTTATCTCATGATGAGTGACAGCGCGTGGCATGAGCCGGGCAAACTCGACCTTTCCTTCTGGCGAGAGGGCCTGTGATTCCGTTACTGTTTTGAGTTTCGCTGGGAGCCGCGCGCAGCGCGGCGTCTCGAAGCATGGGCCGCCCGATCCTTCGAGACGCGCCCTTCGGGTGCTCCTCAGGATGAGGGCGGATCAGGTTCGCGACTCGAGGCGGTGTAAAATGGAGAGGGTTAGTGTAGCCTTTGCCGCTCGCGACTTGGCTGCAACGGGAGCGCGCGCCATGGGCAATCAGAAAATTCACATCATCGCGATCGGATTAACATTCGCCCTGTCGCTGGCCTGCGCATCGCCCGGTCACGCGCAGGCGCGAAAAGACCGCGGCGCGCCGTTCCAGATCATGGAAACCACGATCGATGACGTGCACGCCGCCTTCAAATCGGGAAGGCTCACCGCGCGGGCGCTGGTGCAGGGCTACTTGGACCGCATCGGCGCTTACGACAAGCAAGGTCCGACCATCAACTCCATCATCACGCTCAATCCGAACGCGCTCGCCGAAGCGGACAATCTCGATGCCGCCTTCAAGCGCTCCGGCCTCACCGGGCCGCTGCACGGCATTCCGATTCTGGTGAAGGACGAGATCGACACCGCGGGCATGCCGACCACGCTCGGCACGGTGGTGTTCAAGGATTACCGGCCGCCGCGCGATGCTTTCGCCATCGAGAAGCTGCGCAAGGCCGGCGCGATCATCTTGGGAAAGAGCACGCTCAGCGAGTTCGCCGCCGGCGACACCTACGGCTCGATGTTCGGCGTCACGCGCAATCCTTATGACCTCGAGCGGACCGCGGGCGGGTCATCGGGCGGCTCCGGAGCGGCACTCGCCGCGAATTTCTCGACCCTCGCGATCGGCGAGGAGACAATGGCCTCGATCCGCCGGCCCGGCGCCTGGAACGCGGTGGTGAGCTTGCGGCCGACGCCCGGCCTGGTCAGCCGCAGCGGCAT
>Ga0182034_10001488_pt1 | contig 11498 bp, 12 predicted proteins | sample flu12Cox44000172_FD_125972 | JGI IMG/M metagenome (GOLD analysis project Ga0182034, IMG submission 125972) | Lab enrichment of tropical soil microbial communities from Luquillo Experimental Forest, Puerto Rico - flux4day.12C.oxic.44.000.172 | ecosystem: Environmental > Terrestrial > Soil >... | reverse complement strand
CTCTGGGTGTACACCTCTACGGGCACGGCCGATCCTCGGTTGCTGCCGATCATTACCGGCGTCAAGTACAACGGCGGGGGCATTTTCACCCTCACCGGCAAACAACTGAATGGGCAATCGGCCGGGGCGGCCTACGGCGACGATGATCAAATGGACTCGAACTACCCGATTGTGCGCATGGTGAGCGGCAGCGGCAGGGTCTATTACGCCCGGACGACGAACTGGAGCAAAATCAGCATAGGCTTAGGCGGCGCTGAGACGGTCAACTTCACGCTCAATCCCAGGATCAGCCCTGGCCATTACGCGCTCATCGTAAGCGGTGCAGGCATCTCCTCCACCCCCTTCGAAATACAGATCACCGACGATGAGGTGGAAGGAGAGCGAGACAACTGAAACCTGCAATTTGCAGCTCGGGAAAAGCGAGCGAATCACCACCCGTCGCATTGCGATTCCCTCTGTCATTGCGAGCATTAGTCGTGTTCCGATTGAGTGTCGGCCGCGGCTCTGAACAATAACAATCAGCGAATTCATCGATAGCCTGGCGCTATCCGCCCGGGCATTCTGGCCTTGGCGAGAGTGCTCACGACTGCGGCCTTTGGCAACTTCCAGATCCCGCGAGCGCATGTCTTACAAATGCTTGAACTGCTCATGGTCGGCCATCTTTCCCTGGCCGGGTTGTGGAAGAGAGGGCTAAGGTCGCAGTCGTGAAACGAGTGCGCAGGTTGACATCCGGCACCGGAAACGACACACTCGCCACCTCGCCGCGACTGAGCGGCACCAAGGATGCCCATGAAGATCTTCTTTTCCGTTGTGCTTATTCTGATTGTTGCGTCAGTCGCAACTGAGACCGTCACTGAGTCCGCTGGCTCTCGGAAGCGCGCGCTCACCGAAAAAGATCTCTTCGACTTCGTTTGGGTCACTGACCCTGAAGTATCGCCCGATGGCACACGCGTCGCCTTTACCCGGGTAAACGTCGACGCGAAGCGCACCGGCTACGAAACTTCGATCTGGATAGCTGCTGTCAGTGGCAAGGAAGCTCTCGTCCGCATGACCAACGGCAAGCACGACGCACAACCGCGCTGGTCCCCCGACGGCAGGCATCTGATCCTCGTGCGTGGCGGTGACAAAGACGAGACCGGCAAACCCAAACCCCCTCAGTTGGCCTTGCTTTCGCTCACGGGTGGCGAAGCTCGCACGATTACAGACTTGCCGAAGGGGGCCGCCAATCCAGCCTGGTCGCCTGACGGCAAGCGAATCGCCTTCTTAAGCTCCACCACCCAGGACGATATCCAAAAAGATCAGCGCAAGAAGAACGCCGCCAAAGCCGGTGACGTCAAAACGACGGAACCCGAACGCGAGTCGGACGTGCACGTGATCACCCACGCTGAGTATCGCAGCAACGACTCGGGTTACCTCGATCCAAAGCGCCACGTCCATATTTGGACGCTCCAACTACCCACGACCTCCGATGAGCTCGTCGACCCCGTGCAGCTTACCACCGGAAACTTTGACGAAGTTGAGGTCGTCTGGGGCCGCGACAGCTCGCGCATCTACTTCCTCACGAACCGCGTCGACGAGCCGTATTACGAACTTCCGAGCACCGATATTTACTCGGTGCCTTCCGCGGGCGGCAACTCGGAAAAGCTCGCCACCGTTCCGATGTACATCGGCGATCTGGCCCTTAGCCCAGATAACCGCAAGCTGGCATTCCACGGCTCCGTTGCCAAGCCAATTCGCTCCTATTCGCAACCCGACCTCTGGGTCATGGATGTGGTGCCTGACGCGAAACCGATTAATCTCACCGCCGACTACGACTTCGACATGGGCAGCTCCGTTTTCGGTGACAATGCCGCACCGCGCGGGGGACGCGGGCCGAGACTCCACTGGTCAACGGATGGCCGCTGGCTGTTCGACACCGTGGAGAAGCAAGGGCGGACGCCCATTGTGCGGGTCGACGCACAGACTGGCGCCGTAACCGAATTCACCCGAGGCGATCAGGCAGTGCTTGGTTTTTCAGTGAATCGCGACGCGAATGCAATGGTTGCGCTCGTCTCGACGCCGGTTATGATCGGCGACCTTTTTAGCGTTGCGCGCGACGGTACGCAAACTCAGATTACCGACTTCAACCGCAATCTCTGGTCGGAACTCAACTTGACTCCACCGGAGGAAATCAATTACACGAGCTTCGACGGCATGCGCATTCAGGGCTGGATCCAGAAACCGCCGGACTTCGACCCCCAGAAGAAGTACCCACTCATTCTCAACATTCACGGCGGCCCGCACGCTGCCTATGGCTGGGTTTTCGATCATGAATTTCAATGGATGGCCGCGAAAGGCTACGTCGTCCTCTACGTCAACCCGCGCGGCTCGACCAGCTACGGCCAGGAGTTCGGCAATATCATTCAATACCACTATCCGGGCGATGACTATCGCGATCTGATGGTCGGTGTGGACGAACTCGTCAAGCGTGGCTACGTCGACCCCAAGAAACTCGGCGTTACCGGCGGCAGCGGTGGTGGTGTCCTGACTGACTGGACCATCACGCACACGGACCGCTTCGCCACGGCGGTGTCGCAACGCGACATTTCCAACTGGGCCTCCTGGTGGTACACCGCTGATTTCACGCTCTTCCAGCCTAATTGGTTCAAAGCGCCGCCTTTTGAAGACCCGCAAGACTATAGCAGCCGCTCAGCCATTACCTTCGTGAAGAACATCCACACGCCGGTGCTGTTTGTGCTCGGAGAAGTCGACTACCGTACCCCGCAAGACTCAGGCGGCGAGCAACTGTTCCGCGCCCTCAAGTACCTGAAACGTCCAACGGCCATGGTTGTCTTTCCACGCGAGACGCATGAGCTCTCGCGCTCGGGCGAGCCCTGGCATCGCATCGAACGTCTTGAATACATCGTCGGCTGGTTCGACAAATGGATGTTGGGGGTACCTCATCCTGAGTTCGACATTCATCCTGCGCACCCAAGGGCGACATCTGAGCCTTAGGCTGAATGATTCAAGTATTTGGCTGGCGAAAGGTTTGCCCGTGACTTGCTCCGAATGGCCCCGCGCAGTTGAGCCCCTTCAAACCGGCGCTCCAAAATAGGTTCATTGGACGTGGAGCATAGGTTTCCCAATTTCCTCTGGCAAAGTCCTAAGCTGCTGGAACGGCGGGAGTTATCTGCGACAAAGAGACGTCAACTGGAAATCGTGAGTTTTTGTGGTTTCTAGTGTCGATTTAGGGCCTCGAGCGCGTCGCTCCTTCGAGGGCCGAAGGGACATGAAGTCCCGCTTGCCGGAGGAGCTGTATGAAAAACCATCGTTTGCTTGCGATTTCGAGCTTGTTTTTGGCCGCGACCGTCTCCGCAGGCGTTGCGGGAGGGGCCAGTGCCAATACCGAGGTGGATGCGGGAACGGCCTTTTCGCGCCTGAAGGCCCTGGTCGGCGATTGGGATGTCGAGAGCAGCCGCGGCAAGGCTCACAGCAGATTTGAGCTGATTGCCGGAGGCTCCGTCCTCCTCGAGCACTTCACCGAACCGGGCGGGCAGGAGATGCTCACCGCGTATCATCTGGACGGCAGCCGGCTGGTGCTGACCCATTACTGCCTCGCGGGCAACCAGCCGCAGATGGTGGCAGAGAAGTTTGATGGCGCGTCGGGCGAACTGGATTTCGCATTCGCGGGTGGCTCGAATATCGCCCCCGGCGCGGGACACATGCACGACGCGGTGTTGCATCTCGCTTCCAACGACCACTTCGACGCAAGGTGGGATTTCGTAGAGGCCGGCAAGGTTAAATTCAGCCAAGAGATGCACTACACTCGCACCAAGTAGGCCAGCCGATTCCGGACCGAAGACAGGCCAGTCGGCCACTTTCACCCGGAGGCTTTGGCGCGCCGGCCTCGAACCCGAAGGATCCCGCTGTGAAACTTAATTCCTGCGTGCGTCGCCGCTCCGACGCCGACCAGGGTGGGCCCTAGGAGGTTGTTAAAAGTGAAGGCACGTCAGATAATTCCGAAAAAAAGGAGAACAGAGGCATGCAATTTCTATTACTGATCTATGAGAATGAAAAGCGTTTTGCTTCGGGTTTCGATCCCGCCGAGATGCAGGAATACGAGACATTCGGCCAGCAGCACTCGAGCGCCATCAAGGGTGGTAACGCCCTGCAGCCTACCGCCGAAGCGCAAACCGTGCGCGTTCGAAGCGGCAAGGCGCTGACAACGGATGGCCCCTTCGCGGAAACCAAAGAGCAACTCGGAGGCTTCTATCTCGTTGAAGCGCCCGACAAGGCGGCTGCAGCGGCGATGGCGGCGAAGATTCCCGGCGCGCGTTTTGGTTGCGTGGAAGTTCGTCCTGTCATGAAGTTTTCCTGATGGTAGTTTCGGCAAAAAGGTGCAGACGATGAAACGTACAGCAATTCGCGCGATGCTGCTGGCGCTTGCGATGGAAGCAGGCGCTCAGCAGCAGAGCGGGAAGCGGGGAATGGAGCCCTTATGGCGGCCACCTGGCTATATCGCGTAGCGTCAATCCTGTTCGTGTTGTTTGCGTTGGGACATACCTACGGCTTTCTGAGCTTTCGCCCGTCTTCAGCGGAAGGGCGCGCGGTATACGAGTCGATGAACAGCGTGCATCTGGTCGTGAGGGGCCAGGATTATACGTACGGAGGCTTCTACCGTGGGTTTGGCCTTTCCGCCACAATCTCGCTGCTCTTTTGGGCGTTCCTGTGTTGGTACCTGGGGGAGTTGGCGTGGACGAACCCTGCGGTCATCGGCACTCTAGGTTGGGCCTTCTTCGCAGCGCAGGTTGCAGGCGCGGTGCTCGGCTTCCTCTATTTTGGTCCGCCAGCCAGGGTCTTATCTCTGCTGGTCGCGTTACTCGTGGGCTTGGCAGCTTGGCTGGCGCGCAGCTAGGAACAAACCGGCAGACACATCTGCTCGTGAAAGGTGATGGCAATGCGGTACATGATGCTGATTTATACGCAAGAAACAGAGGTGGAGAAGGCTTCACCGGAAGAGATGGCCAAGGTCTTTGCTGGGCACGTCACCGTTCAGCAGGAGACCCAGCGGCGCGGAATTTTTCGGGCAGCCGATCCTTTGAAGTACACTTCCACGGCGACGACAGTTCGCCTCAAGGACGGAAAAACGCTCGTGACCGACGGGCCTTTTGCCGAAACCAAGGAGCAGCTTGCCGGCTACTACATTCTCGACTGCGCCGATCTCGATGAAGCCCTGGAATGGGCTGCCAAGATTCCCACAGGCTGCGGTGGCGCTACCGGCTGCGTGGAAGTCCGCCCGATTCACGAATTCCCTAAGTTGCCGCAGGGTGAGCCCATCTTGGCGACGGGCCGCGGCTGACCTTGCTGCTGAACGCCGGGCTTCAGACTGAGCACGGGTCTGATTCGCCGAGACGGATCTCCGAAACGGATGACTGACAACGGAACGATGACTGATTTTCGCAGCGCCGTCGAGGAGGTCTTCCGAAGGGAGTCCGGCCGCATTATTGCCGGCTTGATCCGCGTCTCTCAATCGTTTGACTTGGCCGAAGAGGCCGTGCAGGACGCTCTAGCTTCGGCGCTAGTGGATTGGCAGGGCAACGGCCTTCCGGTGAATCCTGCGGCGTGGATCAATGCCGTTGCGCATCGCAAGTTGATCGACTACGCGCGGCGCGATCAGACGCGGCGCAGCAATCAGGATCAACTGCTTTATGAAACGCCCAAGTCCATCGCCCCTTTGCCGGTTTGTGGCCATGCTCCTGCCGAAGAGATGAACTTTCCCGACGATCGGCTGCGCCTGATTTTCACTTGCTGCCACCCAGCTCTCAACACGGAAGCACAAGTCGGCCTCACCTTGCGTACGCTTGGCGGGCTCACCACCGCCGAAATTGCGCGAGCCTTTCTTCTGCCCGAGCCTACGCTGGCCCAGCGGCTGGTGCGAGCGAAGCGCAAGATCCGCGACGCTCGCATTCCTTATGAAGTCCCTCCAGAACGCGCGCTGCCGGAACGCCTTGCTGGGGTTCAGGCCGTCATCTACCTGGTATTCAACGAAGGGTACGCCGCCACCTCAGGCGATGCTTTGGTGCGTCGTGAACTCTGCACGGAAGCCATTCGGCTTGCGCGAACGCTTTACGAGCTGATGCCAAACGAGCCGGAAAATCTCGGCTTGCTCGCACTAATGCTCTTGCACGATTCGCGCCGTGATGCGCGGGTCAATGCCGGCGGAGAATTGGTACCGCTCGAGGAACAGGATCGCTCCGCCTGGCACGCGGCCCAGATTGAAGAAGGACTGCAGTTGGTGGAAAAATCCCTCCACATGGGCAGCGTGGGACCTTACCAGCTACAGGCGGCGATTGCGGCGGTGCACGCCCAGGCCAAGACGGCAGAGGAAACCGATTGGAACCAGATTGCCGCTCTTTATGCGGTTCTTGCGCGAACCACGGGTTCTCCGGTCATCGCGCTCAATCACGCCGTAGCCGTGGCCATGAGCCGGGGATTTGAAACAGGCTTAGAGCTGATTGAGCAAATCGCGGCACCCGGCGACCTCGATTCGTATTACCTTTACCACGCCGCGCGGGCGGACCTGCTGCGCCGGCTCCGGCGGAACGAAGAAGCACGGGCCGCCTACGAGCGAGCACTGAGCCTTAGCGCGAATGCCGTGGAGCGGCGCTACCTCCGCCGGCGCATGGCGGAACTCAGCAACACGTCGCAAGCCGCTAAGGTCCGGATTGGGGAAACAAGAAGTAATTGAGTTCCTTCCGGCTTGCCCGTGGTCCGGCCGGGGCACTCTAAGCACTGGAATTCCACCTAGGTTCCCCGGATATCAAACCGCCTGACCAGTCCGTTTTTGACCTGAAAGATGTGCCCGACCATCTTATCGACGAGGAGATTCCCTTTGAGATCGCGGACCACCTGATGCACCTCGACGATCACTTCTCCTTTTGGGCCCTCCGCAAACCCAACCGGCTCGACGTGCGGATCGACCATTGCCCACTGCCGCGTCCAGTAACTGCGTACTCCTTCGCGCCCGTGGACATGGCCCCCTTCCATGCCGTTTGCCCAAATGACATCTTCGTGCAAGGCTGCGAGCACCGTCTCCATGTCGCGAGCGTTGAAGCGATCGTAGATTCGCCTAAGTAATTCCACGTTGTCCGACAATGCAATCCCCTTTCCTCATGACCTACACGGGCCCGCTCCGATCTTAGCGCGCGGACCTCTTGCGGGTCTTCCGACGGGCGGTCATCGATTCGCTTACTACTGAATGGATTGTCGGCAGAAAGCAAATTCGTCTTCTTGTCTCAAATGACGGTTGGCCCGTCATACGCTCTGAACTGAATCATACTTGCGATGGCCGTATCCGTAATTAAGCAACAATACGTCTGCTTGGGTGCTAGCATGACAGCAATGATTGGATTTGTCGTGATCGTGATCCTCTACGTGGTGATCGGGCTCATGGCGGCGGCGGGCACCATCTTCATGGCCCGTAAAACCCTCGCCTCCAAGGCAGAGCAGATCTTTTATGCGGTGTTTCTTATCATGGTCGCCGCGCTCTACCTGGCTTTCACGGACTACTTTGGAGTGGCGACGGCGTGGCGTCTAGAAACGGCTGCTGTAATGGTGTTTGTCGCAATAGCCTTGCTCGGCGCGCGCCTGCCCTTCGTCCTGATCGTCGGATATTCCCTGCACGCTATGTGGGACCTGCTGCACGAACTTCAGGCGCATGGAGCCTACTCCGCGCTCGAGCCGGGCCAACTAACCGCGATTCCGCTCGCCTACGGAGTTTTTTGTGCAGCCTTCGACTTCTGCCTGGCCGCCTATTTCTATGTGCGACGCGCCGAGTGGATAGCTGCGTGGAAAGCGGCGCCACAATGAGAATAGCTGTCTTTTGCAGGTTCCCCCGGGAAATCATCGAACACACGAATGAGGTTGTCGTCAAGATCGGCGGCCATAAACTCGCGCAGCTTCCACGGTCTGTCCTCGGGTTCGGAAACGATCTTCGCGTGCGCGGACTTCCACTGATTGATGAGCGCGACCTGAGCCTCGCTGTCCCAGATTTTTAGAGTTGGCACGACACTTCGCCAAGATTCTTGGAGATTGCCCCGCCTCGCTCCAGTAAACTCCTACGGCGGATTCAGGTAAAATCCCTATTCCTTTGGCCGTTCCCCGAAGGCAATCTGAGCCGCGGCACAAGCTCCCCAGTTATGCACGCTGAACGCACGCCGAGTGAACCTGCCGGGAGTACTGTTCATGTCAACAAAGATTCAAGCATGGCTGGAGAACGACGTTCGGCCCTACCGAAACAAATCCGTCAGTTGGCTTTCGCAATACCATTTTTTCCGCGATCCCATCCGACCGACGTATTCGGATCTGAGCTATTTCTTCTCGCCCGCGGACGGCATCATCATTTATCAACGCGACGTTCATCCTGACGAGTGCCTCGTGGAAGTCAAGGGCGGCGCGTACTCTTTGCGTGACGCTCTCCGTGATCCGCATTATGACTCCGAGAGCCTGGTCATCGGCATCTTCATGACCTTTTTCGATGTACACACGAACCGCGTGCCCTACCCCGGAACAATCTCGTACGCGGAGCTGGATCCTCTCGACACTTACAACCATCCAATGCTCGACGTCGAGAAGGGTATTTTGCGCGAGCTGCGTATTCCGAATGACTCTTTCGAATATCTTCATCACAACCAACGGGTGCTCAACAGCATCTATTCCCTGCACCTGGGGCAGGCGTACTATGTGCTGCAAATCGCCGACTACGATGTGGACTGCATTGTTCCTTACAAGCTGAAGCAGAACCTGCCTGTTTTTCAGGGCCAGCGTTTTTCCCAAGTTCGCTACGGCTCGCAAGTGGACTTAATCGTTCCACTTTCTTCGCGATTCGACTTCGCGCCGGTTCAGGATACGGGGAGTCACGTGGAAGCTGGGATCGACCCGCTGATTCATGTGACCCGGAAGCCCATTTGTAGTTGAGCCGCATCTCGCCGCGGCGATCTGTTTTTCTATTCGCGTTTCTCCCAGCTCAGGCCCCCTCCAGCGCAAGCACAATCAAACTCAAGTTCCTAAGGAGAACTCGCATGAGTACGATCCTGAAAGCTCCGCCAACCGCTCCAGATCGCCTGTCGACAACACTCGAAGCACTCTCCCGGCCGCGAACCCTCTCCCCCTGGCGGAATCCCACGCAACTCGATCACCCATCTTTTTTGCTTTGCTTTCCCTTTTCCTTCTCCACCGAAGTGCCAAACAATCCGTGGATGAAGGATCTCGATAAAGAACGCCGCCGTCCAGACTTCAAGCGCTCCGCCGTCCAGTTCTTGGAACTCTACCGTTATTTGTCGTCCGAGGCCCTGGTCTATGTACTGCCGACACCTCGCGATGCCCATCTTCAGGACTTGGTATACGCGGCGAATCTGGGCGTCGTTCTCACCCATCTCGATGACAAGAACACGGTTGTTATTTCCAATTTCACTTCCGAGCCACGCCGCGGCGAAACGCGAGTCGGTGTCGATTTCTTTCGCCAAATGGGCTACGAGGTCTCGGTTCCTCCGACCAAGTTCGAGGGCGAAGCTGAACTCAAGCATCTCTTTGGGAACGTTTACGTCGGAGGCTACGGGATTCGCTCCGAGGAAGAGACCTACGCCTGGATGGAAAAGAGTTTTGGCATGCAGGTCGTCAAGCTGCGCTTGACGGACCCCTATCTTTACCATCTGGATTGCCTGATTTTTCCTATCACCAAGGAAAACACACTGGTTTGCACTGAATTGCTCGAGCCCGAGGAGGTTTTGGAACTCGAGAAGGTTACCAACATCATCGACGTCTCGGCTGAGGAAGCTTATTCCGGCATCTGCAATTCGGTCCGCTTGCCCAAAGTAGTTTTGAACTCTTCGCACCTCCACGAGCTGAAGAAGGGTTCAGAAGACTATCAGCATGAACTCCAGAAAAACAGGAAACTCGAAGACATCGCCGCAAACCTTGCTCTCGAGGTCTGCTTTTTCAACCTCAGCGAGTACCACAAGAGCGGCGCGCTCTTGTCTTGCATGGTGATGCACCTCAACCGGCGCGCCTATGAGATTGCTTTGACCGATTGATGGCTGACAGCGTTCGCTGACGGTCAGGGAACTTCCCGAGCGACTGCAACTTCATGAGTACTCTTTCCCGGGTCGTGTGGAAGGTCTCGCTTCCCGTCATTCTTGCGGGAGCTAGCGAGACCTTTCTGCACGTCATCGATACGATTTTTCTGGCCCGCGTCGGCGTTGTCGAGCTCGGCGCCCTTGCCATCGCTGACTCGGTCTTCCTCTTATCCCTGGTTATCCCCTTGAGTCTTGTGGAGTCGCTCCAAATCCTCGCCTCGCGCCGTGCTGGCCAGCGCAAGCCCGCCACCGTGGGTGCCGTATTCAACCTCGGCTTCCTTGCGGTCCTTGTCATTTGCCTGGCTTCGACCTTTGCGCTCAAGGTTTTCTGGCCGGTCGCAGCAAATTGGTTTGTCGAACCTGGTGCCGTTGGCACCGCCGTCGGCAATTATGTGCAGGTCGCGGCCTATGGCATCTTTTTTGTCTGCGGTAGCTTTGCTTACAGCGCACTCTTGATGAGTTCCGGTAAAACCCGGGCGCTCATCCCCGCTACCATGATCCTCGCGGCCACCAGTATCTCGCTCTGCTATGCCTTGATCTTCGGCAAATTCGGCTTTCCCGCCCTGGGCATACGTGGAGCTGCTCTTGGATCCCTCGCGGCGGAGGCCGCGACCTTCCTTTTCTTGACTTTCTACGTCTTGCGAGCCTTCGATTCTTCGCGTTACAAGCTCTTTCGCATCCGCAACCTTGATTGGCGCACTCTGCGCCTCCTGAACCGTATCTCCGCACCGATTGCGCTTCAGCGGGCGCTCGAGGTCATTCGTTGGTTTTTCTTCTTTGTGATTCTGGAGCGCGTCAGCACGGCAGCGCTCGCAATCGCCAATGTCGTTTACACCTGCTACATCGTTTTCTGGATCCCCACCGAAGGATTCTCGGAGACTTCCTACTCGCTCGTCAGCCGTTTCGTGGGCAGAAATCAGCCGGAACGCATCGGAGCTCTTTTGCGCGATGCGATTCGCGGCGCTCTTCTTGCGACGTTGCCCTTTCTCTTGGTCGCTCTGGCGGCTCCTCGATGGTTCATTGCCGTCTTCGCGCCGGAATGGAGCCTCCTTGCCGACGGCGGCGCCAGCCTTCGCGTTGTTGCTCTGGCCATGCTGATCATCATTCCTGGCGAAATGTGGTTCGGCGCTGTATTGGGAACGGGGGACACTGTAGCTGCGCTCGGCATCGAGCTGGTGATGACGGTTACGATGCTTGGCATCGCTTATCTCATGGCCATTCCCCTTGCCTGGCCTGTCGAGCGTGTCTGGCTGTCGCTTCCTATTGCCTGGGCGGTTTGTCTGCTGATCTCCTACTTGTGGATGAAATCCAGAATGTGGCAACGCCTCCAGATCTAAGGCCATCCGCCATAGTACGAGAATCTGGTCGGGTCGTCGGCAACCTCTT
>Ga0182034_10001483_pt1 | contig 11518 bp, 8 predicted proteins | sample flu12Cox44000172_FD_125972 | JGI IMG/M metagenome (GOLD analysis project Ga0182034, IMG submission 125972) | Lab enrichment of tropical soil microbial communities from Luquillo Experimental Forest, Puerto Rico - flux4day.12C.oxic.44.000.172 | ecosystem: Environmental > Terrestrial > Soil >... | reverse complement strand
GAAATTCAGCGGGGCCGGATTTAATTATTCGCTGCTCACGGGCATCTGCGTCGGCGCTGGCACGATCGCGTTCTTTCTTCTTTTTCAAAAGGGCGGACCGCTCTCTTCTGTTCCGGCAATTTTGGCTGGCGGCGCAGCAATCATGGCAATCTCGGGGATTCTCTTCTTTCGCGAACCGCCGTCATGGCAAAGGATCATCGGCGTAGCGTTCGCCATCGTCGGCTTGTTCTTGTTGCGCAAATGAATCTGACACAATGTAGGTAAAAAGGAGGAAATAAAAATGAGAGCAAATCCCATCAAGTTGAAAAAGTACGCGCCCGAGTGGACGCAGTTACTTACCGCCATTGCCTTCACGTTCGCGACGCTCTTTGCCGGGAAGCTGTTGGCGCAGGACGAAAATTCTGCGACAGAGTCGACGAACATTTGCCTGCAAGCCGCACGTGATGCCTTGGCATCCTGTAAGTCGGCGGCTCGAAGCGATTATGAAGTTGCGATTGGTAGATGCATTAACATCACCGACCCGGCAGGACGCCGCTCATGCCAGCAACAAGCCGCAGCCGATCTGGCTGATGCGCGTGATACCTGCAGCGGAGGGTTTGATGTACGACGGGCGAGTTGTCAAAAGCTTGGCCCAGGCCCTTACGATCCAATTATCAATCCGACTAACTTCACCACGACCATAGATAACCCTTACTTTCCGCTCACTCCGGGTGCAACCTTTACCTATCTCAGTCGGAACGGAAGGATCAGAGACGTCTTTGCTGTGACTCACGACATGCGAGTTATTAATCGTGTTACTTGTGTTCAGGTGCATGATTCTGTCTACACAAACGACGAACTTACGGAGGATACCCTTGATTTCTTTGCTCAAGATAGGGAAGGCAATGTCTGGTACTTCGGAGAGAACACAGCCGAGTTTGAGAACGGTCTCCTCGCTACGATCGAGGGTTCGTTCCTCTCCGGACTCAACCACGATAAGGCAGGAATCATCATGAAAGCTCATCCTGCGCCCGGCGATTTTTATCGGCAGGAATTTTCCCTCGGTAACGCCGAAGATTTCGCCGAAACCTTGAATTTAAACTCGAGGGTTGTCGTTCCGTACGGCCGCTTCAACAATTGTCTCAAATCACAGGAAACCACGCCGCTGGAGCCCGATGCGCTCGAGAACAAGTACTACGCGCCGGGAGTTGGCAACGTCCTCACGGTGGACTTGGTGACCGGTGAGCGAGATGAGTTGATCAGCATTACGACCGAGTGAAATTTTAGATCCGGAACCATTGCAATGGGTGTTTTGATGTGAGAAACAGTTCTTAGCCTTTTCTTCTGCTACTTCCATCTTTTCTGTAAGTGGCGTCTCTACCTCAACTGCGGTGATCTTGCCTGTTGTCGCATCTACCCAAACGTCGGTAAGGTCTTTCTTTGGCGGCTGCGCAATGTCGACTGACCAGATCAGCACCCCGTTCTCTTTTTCAAGCGCAACGCACTTGATCGCGCCACGCTTAACTTTAGCCAGTGCAATTTTTTTCGCCTCATGCTTCGTGACGCGCGCTTGCTTGAGCAGGTCGGTTTCACTTTCCTGGGCCCATAAATTGGAGTGTGTCCAGCTCGCGGCGAGTGCCAATGCGATGATCGAATGCTTTGTCGGCTTCATGCGAATTTTGACCGACCGATAGTACGTTCTATTATTCTCTGAGTTTTCTGGATCTCGCAACCCAAATTACAAGCGAATCAAAAGTTGACCGCTGGCTTCATCGATCAGTTAGATGGTGTGGCTGCCACGAGCAAATCGCTTTCTAGTCAAAAGGCGTTGTTCGACGCCCTGCGCTTTCGCGCGCGTACGCGTAGAACGTTCGCTGTTTCGGATTCCAGCCGGAACCGTCTCGCCCCGTAGGAACCACTGCAGAAGTTGCTGAACGCGTCGCCGGGTAATCTTACCCTCTGTGAGTGAAGCCCGGCGTACCTCAGCCCGCTTCTTTTTTTGCGATGCTACAGACGAATGATCTCGAAGGACCTCGCATCCGAAATTGGCCTTTATGATAGAAACCGATCGTAAATCAAGCGGTCAATCACAGCATCAATGTGAACAGCGGCCGAAACTGCAGCGGTGGCCGCGACAGCAGCAAGCAAACGCTAAAAAAAAGCAATCGGCCGGCAGCAGTCCGAGAAACCGATCTGATAGCTTCCAAGGTCACATGAAAGCTGTGTTGTATACCGGCATTTTCGTAGCCGCGATTCTGCCAGGGTTGTCTTTCGGCGGCGCACGACACTTCGGCTTCATTTATGAAGCGCCCACCTCGGCACCCGGCAGCTTCGAGCTCGAGAACTGGGTTACGTGGTCACGCACAACCAATCCGCAACACTCCGATCAAGTCGCCTTTCGTCACGAAATTGAGATCGGCATTACCGATCGCCTTCAAGCGAGTATTTATTTGGCTGATTGGTTTTACAAGAACGACCCAGCCAAATCCGGCTTCACATACTCCGACTCGGCGCTCGAGTTGATTTACAATCTAACGAATCCCGTCATCGATCCGATTGGATTGTCGCTTTACCAGGAATACAGAGGCGGCAATCGATTTTTTGAGTGGGAATCGAAATTAATCGCGCAAAAAAATCTCGGACCGCTTATTCTCGCATACAATGCGACGGTAGAAGCAGTCTGGGAAGCGAAAGGGCTGACCGATCACGAAGGCGAATTTCAGCAAGCGGTCGGCGCGAGTTACGAAATCTCACCGCGATTCTCCGTGGGGATTGAACTGCTGCACGAGTTTGTTTTTCCCAAGTGGCAGGACGAGGAGAAAATCAGAAATGTCTTCATTGGTCCAAATGTCGCAGTTCGGCATGGAAACTGGTTTGTAACTGTTACAGCCCTCGCGCAAGCAACGGACACGTCCGAGGAAGCCGATTTTCAAGTGCGCACGATTTTCGGCGTTGGTCTCTGAGATGAAGACGTCGATCCTTTTCGTGCTGGCTTGTGTGTTGGCCAGTTGCCAATTGACCAACTACGTCCCACCTGTCACTTCGCAGATGGCGACCGCGAGAACGGGACAATCTGTTAATCTTGCGATGCTGCACGAAGGTCGCACACTTTTCGCTCACCGCTGCATCGAATGCCACACGCTGCCAGTGGTCTGGCGTTACAGCAGCAAAGATTGGCCGGACATCGTGGACAGTATGTCGCAGCGCGCGAGTCTGAAACCAGCTGAGCGCGAAGCCATTATCGCCTATATCATTGCGGTGCGATTGGCCGAACATTGATTTTGTTGCGGAAATGAATCCGTTCTCGGGACGCAATACCCTACACCATGCGATGTCCGAACATCAGCCTCCAGGATTGGCTGCCCAGCGTATTCGGTATTGCGTTCTTCTTTTTTGCGCCTGCCCCAAAGTCTCCAGCTCAAGCCATCCCTTCAGGCGAGAAGATTTTCCGGGTGCCGGCCTCGCGTTTTCAAAATCACTCGCCCGAGTCATTTTCGGTTGACCTTCGCCGCGGCATTGGACCGGACGATGCTGCGGCCATCGCGCTGTATTCAAATCCGGCGTTGAGGGCAATCCGCGATCGCCGCGGACTGGCGGCGGCGCAACTCATTCAGGCGGGAATTTTGCCGAACCCGGTCGTATCGTACGCGCGCGACTTTGTGAGTGGTGGTAACACGGCAGGAACAGTGACAGCTTATAATTTCACGGCGGCCTGGGAGTTCAGCGCGCTGGTTCCGTTTTTGCCGAAGCAAACTGCAGCTCGAAAGAATTTCCGTGCAGTGGATTTGGATATTGCCTGGCAGGAATGGCAGATCGCGATGAACGCGCGCGCGGGCGTTTATCGTGTGCTTAGTTTGGGTGCGCAAGTCGCGCGTGCGCGCGAGGCAACCGACGGATTACAGCAAAGCACCGATGCTGTACGCAAAGCTACGGAGGCGCACGAGAAAACTGTGCTCGATCTGGCGGCGGTTGAATCGGCCAGCCAGGATTCGCGCGCGACGATGCTTGCGTTAGAGCAGGAACTCGAGAAACAGCGTCTCGGCTTGAACAAAATTTTGGGAGTGGAACCGGAAACGAACGTGACTTTGCGCGAGGGCCTCACTCTGCCGACACACCTTGCTTCGCCAGACGAACGTGGCTTGTTTGACGGGCTCGAATCGCACCGATTGGATCTTCTTGGATTGCAGCAAGGCCTCGAGAGTCAGGACGCCACCGTGCGCGCAGCCGTTCTCGCGCAATTCCCGAAAATGTCGGCTGCGTTCGTCAAGGCCAGTGACACGACCAATGTGCACACGACTGGTTTCAATGTGGCTATCGATGTTCCAATCTTTGATCGTAATCAGGGAGCCGTCGCGACTGAGCGCGCTACGCGACAAAGACTGCGCGATGAGTACAATCAGCGCATGTTTGAAGCGCGTTCCGACATTGCAACTGCGATTGCCGATATCCGTTCGTTAGGTCGACAGATAGCTGCCGCGGAAGAGGCGCTTCCGCTGCTGGAAAAACTGGTCGCTTCCGCGCAAACCGCCATCGAGCAGGGTAATGCTGACGTGCTGAGTTACTACACCGCGCGCAGCAACTTGCTGCAAAAGCGAATTCAACTGATCAAACTGCAGGAACAGTTGCTGGAAGCGCACACCGCGCTGGAGATCGCTTCAGGGCGTTATCTCCCGACGAACAAAGTATTGCAGCCCAGATGAAAAAGAAACGAATCATCATTGGCGTGATCGCGGTCGTGTTGATTATCGGCGGTCTTGTTTGGGTCGCGCAGCGATTCGGGGTTGGAAAAGAGGAAAAACAGACTGGCCCGGTCGCGCAAGTGCAGGTCGCGAAAGTGGAACGAAAAACCATCACCGAAAAAGTGATTGTTTACGGAAGCGTGGTCGCCCAACCCGGCAAGACGCATTCCGTGTCGATCGCTTTTGAAATACGCGTGCGCCACATCCTGGTGGCCCCCGGCCAATTCGTGCAGCAAAACGATCCATTGATCGAGATTGAGTTGAGCCCGGCGGCGCAGGTTCAATTTCAACAAGCCAAAAACGCGGCGGAGGCTGCGCGGAAAGAGTTCAAGCAGACACAGGAGCGTTTCAATTTGAAGCTCGCGACAAATCAAGATCTAAGCGCAGCGGAAAAAACTGCCCGCGACGCAGAGGCGCAACTCACGGCTTTGCAGCGCGCAGGCGCCGGAGGCGATAATCGCATTCATTCGGACATCTCCGGCGTCATCGCAAAAGTGGACGCGCAAGACGGACAGATTGTTCCACCCGGCGGTCCACTAGTTGAAATCGTTGCCGAGAACGAAATTGAAGTGAAACTCGGCGTCGAAGCAGAGGATCTTTCGGCGGCGCAAGAGGGCGCACCGATCACAATCGTAGCGATGAACGATCCAACCGCAGCTAAAGTGAAAGGGACCGTCCGCTTGGTTACGCGCCGAATCGATCCGACGACGCGACTTGTCGATGTTTACGTTGCGCTGCCCGAGGGAACAAAGCTCTTATTAGATGGCTATGTCCGCGGCGAGATTGAGCGCACTGAGAAAAACGCACTGGTTGTGCCGCGATCGGCCGTTTTGCCTAACGAATCGCGTGAGTTTGAGGTTTTCGCGGTGGCAAGTAACACGGCCACGAAGCACACCGTAAAAATCGGGGCGGAAAATCCAAATGAAATCCAAGTGATCGCAGACGATCTGCATGAAGGTGACCTGGTCGTGACCGTAGGCAATTACGAGCTGGAAGATGGCATGGCCGTTGAGATAAAAAAATGAGCTTCACCGCGTGGGCGCACAGCCATGCGCGTTCCATCCTGTTTTTGCTCGTTGCGCTCGCGATAGCCGGCTCAGTCGCAAGCCTTTCAATGCCGGTTGCGCTCTTTCCGCAAGTCAGTTTTCCACGCGTCCGCATCACCCTTGATGCTGGCGACCGACCGGCCGAACAGATGACAGTCGAAGTGACGACACCGGTCGAGGAAGCGGTGCGCGCCATTCCCGGCGTGCGCAACTTGAGATCGACAACCAGCCGCGGCACGGCAGAAATCTCGGTCAATTTCAATTGGGGCGAGGACATGGTTTCGGCCATGCTTCAATGCCAGTCGCAGGTAAACAAAATTCTTCCGAGTCTACCGTCTGGCACTTCCTTTGAAGTCGAGCGCATGGATCCAACCGTGTTTCCGGTGATTGCTTACAGTCTGACCTCCGATTCGCATTCGCTCATCGAGCTGCGCGATCTGGCGCTCTATACCTTGCGTCCGGCGCTTTCCACCGTGTCAGGTGTCGCGCGAGTCGGCGTTCAAGGCGGTCGCGTCGAGGAGTACCGGGTCACTGTCGATCCAGATAAATTGCAATCGTTCAAGATGACGCTCGCTGAAGTCGCCAGCGCGTTGTCCGCCTCGAACGTTCTGGTCGCCGTCGGGCGGCTCGAGCAGTACGACAAACTTTATCTCGTTGTTTCGGACACGCGTTTCAAAAAGTTCGATCAAATCGAGCACACGGTGTTACGCTCGACGCCTGACGGCGTGGTCTTGCTCGACGACGTGGCCACGGTTGAACACTCAACCGAACCGCAATGGGTTCGCGTGACTGCCGACGGTCATGACGCAGTCCTTTTTCAGGTTTATCAGCAGCCATCGGGAAACACAGTCGAAATCGCGAGCGGCATTAAAGCGAAGTTGCGCGAAATCAGAAAGGAGATTCCTGATGGGGTTAAGGTTGCTGACTGGTACGACCAAAGCGATCTGATTGTCGCGTCGGAACGCAGCACGCGCGACGCAATCGTGATCGGCATGGTTCTTGCCGCGTTCGTTCTGTCGATTTTTCTTCGCGATTGGAAGGTCACGTTGATTGCAATTTTGACTGTTCCTGCTGTGCTCGCTGCCACGATCGTTCTTCTCTACGTCCTGAAAATGAGTTTCAACATCATGACACTTGGCGGAATGGCCGCGGCTGTTGGCCTCATCATCGACGATTCGATCGTAATGGTGGAACATATCGTCCGTCGCGTTCGCGGCATGCATCAGGGTGATCCCCGCTCGCGGGTGTTAAGCGCGGCGAATGAGTTTACCAATCCGCTCGCCGGTTCCTCCGCGGCCACGATTATCATTTTCACGCCGCTGGCGTTTCTGTCCGGCGTCGCGGGGGCGTTTTTCAAAGCGCTGTCCTTAACGATGGCGGCAAGCCTCATGATTTCGTTCATCGTAGCGTGGCTGGCTGTCCCCATCTTGTGCGCGTCTTTCTTGAAAAGAAAGGACGCCGAAATCGAGGAACACGGCCGTTTCGCGCGCCGCGTGCATGGAGTTTATCGTGAAAAAATGCTGCGGCTTCTTCGCCAACCACGCTTCGTCATTGTCTTTTTGGTTCCGCTTCTGTTGCTTGGCGTGATCGCATTCAAAAATGTTGGATCCGGTTTTATGCCGGTCATGGACGAAGGCGGTTTCATTCTCGATTACATTTCGCCGCCAGGTACCTCGCTTGCCGAAACTGATCGTCTTCTGCGCCAGGTCGAATCCGTTCTACAGGAAACTCCCGAAGTGCAGACCTATTCGCGGCGCACTGGCTTGCAGCTCGGCGGCGGCGTCACTGAAGCAAACACGGGCGACTTTTTTGTTCGGTTAAAAGCATTTCCGCGGCGCGGCATTGACGAAGTCATGAACGATGTTCGCGATGAGATTGAGAAGAATATTCCCGGCCTTCAGGTCGAGCTTTTACAGTTGATGGAAGATTTAATCGGTGACCTGACCAGCGTGCCGCAGCCAATCGAAATCAAACTTTATTCCGACGACGAACAACTTCTGCGCACGTTGCCGCCGGAAGTGGCCGACACAATTTCGAAAGTTCGCGGTGTTGTTGAAGTAAAAAACGGCATTGTTCCGGCAGGCGACGCCCTCAACATTCAGGTGGACCGGGTTAAGGTCGGCCTCGAAGGAATGGATCCGGAAGCGGTCACGAAAGCATTGAATGATTTCTTGAGCGGCAATGTGACGACTCACATCCAGCAGGGACCGAAATTAATCGGCGTGCGCGTTTGGATTCCGCGGGACGCCCGTGAAACCATGCGCAACGTCGAGAATCTTCTTTTGCGCGCGCCAGATGGTCACCTGTTTCCACTGAAGCGAGTGGCCACGCTCATTCCGGTCAGCGGCGAACCGGAAATCATGCGCGACGATCTAAAACGTATGGTTGCGGTCACCGGGCGGATCAGCGGGCGAGATCTCGGCTCGACGGTCAGCGATGTGAAACGCGTTCTCGCCAAGTCCGGCGTTATTCCAAACAATGTGCTCTACACCTTTGGCGGACTTTACGAACAACAACAGATCGCCTTTCGCGGCTTGACCATCATTTTGATCGCGGCAATCCTTCTGGTTTTTCTTCTCCTGCTTTTTCTTTACGAAAGTTTCTGCGTCGCCTGCGCGATGTTGCTCGTTCCCTTGTTCGCCGTGGCCGGAGTCTTCATCGGTCTCTGGGTCACCGGCGCCGAATTCAACATCACGTCGCGCATGGGTATGATCATGATTGTCGGAATTGTTACCGAGATCGCGATCTTTTATTACTCGGAATTTCGTTCTTTGCCTGCTAGCGACGATCGCTTGATCGTCGCCGGAATTAATCGGATGCGCGCGATTTCAATGACCGCCTTCGCCGCGATCCTGGCACTTCTTCCCCTGGCGCTGGGAATCGGTCACGGGGCTGCCATGCAGCAACCACTGGCAATCGCCATTATTTCAGGGCTGATCTTTTCCTTGCCGCTTGTCCTGATCATTTTGCCCGCATTGCTAGCCATCTTCGAACCTAAGGCAACAACGCAATAACGCGCCCAAGGACGGAGCGTTATGTTATTTGCGCGTCAGCTTCAGGATGCGTCCCTCGGCTGGATCGATCAGATATGCCGCTTCGCCTTTGCCAGCCACAACACCGCGCACACCTTTGACAGTCGGGACCGTCGCCCTCAAATGGAATTTTCCGCGATCATCAACCTCTGCAATGGTGAGACTCGCTGCCTGCGACGCTGCGGCATAGAGAAGTTTCCCGTCCGTTGAATAATCAATGTTGTCCAAGCCCGGACCGGTTGTGATGGAGTCGAGCACTTTTCCGTCATGACCAGCATCCACGCTTATGACGTGATCGCCGCATGCGACGAAAAGAAGTCGTCGCGCGGTGTCGAGTGCCAAGCCCTGCAAATCACTGCTGCCGGGATTCCATGTGGCGATCACTTTGCGCGAGTGCACGTCGATTGCCACTGTCTTTCCTGTCTCCTCAATATTTGTGTAAAAAATCCCGCGCTGATTATCGACCGCGTACCCTTCAGCCAAATTCTCCAAGGAAATTTTCGTTTTCGGTTTCAGGTGCGGAGGAGAGGAAGCATCGAAAACCTGGATCGATTTGGCTGCCACCTCGTCGCCTGCTTTGGGCCGAAGCGTGATCCAGAGCTCGCGCGTGGCTGCAACGTAAACAACTCCGTCCGGCGTCACGGCACGATCCACTGAAACTGGTACACATTCGCCGCGCGTAAACGTCTTGGCATCGATCACGCAAAGCGTCCCATTCCCGCGGTTGCCAATGTAGACGACGCCGTCGCCAACGCTGGCCGCGGTTGGTCCAAGCGTAATCTTTCTTCCGCGCCGCTCGATTTCACCGGTTGGAAATCCTGTCACCTGCGAGATAGCATCTGTTGCTTCGTCGATTACATCCACGCTCCCGGTATTGCTCGCCGGCACCCATAACTTTCCCGTCGCGCCATCGTAAGCGAAGTAGTCCAACGCTACAGCCCCAGTGGCACCTGGTAGATTAATTGGCTTGAGTTCGTAATCGGAGGCGGGTGTCGGAGACTGCGCGAACCCCTGACCAACAAGGAGCACCGCAAATGCGACGTAGACAGCGCCGCGTGTTAACAATTCAAGTCCACCTCCGCTGTTACTTGTCTTTCGTTTCATCGTGAGATTTATGTGTGAGTTTCAAAATGCGTCCTTGGGCCGGATCAATCAGGTAGGCTGTTTCGCCTTTGCCAGCCACAACCCCACGCGCTCCTTTGACCGTGGGAACCAACGCCTTGAGATGAAATTTTCCGTCGTCAGCTACGTCAATGATACTTAGTGTCGCAGTGACGGAAGCAGCGGCATACAGAACCTTTTGCTCAGGAGAGAAATCGATGTTGTCCAAACCAGGACCGGTAACGAGTGAGTCGATTACTTTTCCACCATGGCCGACATCGAGACTTACAACATGATCGCCACAGGCGACAAAGAGAAAGCCTCGCCCGCTATCCAACGCTACTCCCTGCAGATCATCGTGGACTTTCCATTCCGCAACGACTTTATGGGATAGCACGTCGATCGCCACGGTCTTACCTAACTCCTCGATGTTTGTGTAAAATACCCCACGCTGATTATCAACAGCGTAACCTTCGGCCGATCCATCCAAGGGAATTTTCAATTTTAATTTGAGATGGCGCGGTTCCGAAGCGTCAAACACCTGGATCGTCTTGTCGGCAGATGGAACTCCGATGGGTGGTGCGCCAGTAGTAATCCATAATTCGCGTGCCGCGGCGACATAAACAACCGCGTCCGGCGCTGCCGCAGGACCAGCCGACGCCGGAGCGACCTCGAGACAGTCTTCACGCTTGAGGCTCTGAGCATCGATGACGCACAAGCTCGAATCACCGCGATTGCCGATGTATACGACGCCGTCACCGATACTAACCGCCGTAGGTCCTAACGGAACTTTTCGTCCGCGAAGCTCGACCTCACCGGTCTTAAATCCACTAACCTGCGAGACAACATCGGAATTTTCGTCGATTACGTCTACGTTCCCGGTGTTACTGGCCGGCACCCACAATTTTCCTGTCGATCGGTCATAGGCAAAATAGTCGAGGGAAACAACACCGCTGGCGCCGGGCAAGGCGATTGGGGTGAGTTCATAATCGGACGTAGCCTTGTGCGCGTTCAGTTGCGCTGCCGTAAGAAAAATCGAGAGCGAGGCGATCGCGCAGAACATCGCAAGGTGGAATGCGGATTCACAGTGGTTTTTCACAAAACGTTTATTCACGTCTCTGCAATGAAATACCAGATGGGGAAGCAATCAGTTATTCACTTCCAATATTAGCGGGAGTCATGATCCGCAGAACGGGCGATCCGTTGACGTTCTTTAGCGGAAAGTAGGCGCGGTGAGTTTCTGAATCCACTGACACTGAATGGCTGTTTGGGCCGACGTTGACATTCCCGACTTTCTCGAGCTTCCCTCTTGAATATCTGAATAAAGATACCGCGCCGGACTCACATGCGACATAGAGCAGTTGTAAGCCGCGATCAAAGGCGAGGACATCCGGACCGCCTGCAACAGGGAACACGTTCTCGACAGAATGGTTTTTCATGTCGAATACCAGGAGTTTGTTATCGCCTTCACACGCGATATAGGCCTTTCCATTTTGATCGTCGATGTAGAAACCGTGCGGGTGCTCCCCGCCGGACAGATGGTAGCGGGCTTGGATCTTGTCGGTTTCAGGGTTGATCTCGACGAGCTCGTTGCGAGTCTGGACACAGGCGTAGATCAAGT
>Ga0182034_10001477_pt1 | contig 11551 bp, 15 predicted proteins | sample flu12Cox44000172_FD_125972 | JGI IMG/M metagenome (GOLD analysis project Ga0182034, IMG submission 125972) | Lab enrichment of tropical soil microbial communities from Luquillo Experimental Forest, Puerto Rico - flux4day.12C.oxic.44.000.172 | ecosystem: Environmental > Terrestrial > Soil >... | reverse complement strand
TCGTCGGCAACCACCCTGATAATTCAAAATCTGCCGGGCTGACGAAACGCCGATGATCGATTTCGGCACGCCCGTATTGGCTGGCTTACTTGGTATTATTTGTGCTCGGCGTTATGCATGGTGATCGCCGTTATTCGCTAGGCTACTGACCCGCGTCTATTGATCGTCAGTTATGCGGCTTTGATCCAGAGAGATACGCGCATCGACGTCCGCCGGAAGATGGGCCAGAGAGATACGCACCGCCGCACCGGCGTCCACCGGCAAGTCGGGATGAGGGTGTCAAAAATGTGGTGACGCTGCTAGCCAAACAACAGCGCGACGCACCGGCCGAGCCGGCCTCGGCTACCGAACATCTGGATGTGATGATCCGATGCATCGCCATGGATTCAATGACGGAAATTGGCCGGGTCATTCGCGACCTGGAAAACGTGAGCGAGATGCTGCGCAATGAGAGTGCGCGCATCAGTCGGGAAGTTAGCGGTTATGCCAGCCTCAACCAAGCGGCGATCGCAGCCATGAAGGTCATGGCCGAGAGCCTTAAGCAATGGAAGGAGCAGCCATCCCAAAATAAGGAAGCCGCCAACTGACGTGGGCAGCAGAACCCCGGGACATTGCCCGGGGCATAGCAAACGACAAGCGCGAAGGCTGGAATGTTTCAACCTCGATCGATCCCAAATGCTGCTCACGGTGATATCGTCACTGATGGAGAGGCCAAGCCCCGTGCCCTCTTCAGCCGGATTGGTCGTGAAAAGTGGGAGTTATTCTCCTCCGAAGCCATGCGAGTCAGAAGTGACAAAGAAGCTTATTAGAAATGATAGTTCACACCGGCACGGATGATATTGTCCTGTGCATGCCCTGTAAAAGCGGTGCCAAAGAGAGTGACCGATGTGTCGCCCGTGGCCATGTAAAGATACTCGAGCTTTGTGCTCCATTGCGGCACGAACATCCACTCCACACCCCCACCCAGTGTCCAAGCCGCCTTCGTAGTACTGTCGCTCACAGAACCGCCAGGTGCAGAGACGTCAATTTTATAGCTTACCCACCCTACGCCACCGGTGACGTAGGGGAGCCAAGATCCGGCAGCATAACCCAAGCGTCCACGAACGGTGCCAAACCAGGGAACCTTCTGGTCCACGTTAAACGGAATTCCAGCGATTACTCCACTAGCGCTGACACTTTGCGAGGAGCCTTGGAGATCGCCCTCGATACCAAATACCACCTGATCAACTTGCCAATTGTAGCCGAGTTGCCCACCGCCGATGAATCCCGCCATATCGCTAGAGGAAAAAGGGGTCCCCACACTTCCCCAAGCGCCACCGACATTCACGCCAGCGTAGAAGCCGGTCCAGAGCGGATGCTGAGGTGCCGGAGCATAGGTCGGCGCGTTCATCGGCAAGTCGGCAGCGAAAGCGCTCGACGTGGAAAGAATGGCTGAGACCAGGATGGCCGATGATAAGATACGCTTAACCATGACCCACCTCCATTGTCCCCTTGCATTGGCATCTAGGTAGCTGTCAGTAAAAAAAGTGTGTAGGGCGGGTATTTGACGTCACACACCAAAAACTAAACACCGAAGAGGCACGAGGAAACTAAATGACCTATGCAAAGATGGTCGGTTTCTTTGCGTGCGCAGTAGTTACGTCCCGTTCGCACTAGTTACGTCACAGAACTGTGCAAACTGACCGCCGAGAGAAATTGAGACGAGGTCACGCTGTCTGTGGGCGGCAGCGCGCTCGGGTGTTGATCAGAGGCTCGCGTGGCGCAGGCGCAGTGCGTTGCCGACCACGCTGACCGAGGACAGCGCCATCGCCGCGGCGGCGATGACCGGCGACAGCAGCACCCCGTACAGAGGGTAGAGCAGGCCGACGGCGATGGCACGCCGACAGAGTTGTAGATGAAGGCGAAGAACAGATTCTGCCGGATGTAGCGCATTGGCGGCGACAGCGGCAGCCGCCATGATCGACATCGGCGTGGCAAGCCCTAGCGCGCAGGGGCAGGGCAGGGTTTAGGCGAACCACCGCTGCGCCAGCTTCACGCCGGCGCCGAGCGCGCGCAGTTTGGCTTCTGCGATGTCGCGCCGCATCGGTGCCATGCCGCAATTGGTGCAGGCGACGATGTGCTCTTTCGGCACAAACCGCATAACCTCACCGATCACTTGCGCCACCCGTTCCGGCGTCTCGATCTCGTTGGTCGCCACGTCGATCACGCCGACGAGCACGTCCTTGCCGTCGAGTAGCGATAGCAAGTTGAGTGGGACTTGTGAATTAATGGCTTCGATAGAAACCTGCCCGATACGGCTTTTGGCGAGCGCCGGGAAAATCTTTTCGTACTGCCGCCACTCCGCGCCGAGCGACTTCTTCCAGTCGATATTCGCCTTGATGCCGTAGCCGTAGCAGATGTGCACGGCAGTCGTGCAGGTGAGCCCTTCGATCGCACGATGCAGCGCCTCGACTCCCCAGCCGGGCACCTCGTCCATGAAGACATTGAAAGCAGGTTCGTCGAACTGGAGGACGTCGACGCCGTCTTCCTCAAGCGCGCGCGCCTCCTGGTTCAGCAGGCCGGCAAAGGACATTGCCATCTTCACCTTGTCGCCATAGTGGGCGTCGGCGACGGTGTCGGAAATCGTCATCGGTCCCGGCAGCGTGATCTTCAACTTGCGAGTGGTGTGGGCGCGCGCGTGACGCGCCTCGATCTGGTGCACGCGGCCTTTCAGCACCAGATCGCCGCGTACCACCGGGACCATGGCTTTGTAGCGGTCGGCGCGAATGCCCATCTCGACCTTGTGGGCGAAGTCGATGCCGTCGACGAATTCGAGAAAGCCGTGCACGAAATGCTGGCGCGACTGCTCGCCGTCGCAGACGATGTCGATACCGGCATCTTCCTGCAATTTGACCGCGAGCAGCGTGGCGTCGAGCTTGCCCGCGGCAAGCTCGTCGCCGGAAAGCCGCCACTGCGGCCACAGCTTATTCGGCTCGGCGAGCCAGGCCGGCTTCGGAAGACTGCCGACAATGGTCGCGGGAAACACCATTGCGCTAACTCGTGTTGGCAAAGCGCGCGGGCGGCCACCAATCATAAAGCCAGTCGTAGCGCGCGCGTAGTTTTTCTCCGCCGAGCGCGCGCATCGCTAGGTTGCGCACCAGAGCTTCCGGTCCGTTCAGCCCATAGATTCGACCCTGCCGGCGGGACAAGGATTGAGCGCGCATGGTGCGGTGCCAGCGCACGCCTTCGTAGGCGCGCAGCGCGTCGGCGGGTTCGTCGAGATATGTGCCAAGCATGTCGGCCAGCACCGCAGCGTCCTCGATCGCCAGGCAGGAACCTTGCGCCAGGAACGGCAGCGCCGGATGAGCAGCGTCCCCGATCAACGTCACCGCGCCCATGCCGCCACGGAACGGTCCCGGGCGGTCATAGAGCGCCCACTTCAGCCATTGCTGCGGAGCCGCGACCAGACCACGCACCTTGTCGGCCCAGGACCAGCGGGCGAAATGGCGCAGGATCTCGGCGCGGTCGCCGGCCGCCGACCAGCCGGCGCCCTTCCAGACGTCGTGTACGATGGCGACGATGTTGATCAATCGGTTACCCTTTACCGGATAGTGCACGAGATGCGCATCGAGGCCGAGCCAAAGGTGCACCAGCGGCGTGCGAAATTCCTCCCGAACGGCATCCGCCGGCACCAGCGTGCGCCAGGCGGTGCGGCCGCGGTAGTGCGGGGCGCGTTCGTTGGGAATGAGCTGCGCGCGCACCGTCGACCACAGACCGTCGGCACCGACGAGGGCGATGCCGCGCTCGTCCACCGCGAGCTGGCCGGAGCGGCCCCGCACGGTGACGCCCTTCACGTGCGAAGCGAAGTCGTCGACATGGATGCCGAGCTTGATCTCAATGTCGTGCACCGTGCTCGCCGCTGCGAAGAGCGCCGCCTGCATCTCGCCACGGTGGATCGTCCAGTAGGGCGCGCCGTAGCGCTGCTCGGCTCCTGCTCCGAGTGGAATACGCACGATCTCGCGACCCGAGCCGCCAGCCATCACGCGGATCGCCTGCGGCGTCATGACGGAAGATTGCAGCCGTTCGCGGAGGCCAAGGTCGATCAACACCCGTGTGGCGTTGGCCGACAGTTGGATGCCGGCGCCGACTTCTTCGAGTTTCGGAGCCTGCTCGAGCACGGTAACGCGCAAGCCAGCGCGCGCCATGGCCAGCGCCGCCGTCAGTCCCGCAATCCCGGCGCCGGCAACGATGACAGGACGCGCGGACGCCAAGGGTCTAACGCTCCGAACTAAAGATCAGGCGGCGACGTGCAATGCGCATTCCGCTGGCCGCGCTGCGTGCGAGTCGAGCGTGGCGGCGAACCGATAAAGCGTTGAGCAGTAGGGACACACGATCTCGTTATCCTCGCCCATGTCGAGGAACACGTGCGGATGGTCGAACGGGGGCGTTGCGCCGACGCACATAAATTCCTTAGCGCCAATCTCGATCACCGGCACTCCGGGATCGTTCTGGAAATGGGGGACAACGTGTTCCGCCATCGGGACCCTCGTGATTTGCGCGGCACCATAGCGAGGTGGCTCGCTTATGCCTAGAACTATGTTGCGCGGAGCCGAATTGCCGCTAGATCAAGGTAGCAGCATTTTGCCGCTACGGCTGGGCCAGAAGAACAGCATGGCACGTTTCAGGAACGGCGAGATCGAGATCGCCTATCTCGACGAGGGGCAAGGCGAGCCAATTGTGTTGGTACATGGCTTTGCCTCAAACAAGGAGGTGAACTGGGTAAACCCGGGATGGGTGCGCACGCTGACCGGCGCCGGCCGGCGCGCCATCGCGCTCGACAATCGCGGCCACGGTCAATCGACCAAATTTTACGATCCGGTCGACTATGACTCTGCCTTCATGGCGGAAGACGTGCGGGCGCTGCTCGATCATCTCGGCATCGGGCGCGCCGACGTGCTGGGCTACTCGATGGGTGCGCGTATCACAGCGTTCCTCGCTATGAGACATCCAGAACGCATGCGTTCGGCGATTCTCGGCGGGCTCGGTAGCAACTTGGTCGAAGGCCACAGAGACAGTTTGGCGGATATTATCGTCGCCGCGCTGGAAGTGCCCTCGCTCGCTGATGTCGTGCATCCAACAGGTCGGGCGTTCCGCAGCTTCGCCGAACAAACCAAATCGGACCTCAAAGCACTCGCCGCCTGTATGCGTCACCGGCGCGAGACTTTGAGCCGTGAGCAGGTCGCTGCCTTTAGCATACCGGTGCTGGTGGCGGTCGGCACGGAAGACGAGTTAGCCGGCACGCCAGAATCACTGGCAGCACTCATTCCAGGCGCGCAGGCACTGCCGATCCCCGGCCGCGACCACATGCTCTCGGTCGGTGACAAGGTGTTCAAGGCGGGCGTGCTCGCGTTTCTTGATGAACGCCCATGAGATTGTGCGACAAGAGCTTTTTCGCCGTCCCTCTTGGTCCCTGCCAAAATGTGATAAAAGACCTATGTAGGATCCGAGAGGCTGCCTAAGAGGACTGAACGATGGCTCAGTTTCAGACACGGCCTATGAAGACTTTGAACAAGGTCGACCCGGTGTGGGCGCGCATCCGCAGCGAGGCGGAGGAGGCCGCGCGACGCGAGCCGGAGCTCGCTACCTTCATCTACGAGAACATCCTGCATCACGACTCGCTGGAAGCTGCCCTGATCCATCGCGTCGCCGAGCGACTAGGCAATGCCGACATTTCTGGCGATCTCATCCGGCAGGCTTACAATGACGCGCTCGAACAGCAGCCGGCGCTCGGCGAGATCTTCCGTGCTGATATCGTCGCTACCGTCGACCGCGATCCGGCAACCAGCCGCTACATCGAGCCGGTGCTCTACTACAAAGGCTTCCACGCGATTCAGACCCACCGGCTGGCGCATTGGTTGCTCGGCAAAGGCCGTAAGGACTTCGCGCTTTATCTGCAAAGCCGCGCTTCGTCGGTCTTCCAATGCGATATCAATCCGGCTGCCAAAATCGGCCGTGCTATCTTCCTCGACCATGCCACCGGCTTGGTGGTGGGCGAGACCGCGGTGATCGAGGATGACGTGTCGATCCTGCATGGCGTGACGCTGGGCGGCACCGGCAAGGAGCACGAGGACCGTCACCCGAAGATCCGCCGCGGCGTGATGATCGGTGCTGGCGCCAAGATTCTCGGCAACATTGAGGTCGGGCATTGCGCGCGTATCGCAGCGGGCTCAGTCGTCATCAAGCCCGTGCCTCACAACACGACGGTCGCCGGCGTGCCGGCCAAGGTGGTCGGCGAGGCCGGTTGCCCGGAACCCTCGCGCACCATGGACCAGATGCTCTACGGTATCATGTTGGATGGCTAATTTTTGAGCCGGGCGCCTCCTTGCGCCGGAGCGTTCAATCGGGCAATGAGGCGCTGATCCAGAAGCGAGGAGCGGCCCGGTGAACGTAGTGGAAGTCAGACAACTCGACGCCTATCTCAAGAAGCTGTTCGACAATACGCATATCCGCGTCGTGCCGAAAAGCGGCGAAACGGCGAAAGTCTTTATCGACGAGGACGAAATCGGCGACCTCACCGCGGACGACGATGAGGGCGAGCGCTCCTATAATTTCCGTATGGTCATCCAAGTGAGCGCGGACCCGAGCATGCAGCCCGTGCCCACGCTCACCAACTATCTGCGGCGGCGCTTCGACAACGAGAAGATCCGCGTGGTGACGCGGCCTAAGAAGATGGATTCTGTCGAAGCGTATATCGGCGATGAATTCCTCGGGGTGCTATTCCTCGAGGCCGAGAAGGGCCGCAAGTCGTACATCTTCGAATTGCCAATCCTGGACGTCGATCTCGTCGGCTAGTCGGGATGTAGCTGTGCGACCAGCTTGTCGATACCGGCGGCGACGCTTCTCCAATCGCTCAGCCAATCGCGTGGAAAGCGGAAGGTGACGTCGGCGTTGCCGACGCGCCGCTCCAAGAGACAGATGCCCGAATTGGTGACGCCCTGGCGCGAGCAGCGCGAAAGGAAATGCTCCGGCTTTTCTGATTCAAAGATGAGTTCTTCACCTTGATAGGGCGTGCCGTCGCGGAAGCCGCGCAACGTAAGACCCTCCGGACCGGTAGCCGGCTCGAGCACCAAGTAGCGCGGATAGATTGTTTGCACGCGCTCGATGATCGGCAACGTGCCATAGCCTGAGGCGACGGTGACGAAGAGCCGTTCGTTTGGATTGACCGGCGCACCATCTGCCACTTTCAGCGCCGGATTGGGCGGTGTCAGCGACGGCCACAGATAAGCGAGGTCGACGCGCTCCTGCTTGCCCGCACGCCGCTGGACCGGTATGCGGATCGCCGCCGGCTCGATATTGAAGGCCACGCCAGCAATCACGATCGGCAGCGACGGCGCATCGAGCCCGACCGGTGCGTCGGGCCAACGCGGCCATAGCACATAGGTCACGTAGACGGCAGCCGTGAGAACGGCGGCGGCGAACAGGAGGAGCGGCGCGGTAAGCGGGCTGCGGCCGGTATGGCGGCGGGGTTTGGCGCGCGGGTGGGCGGGATAAGCCATGGCGTCCGAATCAAGCCGGATTATGCCACGCGCTCGTCGTTCAGCTTGGAGCGTTCGCGTTTACCATTTATTAAGGATTTGCTGGCGGGTAGCGGCGAGCTTTGCGAAACAAGGGCCTGTTACTGCGTTAAGGCCCGAAATGTCGCCGGAATCTATGCAAATGCTGTTGTCGCTGGCGCTCGGTTTCGCCGTCGCGGGCATGTGCAGCCATGGCTACCAGCTCTTCACCAGCCGCCTGCCGAGCTTCAGCCAACTGAGCGCTGGTCCCAGCGCGGCAACCTTGACGGCCGTGCCGCTCTTGATGGTATCGGCTCCCTTCTTGATCCTGCGCAACACGCTGCTCGGCCACCGCGATGAAGGCCGCCGCTTCGACTTCGCCTTTCTGGCCACTCTGATCGCCGGCTTTTGGAGTCTCGCCTCAGGGCTCACGCTGGTTAGCGTATTGCAGGCCTGCGGGCTCCTCCTCGCGTAAGGACTTCCAATTCTCGGCAATCATTGCAATGTTGCCGCCTTTCAGGAGGCGGGGATGCCCATTTATGAATTGGATGGCCGGGCACCGGAGTTTCCCGGCGAGGGCCAATATTGGGTCGCCGACAGCGCGACCTTGATCGGCCGTGTGCGGTTGAAGCGGCAGGCGAGCGTCTGGTTTGGCGCGGTCTTGCGCGGTGACAACGAGTGGATCGAACTTGGCGAGCGCTCGCAGATCCAGGACAACGCCACTCTGCACACCGACCCAGGCTTTCCACTGACGATCGGCCGCAACTGCGTCATCGGCCACAACGTCATCCTGCACGGTTGCATCGTCGGCAACGAAAGCCTGATCGGCATGGGCGCAATCGTGCTCAACGGCGCCAAGATTGGAAATAACTCGCTGGTCGGTGCCGGCAGCGTGGTGCCGGAGGGCAAAACATTTCCCGACAACTCATTGATTGTCGGCTCGCCGGCTCGCGTGGTTCGCACCGTCGACGACAAGCTCACCAAAATAATCCGCGCCGGCGCCGATATCTACGTTAACCGTTGGAAGCAGTACGCCAAAGGTTTGAGGCAGATCTAGGTTGCGACGCTGGTAAATCGCATTCCGCACAGACGTGAGGACAGGAGGAAATGCGTATTACTCTGCACAATTAGACATGGAGGGATGGCTCTGCCGAGCCTTGTTGAGAATACTTCACTGAAGCACCAGAACAGATTTAGGTCCAGGTAAGGCCTTCGTCTAATCCAAACGCACGACCCATGTTTTTTTATTCTGGCTCCGATGCGAAACGCGCGTGGCGCGGGAGGTGGGCGCGGGAGCGTCCCGGCTTTTAAATTACTGCTACTGGATAAGGGCAGACCCCACCCCCAATTCCACCTGCCCTCGCCGCTGAATGACGCGCATTTGTTCCACTGATCGAATTACCTACTGTGCATAGGCTTTAGCAATTTGACCTAACTCAATGACGACAACCGGTAATTTAGGTAAGCGAAGAGACAGAGAGAAAGAGAGACAGAGAGACAAAGAGAAAGAGCCGACTAATGGTTCCGTGAGAGAGAAGAAGACTATGGTTTCGTGGTTGGAGGTTTTCCTGATGATTCTGTTCGTAGCGTCTCTTGCGGACGCCGCGACCCGCCGAAGCAAATCCAGCCCTAATGCTAAACTGGAGTTCGGATCATGAACCATGCTTTGAGTTTAGAGCACGCCTGGGACATACGCGCACATCATGTCATAGCTGTCGTCGCAGTTCTGGTTATCGGGTTGGGAGTAAAGCAGTTTTTATTTCCACCTCGGCATGCAGAAGCAAATATAAATGCTGTCCCAAGCCTCAGCATGAACATTATGCAAATGCACAGTAACATAAATATGAAAAACCTACCTGTTGAGAGAATGAGCGATAAGGCGTTTGTATTTGCGGCTGAAGAATAACCGAGAGTAATCTGTTCAAGTGTGGCTTTGCGTTGACAAGTAGCGGCGGGCCGTGTGGCGCGACCCGCGGCTGCGAAGGCCGTGTCAGTTGGCGGCCACCTAATATTTTTACGGCTTCCCTCTTCCGATCCTTGCACTTGTCATCCGGGTGCTAACTCCCGCATGGGCGCTTCCTTGTCGAGTGCCTTTTAGCCGCCATAGCGGCGCAGTTTTTCAATGGCTTCGCCAGCACCTTTGTCAGCAGTAATTTTCCGCAGCGATTAAGGTTTCCTTTTCACCGTTAATTTGAAATCCAATTGAATGAGAGTGACTGGCATTTATCGTGCGGGCCCAATCGGTGGTCCCAATGCTGCGCACTATAGCAAGCAGGCACGCGGTTATTCAGATGCTACTGCGGAAGCCACCGCCTCCTTATGCGGAGGTCTGGCATCTCCGGACGGTAATCATTCCAAGGCGATCAATCACAGGCCGCCTATTGTGGGGCGGGGTTTTGCGTCGGTGGGACAACAACCGATGGATTTACAAGAAATACGTGGAGAGTGTTGACGCCAAAGAACACCATGCGTCGGTGCGCGCGCTTTTCAAAGAATGTAAGAAGACCGCCTCGCGCGCGGGCCGAGGGCTGCGGTTTTGAGCGCGTAACTGTTTTTTGAAAGACACAAACTAAGCCCCGGCCACTGTGCCGCGTTTTTTTCCGGGTCATCTAAGCAACGCGGCGACAATAATAGCCGTCATCCTGTTTAGAGACGACAACCTGAATCGGGCGCTTACACAGACTGCGGTAGTAGTATGCGAGTTTTTGCGCGCCGCGAACATCCAGGTCGTTCAGTTTGAACGTCTCGCCGGGGCTCATTTGTTTGAATGGGTATTTCTTGTTGATCCGGACTTTGTGGATCATCGCCCCGACTCCTTTTTCACGATTGTTTTGTGCAAAATTGAGCGCTCAAAGAGTGATAGCTTTGCCAACGGAGGGCATAGCCGACAGCGGTCAAAAGCAGGACGGGACAAGCCCGTCCTGCTGCCATTTGGCGCTTCAGTATTGCAGTAGCATCTGGTTGTAACCCAAACTACCACCCCCCGTTGCCACCGGGTGGTTGGGGTCAAGCTGAATTCCGAACCCAGATTCCATCGCGAAGGCTTTCTGAGCGCGCTTACTCGCGGTGGACTTAAACCTGTTCACTTGTTGGTCGGCGGCGGTCCGATAGCCGTGACTGGGCGACTGTGCGAAGGCCGAGGCGGCGATCGACAGTGAAAAAGCTGATGCAAAGATGACCTTAATTACGTTTTTCACTGTTAGCTCCGTTCCATTTGCGGCGCTACGGAAGTTGGGAGTGTTGGAAGCAAGCGACGTCGTATTGAGCTGAGCTCAGAGATAGACCGGCGAATAATATGTTCAAGAACATATTTTGATTTGTTCAGGAATAATCGACGCGGTGAAAGATGTCGGTCACAAGGCTCCGAAGTCCATTATTTCTGATTTTTTGGAGTTTCAGGTGAGGGATGTGTCGCGCTCCGGTTATTAGGTAAAGCACATTTGATGTTCGTTTTGGATCATTAGTGATGTTACGACACAGGGGATAGCGCTATCATGCTAATCATATTCTCATGTCAACACGGGTCGGGGGTTTCAGCAGCTCGATGGAGGCCCCACGATGAGCATGGATTTCACTGAACAATGGAGCAACATGCAGAAAATGTTTCTGCCGACTTCCGAAGTTTCGACCGCGCTGCAGAAGATGTTTCTGCCGACTCCAGAAATTACGGCCACGTTTAGAGAAAATGCGCGCCGTTTCTGGGAAAACCAGGGAAGGGTTCTGGACAGTATGCAGGCGCTTACGAATGGCTGGTTCGAGCGTCGTCGTACCGGGACTCATTCCGCGCGCGAAGCCGCAGAGCGTATGTGTGGAACCGAGACATACTTCGACCTGATGCAGACGTATCAGGATTGGGCCCGCGGAGCATTTGAGCGGATCATGGCCGACGGACTCTCCTGCCAGCAACAAATCATGGCAGCAACCGGTGCGCTCGCATCGCCGCCATTGGCACCTTCGGTAAGTGAGAAGCAGCCAGAGCCCGCGCGATCCGAGACAAGGGCTCCGGCTCGTTCCAAGAC
>Ga0182034_10001474_pt1 | contig 11574 bp, 10 predicted proteins | sample flu12Cox44000172_FD_125972 | JGI IMG/M metagenome (GOLD analysis project Ga0182034, IMG submission 125972) | Lab enrichment of tropical soil microbial communities from Luquillo Experimental Forest, Puerto Rico - flux4day.12C.oxic.44.000.172 | ecosystem: Environmental > Terrestrial > Soil >... | reverse complement strand
CTATTACTGCCTGGTAGCGCATGGCGCAGCGGTACGGCAATTGTCCGGCGACCCGCCGCTCGGCGAACTCATGGTGATGAATTATCGCGCGGCGCGCCTGTCAAAACGGGAGCGCGCCATGCTCGATTTCGCCGTCAAGCTGACCGCGGAGCCCTGGTCGGTCGAAGAGGAGGATCGGGTGCGATTGCGCCAGGCCGGCCTCTCCGATCGCGACATCTGGGACATTGCCGCCGTCGCCGGCTTCTTCAACATGACCAATCGCGTGGCTTCCGCGACCGACATGCGGCCGAACAGCGCCTATCACGGCCAGGAACGCTGACGCTATTCGTGGAGCGACAAATCGCGGATTTCCGGCTTCTCGCCATTGAGCGGATTGGCCGGATCCCAGGCATAACGCAGCGTCTCGAACCGCATCGCGCGGGCATCGATCATGAGGAGCCGGCCGACCAGGCCTTCGCCGAAGCCGACTATCTCGCGGATCAATTCGAGCGCCATCATCGAGCCGACGACGCCAGCCAGCGCACCGAGCACGCCAGCTTCGGCGCAGGCCGGAACGGTGCCCGGCGGCGGCGGTTGCGGAAACAGGCAGCGGTATGTCGGGTTTGGTTTGCCGTAAGCACCCCGTTCAAAGGCGCGGATCGTGGTGAGCGTGCCATCGAACGCGCCGAGAGCACCCGTGACCAGCGGCTTTTTGGTGAAATAGCAGGCATCCGATACGAGGTAGCGCGTGGCGAAATTATCAGAGCCGTCGGCGACGATGTCGTAATCGCCGATCAGGGTGAGCGCGTTGTCGGCGGCGAGCCGAACGTTATGCGCTTTGACGGTGACGTTCGGATTGAGTCGCCGGATTGTTGCCGCGGCGCTGTCGACCTTCGCCGTGCCGATATCCGGAGTGGCATGGACCACTTGGCGCTGCAAATTCGAGAGTGAAACCGCATCGTCGTCGACGACGCCGAGCGTGCCGATACCGGCGGCGGCGAGATAAAGCAGGACCGGCGCGCCAAGCCCGCCGGCGCCGACCACCAGCACGCGGGCGCGGCGCAGCGCGGCCTGACCCGGCCCGCCGACTTCGCGCAGCACGATATGGCGTGCATAACGCTCAAGCTCGTCATCGCTCAGCATGCCGCGAATATAGAGCGCTCAGTTAAGCTCGGCGACTCGGCTTGCGGACTGCGTCGTAGACATCGGAACACAGACGCATGCCCGCTATTCTCCAAGAGCGGACGTCCGCCCTCGATATTTTCGCTAGCTTGAGGCTGGAATCTCCGAACAACACCCGATGCGGCCGGCAAATATTACAGCTGGGAGAGAACACATGAGGCCCTTTCGGTTCAGCTCAATGATGCAAGTTGGCCTTGCGCTATGCGCCGCCGCTTTCGCGCCGATGACCGTAAGCTCCGCCGCGGAGCAGAAGATCGGAACTCCTCCCGAGGCCATGAATATGCGGCTCGTTGGTTACGACGACCTCCAGGGCCGCAGCGCCTACCAGCCGACAATCCATCACCAGGGCAACCGATATATCGCTTATATCGGCCACCATGGCGGCACGCCCGAGATCCCGAAGCCCGTCAATCGGCTGACCGGACAGGCCGAATTCAACGGTACCTCGATCGTGGACGTCACTGATCCGGCGCATCCGCGATATCTCGCGCATATTCCAGGCACTCCCGGCAATTACGAAGACGGCGGTGCGCAGATGACGCGCGTCTGCGACGGCCGTGCATTGCCCAAGGGCGATCCCAACAACACCTATCTGCTGCGGGTGTTCGGCGGCAAAGGCCATCAAATCTATGATGTCACTGACCCGGCGAAGCCTGCGCTGATCTGGCAGCGCGAAGGCGAGCTCAACGACACCCATAAAAGCTGGTGGGAATGCGATACCGGGATCGCCTACCTCGTCTCCGGCGTGCCCGGATGGCGCGTCAATCGCATGACCGAAGTCTACGACATGAGCGATCCGTCCCATCCGGTCAAAATCCGGGACTTCGGCTTGCCTGGCCAGCAGCCCGGCGCAACCGGCCCCGTGCCGGAACAGTTGCACGGCATGATCTCGCTCGGGAGGGAGGGCAACCGCATCTATTTCGGTTACGGCACCAACAAAAACGGCGTGATGCAGATTGTCGACCGCGACAAGCTTCTGCATGGCCCCAGGGAGCCGACCGCGGAGAATCTGCTCTATCCGGAAGTGGGTAGGCTCACGATGACGCCATTCAACGGCGCGCATACGACATTCCCGATGCCGAAAATGCCGATCGCCGAGTTCGCCAAGGATTCACTCGGCACCGAACGCGACATCGTCATGATTGTCGACGAGCAGATACGCAATGCCTGCCAGGAGCCGCGGCAGATGGCATGGTTCGTCGACGTCACCATCGAAGCGCACCCAATGATCATTTCCAATTTCCAAGTGTCGGAGGCTAGCGGCGACTTCTGCTCCCGCGGCGGCCGTTTTGGGACGCACGCCTCGAATGAAAGCATGGCTCCGATTTTTTACAAGAAAGTCGTGTTTCTCAGCTACTTCAATGCTGGCGTTCGGGCCGTCGACATACGCGATCCGTATCATCCTAAGGAAATCGGATATTTTATTCCCTCGATCACCGAAACAACCGACAAACGCTGCATCACGATCAACGGTCAAGACAATTGCAAGGTCGCGATCCAGACCAACAACGTCGAGACCGATGATCGCGGCTATGTCTACATGGTCGATCGGGCCAACACCGGGATGCACATACTCGAACTGACCGGCGATGCCCGGGCGATCATTGCGCAATAGCTGTTGCCTTTTTGGGAGGGTGAATGAATTGCGCGCGCACTTTTGCATTGGGCCTTGCCTTGGGATCGCTGATGTTCGTGGGCTGCGAAAGCTCGGCGCAAAATATCGCAACGAGCGACGCCCAAAGCACGAGGTGGTCCGAAGAGAAATGGCCGTTTCCGGTTGACCAGTGGGGCACCGGCCTGGCGTTTCGATGCGGCGCCGACAAATGCGGCAGCGAAGTGTACCTTTACCTCCGCGCCAAGATCGGATTCTGCCGTTGCGCCACCGGCGTTTCCGATGACGATGAGATCGACCGCGTCGGCGACGTCGAGCTCATAGGAACGGACTACAAGCCGCTGGCGGCTGGCCATGCGGTAACCGCTGGAAAAATGAGCGGTCGTGCACGCCTGTTTGCGGTCGAGCGGCCACTGCAACCGGCCAAAACCATTTTGACTATCGCGTTAGCCAATAAGTGCGACGCGATCGTCGCGACGATAGCGGCCGAATCTGACACCCAAACGGTTCAAGAAGCCAATGCACTGGACTTCCTGCGCACTGCAGGAATCCAGCAGTGGGTCGAAGCTCAGCATAGTCGGGAGTGACAGCGCGATCTGCGGTCTACGCCCGCGAGCACGCGATCATTTGGCCGGCAAAATTGCCACCGCCTCGATCTCAAACAAGGCGCCCGGGCGCGCCAGTTCCGGCACGCCGATTGTGGTGCTCGCCGGAGGCGCCGACGTGTTGACGTACTTGTCGCGTATTTCGCGAAACATCGCGATGTTGGCGCCGATATTGACGACGTAGTTGTTGACCTTGACGACATGTTCGAAGCCGGCGCCGACGGAAGCCAGAGCCGCTTTGAGGTTCTCGAAGGCGAGCTCGATCTGTTCGCGGGTGTTGGCGCCCATCTTGCCCAACCGGTCCATGCCGAGCTGACCAGCAAAATAGACGATTCGGCCGGGCCCCGTGACTTCGACAACATGGCTGTAGCCTGGCGGCTTGGCGATAGTGTCTGGATTGGAGAAACGAAGGTTGTCCGGCATGTTTGTGTTTCCTCTCAGTTGATGGCGGAAAAATCAGATTATGACGCCCCAATCAATTCCAAGATTTCACTCTGCAAGTCCGGCCTTGCGCAAGCCGGCGAAAAAGCGTTCGCGATCCGCCGGGCGGCGGAAGGGCCGGATCAACCGTGGATCCGACAAGGTCAACTCTGGAAGCAGGCGTACGAACTCTGCGAGACCGGCTTGCGCCTCCGTCATCTGCCACAGATGTGCCGCGGCCGCAGCGAGGATGCCGTGCGAATCCGGAAATGCCGGATTGAATTCGATCGCTTGTTTGGCGCAGGCCATTGCGTCGGCGAAACGCTCCGCGTGCAGATGCGACCAGGCGTCAACAGCATGCCAAATCACCATCAGGTAGTCGCGCGGGCTCAAGCGTTTGGCGTCCTCGAGTGCCGCGATAGAGCGATCGGGCTCGCCCCCGAAACTCAAGGCAACGCCAAGCTGGCCGCGCGCCAGGCTCGAGTTTGGATCGAGCTCGACTGCGCGCATGAGCCGCTTGATGGCGTCGTCGTGGCGGTTCGAGAACACCTCATAGACTGCAAGCGCAGCCTGAGCTGTAGCATCGCGATCTTCCGCGGCGACTGCCCGCCGTGCCGCGTCACCGCTCTTTTCCATGGCCTTAACAATGGGTTCTGTCGTCCAGCCAAACACACCAAGTGCCAGTTAAATGACAGGTCGGCAAGCGCCAATGCATTGTTTGGGTCACGCCGCAAAATTTCATCGGTCAGATGGAAGGCTTCACGGCAATCCTCACGTGTGAAGCGCCAGACGTGCCAATGGGCGCGCATCACGCGTTCCCATTGCCCAAGCTGAGCGGCTTCCTTGCCGCGCGTGCGCTGGATCTCGGCAGCGACAATCCCGGGCGCGATGGCGCCGATAATGCTGCGGGTGATCTCGTCCTGAACGGCAAAAATGTCCTCGAGAGCGCGGTCGTAGCGCTCGGCCCAGACGTGATGGCCGCTCGTAGCGTCAATAAACTGCGCGGTGATGCGAACGCGATTGCCGGCCTTCCGCACGCTGCCTTCGAGTACGTAGCGCACGCCGAGATCGCGGCCGACTTCGCGCACGTCGCCCGATTTGCCCTTGTAGCTGAACGAGGAGTTGCGCGCGATGACGAATAGCCAATGCGCTTTGGACAGCGCCGTAATGATGTCCTCGGCAATGCCGTCAGCGAAAAATTCCTGCTCGACGTCGCCGCTCATGTTTTGGAACGCGAGCACAGCGATCGAGGGCTTATCGGGCAGCGCCAGGCCGCTCGCCGGCTTTGCGGCGGCAGGCGCCGCCTCGGGACGGAGTTGATAGACGCGCACGGGTCGTGCAATATTCTTGAGCTCTTGCTCGCCGGAATCCTGAAAATTCACGTTGACCTTACCGCGCACCTGGCGATAAGCATCGTCGGAGATGCAAATGCCGCCAGGCTGGGCAATGCTTTCCAGACGCGCGGCAATATTGACGCCGTCGCCGAAGATGTCGTCGTCCTCGATCATGATGTCGCCGACGTGAATGCCGATCCGCAGTTCGATGCGGCGCTCCGGCGACACGCCCGCGTTGCGCTCTCCCATGCCGCGCTGGACGTCAATGGCGCAGCGCGCGGCGTCGACCGCGCTGCTGAACTCGATCAGCACACCGTCGCCCGTGCGCTTCACGATCCGGCCGCGATTTTGCGCAACTGCGGGCTCGAGAAATTCGCGCCGATGGGCGTTCATTCGCGCCAGAGTGCCTTCCTCGTCAGCCTCCATCAGCCGGCTGTAACCACAACGATGTCGCTGGCAAATATTGCGCTCAGACGCCGCTCAACGCGTTCGCCGGCCATCTGGTCCTGCGGTCATCGGGTCCGCCCTCGCCCGGAACGTAGTTGTTAGTCTAGGTTTGGCCGACCGGGGTGTCTATGCGCGGCGCACGCATTGAATCAGCGCCAATTATTTATTCTCGAATTTTGGCGGCCGCTTTTCGATGAACGCCGCCATGCCTTCCTTCTGGTCGCGCGTGGCGAACAGCGAGTGAAACACCCGCCGCTCAAAGCGGATGCCTTCGGCAAGCGACGCCTGGAAGGCGCGATTGACCGCTTCTTTCGCTGCCAAGACCGACGGCAGCGACATCGACGCGATGGTTGCCGCGACCTTGAGCGCTTCGTCGAGCAGATTTTGTAGCGGCACGACGCGCGCAACGAGGCCCGCGCGCTCGGCCTCCCCCGCGTCCATCATGCGGCCGGTCAGGACCAGGTCCATAGCCTTGGCTTTGCCGACCGCATGCGTGAGCCGTTGCGTACCGCCGATCCCGGGAATAATGCCGAGCTTGATTTCCGGCTGGCCGAACTTCGCGTTGTCCGCGGCGATGATGAGATCGCATTGCATGGCAAGCTCGCAGCCGCCGCCAAGCGCAAATCCCGCGACCGCGGCAATCACCGGCTTGCGGGCCTCGGCGACGCGATGCCACGTTCCGATAAAATCGCCGAGGAAAGCGTCGGTGAAGGTCTTGCCGGACATTTCCTTGATGTCGGCGCCGGCGGCGAACGCCTTGTCTGAGCCGGTGACAACCATGCAGCCGATATTGGCGTCGGCCTCGAAAGCATCGACCGCGCGGGCGAGATCACGGATCAGCGCGCTGTTGAGCGCGTTGAGCGCTTGCGGCCGATTAAGGCGGATCAGCCCGACGCGGCCGCGGGTCTCGACAAGGACGGTCTCGCTCTTCTCGCTCATGGATGCCTCGCAAAATTCATTTTTGGCACACCGGGCAATAGAAGGTCGAGCGGCCGTTCTGCACGATGCGCTTAATGACGCCGCGGCAGCCCGGCGTCCGGCACCGCGCGCCGGCGCGATCGTAGACGCGGAAATGATGTTGAAACATTCCAAGCTCGCCGTCGGTGAGCCGGTGGTCGCGCAGCGACGAGCCGCCATCCTTGATTGCGTCCGTCAGCACCGCCTTGATGGCGTCAATCAGCCGCTTGGCACGATCATTCGGCGCGCCGCCGCGCTCGGCGATGGTCGAGGCGCGCCGCTTCGGCGAAAGATGCGCCCGGTAGAGCGCCTCGCAGACATAGATATTGCCTAGTCCGGCAACGACGCGCTGATCGAGCAGCGCGGCCTTGAGGCTGGTCTGTTTGCCACGGCAAGCGCGCGCCAGCATGGCTGCGTCAAAGGCGTTGCCGAGCGGCTCGGGACCGAGGCCGCGCAACAGCGGCTCGGCGTCGAGCCCGGCGCGCGGCACAAGTTTCATGGAGCCGAAGCGGCGCGGATCATTGAACGTCACAGTGGCGCCGGATGTGAGATGAAAGACGACGTGGTCGTGAGCGAGGTGATTGGCGCGCTCGTGATAGTAGCGGCCGAGTTGCTTGTCGTTGCCGACAAAGACATGAAACGAACCGGACATGCCGAGATGCATCAAGAGCACGTCGCCTGAGGAAAGGTCGACGAGGAGATATTTGGCGCGCCGGCCGAGACCGGTCACGGTCTTGCCTTGCACGCGCTGCGCAAAGTCCTTTGCCAGCGGCCAGCGCAGATCGCCCCGGCGAACTTCGACCCGCGTAATGCGTTCGCCCTGCATCGCTTGTTCGAGGCCGCGGCGTACCGTTTCCACTTCCGGAAGTTCAGGCATTTTATCTGGGTCGCCGCCGCAACGTGGTTAATTTCAAAGACATAGCCTGCCTGCGCCGGGCGCGCTATGGTTGCGTATCAAGGCAGTGACGATGGCGGAAACGGCGCATTTTGGCTCACGGGAGGTGCCGCTTCAGGCGAAGCAGGCGCTGGTCGACGATGTGTTTCACAGCGTGGCGCGCCGCTACGACCTGATGAACGACTTGATGTCGTTTGGGCTGCATCGGGCCTGGAAAGATGCCCTGGTGACGGCGGTCGATCCGCCCAAAACGACACCGTTTTCAGTCATCGATATTGCCGGCGGGACCGGCGATATCGCCTTTCGCATCATCGATCGCGGTGGCCCACGAACTGTGGTCACGGTTTGCGACATCAATCCGGACATGCTCGAGGTCGGCCGCGGGCGGGCGATGGCGCGAGCCGGCGCGCAAGCCGTCACGTTCTCCGAGGCCAATGCCGAAGCGCTGCCAATTGCCGAACGCAGTTTCGACGCTGCGACCATCGCGTTCGGCATTCGCAACGTGCCTCGGATCGAACGTGCGCTTGCTGAAGCCTTTCGCGTACTCAAGATCGGCGGCCGATTTGTCTGCCTGGAATTTTCCTGCGTTGATGTGCCGGCGCTCGACCGGCTTTACGATTTCTACTCGTTCAACGTCATTCCGGCGCTGGGCCGGATGGTTGTCGGCGAAGCTGACTCCTACCGCTATCTTGTCGAATCGATCCGCCGTTTCCCCAAGCCGCAGGCCTTTGCGTCGATGTTGCGTGCCGCCGGCTTTGCCCGCGTCTCGTTCCAAACCATGAGCGGCGGCATCGTGGCACTGCATTCCGGCTGGCGTTTGTGATCGCGGGACCTGCGCACCTTCTGCGGCTTGCCCGCGCCGGTTTCGTTTTCGCCCGCGAAGGCGTCTTCGGTATCGTTGATCCGATCATGGCGCCGGCCGGCGCCCGGCCGCTCATTCGCGTCGTGCGGCTGTTCGAGCGCCGCACGACCGGCCCCGCCGAAGCGCGGCTGTCGGCGGCGCTGACGCGGCTGGGGCCGAGCTATGTCAAGCTCGGACAGTTTCTTGCCACCCGTCCCGACGTCGTCGGCGCTGCTTTGGCCCGCGACCTCGAGAGCCTGCAAGACCGCATGCCGCCATTCAGCCAGGCGGAAGCGGAAGCTGCCCTAGCCGCTTCGTTCGGCAAGCCGGCGTCGGCGATTTTCACGAGCTTCGGCCCGCCGGTCGCCGCCGCTTCGATCGCGCAAGTCCATCGCGCCACTATTGCCAGCCCGACCGGGTCGCGGCCGGTCGCGGTGAAGGTCTTGCGGCCCGGCGTCGAGCGCCGCTTCCACGCCGATTTGGCGGCGTTCACCTTCGCCGCCAAGCATGCCGAGAATGTTTCCCCCGAGGCGCGCCGGTTGCGCCTGGTCGAAGTGGTCGACACGTTGCGCCGTAGCGTCCTGGTCGAAATGGACTTCCGGCTCGAGGCGGCCGCGCTCTCTGAGATGGCGGAAAATACCAGGGTCGATCCCGACTTCCGCGTGCCGGAGGTCGATTGGGACCGAACCACTAAAGAAGTGCTGACGCTGGGATGGATCGACGGAACACCTTTGTCCGATCGGGCGCGGTTGGCCGCCAAAGGCTTCGAACTGCCGAAGCTTGCCACGGCCCTCATCCAGACCTTCCTGCGTCATGCGCTGCGCGACGGCTTCTTTCACGCCGACATGCATCCGGGAAATCTTTTCGTCGATGACGAGGGCCGGCTGATTGCGGTGGATTTCGGCATTATGGGCCGGCTTGGCGTCAAGGAACGCCTGTTCCTCGCCGAAATCCTCCATGGCTTCATCACCCGCGATTATCACCGCACCGCCGAGGTTCATTTCGAAGCGGGTTATGTGCCGCCGCGCCATTCGATTGAAGACTTCGCGCAAGCCATCCGCGCCATCGGCGAGCCGATTCACAATCGCACCGCCGAGGATATTTCGATGGCGCGGCTGTTGGCGCTGTTGTTCGAGGTGACGGGCTTGTTCGATATGCGCACGCGGCCGGAACTGTTGCTCTTGCAAAAAACCATGGTCGTGGTCGAAGGCGTGGCGCGCACGCTCGATCCGAAGCTCGATATGTGGCGCACCGCGGAGCCGGTGGTGCGGGAATGGATGGAGCGCCATCTCGGCGCCGCCGGCAAGCTGGAGAGCGCCGCCCTTGGTGCAGCCGAACTCGGCCGCTTCGCCGGCAACGCACCCGGCCTGTTGACGCGCGGCGCCCGCGTGCTCGATCAGCTCGATGAAATCACCCGCGACGGGCTCGTGCTGTCGCCGCAGACGATCGCCGAACTCGACAAGACCGAAGCCCGCCGCGCACGATGGATGGTGGCCGCGCTGTGGATTATCGCTGCCCTTTTGCTCTGGCTTGTTTTGCGCTGATGATTGCGCTGATTGCAATGCAATCAATTTGAGCGTAAATAGCTGGTAGCAAAGGAAAAGGCCTTGCCTTGGCCAGCCTGACGGTTCGCCAGCTCGACGACAAGCTCAAGCGGCTGTTGCGCCTGCGCGCCGCCCGCCACGGCCGTTCCATGGAGGACGAGGTGCGCCTCATTCTGCGTGAGGCGGCAGAACAGAGCGACCGTGATTCAGACGAGCGACCGGCGTCGGTAACCCAGCCGAAACCCGACGGCGCGACGGCCGCAGCTGCGCCGCGGATCGTGGTGATCATCGGCGGCGGCATCGCCGCCTATAAGTCGCTCGACCTAATCCGCCGTTTGCAGGAGCGCGGCGTGCAACCGCGCTGCATCCTGACCCCCGCGGCGCGGCACTTTGTGACGCCGCTCGCGGTCGGCGCAGTGGCGGGCGGGCGCGCCTTTACCGAGCTGTTCGATCCGCAAAGCGAATTCGACATCGGCCACATTCGACTAGCCCGCGAGGCGGACCTGATCGTGGTTGCCCCGGCGACGGCAGACTTGCTGGCGAAACTGGCGGGCGGCCATGCCGACGATCTTGCCACTGCTGTTTTGCTGGCGACCGACAAGCCGATCCTGATTGCACCGGCGATGAACCCGCATATGTGGGCCGCCCAAGCGACAGTTCGTAATCTGGCGCAGCTGATTGCCGATGGCATCCACGTTATCGGACCGAATGCCGGCGAAATGGCCGAGCGTGGCGAAGCGGGCTTGGGCCGGATGGCCGAACCGCTTGAGATTGTCGCTGCGGTCGAGCGCCTGCTGCGCGTCGGCGCGACGCTCGCCGGCAAGCGCGTGATCGTAACCTCCGGGCCGACGCACGAACCGATCGATCCCGTGCGCTATATCGCCAACCGTTCGTCCGGCAAGCAGGGCCATGCCATTGCCACGGCTGCCGCTGCGGCCGGCGCCGAGGTGATTTTGGTCAGCGGTCCTGTCAATCTGCCCGACCCTGCCGGACTTAGCGTGATCAAAATCGATACTGCACGGCAGATGTTCGAGGCGGTTGAACAGAGTCTTCCTGCCGACGTGGCGATCTTCGCTGCGGCCGTGGCTGATTGGCGCGCCGAAAATCCGAGCGCGAGGAAGATCAAAAAGGAGCCGGATCGCACGCCGCGTCTGGCACTCACCGAGAATCCGGACATCCTCTCGAGCATCGCCCATCGCAAGTCGGGGCGACCGCGGCTCGTCATCGGTTTTGCCGCCGAAACCGACGAGGTTGTCGCCAATGCACGGGCAAAGCTTGCCCGTAAAGGCTGCGACTGGATCGTGGCGAATGACGTCTCGCCCGCCAGTGGTGTTATGGGCGGCGACAGCAATACCGTTCACCTTGTTACTGCGGAAAGTGTCGAATCGTGGCCGCCGCAAGGCAAGGACGAGGTGGCCTGCAAGTTGATCGCACGGATTGCTGCTGCGCTTGACGGAGCCAAGCGGTGAGCCGAACACCGAACATTGAGCTTCGTGTAATGCGCTTGCCGCATGGCGCCGACTTGCCTCTGCCCGCCTATCAGACTGCACAAGCTGCAGGAATCGATCTCTTCGCTGCGGTGCCAGCCGATATGCCGGTCAAGATCGCGCCCGGTGAACGTGTCGCCATCCCTATAGGGATCGCCGTTGCGTTACCGCCCGGACACGAAGGCCAGATCCGACCGCGCTCGGGACTCGCAATTCGCCACGGCGTCACGGTCCTCAATTCGCCAGGAACAATCGATGCCGATTATCGGGG
>Ga0182034_10001471_pt1 | contig 11583 bp, 12 predicted proteins | sample flu12Cox44000172_FD_125972 | JGI IMG/M metagenome (GOLD analysis project Ga0182034, IMG submission 125972) | Lab enrichment of tropical soil microbial communities from Luquillo Experimental Forest, Puerto Rico - flux4day.12C.oxic.44.000.172 | ecosystem: Environmental > Terrestrial > Soil >... | reverse complement strand
GCGCGATCGACCGGCGGATTGACGATGGCGTGGTTCATGAACAGGACGTTCTCTTGCGCGCGCTTGTACCAGGCCTTCGCGTTGTTGGCGAACTTGCCGTAGAAATCGAAATTGGCGCCGAGCGTGTTCATCAGCGACGCCTTGTAGTCGGGTGACCGCCCCATCCAGCCGTAGGACATGCGCGCCCATTGGGCGATGGCGTCGCGCTGCCCGACCAAATCCTCGCACGAGCGCGCGGCGCGGAAGAATTTGTGGGTGAAGCCGCCGGAGCCGGTGTCGGTCGGCGCGGTGAGCAGCGGCTTGGACTTGGCGTCGTGCAGCGCGTCGTAGAGCCGCGCGATCGAGCGCGCGGCGTTGCGGAAGGCGGGATGCGTGGTGACATCCTTGACCCGCTCGCCATAGACATAGACTTCGCGGCTGTCGCGCAGGCTTTCCAGATATTCCGCGCCGGTGAAGGGGCGGCCCTTGGCGCCGATGGCGTCTTCGCTCTTGAGCCGGTCCATAAGGGTCTCCTTGATCGTGTCGTCCAAGCTGATGCGACAACCGCGGGAGGCCCCGCCGCGTGTCAGCCGCTTGTCAGCGAAGGCCCGGTTTGGTACTCAGTTCAGTCTGTTGAACTCAGTTTAGAATATGAAACTAAGCCAAGCCGCCTCTGTCAAGTCGCTCGACCGCGGGCTCGACATCCTCGAATTCGTCGCCGGCTCTCCCGAGCCGCCCTCGTTTTCGCAATTGCTGGGCAGCCTGCGCATTCCGCGCAGCAGCCTGTTCCATCTGCTCACCAATCTGCTGTCGCGGAACTTTCTGGAGCGCGACCCGAAGACGGAAGGATATCGCCTCGGCGCCGAGGTCGCCGCGATCGCCAGGAAGGTGCAAGGGCCGTCTTTGACCGACCGGGTCACGCCGCTCTTAAACGCGCTCAGCCTGGAGGTGAGCGAAACGTCCGGCTTCTACGTCCGGGTCGGCGATGCGGTCGAGGTGGTCGCGTCCGCGATCTCGACGCAGGCGCTGTCCTACACCATGAAGGTCGGCATGACGGCGCCGCTCTATGCGGTCTCCGCGGGCAAGATCGTGTTGTCCGACCTGCCGGCGCAGGAGCTTGGCGACTATCTCGATCGCATCACATTCGCGCCGGTGACGCCGCACACCGTTCGCTCCAAGGCGCGCTTGAAGAAAGAGCTGCAGAAGGTCAACGCGACCGGCTTTGCCTATTCTCACGAAGAGTTCACGCTCGGCATCACGGCCATCGCCACCGCTGTGCGCAGCGGAGGCAAGCTTTATGGCGCCATCAATCTCGCGGTGCCGACGGCGCGATTTCAGGGCCGCGATGCCGCGTTTCGCGAGGCCTTGCGCCGAATCGCCCAGATCATCGCCAAAGAAATAAGCGAAGCGCGATGATCAAGCCCTGGGTATTCGAGTTCTTGCCGGAACTCGGCGGACCGGCGACGGAACCGGAGCCGCGCGACGTCACGGCGCTTTTCGCGCGCTATCTCGATCTGTGGGCCCGCGACGAGGCGCTTGGCTTCGAGGGCATATTTTTCAGCGAGCACCATTTCGGCCGGTCGTACTCCGCCTCGCCTAACCTCCTGATCGCCGCGCTTGCCTCGCGAACGAAGACGCTTCGGCTTGGCGTCATGGGCGTCGTGCTGCCCTACTATCACCCGGCGCGGGTGGTGGAGGAAATCGGCATGCTCGACCACTTGACCGGCGGGCGCCTCGAGATCGGGACCGCGATCGGCGTGCCGCAGGAACTCGCGCGCCTGAACATGACCATGGCGGAAGCGCGCGAACGCAACGAGGAGATCGTCGCGGTGCTCGATGCGGCGCTCGCCAATCGCGTCATCTCTCACCGCGGCAAGTATTACGCATTCGCCGATCTGCGCCCGCTGCCGCGGATGCTACAGCAGCCGTCGCCGCCGCGATGGACGACCGTCGTCAGTGCGGAATCCGCACGCCGGGCCGCCCGACGCCGCATCAAGATCAGTACCGGTTTTAATTCGACGGAGACGATCAAGCGGATTTTCGACGCCTATCGCGAGGAAGCCGATGCTGCCGGTTATCGGGCAAGCCCAGAATGCTTCGCACTGCGGCGACGTGTTACGATCGCGCCGACGAATGACGAGGCGCGGCACCGCGCGCAGGCCGTGGCCGATCGCCTGAAGAGCTTCGTCGCAGAGGACGAACGGCTGAATACGAACGTGCCCGACGCGCCAGCGCCGACCGGCGGCTTCACGCTCAGCGACGAGGAGTTCATTACAGGCACCCCGAAGGACGTCGCGCACACGGTCATCGCGCAATGCCGCGCGGTCGGCGCCGGACACTTCCTTTCGGTGCTCAATTATTGTGCGCCGGCCGACGAGGTCGCCCAGGCGCACGAGCTGTTCGGCCGCGAGGCCATTCCGCTATTGCGCGCGGCGTCGTGAGCGGGCTTGCGTCTTTCGACCAAGAATTATTGTAGGCTATGCTTCGGATCGTTGGCTGAAGTTGGGCCAGTCGATAGGAAGCATGACTCATATCCTGCATCGCCAGACCGGCCACTCCTACCCTGTGGCAGCGAGTGCTCAGGGCGTCATCATCCGCGACAGTGCCGGGAAGGAATACATCGACGCTTCCGGCGGTGCTGCGGTGTCGTGTCTCGGGCACGGACATCCGGACGTGCTGGCGGCTATGCACGAGCAGCTCGACCGACTGGCCTACGCTCATACCAGCTTCTTCACTTCGCAGGTTGCGGAGGCGTTGGCCGACGATCTCATCGCGCATGCTCCGCGGGGCATCGGTCGCGTCTTCTACGTTAGCGGCGGCTCGGAGGCCGTCGAGGCCGCGCTGAAGCTCGCACGACAATACTTCGTGGAACGGGGTGAGCTGGAACGCCGGTACATCGTCGCCCGATACCAGAGCTATCACGGCATTACACTTGGTGCGCTCGCCGTCGGCAGTCGGGAATGGCAGCGTCAGCAATTCGGTCCATTGCTGATCGAAACCCATCACGTCTCGCCGGTTTACGAGTATCGCGGCCGGCGTGCCGATGAGATGCCGCAGGCGTATGGCGAACGCCTGGCTCGGGAGCTCGAAGCCAAGATTGAAGAGCTCGGCGGCGGCAATGTCATCGCCTTCGTGGCCGAAACGGTAGTCGGGGCTACGCTGGGTGCGGTCGCGGCCGTGCCGGGCTATTTCGGGCGCGTGCGCGAAATCTGCGACCGGCATGGCGTCCTGCTCATCTTAGATGAGGTGATGTGCGGCATGGGGCGAACCGGCACCCTGCACGCCTGCGAACAAGAAGGCATCAGCCCCGATCTGATGGCGATTGCGAAAGGTCTCGGCGGCGGCTACGCGCCGATCGGCGCGCTCCTCATGCAGGAAAAGATTTTTGCGACGATCGCTAAAGGCTCCGGCGCCTTCCAGCATAGCCACACCTATATGGGGCATCCGCTAGCCTGCGCCGCGGCTCTGGCCGTGCAGCAGGTGATCCGTCGCGACGACTTGCTCGCGAACGTACGCAAGCAGGGTTCGCATCTCGCTCGCCGGCTGCGCGAGCGTTTCAGCAATCATGCCTTCGTTGGCGACGTGCGCGGGCGCGGCCTGTTTCAGGGGATCGAATTGGTGCACGATCGCAGCACCAAGGAGCCGCTCGATCCAGCGCTGAACACGCATGCCCGCGTCAAGCGCGAAGCGATGGCGCGCGGGCTGATGGTGTATCCCATGGGCGGCACCGCGGACGGTCAGCGCGGCGACCACGTCCTGATTGCGCCGCCGTTCATCGTGGACGCTGCGGTAATCGATGCAATCGTCGAACGCCTTGGGGACGCCATCGACGCCGCGACCGCCGAGATCGGATGAGGTGTTTTCCGGGACTTTAAGAGGTGCCCCAGTTGTAGGAGGAGTGACATGAAGTCTGCAATCGGAATTTTCGCAGCGGCGTGTTTGCTCGTCGGCGCGGAAACACCTGGCGCGGCACAGGATCTGGACGGCACTCTGAAAAAGGTCAAGGAGAGCGGCGTCTTCACCATCGGTTATCGCGACAGCTCGCTGCCCTTGTCTTATCTCGACGACAAGCTGTTGCCGATCGGCTTCTCGATCGAATTGTGCAAGCAGCAACCCGGATTCCCCTCGTCGCCAACGGCACCGTCGACATCGAATGTGGCTCGACCGCCAATATGACGATCCGGCAGCAGCAGGTTGGATTTTCCTACACATTCTTCGTCCCGCAATTCAAATGGATCGTGCGCGTCGACAGCAACATCAAGAGCGCGGACGATCTCAAGGGCAAGACAGTCGCGGTGACGGCCGGGACCAACACTGCGCTGTTCGTCAACAAGATGGACGGCAATGAGAAGCTCGGCATGACCGTCGGGCAGGGCAAGGATCACGCCGAATCCTTCCTGCTGGTCGAGACTGGACGCGCGAGCGCCTGGATGGAAGATGACGTCCTGATCGCAGGCATGCGCGCCAATGCGAAGCGGCCCGCCGACTTCAAGCTTCTCGACAAGTCCTATCCGTCCGACGTCTATGCGCTGTTGATTCGAAAGGGCGATCCACAGTTCAAAACAGTGATCGACGGGGCGCTCGCGCAGCTCATGCGCTCGGGCGAGTTCGAAAAGCTCTATACCCAGTGGTTCGAGCGTCCAATCCCGCCCAAAGGCGTAAACATGGACCTGCCGATGTCGGACGCGCTCAAGCGCGACATCAAGGAGCCGAACGACAAGCCAAATTCGTGAAAGCGAAGTCGCGAGAGCCACTCAAAGCGCGGCGACTTTGGCGCTAATGCCGCATTGGCAGGAGGCGCGCGGCGTTGCCGCTGCTGCAAGCCCCTGTTAAGACTTCAAGGGGATTCAAGGAACGCGGCGGACGCATGGAATACTTCGTCCAGCAGCTCATCAATGGCATCACGCTCGGTTCGATCTACGGCCTGATCGCCATCGGCTACACCATGGTGTTCGGCATCATCGGCATGGTCAACTTCGCCCATGGCGACGTGTTCATGGTGTCGGCCTTCATCGCTCTGATCGCCTATCTCATTATTACCACCTGGCTTGGCATTTTCTCGATCGTGCTTGACCTTTTCGTCGTGCTGATCGTCGCCATGGCGTTTACCTCGCTGATCAACTGGGCGATCGAGCGTGTCGCCTACCGGCCGCTGCGCGGCGCGTTCCGCCTGGCGCCGCTGATTTCGGCGATCGGCATGTCGATCTTTCTGTCGAATTTCGTGCAGGTGACGCAGGGGCCACGCAACAAATCGATCCCGCCGATGGTGCGTGGTGAGTTCACGCTGTTCAACCATAACAACTTTCCGGTGACGCTGTCTTACAAGCAGCTCATCATCTGGGGCGTCACCGCGGTGCTGCTGCTGGCGTTCTGGTATCTCGTCGCCAAAACCTCACTCGGCCGGGCGCAACGCGCCTGCGAGCAGGATCGCAAGATGGCGGCGCTGCTTGGCATCGACGTCAACCGGACCATCTCCATGACGTTCGTCATCGCCGCGGCGCTCGCCGCCGTCGCCGGCACCATGTACCTGATGTACTACGGCGTCGTGACCTTCTCCGATGGCTTTCTGCCCGGCGTCAAAGCTTTCACCGCCGCCGTCCTCGGCGGCATCGGCTCGCTGCCGGGCGCCGTGGTCGGCGGCCTTCTCATCGGCCTGATCGAGACCTTCTGGTCGGCGTACTTTTCCATCGACTATAAAGACGTCGCCGCGTTTTCGGTGCTGGCGATCACCCTGATCTTCCTGCCGCAAGGCCTGTTCGGCCGGCCGGACGTCGAGAAAGTCTAAGATGCCGGGCGGCGCGCACACCGAGTGCGTCGATCCCGCGGGCGCGCTGCGCGACGCCGGCCGCATCGCTCTCATCGCGTTCGGGCTGTTCCTGCCCCTGATCGGATTCCTCACCGGCGTCGACGGCAGCAATCAGCTCGTCCTGACCACGCGCTGGCCGCTTCTGTTCGCGCTGGTCGCGGTCGTCGCCGCCGGCCGCTTTTTCTACTGCGTCACCATCACGCCGTGGCTTGCGCAGCGTGCGTCGCGGCCAGCGCGAGCCGTGCCGGCGTGGCGACACACGTTCGTTAAGTGGTCGATTCCCGCGACGATCGGCTTCGTCATCGCTTATCCGCTGATCATTTTTTTCACGCTCGGCACGAACGGCGGGCAGAAATGGATCGACAGCTTCGGCGTTCAGATCCTGATCTACGTGATGCTCGGCTGGGGACTGAACATCGTGGTCGGGCTCGCCGGTCTGCTCGACCTCGGCTATGTCGCCTTCTACGCGGTCGGCGCCTATTCCTACGCGCTGCTCGCAAAAACCTTCGGCTTCTCGTTCTGGATCTTGCTGCCGCTCGCCGGCGTGCTGTCCTCGTTCTGGGGCATCCTGCTCGGCTTCCCGGTCTTGCGGCTGCGCGGCGACTATCTCGCCATCGTCACCTTGGCATTCGGCGAGATCATCCGCCTGATCTTGATTAATTGGGTGGCGCTGACCAACGGCTATGCCGGCATCATCGGCATCCCGCGGCCGACCCTGTTCGGCATTCCGTTCACCGCCAACGACGACGGTTTCGCCGCCGTGTTCGGCCTGCCCTACTCGCCGCTCTATCGCGTCATTTTTCTCTACTATCTGATCCTAGCGCTGGCGCTCCTCACCTGCTTCGTCACCGTGCGGCTGCGGCGGCTGCCGATCGGCCGCGCCTGGGAAGCGCTGCGCGAGGACGAGATCGCCTGCCGCGCGCTCGGCATCAACACCACGAACACGAAACTCACCGCGTTTGCAATCGGCGCGATGTTCGCCGGCTTCGCCGGCTCGTTCTTCGCTGCGCGCGCGGCGTTCATTTCGCCGGAGTCCTTCACCTTCATCGAATCGGCGACGATCCTCTCCATCGTCGTGCTCGGCGGCATGGGTAGCCAGATCGGCGTCGTCATAGCCGCGATCGTCATGATCGGCGGCACCGAGATCCTGCGCGAGCTCGATTTCCTGAAAGCCATTTTCGGCCAAACCTTCGACCCCACCCAGTACCGCATGCTGCTGTTCGGCTTTGCACTCGTGGTCATCATGATCTGGCGGCCGCGCGGCCTGATCGCCACCCGCGAGCCGTCGGTGTTCCTGAAGGAGCGCAAGACCATCTCCGCCGAGATGGTCAAGGAAGGACGCGGCTGATGGCGGTGGCGGACGATACGGTGCTGCGCGTCGAGCATTTGACCATGCGCTTCGGCGGCCTCGTCGCCATCGACGACCTGTCGTTCGAGGTCAAGCGCGGCGCCATCACCGCGCTGATCGGACCGAACGGCGCCGGCAAGACCACGGTGTTCAACTGCATCACCGGCTTCTATAAGCCGACCGAAGGCCGCATCGCGCTTAAGCGCGGCGACCCAGCGCTGTGGAATGCGCTCGAGCATTTGACCGGCGGTGGCCAACGCGGCACGGTGCGCGCCGACGGCGCGCTGTTTTTGCTCGAGCGCATGCCCGATTATCTCGTGGCGCGGCGGGCCCACGTCGCCCGTACGTTCCAGAACATTCGGCTGTTTGCCGGCATGACCGTGCTGGAGAATCTTCTGGTTGCTCATCACAACGTGCTGATGCTCGCCTCCGGCTATTCGCTGTTCGGCATCTTCGGCTTTCCTTCCTACGCCGCAGCCGAGCGCGCAGCGCTCGACAGAGCGCGCGCCTGGCTCGACCGCTTCGGGCTTTTGGCGCGCGCCGACGATCCGGCCGGCGACCTGCCCTACGGCGCGCAGCGCCGCCTCGAAGTGGCGCGCGCCATGTGCACCGATCCGGTGCTGCTCTGCCTCGACGAGCCGGCGGCGGGCCTCAATCCGCGCGAGAGCGCCGAGCTCAACGAGCTGCTGCTCCGCATTCGCGAGGAGTACGCCACCTCGATCCTTCTGATCGAGCACGACATGAGCGTGGTGATGAATATTTCCGACCACGTCGTCGTGCTCGACTATGGCGTCAAGATCGCCGACGGCGCGCCGGACGCGGTGCGTAACGATGCGAAGGTGATCGCCGCCTATCTCGGCGTCGCCGACGAAGAGGTGGCGCAGGTCGAGGCGACGGTGGGCCTGTGACCGCGCTTCTCTCAATCCGCGGCGTGACCGCGTTCTACGGCCGGGTCCAGGCGCTCAAGGGCGTCGATCTCGTCGTCGATGCCGGCGAGATCGTGGCGCTGATCGGCGCCAACGGCGCCGGCAAGTCGACTCTGATGATGACGGTGTGCGGCAATCCGCAGGCCCGCGACGGCAGCATCTACTTTGCCGGCGAGGACATCACCCGGCTGCCGACCCACGAGATCGCCCGGCGCAAGCTTGCGCAGTCGCCGGAAGGCCGCCGCATCTTTCCGCGCATGACAGTGCTTGAGAACCTGCAGATGGGCGCGACCGTCGCGGCGCCGGCCGAGTTTGCCGCCGACCTCGCCCGCGTGCTGGCGCTGTTTCCGCGATTGCAGCAGCGCCTGCATCAGCGCGGCGGCACGCTGTCGGGCGGCGAACAGCAGATGCTGGCGATCGCGCGCGCGCTGATGAGCCGGCCGCGGCTCCTCATGCTCGACGAGCCGTCGCTCGGCCTAGCGCCGCTGATCGTGCGGCAAATCTTCGACGCCATCAAAAAGCTCAACGTCGAGGACGACCTCACCGTGTTCCTGGTCGAGCAGAACGCCTATCACGCGCTCAAGCTCGCGCACCGCGGCTACGTCATGGTCAACGGCCTGATCACGCTTACCGGCACCGGCGCCGAGCTGCTCGACCGGCCGGAGGTCAAATCCGCCTATCTCGAAGGCGGCCGCCAGCAGGCCGCGCCATGACCGGTTTTCTCAACGAGGACGCGATCGGCGTCTTCCTTCTGGTCACCGTCGCGCTCGGCGGTGGCGCCGCGGCGCTCGCCGGCCGCGCAGTCGCCATCACCTGGCGGCCGGTGTGGCAGATCGTGATCTACACGCTGATGCTCGGCGCCGCGGTGCGGTTTATCCACTACGCGCTGTTCGACGGCACGCTCCTATCGCTGCACTATTATCTCGTCGACACCGTCATTTGCCTTATGTTCGGCGCCATCGGCTTTCAGACCGCACGCGCCAGCCAGATGATCAGCCAATATCGCTGGCTTTATCGACCGGACGGGCCGTTGCGCTGGCGCCGCCGCTCGCCTTGACGTAACATCGCGGCAACTCCCATTTGCCGGCACCAGTTGAAGGGAACTGAAGATGAAACGGATCATCACGCTCGGCCTCGCGTTCAGCTTCGCGTTGGCGCTCGCACAGACCGCGACTGCCCAGGTGAAATTCGGCGTCGGCGGCCCGATCACCGGCGCCAATGCCGCGACCGGCGCGCAGATGAAGAACGGCGTCGACCAGGCCATCGCCGACATCAACGCCAAGGGCGGCATTCTCAATCAGAAGGTCACTGCCGAATACGGCGACGATGTCTCCGATCCCAAGCAAGGCGTCTCGGTCGCCAACAAGTTCGCCGGCGACGGCGTCAAATTCGTCATCGGCCATTACAATTCCGGCGTCACCATCCCGTCCTCGGAGGTATATCAGGAAAACGGCATCCTGCAGATCACGCCGGCCTCGACCAACCCGACCGTCACCGAGCGCGGCATGTGGAACATCTTCCGCACCTGCGGCCGCGACGACCAGCAGGGCAAAGTGGCGGGCGGCTACATCCTCGCCCACTTCAAGGGCAAGAAAATCGCCTTCGTCAACGACAAGACCACCTACGGCAAAGGCTTGGTCGACGAGACGCTCAAGACCATCAAGGCCGGCGGTATGAAAGAGGTGCTGTACGAAGGCATCAACACAGGCGAGAAGGACTACTCGGCGCTGATCTCCAAAATCAAACAATCGGGCGCCGATCTCGTCTATTTCGGCGGCCTTTATACCGAAGGCGGCCTGATCGTCCGGCAGATGCGCGACCAGGGCGTCACCGCGTCGCTGATGGGCGGCGACGGCATCACCTCCGACGAGTTCGCTTCCGTCGGTGGCCCGGGCGTCGTCGGCACGCTGATGACCTACGGGCCCGATCCGCGCAACCGGCCGGAAGCCAAGGCCGTGGTGGACGAGTTCCGCGCCAAGAAATTCGAGCCGGAGGCCTACACGCTCTATAGCTACGCCGGCGTACAGATCATCGAGCAAGCCGCGGCCGCGGCCAAATCGGCCGACCCGAAGAAGGTCGCCGAGATGATGCATTCGGGCATGACGTTCAAGACCGTGCTCGGCGACTACGCCTATGACAAGAAGGGCGACATCACCAAGCTCGACTACGTGATGTACATCTGGAAAAAGGACCCGAGCGGCAAGATCACCTACACTGAATGCCCCGCGTCCGGCTGCTCGATGTAGCGCGCTCGATTGCACAAAGTCGAAAGGCCCGCCGCACGGCGGGCTTTTCGTTTTCAGCCGACTTTGGCTCACCCGATTTTGCCCAGGATCGGGAACGTATCGAGCAGCCAATAGCTCGCCTGACCGATGGCGCCGGTGAGGAAGGCTATGCCGGTGAGCACCAAGAGCCCGCCCATCGCCTTTTCGACGTGGCCGAGATTGGCGCGCATGCGGGCGAGAAACGCGGCGAAGGTTTCGGCCGCAAACGCCGCGGCAATGAACGGAATGCCAAGGCCCAGCGAATAGACCGCGAGCATGCCGGCGCCCTTGGCCACCGTCTCTTCCGACGCCGCGACCGCGAGGATCGCCGCGAGGATCGGCCCGATGCACGGCGTCCAGCCGATGGCGAAGGCGAGCCCCATCAAATAGGCGCCCCACAGCCCGACCGGCTTGGGGATCTCCACCCGCTTCTGCTGCATCAGCCAGGCGACCGGCGTGACGCCGAGGAAATGTAGACCCATGATCATGATAGCGATGCCGGCGACGATGGCGAGCTCGGCTGAAAAGGCGCGCAGCAGCGCGCCGACGGCGCTGGCGCTGGCGCCGAGCGCGACGAACACCGTGGTAAAGCCGAGCACGAACAGACACGCCGCGACGATGGTGGCGCGCCTGACCTGCGGCACCGGCTCTTCGTCGGCCAAGCGTTCCAGCGACGCGCCGGTGAGATAGACGAGATAAGGCGGCACCAGCGGCAGCACGCAGGGCGACAGAAAGCTCAAGGCGCCGGCGGCAAGCGCCGCGGCAATGGTGACGTTGGTGGCCATCGGCGATGGAATGCACCGCCCGCCCCGCTTATGGCAAGGCACCTCCCTCTCGCCGCGCGTCAAGAGCGGCTAATATGTTCGTGATGCGAAACCTCATCACCGACGTTGCCGGCGTCAAAGTCGGCCATGGCACCGATCTCCACCTCGGCTCGGGCTCGACCGTCGTCCTGTTCGATCAACCGGCCGTCGCCTCGATCGACGTGCGCGGCGGCGGCCCGGGCACCCGCGAGACCGCCTTGCTCGATCCCGCGCAGACCGTCGAGGGCATCGACGCCATCGTGCTTTCCGGCGGCTCCGCCTTCGGCCTCGACGCCGCGTCAGGCGCGCAGGCCTTTTTGAAGGAGCAAGGCCGCGGCTTTGCCGTACGCACCGCGCTGGTGCCGATCGTGCCGGCGGCCGAGCTGTTCGATCTGCTCGCCGCCGGCGACAGGGATTGGGGCCGGTTCCCTCCCTATCGCAAGCTCGGCTATCAGGC
>Ga0182034_10001449_pt1 | contig 11684 bp, 8 predicted proteins | sample flu12Cox44000172_FD_125972 | JGI IMG/M metagenome (GOLD analysis project Ga0182034, IMG submission 125972) | Lab enrichment of tropical soil microbial communities from Luquillo Experimental Forest, Puerto Rico - flux4day.12C.oxic.44.000.172 | ecosystem: Environmental > Terrestrial > Soil >... | reverse complement strand
GGACCGAGCATGTGATCGGCCGGCACCCGCACGTTCTCGTAGCGGACGTAGCCTTCGCGGCCGCCGCCGAGGGGCTGATACCCCAGTCCGACGTTGCGCAGCACGTTGATGCCGGGTGTGTCGCCCGGGACGACGAACATCGAGTAGCGCTGATAGGGAGGTGCGTCGGGGTCGGTCATCGCCATCACGATGATGAACGACGCCATCGAGGCGAACGATGAGAACCACTTCTCCCCGTTGATGATCCAGTGATCGCCATCTGGCACCGCGGTGGTGCGGAACACCTTGGGGTCGGCGCCGCCCTGCGGTTCGGTCATCGAGAAGCAGGACACGATGCGGTTGTCCAGCAGTGGCTCGAGGTAGCGAGCTTTGAGCTCGGGCGTGCCGTAGTGCGCCAGGATCTCACTGTTTCCGGAATCGGGGGCCTGCGAGCCGAACACGATCGGCGCGCATTCCGAACGGCCCAGAATCTCGTTGAGCAGCGCCAGTTTCACCTGGCCGTACCCCGGACCGCCCAGGTGCGGCCCGAGGTGGGTGGCCCACAGGCCGCGCTGTTTCACGATCTCCTGCAGCGGTGGGATCAGGGCCTGCCGTACCGGATCGTTGAGATCGTGAGACTCCTTGACGAGCAAGTCGATTGGCTCGCACTCACCGCGCACGAACTCCTCGACCCACTTCAGTTGTTCGGCCCATTCCGGGTCGGTGGAGAAGTCCCACGACATCCGTCGTCCTCTCTCGGTCTGCTTACTGCGACCACTTCTGGCGGCGGGCGGCCGCGTCGTCGGTGGCGTGCGAGATCACCTGGTTGCGGTTCTCCAGTTCCAGTGCCGACGAGAGGCTGGCCGCGTCGGTGTTGATCTGCAGCGCACGCTTTGTCAGCTGCGCGCCCAGGGGAGCCAGGTCCGCGATCAACGACGCCAACTCGAGGGCGCGGGCGGCCAACTGATCGGGTTCGACGAGCTCGCTGACCAGGCCGCGCCGGTCGGCTTCGGTGGCCGTCACCGTGCGTCCGGTGAGCATCCAGTCGGCCGCGACACTGGTTCCGACGATGCGGGGGAGATGGTAGCTCATGCCCATCTCGGCGCCGGACAGCCCGAGCAGGATAGCGGCGTTGCCGAAAGATGCTTCCGCAGAACAGATCCGGATATCGGCCGCAAGACACAACGCCAGTCCCGCGCCGACACACGGGCCGTTGACGGCGGCGACGACAGGTTGCGGCAATTGACGCACAGCCTCTGGGAGCGCGGCCATTGCCTCCTGGAAACGCATTCGGTCCAGCGCCGGGGCGGTGGCCTCAGGCACGTTGGGCCCGAAGTCGCGCATGTCGATTCCGGCGCAAAAGCCGCGCCCGGAGCCGGTGAGCACAACGGCGTGGACAGACGGGTCGGCAGCCAAATCGCCTAGGGCCTGGCCCAATTCGGTCTGCATGACCTCGTTGATCGCGTTGAGGCGCTCCGGGCGATTCAGACGCACGACGACGACGCCGGGGCGCGGCCGGTCGAGTTCCAGAGTGCTCGGCATGGCCACAATCGTAATTCTCGCCCCGTGTCAGATCGGCGGCGCACAAGGGATCGGGGAAAAGTGTGGTCCCGCTGCGCGGCTTGACTCAGTCGAAGTTGGTGCCGCCGGTGAGCTGTTCCCATTTCGCGATCTCGGCCGCGCGCGCGTCTGCGACGTAGCGATAAAGGCCTAGAGCGTCGGGGCCGAGGAGCAGGAATCCCGGCGGCTCGCTCGACTCGACGGCCGCAATGATCGCCGACGCGGCCTTGGCGGGGTCGCCGGCCTGGTTGCCGTCCATGGTGTCGTTTTCCTTGCGGCGCTGCCCGGCGGTGGCCGCGTAGTCGTCGATGACCGTGGCCGACTGCACGAGCGAGCGGCCGGCGAAGTCGGTGCGGAACGCGCCGGGCTCAACGACCGTCACCGAGATGCCCAGCGGCGCGAGCTCACCGCGCAGGGCTCCGCTCATCCCTTCGATGGCGGCCTTGGCCGCCGAGTAGTACCCGGAACCCACCGGGGTCACAGCTGCGCCAATCGAGGAGATGTTGACGATCGCGCCGCTGCGGCGCGCCCGCATGCCGGGCAGGACGGCCTTGATCATCGCAATCGTGCCGAAGAAGTGCGTCTCGAACAGCGCGCGGACGCCGGCGTCCTCACCCTCCTCGACGGCGGCGCGGTAGCCGTAGCCCGCGTTGTTGACGAGTACGTCCGGGCCGCCGAACCGCTCGTCGGCCCGCCGCACTACCCAGGCGACCTGTGCGGGATCGGTGACGTCTAGGGCGATGGGAAGCACGCGCTCCGGGGTGGAGTCGGCCAGGTCGGCGACCTTCGCGACGTCGCGTGCCGTCACGACGGCATTGTGCCCGGCTCCGATGACGGCCTCGGCGAGCGCGCGGCCGAGCCCCGTCGAGCAGCCGGTGATAAGCCAGGTGGTCATAGGAAAAGAGAAGCCTCGTTTCGCTCGCGGCGCAACATGCACTGTGAAATCTGTTGTGAGCCGGGCTTGGCGGCACAGTGATCGATCGCTGCCGGCGATGGCTCGCACGGGACCGGTTCTGTGGCACGCAACATGTGAGGAATGGCATTGCAAGCGAGGACTTTAGACCCTGACGCGATCATCACATTGAAGTAGACGTTAAGGGTGCTGGCCTGCCATTGCGTGGCCAGAGCAGGAGGCACTACGAATGCCTATCGTCGGTCCTTGTTCGAGTCCCTGGTGGTTGCAAACCGCCCCGGGCGATACGAACTGTGAACCTTCCAGCTATCCGATGACGATCGCGATCGGCCGTGCTAACCGGTTTTCGCATGCGCCGGCGCCAGTGCCCACGAAGGAGGTCGTGACATGAAGCGTGTTGTCATCGATCATTTTGGCGGCCCCGAGGTTGTAAGCGTTATAGAAGACGACGATCCTCAGCCGCGTCCGGGCGAGGTCCGCGTAAACGTTCTGGCCTCGGGCGTTTCACTCAGCGATGCGCAGATGCGCGCCGGCACCTATCTCGGTGGCCCGAAGCCACCGTTTACGCCTGGATACGAATTGGTGGGGGTGGTCGATCAGCTGGGCCCGGGCTGCACCAGGCTCCGTGCGGGAGATCGTGTCGGTGTGCTGACGCAATGGGGCGCCAACGCAGAACGTGTCTGCATTCCGGAGAAGTACGCAGTCGAGGTTCCCGACGACCTCGATCCGGCAGAGGTCGTCAGCCTGGTTTTCACCTATATGACCGCATACCAGATGCTGCACCGTTCGGCGAAGGCGAAGCAAGGGGAGACGTTGCTTGTGCACGGTGCGGCCGGCCGGGTGGGCACCGCGGTTCTTGAGCTCGCGGCGGTGGCGCGCCTGCACACCTACGGGACGGCCTCAGCCCACGACCGCGCCGCCGTCGAGCGGCTCGGCGCGGTGGCCTTCGACTATCGCAGCGAAGACTTCCTGGCCAAGGTCCGCGAGCTGACCGGCGACGGTGTGGACATCGTGCTTGACCCGTTCGGTGGCACGTTGGGTCTGCGCTCGTTCCGTGCGTTGCGGCCCGGCGGAAGGCTTGTCATTTACGGCCGCCAAAACACCCTGTCGCAGGGCCGCAAGAATTGGCCGGGGGTATTCGAATGGTACATGGGAACCGCCGCCGTTGCAGCATGGGGCCTGCTGTCGCCGCGCCGGCGGGTGCTTGCCTACCGGGTCCAGAAACTGCGCATCCATCATCAGGATTGGTTCCGAGAGGACTTCACCGTCCTGCTCGAGTTGCTTCGGCGCGGTGACATCCATCCGGTGGTGGCCGAGCGCCTGCCGCTGGCCGACGCTCGCAAGGCGCACGAGTTGCTCGAGCGCACAGCGGCGAGCGGAAAACTCGTGCTTGTACCCTAGTCGAGGATGTTTCGGAGATGCGCTATCTGCCGATCGCCGAGCACGGCCTAGTCGGCGATTTGCACACAGCGGCGCTGGTCGGTACGAACGGGACGATCGACTGGTATTGCTGCCCTCGATTCGATTCCCCGAGCGTCTTCGCCGCGATCCTCGACGCCGACCGCGGAGGCCACTTCCGCATTTCGCCCGACTCCGACGGCTGGAGCTCCAAGCAGCTTTACCTGCCTGACACCAACGTGCTCATCACGCGGTTCCTCATGCCCGAAGGGGTGGCAGAGGTGCAGGACTTCATGCCCCCGGCGCGCATCGGCGAGCGAGCACACCGTCACCGCATAATCCGCCGGGTGCTCGCTGTGCGGGGAAAGATGCACTTTCTGGTCGACATCACGCCCCGTTTCGACTACGCCCGCATCCACCACCAGGCGGCACTTACCCCGCACGGCGCCCTGTTCTGCTCTCCGGATCTGCAGGTCAGCGTCTCGGCGCCCTGCCCGCTGAAGATCGTCGACGGTACCGACGTCCGCGCGCGGTTTGATGTTCGGGCTGGAGAGTCGGCCACCTTCGTGCTCGAGCGGATTGCGCGCGGCGAGATGCCGCCGGCATATTCCGATGCCGACATCACCGCCGAGTTCGAGGCCACCGTCGCGTTCTGGCGAGGCTGGCTACAGCGCTCCCGCTACAGCGGGCGCTGGCGTGAGATGGTTCATCGCTCGGCGCTCACGCTGAAGCTGCTCACCTATGCGCCTACCGGCGCGATCGTTGCCGCCCCGACCACGAGCTTGCCGGAATGTCTTGGTGGCGAAAGGAACTGGGACTACCGCTATACGTGGATGCGGGACGCCGCATTCACGCTTTACGCACTGCTCACTCTCGGATTCAGCGAGGAGGCCGCGGCATTCCTGCAATGGCTGCAGGGGCGCTTTCGCCAAGCCGAGGACGAGAGGGGGCCACTGCAGATCATGTACGGCATCGACGGGCGGGAGGATCTACCCGAAGAGGAGTTGCCGCATCTGGAGGGCTACCGGGGCTCGGCACCAGTCAGGATCGGCAACGGGGCGGCGAGCCAGCTGCAACTCGACGTCTACGGCGAGCTCATGGACTCCGTCTATCTCTGCAACAAGCACGGGCTGCCGATCTATCACGACGGATGGGTCGAGCTCACCCGCAACCTCGAATGGCTAATCGACCACTGGGACCAGCCCGACGAAGGGATTTGGGAGCAGCGCGGCGGTCGCCGACACTACACCTACTCCCGGCTGATGAGCTGGGTCGCGTTCGAGCGCGCAATTCGGGTGGCCCTCCAACGTGGCCTACCGGCCGACCTTCAGCGATGGAGCGCGGTCCGGGACCGGATCTACAACCAGATCATGGACCGCGGCTGGAACCCCCGCCGTCGGGCCTTCGTTCAGCACTACGACACCGACGTGCTCGATGCCTCGTTGCTGATCATGCCGTTGTGCAAGTTCATCACGCCTACCGACCCGCGCTGGATCTCCACACTCGACGCCATCACCGCCGAGCTGGTTTCCGACAGTCTCGTCTACCGGTACAACGTGCACTCGACGCCCGACGGACTAGCCGGCGGGGAGGCAACCTTCTCGATGTGCTCCTTCTGGTGGGTCGAGGCGCTCGCTCGGGCCGGACGGCTCGACGAGGCTCGGCTGGCTTTCGAGAAGATGCTCACCTACGCAAATCATGTGGGGCTGTATTCGGAGGAGATCGGCCCAACGGGCGAGCAACTCGGCAATTTTCCGCAGGCTTTCACCCACCTGGCCCTAATTAGCGCCGCCTACAACCTGGACCGCCGGTTGGCCGGCTCGGGACGACCTACGCTGTTGCCATGAAGCGGTTGTCGAGCCTGGACGCGCCGTCCTGACTCGCCGAAACCCATACCCGCCCAATGCATGTCGGCGGCCTGTCGGCGGAGTGCCGAATTCAGGTTCGCAAGACGTCAGACAGTTCCATGGCCCTGCTCATTCCGGACGGGTCAGCGAGGCAGGTGCCTCTACACCGCTTTAATGTGTCCGCTCGAGCCGGAAAGTGCGCCTGAAGCCAGCCGGTTGCGTCGTCAATGTCACCTCGACCGCGCCACCGGGGGCCACGACGTAGCGCTCCTCGACATCCGGTCCGTCATTCCACCGGCCGACCGGCTGGCGCCCGAGGTCGTCCCGGTCGTGGAGGGCCGGGTCGAAGGGGAAGAGGACCGGATCGTAGGGCGTAACGTCCCCATCCGGACGGCCGTTGACCAGGCGGCTGCACTCCACAAACCGGAAGCGTCCGATGTTGTGTGCCGCTCGGTAGGTCCGCTTGACCACCAGCGGGGTCTGGCCATCGGGCGGCAGCGAGACGTCCTTGCACACGATCGGGTCGAAGACCACGCCGGCGCCGGCTTCTGCCTCGCGGAAGACACCGAAATTCCGCGAGAAGCGTTCGGACAGCGCGAAGCCGGCCTCCTTGTCCAGGAAGACCGCCAGCCCGATGGCCGTCGCCGCAAACGGGTGCGGCGAGCGCTTCACCCGCTTATCGCCGAACGTCGTGCGCAACATCCGGGAAATCAGCGGGAAGGCCCCGGCACCGCCTACCACGTAGATGCCCGCGACCTCGGACCACGTCACGTCGCACAGGACGCGATCGAGCAATTCGGTCGTCTTGTCGACGAGCGGCGCACACGCCGAGTAGACGTCGTCGACAGCGCAGGAGAACGGGGGCCGGTCCACGGCGGAAAGGTCAGCCAGGAAGCGCCGTGTCTGCGGCCCAATCGCCTCCTTGCGAGCAACGCACTCCTCTCTCAGCACGTCGCGCGTGGCGGGATCCGTCTGTTGCAGGTTCGACCGGGAGAGGACGAGCTCGAGGATCGCCTCATCGAAGTCGTCGCCGCCGAGACGCTGGATGCCCTCGCTGATCACCACTTCGTGCGCGTGGCCGGTCATCTTCAGAAGCGAGGCGTCGAAGGTGCCCCCGCCGAGGTCGTAGACGAGCACGTACTCGCGTTTGGCTGTGATCGTGGATCGGTACCGATGGGCATATTCCAGGCTCGCGGCCGAAGGCTCGTTCAGCAGCGCGACGATGTGGAAACCGGCCGCCACGAAGGCGTCCAGTGTCAGGAGGCGCTGGGCGCTGGACGCATTGGCCGGCACGCTGATCGCGGCCTCGAGGGTCTCGCCCGGCGCAAGGCCGGCGTTCGAGCGACGCTGTAGGTCGCTTTTCAGCTGGGCCAGAAAGCCGGTGAGCAGGTCGGCGAGTAGATGGTTACGGCCGGCCAGGTTCACTTCGGTTTGCGGCCCGGCCTCGGTGAGGAGCCGTTTGAACGATCGCAGTACCGACCAACCCGGATCGTGGCGGACGGCGGCCGCATCCGCGCCGAATCGTAATTCTCCGGCCGCGTTGGCGGCGATGATCGACGGCCAGGTGTCCAGGCCGTCGAAGGAGACGACCGGATAGTTGCCCCTGTCGACGGCGGCGACGACGGTGTGGGTGGTGCCGAAGTCGATACCGACTCGCATCGCGCAATTTTAGGACTGTGACGCGGATTTCGACACGACCTCTTTACGCGGCGTGCCGCCTGTGCGGTCAATCCTCGAAATGGCGCTCGTAGTCGCTACGCTCGAGCCACCACTGCAGGTTGTACATCCCCGTTGCGAACATCACCATCACGACAGCGGAGCCGCCGGCGACGACAACGTTCATAACCTGTCCATTTCGCGTGCCATGAGGGCGTTCTCGAGGAATCCGTAGCGCCTGGGCTCGTACGTTGGCCGCGGGCGTGCCGCATCCGTTGAGGTCGCGAACATCCGCCGCATGATGGCGGCGAACCGGTCGCCGATGCTCTCGCGACGCACCCCCACAGCGGCTGCGGTGCTGAAGAGCACCTGCTGCGTGCTGATCAGCACCTCGGTGGAGGGCGCCTCAGCCGAGGGTGCAGCCGGCGGCGCGGTCGTGAGTGGTTGAGGCATGGGCTCGTCGACGGGATTGACTGTGCTGGGGAGTCCGGTTGCTGAAGTGAACATTTCGTTTACCTTCTTTGCGGTTTTGCTCCGTTGAACAGGCAGTTCGGCCGTTGGTGTCACCAACGTACGGCGACGATCATCCCTGGGGATGCGTAGTTGACTACCTGTTCCTGCGCGCCACTGCGCGCAGCGACCTAGGTATATCGGCGACGGTCAGTGGCGCGGCGTTGATGCGGCCCGGGCGTCCCACTGTTTTTGCAATCCCCGCTCACCAGCCGTGGGGATCAAACCGGCGGGCGCGAACCTTTTCGACGGCACCGGGTCGTCTTCGGTCAATGGTCTACCGCCGCCGCGAATTGCCCTGAGCGCGACGATAATTCCGGCGACGAACACAATCACGACAACCAACGCGAAGAGAATCGACAGGGTGCCCTGGATGAAGGTGTTCCTGATGACCTCGTTGAGCTGATGGGCGTTCTTCGCCGCACCGAACGCCGTCTTCTCGGCGTTTCTCGCCGCCAAATACCGGGAGTGCTGAGTCCAGTAGCCGACTGCGGGATCCCCGGAGAAGATCTTCTGCCATGACGCGGTCAACGTGACGACCAGATCCCACAGCAGCGGCACTCCGGGGATCCACGCCCACTTCAGCAGGCCCTTCTTGATGACGACCACGGTGACGACGGTCAGCGCGATGGCCGCGAGGAGCTGGTTCGCGATACCGAACAGCGGGAACAGCGTGTTGATGCCTCCGAGCGGATCGGTCACGCCCATCAGCAGGGCGCTGCCCCACGCGGCGACCACGGCCAGGCTGCAGATCCATACACCGGGACGCCAGCTTGGGTTACGCAGCTTGGCCAGCGGGCCACCGAGGTTACCCAGCGCGTCTGAGAGCATGAAGCGGTTAACCCGGGTCCCGGCGTCGACGGTAGTCAGAATGAACAGCGCCTCGAACATGATCGCGAAGTGATACCAGAAGGCCTTGAGCCCGGCGCCGCCGAACACCCGCTGCAGCACCTCGGACATCCCGAACGCCAGTGTTGGTGCTCCACCGGTACGCGACACGATCGACTTTTCGCCGACGCTACTGGCGGCCTGGCTGATCTGGTCGGCTGTAGCCGGCGCGCCGGACAGCCCGAGCTTATTGACATATTCCGCTGCAGTGGCCGCGGTGCCGCCGGTCTGCGCGGCCGGCGCGTTGAGGGTGAAGTACAGATGCTGGTTGAGGATCGACGCGGTGACCAGCGCCATGACGGCGACGAACGACTCGGTGATCATGCCGCCGTAGCCGATCAGCCGCATCTGGCTTTCCTTCTCCAGCATCTTCGGCGTCGTCCCGGACGAGATCAACGAGTGAAATCCGGACAGCGCGCCGCACGCGATCGTGATGAACAGGAACGGAAACAGCGAGCCGGCGAACACCGGACCGTTGCCCCTGGTGGCGAACTGCGAGATTGCGGGTGCCTGCATCTCCGGCCGCGCGATGCAGATTCCGATCGCGAGTAGCCCGATGGCGCCGACCTTCATGAACGTCGACAGGTAGTCGCGCGGCGCGAGCAGCAACCAAACCGGCAGCACCGATGCGGCCAATCCATACGCGATCAGGCACCAGCACAGCGTGACCGGGGACAGGGTGAACCAGGATGCGCCCCAGGATGTTTCGGCGACCCAGCTGCCGGACGCCACGGCGAGCAGTAGCAGCGCGAAGCCGATCAGTGATACTTCCGACACCCGCCCGGGGCGCAGGAACCGCAGGTAGCAGCCCATGAACAGGGCGATGGGGATGGTCATGGCGATGGAGAACACCCCCCACGGGCTCTTGGCCAATGCCTGCACCACGATCATTGCCAGCACCGCGATCAGGATCACCATGATGACGAGGACCCCGATGAGGGCGGCGGCCCCGCCCACCACACCCAGCTCGTCGCGGGCCATCTGGCCCAGCGAACGGCCCCGGCGGCGGGTGGAGATCCACAACACCAAATAGTCTTGTACGCAGCCGCCGAACACCGCGCCGAAGATGATCCAGATGCTGCCCGGCAAGTAGCCCATCTGCGTGGCCAGCACCGGACCTACGAGTGGCCCGGCTCCGGCGATGGCGGCGAAGTGATGACCGAACAGCACACGCCGGTCGGTCGGCACGTAGTCGGTGCCGTCGTCGAGAACTTCGGCCGGAGTGGCGTGGTCGTCGCGCGGGCGAACGATCTTCATCTCGATCAACCGGGCATAGAACCGGTAACCAATGATGTAGGTGCAGATCGCCGCGACCACAAACCAAACCGCATTCACCGTCTCGCCGCGGGCGAACGCGATGATCGCCCAGGCGACGGCGCCGACCACGGCGATGATCCCGAAGATGATCCTGTGCCGGACGGTGATGGGGGAGCGGTCGATGACCGCAACGGGCGGCAGGTCTTTGTCGGTGTGGATGTAGCTGACGCCTTTGTCGTGCTCCTTGATGGCCACGGCGAAAACCCTACGCGCGCGTGGTCCCTGGTTGCGAGCGTGAATTTCACGACGCCTGACCGGCGTGTCGCGTCGTGAGATTCACGCTCGCGGCGCAAGGGCGCTTGCCTCGCGTCGATGGTCATAACTGGACGAGCGCATTACCGTAATCTGATGCCGCTTTGGCGCCTTCGTGACTACGACGACGGCGATCTCGATCAGGCCGTTCAGATTTGGGACCAAAGCCGGACTGCGGGGTCGGGGGAGCCGGTGTTCGCGGTCGCCGAGGTGATGGCGGCGGCCCGGGCTGGCCAGCCGGCGGTGGTCGCCGAGGTCGGCGACGAGGTTGTCGGCATGGCCGTCGCGCGGACCGACGGCGAGCGGGCGTGGGTGCTGCTGGTCGCCCTGGCGGCACGGTGGCGTCATCGCGGCATCGGCAGCGCGCTGTTGGCCGATCTGGAACGACGGCTGCGGTCGGTCGGGGTGCGGAAGATCTGCACGATCCTTCCGGAGGGCGCGACTGGCTCGGCGGCGCTGGAGAACTCTGGCTACACCCGCCGTGACGGGCTGGTGTACTACGAGATGATCGAACACTTGCGGCCCGATCAGGCCAATATGCTCGCGGAACTGGGCGGACGGCTGCTACCGCCGGGGCTGTGGCAGGAACTGGCCGGGATGGAGCAGGAAAAGCGAGTCATCGAACAGCGCATCATCGCCCCGCTGGCCCACCCCGACGTCGCCGACCGCTATGGGGTCCGTCCCCCCAAGGCGGTCATCTTGTTCGGGCCGCCAGGGACCGGGAAAACCAGCTTCGCCAAAGGTATTTCGTCGCGGCTCGGCTGGCCCTTCGTAGAGCTCTTCCCGTCCCGGCTCGCCGCGGCGGCAGACGGCGGACTGGCGGCGTCGCTGCGGGAAGTGTTCGGAGAACTGGCCGAGCTCGATGAGCTGGTGCTGTTCATTGACGAGGTCGAGGAGATCGCGGTCGCGCGCGCCGGCGCCACCACCACCGAAACCGGCGTCACCAACGAATTGTTGAAACTCATCCCGTCGTTTCGTGAGCACGACGGGCGTCTGCTGGTGTGCGCGACCAATTCGGTCCACTCGCTGGACTCGGCATTCTTGCGGCCCGGGCGCTTCGACTACGTCATCCCCGTCGGTCCGCCGGACCGGCCGGCCCGCATGGCCGTGTGGAAACGGTATCTCGGCGAAACCAATTCGGGGATCGATGTCGACCGGCTGGTGGCGGTGACCGAGCTGTTCACCCCCGCCGACATCGAGTTCGCCGCCCGCAAGGGCGCGCAGGTGGCGTTCGATCGTGAGATGGAGCATGGCCGTGGCGAGCCCGCGACTACCGAGGATTATTTGACGGCGATCGGGGATGTCCGTCCGACGCTGACCGCTGCGATCCTGGACGAATTCAGCCAGGACAAAGCACAATTCGC
>Ga0182034_10001425_pt1 | contig 11733 bp, 11 predicted proteins | sample flu12Cox44000172_FD_125972 | JGI IMG/M metagenome (GOLD analysis project Ga0182034, IMG submission 125972) | Lab enrichment of tropical soil microbial communities from Luquillo Experimental Forest, Puerto Rico - flux4day.12C.oxic.44.000.172 | ecosystem: Environmental > Terrestrial > Soil >... | reverse complement strand
TCGATCGTGTCGGTCCCGCCTCCATATTTGCTGACCACCTCTTAATTCTGGGAGAGCTGCCAATACGGCCTGGTCCAACCGCTCCAACCCGACGATCAGCTTGCGACGACCGCGAGCAAACTGAACCAGAGCCTCGCCCGACATAAATACTGCCTGCTCATTGAATAAAACATCTGAATAGCGCTCCAGTAGCACGGCCCACAAAATCGGGTTGGCAGAAAAAGAGCGGGAAGTGACAGCAATTGGGATTCTGTTTCTCATGACGAAAAGCTCTGAGTCTGCTTCGTCAACACCTTTGATCTAGTTGGCGATGCAGCGACAACACTTTTGGCTAATTCCGGCGAAAGGTTCGCAGTTCTAGCGGCCTGTTGTTCCTGGAATAACTCGTCCGCATTGTAAATTACGAAGACCATACGCATGGTCTCATAGGCATCTTTGGAATTGCCGTTCCGAACGGGACGCCTGTTACGGATACAATCGACGAACTCAGCGAGCTCCGCCTCCCACGATGGATCTGTGTTGCAAAATGTAGATTCCTCCGGCGGGTTGCCGATAGCAAGGCCTCCACCCTTCCGAGCTTGTATGATCCACTCGTCGCGATAACTGCGCGTCCCCGAGGGCATACCGTCCACGATCACAAAACCGTCCGACATAAAGATCTCCAAGGTGAAGCGGTGTTCCCATTGAGTAAACGAGCTGTGAAGCATCGCAATACGCCCTAGGCGGTCCCGCAGCAGGGCAAACGCATTATCCTCCAAGGGAGTATCCCAATAGGCCGTGGCGCACATGCTCTTAATTTCCACAAAATCGCCGCAAAAGAAAAAGGATTTTCCCATATTTTTCGCTATCAACGATCTGTTTCGCCTTCTGGAAGCGGTCAAAACGCTGGCGGTGCAGGTCGTTGAAAACGCACGACTAGGTGAAGTCGCAGGGATGACCTCGCGAGGACGCAGAGATGACCTCGCGAGGACGCAGAGATGACCTCGCGAGGATTGACGAATCGTTCTCTTGTTTTTACTCTTTCGAGACCAGAACAAACAGTCAGGCCATCTGCGCGGCGCGGACCCCGAAGGCAACGTGCGCAGGCGGCACTCAAGGAGGAGCCAATGAGATTGAAGGCGGGAATGATCTCGGCCTTGTTCTTCGTCAGTTTCCCCCTGCTGGCCTCGTCTCTAGCCATCACAACCAGTAGCCTGCCGGGAGCGACGGTGGGCACCGCGTACGGTGAAACGCTGGCTGCGACCGGCGGCAGGTCGCCTTACACGTGGAGTTTGGCTTCGGGTTCGCTACAGCCAGGCTTGTCGCTTTCTACTTCGAAAGGGGTAATCTGGGGCACGCCTACTGCATCGGGCACCTATTCCTTTGTGGTCAGAGTAAAAGACTCGGCCACTTACCCAGCGACGGCCATCCACGCCGAGAGCATCGCCATAGCAGCGAAGAAGACCTCGTCTCTAGTCATCACAACCAGCAGCCTGCCGAACGGCATAGTGGGGGCGGCATATAGCGCCACGCTTTCCGCCAGTGGCGGCATCCAGCCCTACACCTGGACCTTGACCTCTGGACAGTTGCCCACGGGTCTTTCCTTGGGTGCGACCTCGGGCAGCATCTCGCGTATACCCACAGCCACCGGAACATATACATTCACTATTCAGGTTAAGGGCCACTTGGGGGGGACGGCATCCCGGTCCTACACCGTGTCCATCGATTCGCCGGTCGGCATCATAACTACCAGCCTGCCCAACGGGGTGGTAAAGGTGGCGTATAACGTCACGCTTTGCGCGAGCGGCGGCACACCCCCGTATTCCTGGAGTCTGGCTTCCGGTTCCCTGCCAGCCGGCCTGTTGCTTTCCACTTCGGGTGCGATAAGTGGTGCGCCGACCACCGCTGGGACCAGTTCTTTCACGGTGATGGTCAAGGATTCAGCCAGCTCTCCCCATGCGGATACTCAGGCTGAGAGCATTGTGGTAGCGGCATCATCTTCCACCATTTCGCCCCCACCGCAGGCGTCCGGTTACAATCTGGTCTTCTCCGATGATTTCACCAGCCTCGATCTCAGTCCCAACAGCTACGGTAACTATACCTGGTACAACCCGGGCATGTTTTGGCAGAATCCCGCACCCTATTCCAACATCGCCGTGGGCGGTTCTGCTGTAACTCTGACTTGGACCCGTGGGCAGTCGCCCGCCAATACCAGCATTGCCACGGCTGCGAAGGATGCATCCTACTACCGTGCTTGGAGGTATGGATACTTTGAAGCTCGAATGAAATGGGACCCGGTAACGGGATCCTGGCCAGCTTTCTGGATGATGCCCGTCCAAGGAATCACGTGTGGAAAATGTGAAGAGGGTGAGCTCGATATCTTTGAAGGTCAAGGCACGAGCGGGATGTACTATGGCACCATTCACGATTGGTTTGCTGGCGGCGGGCAGCAGCAAAATAGCCCGAATGCGTACCCACTCCCAAGCGGGACGGATGTGACCCAATATCACACCTATGGAGTGTTGTGGGTCCCGGGATACGTCACCTGGTACTTCGACAACCAAGAGATGGGATCCGCTCCCACTTACTCCATCTTCGATCAACAAAACTACTACCTGATTCTGGGCAGTCAGGAAGGCGTGAATTGGAGGTATGGCAATACGAGCGGCGTCACGGCTTCCAGCATCTCGATCAGCGTTGATTGGGTTCACGTCTGGCAACAGTAAGGCGAAATACCCATTAACCACGAAATAGGCCTCTAGAAAGAGAGCTGCCATACCGGCGCCCATCATGATTCCAAAGAACGAAAGTGCGATGAGCCGCCGGCGACGGAAGCCGATAGCTACAATGTCGCGCAGAGTCGGAGAATACCCCGGACCCTGAACCGCGGGTACCCGTTCCGTCTCGGGAATGATCAGGCTGTGTTCTGCCATCGGAGCACTCCGTTCACTAATAAGGTAAAAGCCCATGTTGGCTCTCGGGATGTAAGACTCAATCTTGGCATACGTACTTGTGGGCACGTAGATCATGTCTCCGGGCTGAATGTGTACATCTTCGCTCAAGTCCTTTCCCTTGAGCATCTTCTTCGCATCGACCTGTATGACCTGGACCCAATCATCCTAAACCTGGCGGAACACCAGGACTTGAGAGTGCTTGGCCTTGTCCGAAAAACCGCCGGCCATAGCCACACCTTGAGTCAGCGTTGTTTCACCACGCAGATCATACTTGCCGGCCTTCCCCACCTGGCCGAGGGCCATGAAGTAGGGTTTGTCGAAATCCTTCAGCGTAATATTCACCACCGGGTCGTGCAGGATCTGCGCATATGCCTTTTTGATCGATTCCGTCAGCTCGGGGACGGTTTTACCCTCCACGTAGATATCGTCGGCGCTGAGAAGGCTGATGTACCCGTCCGGCTGCACGGTTACCCCGGTCTGATTGAATTCCGGAGAGAGCGGGAAGGTTATATCGAAGGAGTCGCTTCGGGAGAGCTTATACCGAGGATTTCGCCGTTGCAAAGCCGGATGACCGGACTGTTGGGCGACGTGATCTCCGCTTGTTGCCGTGGCTGGCGCATCCTGTCCCGCACATGGCACGGCACCCAAGAGCAAAGTTACGACAATGCCCAATGCGGCTCTGACGGCGCTTGCGCTTGCCGCCAACAGCAAAAAGACTGCCACTGCCTTGAAAAGTTTCATCTTCATCCTCCTCAAACCAACCTACTTAGTCGCGCACCGTGGGCTAGCACTCTGATACGCACTGCGATAACAATCCTCAATATTCGCTCCCCGTGCGTACATTTGCAGCGCATCTACATAGGTGCCCCGTTCGGAAAGCCATTTTTGAATCATCTCAGCGTAGCCGAACCCAAGCGGAAATCCCGAAACCTTTTCAGCTTCAAGCCTTGCTTTCAACTAGTTTCATTTGGACCTCCCAAGCGGCAGAGCTAGCTCCAATGACGCCGTGCCCTTTGGTCGGCTGTCGTTAGAAAGCGAATGTTTGCAGCCAGGGGCATGGAGACCGGGACAGGCCATCAAGGGCATGGCGTTATTGAATCAGCTATATATTCAACCCAACTTCACGAAGAAGCCTGTCAACCCATTCGTTAGAGAACTCTCCTCGTCTGACTCCAGCCAAGTACGCCGCCATTGTGGCCTTCTGGTTCCGCAATCGCTGAAGGAGCTCTCTTGAAATCTCTTGGGGAATGATCACAATGCCTGCACCGTCGGCTATGACAATGTTACCGGGATTGACCACCACTCCACCGCAGCAAATCGGGTAATTGACCTCGCCCGGTCCCCGGTGAAGAGGGCCGATCGAGGTGGCTCCGCGTGCAAATACCGGAAAGTCATCCAAAGCGATGATCCCGGGCAAATCGCGCACGAACCCGTCCACTACGAAACCGGCAATCTTGCGGTGTCTTGCCTTGTTCGAGACCAGGTCTCCCAGGACGGCGTTCATGGAAGAACCATGTGCATCTACGACTACGACGTCGCCTGGTTTCGCGATGTCCAGGGACTTGTGCACCATGAGGTTGTCGCCGGGAAACACTTTCACGGTGCAGGCCAAGCCGCACAACCGGTGCTGCTTGCTGGTCAGGCAGGTGATTGCAGGGTCAACCGCGTATAGGCGATTGAGCAGGTCCGAGATATCCGGGGTGTCGAATTCCGTGAATTCTTGGATAAAGGCAGGTTCTAAGCGGGGAAAGTCCGGCCCGATACGAAAACCCGGACCGGGAAACATTTCGGCTGAACGAGGTTTCTGGGTTGTTAAAGCAATCGTGGCTGTACTCATAGTATTTTCCTCTCCTGTATTGATTGAAATTAAGCTTGAGACTCCGTCATGGGTCGCGCTGGCGTTTGCCAGTGTCCAAACTATTCAACAATTGACCAAGGCTTGCATGCGCCGTCTTGACCGGTGCTTCGCGCCGGGTAATTTCCAGGGCATGCCGGACATAGACCTCCTCGATGATCTCGGCAATCGTCCATTGCCGACCTGCACAGCCTTGTTTCCAGTCCATGAGCGCCAAGGCTCCGACTGTTTTCTGGACACCACGGACTACCTGCGGATTCAACCCCATCTGCAACATCACCTGCCCGATTTCCCACAATTCCTCGGCCCGTCTGGGAGCGTGCTGCGGGTAACTGGGCAGTATGCGTCCGATTGCTTCCATGACGCCCGGATAAAAGAACCGGCAGCCCTCAATCGCTTCGTCGGAAAATTGCAGGCATCGTGCAAAGATCATGGCTTCCACAAACAACCCCACTAGACCCTTCGACATTACGGTCAGGACCATCTTGAGGGCGGAAGCTTGACCAAGAACGGGGCCGACAATATTGACACGCAGGAAAGGCTCCAAACGGCTCGCCAGATCGACCGCCCGCGGGCCGCTGAGGTACAGTACGGCGCGGTCTCGAAGGTGCGTTGCCCTGCCGTGTATGGCCGCATCGATGAAATCCACGGGACTGTCTCGCAGCATTTGGGTTATCTCGTTGACAGCCGTGGGGGAGATGGAGTTCGCGTCAACATAGACCAGTCGGCGTCCCGCATGATTTGTGATGGCCGCAACCTGTCTGGCTACTTGGACCGCTGAGGAAGGGATAACCAGAGAAATGACGAAATCCGACTGGTCGAGGACCTCGCCTACGGAACCGAGCACATCCAGGCCAGCAATGCGGCAAAGCTGTCGTGTGCGCGGACTCCTGCCCTCCAAGGTCGTGACTACACGAAGACCGCCGTCGCGGAGCAGCTTCCCGAGATTGGACCCCATCTCGCCTGGGTAAAGAATTCCGATTATGGTTTTCTTTGCCGCATCCATAAGAGCACCTGCTAATCCCTCAGAGGTATTGCGTCGCGCTGCATCGACTGCGGTGCGCCGCTGAATTCAGAAGATGTCGTTGCCACAGCACTCCCGCTGGACTCCAGCTTTCGCCAGAGCATGACCAAGCGTATGCTGTCGAACAACGCGGGGAAGGGGTCGTCCCATCGGAAAAACGCGAACGTCTGCCGGTGCAGGAGACTGCGGACCCACCCCCGGAAGCTCAACAAACGCATTTGGTTCAATTGTCTATACGCGAAGAGGTCTCGCACTGGGTCCCATAGCCGCACTCCGATGCGATAAGTGGAAGGGGGCGCTTGCGTGAGTCCGACCAGCCGACGATATACAAACAGGGGAAGGTCTATGCCGCTGGAGCCGAGCAGGCAATCGACGGCGGTAAACCGGGCATTGCACTCGATGAGCTTGAGCCTGCTGTCGCGTGAATCGAGCTTGAACTCGACATTGGCCACGCCCCTTAAGCCCACCTGACGAAAGAGTTTCAGGGCCAGCTCTTTGACTCCGGGCACATGGTCGGTGATATGATACGAGCCCAAACCCATGTTCACGGGATATCGCCGAATCACTCGCTTAGTGAAGTCGAACAGGTGACATCCGTCCTCGTCGATGTAAGTATAATAGCTGCACAGCTTGTCATCTGCTCCCGGAATGGCTTCCACAAGGAAGATCGGGATTTTGGCCGAGCTCACCGCATCAAACGTCGCGAGCAAGTCCTCGAAGCGGCGTACAAGGATGTACTTCCGACCGGAGAAATGCTGCCAGAACCGGTGGCTCGAAAGTGGCTTGAGCATGAGAGGAAATACCAACTCGTCCTCAAACCGCTCGATGTCCTCTCGCGTGTCCGCGACCCAAAACCTGGGTGTGGGCACGCCAGCCTCCCGGGCTGCGCGGTACGTGGACAGCTTATCCAGCATGCAGAGTTGCGCAGCCGGGTTCGAGATGTCGAGTCTATACTTCGCGGAAAGCGCCGGACGATGCTGGGCGATCAATTCGAGGGCCTCGTCATTTGCCGCAAGCAGAACCGCGTTTCGCAAATGGTCGGATTCCGGCCCCAGCAGGTAATTTGCCCAAGACTCACTCCTGCTGCCGGGCCTTCGCGGTATGCTGATCCACCTCGTGAAGCGCGAGTACCTCACCGCTTCCTCGGGGACATTGATGGCATAGACAAGGATTCCTGCCCGGCCCAAACTCCGCGCTATCGAGACGGCGTTCGCGTTCCCGCCAAGAATAATGGCCGGCGGAAGCGAATTGTTGTGGCGAGTTTCCATAGTAATGCGACCCCTCTTGCGCTGAGGTCCTCTGAGCAGTGCTTCCGTGAGTTCCGGAGAACCGCTGATGACGAGGCAGCACGACGCCAGTGTTCGCCATGTGATCCAATCACTCGTTACAGATTAGTTCCGGGCCGGCTCGCCCAAGCGAATCGAGCGGCAGGTTGCGGCTCGCGCGGTGTTCCTCCAGGAGATACGGCAGTAGGTGTCCGGCAACGCGGCAGGGTTCGCCCTGCCGGTAATAGTGGTGGTGAAAACCAGGTCTGGTGTTCACTTCCAAAAATACGCCGCCGGATTGCGCCAGGGGTACACTTGGATCGCGGGTAACCACGTCGACGCCGGCGAATCGCACGCCGATGGCGGCGGCGGCCGTCGCGCCATCTTCAATGATAGCCTCGCAAAGAAGATGGCCCGCCGGGGCGTTTTCGGCTGACGAGTTGGCGTTAACCACCTTGTTGAGAGCTATCTGCGTCCCTTCTTTCGGCACTGACGAAAGTGAAAAGCCTTGGTGGGCAAGTGTCCGCCGCATATCCATGTTGACGGATAGGAACGCCTGCGAATGCTTCGGCCCTGCAATCATTCGTTTTTCGTCTTCGCGCTGGAGCAGCTTTCGGATGCTCGACTTGCCATCCCCCACGACCACTGCGGGCTTTCGCAACACAGCATCCAGCAACACTCCATCCAGATATAGAAGGCGGTAGACATCTCCTTCTGCCTCCTGTTCCAAGAGGATATTTAACCCATAACCTCCCGCCCGTACGGCAGCCCAAAATATGTCGGAAGGACGGCTAATTCCGGTAGTTACCCCCAAACCGCCGCTGCTGTTCGCCGCCGGTTTCACCACCCATGCACCGCCGAACTCTTCGGCAAATACTACAGCTTTGCTTATGCTCTCGAGAGAAAACACTATATATTTGGGAACTCTCAACCCCCGTTCAGCAAGCAGTCGATGCACCACCGGCTTGTTATTGGCAATCAGGGCCGTCATTACGTCGTCAATCTCGGTAACGTTCTCCCGGACGCGGGTACAAGACGTCCCATGCCGGATTTCCAAGATTTCATCTCCTAAGTGCGTAACCTTTGCACCGAGCGCAGCTGCCGCGTCCCGCCATACTTCCGCGTAGAATGCGGACCGGCACTTGCTAGCACGGCGTCCAAAACGCCATTCGATCGCTCGATGACAACCTGCTAAAGCTAACAGTAGTGTAGTTGGAGCATGAGCCAGAAGCATTTACTTACCTTCTTTCCAATGTGCAATCCCAGCGAATTCTTAAGCTACCCGGGCAAGGAACCTGTCACTGATCTGGCCCATTGCTGCCGGTTCGGTTATAGATCGACGATGCCGCGCTCCGCCAAATCGCGAATGACCTGCTGGCTACCATCAGCAACCCGCGACGTTTCGAGCTTTGCCGCGATCTCGGAGACAGTTCGTTGACCATCCATGTGTCGCAGGGCTTGGAATTCTGCATCCGTAAGCGTGACATGCGGCTTACCGTACATGACAACGCCAAACATCTCTTCCCACTCGCGGTCATATCTCACCTGAACGTAATCTACTTTCCTGGCAAGCACCGGCATCGCCTGCTTAAAGGCCGCAGGGGCGGAAGTCCGCAACGTGAGCGTGCGCTGGCGGACCGCTTCCGTGCGTGGATCCTCTCCCAGGGTGTCACAGTTGTGCGTGTTCATCTTCAGGTACAAGACCGTCGTGCCCGCGCCGTGTTCGCGCAAATGCCACATCGCACTTAGGCAGAACATCATGACGTCTCGCGGCCGATCACGGATCTCGACGGGACGCTCTCTTCGGGCCCGCTTCCGCCAGCGCCGAGGGGGCAAAGCTGGAGCGCAACTCCGCGGTAGAATTGAACGGGTGCGCTCACATCATGATCGGGATAGAGCACCAAGGTTGAGCCCTCCGGCACGTGAATGGAGATCCCGATCGAGACCTCGGATCCAAAGCGGTCTTTATGGGCTGGCGGAAAAGGGTCGGCGGTGGTCTCATATCATAATGTCCCGCCTCCGGGAATTCGAAGATCGCTTGCTGCTTTTCGCCAAGAGCAAAGTCTTTCATGTGGTTCTTCTGAAACGAAACCTGTACAGAACGGACGAGCTGGGTATAGAACTCTTCCCTGAGGCCTTGACGAATATGCACATAGCCGTGCTCGGCGAACTCAGCGGCGTAGCAGGTGGGGTGAAGTTGAACATCCGGGACATTCTAAGGGTCCTTTCTCTACTCAGAGTTGTTGGTGTGAAGGTTAAGAGTTTTCGGTCTAACGTACTCGTTTAGCTTTCTTCGGATTGCGATGGGCGTGGCCATGGCGCCAACCGTGGGCTATTAAGCGTCTTGATGGCCATAAAGGTCTATCCACCACTCGTTTGAGAACTCACCACTATTCCTCGCAGAACGCTAGGCCGCAATTCTGTTCGGAGGTGTTTCCAAACTGCATCCAATTGGGTAGGAAACAGCACGACCTCGGATAAGCTCCGGGCGGGCTTCCAGTCGTGCGCCAGACTAAAGTAAAGGACGCCAAATATATGCAAGCATTGACCGGAAGCACGGGACCAAGCATCTTGCTTACTCTGATTCTTCTCTTTGCGGCTTGCCAAGCCCAGACGGCTAAACCGCAGGAGGCGCCCGACTGCGCTCCGCCCCAAGCGGGCGGCTACAAACTCGCGTTTGCAGATGATTTCAGCACGCTCGATCTTAGTCCCGACGGGCTCGGCGCGCATATCTGGTTTGAAGGGTTTTGGTGGGGCGAGAAACATGCCCCACTCCACAATATCTCCGTTTCCGGCTCCGTGCTCTCCTTGAACTGGCAACGCGGTCAGGAAGCGTCGCATACAAGTATTACCACGTTTTCCCGTGACAGGCGGCACTTCAGAGCTTGGCGATACGGCTATTTCGAAGCGCGCATGCGGTGGAATCCCGTCCGCGGGGCTTGGCCTGCTTTCTGGCTGATTCCGGTGCAAGACGCAACCGCCCAGAACATCTACAACGGTGTGAGAGAATCGGGCGAGATCGACATTTTTGAGGGTCAAGGCGATCATCCGCACACCTTCTACGGAACCGTTCACGATTGGATCAACCGGCAAGACCGGGCAAGCAGCAACAATAGGTTCGAACTGCCTGGTGGCACGGACTTCTCCCAGTTTCATACCTATGGTGTGCTTTGGACCCCCGGTAGAGTCACATGGTACTTCGATAACCAGCCGCTGCACTCGGAGAGCACACCGGCTGTTTTCGACAAGCAAGACTTCTTCATCGTGCTAGGCATGCAGGAGGGGGTGAACTGGAGATATGGCAATCTGTCCGGCGTCACCGTTCCGAGCCTAACTTTGAATGTCGCATGGGTTCGAGTCTGGCAGAAGTAAAGAGAGTTCATGCCGCCCGGGTACTACCCGAAGCGCATCGCCCGCCTTCCAACAGCACGTCCCAATAAAGGGAACGAGTACGTTCCTCTTGGCGTTGGTAGAGAAAACGCTCCTCGAAACGTCGGCGGCCGGCCCCGCCGAGACGGAGACGGAATTCAGGTTTTTCCACGAGTTGAGTAAGCGCTTGCGCCAAGGCGGCTACTGACCCGCAGGGTACAAGAAGGCCCGTTTCACCGTGCACAATCGTTTCTCGCATGCCACCGACGTCAGACGCAATGACTGGCAGCCCTGCTCTCATCGCCTCGAGAACGCTGAGGGGAAGCATTTCATACTTTGACGCGAGCACAAACACGTCCGAACTGGCGAGAAGACGAGGGATGTCGTCGCGATCGCCTAAGAACTCTACCCGATCACCAATCCCCAACTCGTGCGCCAGCCTTTCGCAGTCTTGCCGCAGGGGACCATCGCCGACGAGGCGCAGACAAGGCCCCGGGTGAAGGTTCGCAAACGCCCGTAACAGGGTGGGGTGGTCTTTCACTGGGGCAAAGCGCGCCACCATGGTGATCACGGGCGGGCGATCAATCAAGGTGGCCAGCGCGGAACAATCCGGGATACCGTTGTGGATGGTAACTACCTTAGAAGGATGTCCTATCCGGTGCCTTAGTACAAGCTGTGCACCTTCGTCGCTAACGGCGATGAGACGCTCGCACCAACTTGCAGCGAGCCGTTCAAAGCGCACCCCGAAGACACCCCAAAATCCTGAGACTGCGGCGGTCCCGGACAAAGCATGAACAGTGTGAACCGAAGGAACCCCGAGTATATGACCGGCCAGGCGTCCAAGAAAACCAGCTTTGGACGTGTGGGCATGAATCAGATCCGGCTGGACCTCTCGGATCAACTGACAGATCTCCCAGAAAGCCCAAGCGTCGGCCAGCGGCGACACCTGCCGCCGGAGATGCCTGAGCACATGGACTGGGATTGCCCGCTCCCGACACGCCTCTGTGAGAAAACCGTGCTCTCCCGTGGCAACGGCAACCTCAAACTCCGCTCGCATGCTGTGAGCCAGGGCGAGAACGTGAATCTGCGCTCCGCCACGTTCCGCTCGTGTAATGAGATACAAAACTCTCATTTTGCCATCGCGGCGGATGGGCGCGAAGGAATTCCCGTGTCGGTGGCTTGACTGCTGCTGCGGGCGGAGCCGCTCCCTGACAGGCTTCAACGGATGTTCACCTCTGATCATCTGACATAACCTCCTACCGGGATGGCCCCCACGTCTGCAAACGG
>Ga0182034_10001424_pt1 | contig 11734 bp, 9 predicted proteins | sample flu12Cox44000172_FD_125972 | JGI IMG/M metagenome (GOLD analysis project Ga0182034, IMG submission 125972) | Lab enrichment of tropical soil microbial communities from Luquillo Experimental Forest, Puerto Rico - flux4day.12C.oxic.44.000.172 | ecosystem: Environmental > Terrestrial > Soil >... | reverse complement strand
GGCTTCGGCGACGTCGGCAAGGGCTCGGCCGCGTCGCTGCGCCAGGCCGGCTGCCGCGTGCTCGTCTCCGAGGTCGATCCGATTTGCGCCTTGCAGGCAGCGATGGAAGGCTACGAGGTGACCACGATGGAAGACGCCACGCCGCGCGCCGACATCTTCGTCACCGCCACCGGCAACATCGACGTCATCACCATCGAGCACATGCGCCGTATGAAGGACCGCGCGATTGTCGCCAATATCGGCCACTTCGACAGCGAGATCCAAGTGGCGGCGCTGCGCAATTTCAAGTGGCACAACGTCAAGCCGCAGGTCGACGAGATCGAGTTTCCCGACGGCAAGCGCATCATCCTGCTTTCCGAGGGCCGGCTGGTTAACCTCGGCAATGCCATGGGCCACCCGAGCTTCGTGATGTCGTCCTCGTTCACCAACCAGACCTTGGCGCAGATCGAGCTGTGGACCAATGCGAAGAAGTACGAGAAGAAGGTCTACACGCTGCCGAAACATCTCGACGAGAAGGTCGCGCGGCTGCACCTCGCCAAGATCGGCGTCAAGCTCACGCGCATGAGCGACAAGCAGTCGACCTATATCGGCGTGCCGGTCGACGGCCCGTACAAGCCGGACCATTACCGGTATTGATATCCAACAGCGCCAAATCGCGCTGCCACTTTCGCGTTGCAAGCACCGGCCTCATGCTGAGGAGGCGCGAAGCGCCGTCTCGAAACATGAGGCCGCCCCCATCCTTCGAGACGCTCGCTGCGCTCGCTCCTCAGGATGAGGGCGGAGCACTGCCGCTCGTGCGGGACAAGCGGAAGCAGCTGATTTTGATCCGACCAACACATACGCTAGCTTGCTTATTGAATTAGCGCAGCGGGGCTGGCCGTGCGGCGACGGATACTCCTCATCGTGGTGTTGTTGGTGGCGCTCGTCTTCGCGCTGCGGTTCGTCATGTTGGCCGCCGATTTCGACGCAACCGTCACGGCCGCGCGCTTCGAAGATGCGCGCGCCGACTACACGGCTTTGCGCGCATTCCTACGTCGCATGCCGAAGGGCGGCGACCTGCACACGCATCTCTCCGGCGCGGTCTACGCGGAACGCTTCATCGCCTGGGCCGCGGAGCGCCAACTCTGCGTCAATCTCATCAACATCGTGGTGGAACACCGGTATTGCGACCAGGCGGGTGCGGCCCCGGTTTCCGACGCCCTGAGCGACCAGAAACTTTACGACCGGCTGGTGGACGCGTTCTCGATGCGTGCATTCCTGCCGACGCCTGCCGTTCCGACCAGCCACGATCAGTTCTTCGCGACGTTCGAAAAGTTCGATGCAGCCGGCGGCTCGCGTTTCGACATGGTACTCGATCAGCTTCGCCAATATGCAGGCGAAAACGTTCAATACGTCGAGTTCATGATCTCGTTTTCTTGTCCCAATGACCGCGAGAAGTTCACCAACGCGATCAAAGGGAAGGAGGATGACACTGCAAGGCTGACGGCGCTGCAAGCAACCGGGCTTGAGGATTGCGTGGCAGCGAGGCGCGGCGACGTTGCCGCCCTGATCGGCAGAATCAGAAGTGAGCTGGCTTGCGATACGCCAGCCGCGCAGCCGGCCTGCGGAGTCACGTTTCGGTTCATTGCCCAGGTTGTACGCGACGCGCCGCTCGACCAGGTGTTTATTCGCGCCGCCATTGCCGCCGCGCTCATTCGCGCCGAGCAGCAGGTCGTGGCGCTCAACTTCGTCGGCCCGGAAGACGCTCTCATTGCGCGCCGCGACTATACGCGACACATGCAGATCATCCGCTTTCTCGCGCCCGACGTGCCGGTCGCGCTGCATGCGGGCGAACTGTGGCTCGGACTGGTGCCGCCGACCGATCTCACGTTCCACATCCGCGAAGCGATTGAGATCGGCGGAGCGCGCCGCATCGGCCACGGCGTCTCGCTCGCGTTCGAGCACGACATGGAAGGGCTGCTCGCCGAGATGCGCGCGCGGGAGGTCGCGGTTGAGATCAATCTCACCAGCAATGACCTGATCCTGGGCGTGCGTGGCAAGGATGCTCCGCTGTCCACTTATCTCGCAGCCGGCGTTCCTGTCGTCCTGTCGACCGACGATGCGGGCGTTTCGCGCATCACTCTGAGCAACGAATATTTTCGCGCCGCGCGCGATTACGGATTCGGCTATCGGCAGTTTAAAGATATCGCGCGCGAAGCGCTGGTTTACTCGTTTCTGGACGAGGACCAGAAACGCACCGAGCTCGCGCGCTTCGACCGCGCCTGCCGCGAGTTCGAACAGTCGGTGGCAAGCGCGCAATCGCCGATTGATAATGCGCTGGCGCTGCTCAGGGCGGCGGTCAATCCGGCGATTTAGTCGCGGCTGTCGTCCCGGCCGAGCGCGAAGCGCGAGAGCCGGGACCCAGTAATCACTGCTCGTCCGGTGATTACTGGGTCCCCGCTTTCGCGGGGACGACAACGTAGACTCCGCTACCGCGGCGGCACGGTGATGATGGTGTAACGCGCCGGCTCGCCGTCACTGCCGAGATAACGGCGTGCGAGCGTGACATCGAGGCGCTTGCCTCCCGGGAAGCGCGCGGCAATGCCGTTCGCGGCGGTGAGGCACCATTCCGCACTCGGCAGGTGGTGCGGGCGCGCCGGGCAAACCATCGCGATGCCGTCGCGCGCAATGCGCTCTGCGAGCGCGGGCGAGAGGCCGCGGTCGAGCACGTGCGCAGCGATGGGATGCCCGGGCATGTAGAACGCGACCCCGTCGGTGAATTCGTCGAACCCGGCGAACAGGCGCAGCGGACGATCGGTGGTTTCGCGCCAGAGCCGTTCCACCGGTTCTACCAGCACCGAAGAATGGGCCGCACCCGGCTCGGGTCCGGCGCGATGGATCGCAAATGCAATCGCCGGCGCCAGCGCCAGCATGACAAGCGGAAATACCAAAGCGAGCGTGAGTACGCGCACGATATCGCGGCGGCTGATCAGGACGAGCGGCGACGACAGCAACATGACCGGCAACAGCGCCCAGGCCGACATCGACCACAGCGACACGAGCCCGACGCCGGCGGCGAGCGCGAGCACGGCCGGCAGCAGTAGGGGCAGCCAGAAGGCGACCGCCGCGAAGCGACGCCGCGGATCGGGCGAGACCGGCGGCCATGCCATATCCCGCATCGCAACGCCGCTGGGGCGCGCGATGAGAAACACGATCAGCAGCGGCGCCGCCACGTAGCCCGCGCTTCCGGCCAAATAACCCGCCGTGCTGCGCAAGGTCGAGGCGAACGACGCGGCCCCGTGCACCGCCACGGCGTAGGAAAACGGCGCGAAATCGTTCGCCACCAACCATGCCAGATGGGGAACGAGCACGAGCGCACCGGCCGCAATCGTCACCCACGGCGCGGGCGAGCGGAAATAGTCGCCGCGCCGCGGATCGGCGAGCGCCGCGATCGCGAGTCCCGCCAGAAGAAACACCGACCAATATTTGCCGTACATCGCCGCCGCGGCGGCGATGCCGGCGAGCACCGCATCGACGACGCGCCGCGTCTCGAACGAGCGCAGAAACAACAGCGTGGTCGCCGCCCACGGCGGCATGAGCACCGTGTTGCTGTTGAATTTGAGCGCGTGAAAGTTGAAGAACGGCACCAGTGTGAGCAGCGCGAGGCCGAGCACGCGCTTGTCGCCATCGAGAAAGCGCGCCGAGAGCCGCCACGCCAGCCACAGCGCAAGGCCCGCATTCGCCATCGCGAGCAGATAATAGGACCAGTCGGTGGCAGGAAAGATCGCAAACCAGGCGCGCACGACGGCCATCGCGAGCGGCGGATGCTTGGCGTAGCCCCAGGCCAGCTCGCGCGACAGCGTGAACTGCTCGGACATGTCGATGTGGATGTCCTGGCTCGCTTTCGCGAGAGCGCCGTAGAGCGTCCAAACGGCCACGTAGCCCAGCACGAGCATCGCCGCAGTGCGCTCGCCCCGCGCCGGATCGCTGAGCGCCTCGAACAGGCGCTCGACCAAGGCAAAGCCGCGGCGTCCGGCATGCGTTATGACTGACATGCGCAATACTCACCACCGGTCGTCCCCGCGCAAGCGGGGACCCAGTAATCACCGCACTGTCAGTGATTACTGGGTCCCGGCTCTCGCTTCGCTACGCTGCGCTCGGCCGGGACGACAAGCATAGAAAGCCTCGAATGGCCTGCCTCGCCTATCCCCAATAGAAGAGGAGGTGCACTAAATCGGGCTATGGCATGGCGCGCCGGAGAGGTCCATATCTCGGGCCGAGGCGGCTTGCCGCCTTTGCTTTGCCGCATGATTGGCCGATGATAGCTGTCTGATTCCGGAGCAGACCGATGTGCCGCTGGATTGCCTATCGCGGCGAGACCATCCCGCTGGAGCAATACGTCACCGCGCCCGCACACTCCTTGGTGGTGCAGAGCCAGCGGGCGCTGGAATCCACCGCCGCCACCAACGGCGACGGCTTCGGCATGGGCTGGTACGGCGAGCACGCCGAGCCCGGGCTTTACCGCGAGGTGCGGCCGGCCTGGTCGGACGAGAACCTGCGCTATCTCTGCCGCCACATCCGCTCGCACCTTTACTTTGCCCACGTGCGCGCCGCGACCGGCACGCCGATCACGCGCCCCAACTGCCATCCCTTCGCCTGCGGCCGCTGGCTGTTCATGCACAACGGAATAATCGGCCAGTGGGCGCGCATGCGCCGCAAGGTCGAGGCGATGATCCCCGACGAGTTCTACGGCTCGCGCATCGGCACGACGGATTCCGAGGCGGTGTTTCTCGCAATCCTCGGCGCCGGCGGCGACAAGGATCCGGTCGGCGCGACGGCGCGCGTGCTCGCCACGCTCACGGACATGGTGAGCGCGAAGGATTACCGCGAGCCCCTGCGCTTCACCGCGGCGCTGACCAACGGCCGCGACCTCTACGCGTTCCGCTACTCCGCGAACGACAACGCCAATTCGCTCTACTACCGCGAAGCCGGCGGCAGTGTCGTGATCGTGTCCGAGCCGCTCGATACCGAGCGCGCGCACTGGAAACCGGTTCCGCCCGGCCACGCCATCGTCGCGCGCGCGGACAAGCCGGTCGTGCTCGAGCCGTTCCTGCCGCAGCAGCGCGTTGCGGCAGAGTAGCTAGCCAGCTCAAGTTTCGTTTCTCCGCTGTCGCCCCCGCGAGGGGCTCCCCAAAATTCGCTCCGCGAATTTTGGGACCCCGATAGCGGGGACCCATGACCACAGGCCTCTCGATTGCACCGAAATCGCCAGGCCGGTGGTCATGGGTCCGCGCTTGCCGCTCGCGGACGCGGGTGCTAATCCGCGCGCCATGAATGCGGCCATCGCCAATATCCGCAATTTCGCGATCATCGCGCATATCGACCACGGCAAGTCGACGCTCGCCGACCGGCTGATCCAGGCGACCGGCGCGCTCGCCGACCGCGAGATGGTGGAGCAGGTGCTCGATTCCATGGACATCGAGCGCGAGCGCGGCATCACCATCAAGGCTCAGACCGTGCGGCTCAATTATCGCGCGCGCGACGGCAAGGATTACGTGCTCAACCTGATCGACACGCCCGGGCACGTCGATTTCGCGTACGAGGTCAACCGCTCGCTCGCCGCGTGCGAGGGCTCGCTGCTGGTGGTCGACGCCTCGCAGGGGGTCGAAGCGCAGACGCTCGCCAATGTCTATCAGGCGATCGACAACAATCACGAGGTGGTGCCGATCCTCAACAAGGTCGACTTGCCGGCCGCCGAGCCCGCCAAGGTCAAGCAGCAGATCGAGGACGTGATCGGGCTCGACGCGTCCAATGCGCTGCTGATCTCCGCCAAGACCGGCGAGAACGTGCCGGAGGTGTTGGAGGCGATCGTCACGCGGCTGCCGCCGCCGCGCGGCGATCACGACGCGACGCTCAAGGCGCTGCTGGTCGACAGCTGGTATGATTCGTATCTCGGCGTGGTGGTGCTGCTGCGCGTGGTCGATGGGACGCTCAGCAAAGGCCAGCGCATCCGGTTGATGGGCACGGGCGCCGCCTACGAGGTCGATCGGGTCGGCGTGTTCACGCCGAAGATGGTCAATGTCGAGGAGCTAGGCCCCGGCGAGATCGGCTTTCTCACCGCCTCGATCAAGGAGGTCGCCGACACCCGCGTCGGCGACACGATCACCGACGATCGCAAGCCCGTGCGCGAAGCGCTGCCCGGCTTCCGTCCGGCGGTGCCGGTCGTGTTCTGCGGATTGTTTCCGGTAGACGCCGCCCGGTTCGAGGAGTTGCGCGCGGCCATGGGCAGGCTTCGCCTCAACGATGCGAGCTTCACCTATGAGATGGAAACCTCGGCCGCGCTCGGCTTCGGCTTCCGCTGCGGCTTTCTCGGGCTATTGCACCTCGAGATTATCCAGGAGCGGCTCGAGCGCGAGTTTAACCTCGACCTGATCGCGACCGCGCCTTCGGTGATCTACCGCGTCGATCTCACCGACGGCCGGCAGATCGAGCTGCACAATCCAGTCGACATGCCGGATCCCGTGCGCGTCAAGGAGGTGCACGAGCCCTGGATCCGCGCCACGATTCTCACTCCCGACGAGTACCTCGGCAGCGTCTTGAAGCTCTGCCAGGACCGGCGCGGCGTGCAGATCGATCTCACCTATGTGGGCAACCGCGCGATGGTGAAATACGACCTGCCGCTCAACGAGGTGGTGTTCGATTTCTATGACCGCCTGAAATCGGTGTCGAAAGGCTATGCCTCGTTCGACTACCACCTCACCGATTTCAAGCCGGCCGATCTCGTCAAGATGCAAATTCTGGTCAACGGCGAGCCGGTCGACGCGCTCGCCATGCTGGTGCACCGCACGCGCGCGGAGAGCCGCGGCCGCGCCATGGTCGAAAAACTCAAGGAGCTCATCCCGCCGCACATGTTCCAGGTGCCGATCCAGGCGGCGATCGGCGGCAAGATCATCGCGCGCGAGACCGTGCGCGCGTTGCGCAAGGACGTGACCGCAAAGTGCTACGGCGGCGATGTCACCCGCAAGCGCAAGCTCCTCGAGAAGCAGAAGGAAGGCAAGAAGCGCATGCGCCAGTTCGGCAAGGTCGACATCCCGCAGGAGGCGTTCATCGCCGCGCTGAAGGTGGATGTGTGAGGTCGATTGGCTCCGCGCCGCCGCGCGCAAGCTCGCCCTCGCCCGCGGCCAAAGCGTTCACAGGACCAGGGCAAGAGAGTGCGGGACGAGGCACCCGAGCCGGTCTGCGCGGTGGATAGTTCGCTTTTCACGGTGCGACGCCCCCGCCCGACTCACTCTATAATCCCCAGCGGGAATTGGGACACGCCGGACCTGCGCCGGTGTAACGCGGAGGGATCGTCATGATAATCGATTTCATCATTTGGCTGGTGATTGGCGGAATTGCGGGCTGGCTCGCCGGCCTGCTCGTCAAGGGCTACGGTTTTGGACTTCTGGGATATCGTCGTCGGCATTGTCGGCGCGATCATTGCCGGTTGGCTGTTACCGCTGATCGGTTTTGTTATCGTTGGTGGGTTCATCGCGGCAATCGTCAACGCCGTCATTGGCGCGGTGATTCTCTTGCTGATAATCGGGTTGTTCAAGAAGGGCTGAGAGCGAACTTCCAACCGACGTAACCGCGACGATCTGCGGCGCCATCCGGTCGCGCCGTTGCTGTCTTACGGAGCGGCGGAGCTGCATCAGTGACAGTAGGGGCCGCGCGCAGCGCCGGTGCCGTCGTATTGAAGGCTGTCGTACCCGCAGGTCCGGGTCCGACCGAGTGTGCGTCCGTCCAGCGAAGTCGAACTCCCCACCGGTGCTGTGTCCGGACGGGATCGCTTTCCCTTTTTTGCTGCGTCCGCGGGCAATATGCCAATCGTGGGAAGGATGATGGCCGCCGCGACAATCATAAGAAGACCCTTGCGCAGAACCGCGCTCTTCAAAAATCCGGTCCGAGCCAACGTCGGCCTACTCATTCGATCGCCTCGTCAACCCCGACGAGAAGCATCGTGCATCGGACTTGCGTCCTCGAGAGCGCGAGAAGGTTCGGGCCTCGACAGAGCCGCGTCGCTCGATAGTGTGAGCGACGATGAGGGCAGACAGGCCCAAGCCGCATCGGCGCCTATGACGGACACGGAACACGACTCGATACAAATGGCAATCGATCCATTAGCGAAGTTTTCGGCCAAATCGTCCGATCGAATCCTCGAACCGATGGACAGGATCTCGGAGGTCCTGTTCGGCTTGATCATGGCGCTCACCTTCACTCTAACACTCGGCGTTGTGACCGGGGACAGCATCCAAGTTCGCACCGTGCTCCTCGGCGCACTCGGCTGCAACTTGGCTTGGGGAATCATCGACGCCAGCGTGTTTCTGATGGCTCGCTTCAATCAACGCGGGCGCGACGCCACGAAGCTGCGGGCGCTACGCACGGCCACCGATATCGACGACGCGCATCGCATCATCGCGGACGCGTTGCCGCCTGTGCTGGCGTCGGTCTTGCCGGGGGAACAGTTGGAATTGATGCGGCAAAAACTAGTCCGGTTGCCTGAGCCCGAGCGGCCGCGGCTGACAAAACGCGACTGGTTCGGCGCGATGGGCATCTGCTTGTTGAGCTTTTTGTCGACGTTCCCGATCGTCATTCCGTTCATTCTGATCGGCGACGCGAGATTGGCGCTGCGCCTCTCCAATGCAGTCGCCATCGGGATGCTGTTCGTGTGCGGATATGCGTTTGGACGTTGCGCCGGGTTTCGACCGTGGGTCACGGCCCTTTCGATGGTCGCGGTTGGTGCGGGCCTGGTCGGCGTTGCGATAGCTTTGGGAGGATGATTGCCCGTGGCGGGCGCCCGAAGGATACCCCTCAGCGCGGAAGCGTGCTGACTCTTAGCGCCTTCGGTTGCGCCGACTTCTGTTCCGGTGCCTCGACTGAGAACGTGACGTATGCGGTCCATCCTTCCAGTCGGTTTTTGGCATTGAACTCGTAATAGCCTCTGAGATTGACGTATCCCTCACGATCCGCGAATGGAAAGAAAAACCCGACCTGCGGCCCAATTCCGGCAACGCGTGACCTGAAACCGCCGAGCGCGGGGCTCGCGCCGCTGTCGTCTGTGATCTGGTTGTAGACATAGCCGACCGCACCGATATGCATTTTTTCGGTGAGATACGGCGAAATCGCCCAATCCAGATGGGCGTCGATACCGCTTCGGTATTGGGTATACGGATTGATAAAGTTGTAGGTGAACCCGAAGACCGCAGTCCATTCAAATCCAGCTTTCTCGTTCAGATAGGTGTAGCCCGCGCCTGCATCCGCGGCCCAATGGCCCAGTCCCATGGTCGCCAGGCGGGTTGGATCGTAGACGCCGACGGGAACCGCGGCCGTGGCGTAAACCATGACGTTGTGGACGTCCCGATTCCATTTCAAGGTCGCGGCTGGATAAAGGTCTCCGAACCCGAGAACGGTGTCGGAGCGGCTTCCTGATAGCGATTCGCCCCCCGGCGCGCTCAGCGTCGCCGACACCGACGTGGTATTGCGTCCGAACAAGCCCGTCATTCCAATCGCCGCCTGTCCGCCCAATACCGGCGTTGCGAACACATATGTCGGAGTCACCATGACGAAGTCTGTCGGGGACTTCATGCCGGCCTGAATCCCTCCACCGCGCGCAAAGCTTATGCCTGCGCCCGCTTCCGCCGTGGCATGGTAGAATGTGCTTTCGAATGACCAACCGGGATTCGAGGGCGCCGCGGCAAAACTGCCGAATTGACCTTGCAGCCAGAAGCTCACGCCCGCTTCGTCTGCCGATACGCGATCAGAAAAAGCAAGAGGCAGAAGCGCCGCGATCACGCAGGCCGAATGCGCTAGCGGCCGATCTGACAGACAAACGTGTCGCATCATTGCGCCCCAGACCGTCAGGCCCAGCATAGTCCTTCGGCCTGGAAATGGGCGTTACCGGGAAGCCACACTCCGCCGAGCAGTGTCACGTCGCGGTGATACCCGCTGCATGATCTTTTCCCGGGCATGACCGTTTAACGAATGGACGATCCATCATTCTATGGGATGAGCTCGATGCAGCCGCTCGGCTTCCTTGTCGATCACAATCCCGAGAAATGGGGAATGGTCGGGCAATTCTTTTGTTCTATCGGGTGCATGGAAACGTACTCCAAAACACCAATTTGGCTTTGGTACGCGGTGTTTGCATCGTCATACCGCTGATCGCCCTCCTCGCTTCGCCCGCGTTCGCGCAGTCGGCGCGCAAGGGCAAGGCGCAGCGTCCGGCACACTCCATCTCCGCGCCGGTGGGTAAGCCGCGGTTCGGTGGCGATCCTGATCCCAACGTGCGCTTTGAGGAGATGCGGCAGTACAATTGGCGCAAAGGCGGTAGCTAGCCGCGTTCCCCCAGATTGATACCTTGTGAGAAGGCCGGGACCGGAATTGGGTGAACGAAGCGCGTCCAGAACAACTACCCTAAGGGAGGACGGAGCAGACCCATGATGTGGGGATGTTCCTAAGGCGTGTCGCGCAGACTTTGCGGTCACCTCGGAGAAATTTGGTCGACATGATCCGCGGCTGTCCTTCGTGAACGGCGGCCCCTGGTGGACCGCGCAGTTAGAAAACAGGTTCTAGAAAGATATGAACTTGAAAAGTCAAAGGAATCGTCATTTCAATTTTACGAAATTGCTACTTTTGCGTTTCTTCGTCGATTAACGCAATCTGAGGTTTAGTGAAGGGCGCCTCAAGCTGTGCCACACAGCTCAGTCATTCCCGTGAAAGCAATTCTGAACTAGGCGGCGGCTTGCGCAGGTCCCGCAATGCGCCGTCGAGGCACGGAAGAAGATGATCCAGAGATCGATTTTAGTCCCCTCACCAACAACAGTCGCTTGAGACATTTGTCTATGCGGTCATCCAACAGTTCTTCGATGCGTAAATCCCGGCTCAAAGTGTTGAATGGAGACGAGTACTTAGTGTGGAATTCTTCGACCTCGCGACGATGCGCAGAAACAAGGGTCGCAAGATTTTGCTTGCGCCACATAAGCCGTGCCATCGTAGCAACAATATCGTGTTCAGTTGCTCCATTCGGGCCGTATTCGAGAATGAGAGAACGGTGCAATTTGTTGAAGGCGGCCCGATCTTCACCCGGGAGAACAGCTGTCGCGCTGTAGGTGCCGTGCTTGAGAGCAGAAGGACTTTTTTCGTGTGGCGGCACTGGGCCAGTGCGGTGAATTTCCGATTCCGATTTGGTACTCTTCAAACGATAACGCTCTTCCATAGTTTCACTCCATTGTGTGCTCCCCTCCTTTCTTTTCCTTTCGTCATTCGCCGTGCATCATTGACGGCCTGGCGGACCTCTACTCCCTTAAACCTGTTTTTACAAGCGGCAACCCGAAAATTCCCGGTACGATTTTGATTGTGAAACACTTGTGAAACACCGGCCTGTTCTTGAGCCGACTCATCCAGTGCATCGTGTGGTGTTGACAACTCGTAGACTAACCTGCAGGCCTTGATTGACACGCCGCTTCGCCGATTTTCGAGCGGTGCGGACGACAAGGCTCGGAATTATGCTGGTATCGGACGCAAACTGACGAACGGTAAAGATTTGCGGATGGACCGTCTCCACCGTCAGTAACGTCAGCTCCTCCACAACATTCGTCCGTGGCGTAGAAGCCCTCCCGCTAAACCGTGCTGACGGTGGAGGCGGTACAGTCGGTACCCCCAACATTCAAATGAGGCGGATTGGTTTCGAATGCCGAGCTTATCTTTATGGTCCGAT
>Ga0182034_10001419_pt1 | contig 11751 bp, 12 predicted proteins | sample flu12Cox44000172_FD_125972 | JGI IMG/M metagenome (GOLD analysis project Ga0182034, IMG submission 125972) | Lab enrichment of tropical soil microbial communities from Luquillo Experimental Forest, Puerto Rico - flux4day.12C.oxic.44.000.172 | ecosystem: Environmental > Terrestrial > Soil >... | reverse complement strand
AGGACCGGCCGCTCGCCGAGAAGGGCCAACGTGTACGCGATGTTTGGCGCGCAGCCGCCACGCCGCTTGTCCATCGTGTCCACGAGGAAGCTCAGACTCACGCGCTGCATGTGCTCGGGGAGAAAATGCTCGGTGAACTTCCCGGGGAACGACATCAGGTAATCGAAGGCGATGGAGCCGGTCACGACGATCTTCATAAAGAGTACAGTCCTTTACTTGATGTATTTCCCGATGATGATCGCCAGCTCCTTCTTGGTCTGCTCGGGCACATGTTCCGGGCGCGTGATGATGGCCGTCGCGAGCGCATCCTTGCAGGCGCACGCGCGAACGGATCCGACGCGACCGACGGCTTCGGCAATGGTCTTCTGAGCCGTCGCAGCATTCTGCATCAGGTTCGCGACGATCAAATCGACCGTGACCGAATCGTGATCCGGGTGCCACGAGTCGTAATCGGTCACGAGCGCCAGTGTGGCGTAGCAGATCTCCGCCTCGCGCGCGAGCTTAGCCTCCTGGAGGTTGGTCATGCCGATAACATCCATCCCCCAGGCTCTGTACAGCTTCGACTCGGCCAGCGTCGAGAACTGCGGCCCCTCCATGTTGACGTACGTGCCGCCGCGATGCACCGTCGCGCCGACGGCCTGCGCGGAGTCGGCCGCCACGGCCGATAGATCGGGACACACGGGATGGGCGAACGCGATGTGGGCGACGAGGCCCCGCCCAAAAAAGGTGCTGATCCTGCCCCGCGTGCGGTCGAAGAACTGGTCGGGCACGAGGATGTGGAGCGGCTCGTACTCCTGCTTCAAGCTCCCGACGGCGCTGGCCGAGAGGATTCGCTCGACCCCGAGCGCCTTGAACCCGTAGATGTTGGCGCGAAAGTTCAACTCCGACGGGAGGATTCGGTGGCCGGCGCCGTGGCGCGCCAGGAACGCCACTCGCCTCCCCCGCAGCGTCCCCACGACGTAGGGACCAGACGGATCGCCGAACGGAGTTGAGATCTGCCGTTCCTCGCGGTCGGTCAGCTCCTTCATGTCGTACAGACCGGACCCGCCGATGATGCCGATGTCAACAGTCATGATGGCTCGGTGCTCGCCCTCCCCTGCGCCGGTTCAACGAAACGTTTCCCGTCCTGCTCCCGGATGTACCCGGCCACCAGGTCGGGGTCGTGCTCGAAGAACACGAGAACGCCGCGCTCCACCGCGTCTCGGACAAAGCGCTGCTTCACCGCCAGGGTGTCGAGCGGGTGCAGATCGAATCCCATGATCCAGGCGTCCGCCAGGTGCGCCGTCATCGGCATCATGTCGGCGACGAACGCCGCCGTCCGGCCGCCGGATTCAATCAGGACCATCTGATGGTGCGCCGTGTGACCGCCGGTCCGCACGACGCGCACGCCCGGCATGATCACCTGATCTTCGTCTACGAGCTGAAGAACGCCGGCATCGGCCAGCGGGGCGTAGTTGCGCGCGAGATAGCTGGCGTGGTTGCGCGCGTTCGGGTGCATGGCATCCTCCCACTCCCCCCGCCGGACGATGTATTGCGCCCGGGGGAACCGCGGCTTGACGCGCCCCTGCGCGTCGCGGACGGTGAACCCGCCAGCGTGGTCGAAATGAAGATGTGACGCGAGCACGATATCGATGTCCTCGGGTGAGAGGCCCGCTTCGGCCAGCGCGTGATCGAGACTGCTGCGGCGGTCGACGCCGTACCGGTCGTGAAACTTCTCGTCCTCCTTGTCGCCGAGCCCTGCATCGATAATCATCGTCCGCGCGCCGCGGACCACGAGCGGCCGCATAGCCAGCGTGATGCGATTGCGCTCGTCCGCTGGTGCCTTGTTGGACCAGAGGGGCTTGGGCACGACGCCGAACATGGCGCCGCCATCGAAACGGATGAAGCCATCGGACACCGACACCAGCTCGACATCACCGACTGTGTAACGGGTCACCTGGCTCGCGGCTTGCGCCCTGACGCTCCCGACCCGGGACTCCGAAGTCGCGGCTCGCGGCTCCATGAGCTCGACGAGCACGCCGTGGGTTGCCGCTGGATGCACGAACGCAATCATCGAGCCCTCGGCGCCCGGCCTGGGCTCGTCGTCGATCATCCGAAGCCCTCGTGCCTTCAGACGGTCGACCGCGCTCCGGATGTCGTCGACACGCAGGGTGATGTGGTGAAGGCCGGGGCCACGCTTTCCGAGATACGTGGCAATGGGCGACTCGGGGGAGGTCGCCTCGAGCAGTTCTAATCTCACTCCAGGGGCCCCGGGGAGTCTCTCGTCGCCGAGCGGAATGAAATGCGCCCGAACGTGCTGTGACGCGACCTCTTCGGGCGCCTCGACCTCGAGCCCGAGCACGTCGCGATAGAACGCAAGCGAGGCCGCGAGATCGTTCACGGCGATGCCGACATGATCCAAAACGACTTTCATGAGAAGGACCACCTGCCTCTCATAGGGGCCGCTTACCGGTGAGCATTTTCGCGACCTCCTACCGCCCGCCGCAAAAGATTCGTCGCGGCCGTGTACGGATCGATCTCGCGTGCGGCCACCCGGTCCACCATAGCCACGAGCTCGCCCGGCTCGAGCACGTGCCGCTCCAGGTAATCCATGAACCGCTGCGACACCAGCTCCCGCAACCGATACTCGCTCCGCGTCTTTCGCCGCGCCGCCTGCGTCCCGCGCGAATGGGCGCGGAACCGCTCGATCATGTCCACGACGTCGGGAACGCCCTCGCCGGTGGTCGCGATCGTCTTCATGACCGGCGGGCGCCATGCGCCGGTCGCGAACGCCTGGAGGGCGAGGTTCGCCTCCACCGACGCCACGAGCCGATCTGCCCCCTCGCGGTCGGCTTTGTTGACAACGAAGATATCGGCGATTTCCATGATGCCGGCCTTGAGCGCCTGCACTTCATCGCCGGTGCCCGGCACCAACGTGACAATCGAGACGTCCGCCGTCCGGATGATGTCGACCTCATCCTGCCCGACACCGACGGTCTCGATGACGATGATGTCCTTGCCCGCGGCGTCAAGGACGAGCACGGCGTCACCCGTCGCGCGGGCAAGACCGCCCAGATGGCCGCGCGTCGCCATGCTCCGAATGAAGACGTCTTCGTCGGCGGCATGCGCCTGCATGCGGAGACGATCGCCCAGGATGGCGCCGCCGGTGAACGGGCTCGTCGGGTCCACGGCCACGATGCCGACCCGCTGCCCCTTCCCCCGCAGCGTGGTGGTGAGCCGGTCAACCAGCGTGCTCTTGCCCGCGCCCGGCGGCCCGGTGACGCCGACGAGGTAGGCCCGGCCGGTGCGGCCGAAAATGGCGCGGACCAGGTCGGCGCTGGCAGGGTCCTCGTCCTCGATGAGCGAGATGGCACGCGCGATGGCGCGGGGATCGCCCTCGATCACGCGCTCGGCAAGCGACGGCGCGGTGGTCACGCGCGCGAAAGCAGCTGGCGAGCGATGACGAGCCGCTGGATTTCGCTCGTTCCCTCGCCGATCGTCGTCAACTTGACGTCGCGGAAGTACTTCTCGGCCGGGTAGTCCTTCACGAACCCGTAGCCCCCATGGATCTGCACGCAGTCGTCGGTGACTCTCACGGCGACTTCGCTGGCGTACAGCTTTGCCATGGCTGACTCGAGCGTCGTGCGCCGGCCACGACTCTTGAGATGCGCCGCCCGATACGTCAGCAGCCGGGCGGCCTCGATTTTCGTGGCAGCGTCGGCCAGCTTCCATTGGATGGCTTGGAACTGGCTGATCCTCTTGCCGAACGATTTTCGCTCCTTGGCGTACGCGAGCGCGGCCTCGTACGCCCCCTGCGCCAACCCCACCGAAAGGGCCGCGATGCCGATTCGGCCGGCGTCGAGCACTTCCATCGTGTTGACGAAGCCCTGCCCCTCGTGACCGAGCAACTGGTCTGCCGGAATGCGGCAGTTCACGAACAGCACCTCGCTCGTGTCGCTGGCGCGCATCCCGAGCTTGTCTTCCTTTTTTCCGGCTGCCATGCCTGGCGTGCCGTGCTCAACGATGAACGCCGAGATGCCTTTCGAGCCAGCTGCGCGATCGGTAACGGCCATCACGACCATCACATGGCCGACGCGGCCGTGCGTAATGAAGGTTTTCGCGCCGTTCAAGACCCAGCACGCGCCCGCTCGAACCGCCGTTGTCCGCATGCCGGCGGCGTCGCTGCCCGACGTGGATTCGGTCAACGCCCAGGCGCCGATCTTTTCCCCGCGGGCCAGCGGGGCGAGGTATTGCCGCTTTTGGGCCTCGGTGCCGAAGAGGTTGATATGCGCGGCGCACAGCCCATTGTGCGCCGCGATGGACAGCGCGACACCGGGGTCGACCCGCGCAAGCTCCTCAAGGCAGATGCAGTAGTCGACGGCGGACATCGCGGCGCCGCCGTACTGCTCCGAGACCTGGATCCCCATGAGGCCGAGATTGGCCAGCTTCGGCACCAGCTCGCTCGGGAAGTGCTGCGCCTCGTCCCATTCCCGCACATGGGGGCGCATCTCGGTCTCTGCGAATTCGCGCACGCTCCGGCGCAGCAGCACCTGCTCTTCCGTCGGACGGAAGTCCATGAGCCTTCAAATGTAGCACGGACTAACGGCCGATCGCGGCGTACACGAGCGTGTACTTCTTGCGCCCGCTCTTCTGCACCCAGGCAAGCCGCGCGCCGTCCATCGTCCAGGCGGGAAGAAGCACGTCTTTGGTTCCATCGACGGCGCGCTTGTGCTTTTGCTGGTCGAAGAGGATCAAGCGCCCGTCGCGATCGGCGTACGCAATCGCGCCGCTCTTCTCCGGGCCCCACCCGAACGTCAAGCCAGGGATGGGCCGTTCGTTGACCGCCTCGCACACGGTTTCACCGAGCAGCTTCAGCGAGACAACATTCGCTTTCTGATATTGGTCGGTGCCCTTGGCGATACTCTCCGGGTCGCCGATATTGCCGCCCCCGCGCGGACTCGCGGTGCGATCGAGCGCGCCAGCTGGTCCCGTGCCGGCTTTGATCGTTTCAAGCTTCTGCTCGACATCGATCATGAGGGACGGGATGCCGGGGGCGGATCGATCCGACTTGAACGACCAGTACTGCTGCGCCCAGTCAGGCTCCGCCTCGAGCGTGAGGAGCGTCCCGCCCTCGGCAGGGATCCAATAGTGGCGAAGGCGTGGCGACTCCGGGTTACCGTCGGCGGTCTGGATATAGAGCTTCTGGCCATCGGGCGACCACGACACGCGACGCAAATCGCCCTTCAGTTTGCCGAGATCGAGCTCGGCAACGGTGATGGGGCGGTCTACCTTGAGCGCGGAGATGTCGTAGGTACTAGGGGGCGCGCTGGGCGCCTGAAACAGAACCGACAGAACGAGGGCCAGCCACTGCATCGTGAGCCTCCCAGTTCGTATGCGGCGCGCAATTGCGCACAAACCAGTCGCGGAGCAACCCCGAGTAGGTCCGCCATCGCATCCCGTGCCGCTCGTAGAGCGGCGTGAGCGCGCGCTGCAGCGCCGGCAGCCGATAGAGCGGGACGCCCACAAAGTAGTGATGCTCGAGATGGTAGTTCGAGTTGAGGAACGCGAAGTCCCAGAACCAGCTCCCGCGCATCAGCGTGCCCCACTTCGCGGGATCGGCGGGATCGATGTCGTAGTGCTGCCCCAGCCGGTTGAGCGTAAAGGCTATCGGAAAGACGAAGAAGACCGGGATCACGTACGCGCGCAGCGCGGCGGCCAAGCCAAACACGCTCAGGATGGCGGCGAGCGCCGAGAGGTGCACGACCGTCGAGACGCGCCGCTCCATGGCAATCCGGCGCTGGAGCGTCTCGGGATAGGTAGCGCTCTCCCGGCGCGCCGCGCGAAAGTAGATGGGAAACAGCGCCGGCGTGCAGTACAGCAGCTTGAGCCACCGGGCATTGATCTTGGGCGTCAGGTGATGTCGCTTCGGATCGCCCTCGTTGGAGCCGAGCTCGGCGTGATGGTCGAGGTGCCACCGGGTAAACTGGCTCGACGAAATGCCGCTCGGCACGGCGTAGAGCCAGGCGAGGACGCGCTCAGCTGCTGCACGGCGTCTCGCAAACACGGTGTGATGGACCACTTCATGCAAGAGTACGGTGAAGTTGAAGATGGTGAACCCTTGGACGGCGGCCAGGGGGATCCAGATGAGCGGATTCGGAGTGGCGATGAGGCCCCAAGTGGCGACGCCAAGTATGGCGAATTGACGCGCCGCGATCAGAAGGTGCCGGGGCCCACTCTTGACGTGGAGCGCGTGCAGCTGTGCTCGCGGGATGGCCGTGGCGAGCTCGCCCCGCAGCGCCGCCGCGTGTTGGGCGAAATAGTGCGACTTCACCGCTGTGCTCGCGATTGTACTATGATGCCGAGGGGAAGGGGCTTCAGGATGAGGCTACGCTCGTTCGCCGTCTCCGCGTTCCTGTCGTTGGCATTCGCGGTCCCCGCGCGAGCGGACATTACCGCGTTCATCGGCACGACGACCACGCCTGACAACCGGCTCGCACGGGGGGTCGCGGTCGGCGCGGGACTCCTCATCATCGGCTTTGAATTCGAGTACTCGGTCACATCCGAGAATACGAGCCCGGGATCGGCCGCCCCCTCGCTCAAGACGGGCATGGGCAACGTGCTCCTGCAGACGCCCGTGGCCATTTCAGGCGTCCAGCCGTACTTCACCGTCGGAGCCGGCATCTACAGCGAGACGCTCGGCGACCGCAACGACACGAGCGGCGGTCTCAACACCGGCGGTGGAGCGAAGATATCGCTGGCAGGTCCGCTGCGACTACGCGTGGATTATCGGGTGTTCAAGCTCGGAAGCGGTGCGCTGTACTCTCCAACGCACCGCTTCTACGCCGGGATCAACTTGAAATTCTGATTACTTGCCCAGATTCTGGAGGAGGCTCAGATTGAGGATGTTCATGCCCTGAGCGTACGCCTCGGCATATTTTTTCAAGAGTTCGTTGGCTTCCGTGGGAAACGCCTCCGCGATGATGTTGGACACCTGGTAGTCTGCTCCCTTCACCGAGGGGTCGATGACGAAGACGTACAGGACGTTGGCGCCCGCGGGATCGGCAGACTTGAACACCTTCCAGCCGGCAGCCTGCTGCTTGCGTTCGGGTTTCTCGCTCTTCTCGAGCGCCTCCTTCAGCTTGGCCATGACGGCTTCGAAATCGGCGGTCTTGTCCGGCTTGATGAAGTTCAGCACCATGCCCGCGTCGTTGTTGAACAGTCGAGCGTTCGAGACAGCTTGGGCCTGTTGTGCGGGCGCAGCAGGCTGCTGGGCGTATACCGCCGTCGCCGACACCACCATACCGGCGAGAAATCCAAGAGCCATCCGTCCTGGCCGGCTTCCGACAGCCGGCGCGGCGATTCGAAGCATCGCGGCCTCCTTCGCGAAAGGTTGTTACTCTAACGTACTCGAGGCTACACGAAAACTGTCATAACGTCGTGGGCCAGCAGCATTCCCCGACGCGTGAGACGCAAACGTGCGGCCTCATGCACCAGCCATCCCGCCGCGACAAATCGCTCGAGCTCGGCGCCGTATCTCTGCCAGACGTCGACATCGTAGCGCTCCGCGATACCCTGAAGGTCGACGCCATCTGTCAGCCGCAGCCCCGTAAACAGCGCGTCGCCAAGACGTTCCTCGCGTGACATCACACGGACGTCGACGGCCGTCGATTGACCCTGCGCGAGCCGGTCGAGGTAGTCCGCCGTTCCGGAGATGTTTTTCCACCGTACGCCGCCGCAGGTCGAGTGCGCTCCGCAGCCGAATCCTAGCCATTCGCCGTCGGTCCAGTATTTCAGGTTATGCCGCGACCTCCGTCCTTCGCGGGCGACGTTGGAGATTTCATACTGATCGAGTCCCGCCGCTTCCAGCCGTTCCATGGCCGACAGATACATCGCTTCGGCATCCTCGTCAGGTGCCTGCGACCAGCGGGCGCGCAGCATCTCGTCCTTGAGCGGCGCGTTCGGATAGACCTCGAGAAGATACAGTGACAGATGATCGGGCGCGAGCGCGATCGCTCGGTCGACCGATTGCAGCCAATCGCTGACGCGCTGCTCGGGCAGCCACATCATCAGGTCCAAGCTGACGTTGTCGAATCCCGCCTCGCGCGCCTCCCGAACGGCGTCGCAGGCGCGATCGGCTGTGTGCAGTCTCGACAGCCGCCGGAGCTCCTCGTCACGGAACGACTGAACGCCGTAGCTCACGCGATTCACGCCTGCGGCCCGGTACGCCGCCAGCCGCGCGGCAGTTACCGTCTCCGGGTTCGCCTCCATCGTGATTTCGGCGTCGCTGGTGACCTCGAACGCCGAACGGCACGCGGCAATCAAGCGCGCGATTTCCTCGGGCTCGATGAGCGACGGCGTTCCCCCACCAAAATAAATTGAGTCGGCGCGCAAGGGTGGCAATCGGCAATGCTCGGTCATCTCCGCGAGGAGCGCCTCGACATACCGCGCCTTCAGTTCGGCATCGAACAGCCCCCGATTGAAGTTGCAGTAGTTGCAGATTGCAGAACAGAAGGGGATGTGAACGTAGAGGCCTAACATGGCTCAATGGCTCATGGCTAAGGCATCAGCCTTGAGCCATCAGCCATTGTAGGATCGTTAGCCATCAGCCATCAGCCATCGGCCATTTTTAGGAGCCAGCCCTCCCTCCAGGCCATTTGAGATCCGCACGGCTGTCGCGGACCGGCTCTTTCAGGTGCGCCCGGGCCTGCCGGCCGGTGCCGCGCGGCGACGGCAAAGGCCCTTTCTTCCGCATCTTCCACATCGTCACGAGGTCGTCCACCCCGCCGTTGGACGGCATTTCCCGATAGTCCGCTCCATCAAGGATGATGAATTCACACATCTCGTGGAGGCGGGAACGCATCCGGTGCCCGATACGAAACAAGAGGGAGTTCGGGTCGGCGTCGTCCGGAATGTCTTCGTAGTTCGACGTGAAGATCGTCGCCCGCTTCTCGCTGTATCTCGTGTTGACGATCAGGTTCATCGTCTCCTCGACCCATTCCGACGTCTTCTCCGCCCCGAGGTCGTCGAGCACGAGGAGGTCGGCTCGCATGACCGGCTGCAGGATCTCGAGCTCGGTCGTGCGGATCGACGGATCGTACGTGCTGCGAATCACACGCAGCAGGTCCCGTGTGTCGTAGAACAGGCCGCGCGCGCCCGCGCCTTCGATGACCCGCTTCAGAATCGCGACCGCGAGGTGCGTTTTCCCGACGCCCGGCTGCCCTTCGAAGAAGAGCCCCCGGCCGACGGCTGGAAACGCGTCCGCCATGCGCCGAGCCTGTTTGATCGCGCGCTGCAGCGACTCGTTGTACGCCGTGAAGTTCTCGAGCGTGCAGTGCTGGTAGCGCCGCGGGATCCTGGCATCGGCGAGCCGCGCCTGACCGAGCCGATCCCGCCAACACTCGCAGCGGACGACGCGACGCACGTGCGTTCGGTCGTCCTCGATGGATCTCCAACCCGTGTCGTCACATTGCGCGCACGACATCGACTGATTGTATCAGCGGTGTTTTACTTTTGCTGAGTTTTCATCAGGTCGGTCGGTGACGACTTCACCAGCGCGGTCGACAGGCGCTGCTCCCAATCGTCGAGGCCGCGCGCCATCTCGCGCTTGACGTACTCCATGAACTCGTTGACCTCGCTCTGCATCTGCTCGATCTTCCTGCGCATGTTCAGGATGATCTCGACGCCGGCCAGATTGACGCCGAGATCCCGCGTCAGCGACAGAATGGTCTCGAGCTGTTCGAGGTCTTCCTCAGAGTAGAGCCGCGTGTTCCCTTCGGTCCGCGATGGCTTGAGCAGGCCCTCGCGCTCGTACAAACGGAGGGTCTGCGGGTGGATGTTGTACTTCTGAGCCACCGCGCTGATCATGTAGTAAGCCTTGCCGGTTGGTTTCTTCATCGTGCCAACACGCTCACGAGACCGCGCCTCAGACCGCTTTATTCACAGGCGTTCGCACACTGTCGGCGTTGATGCGGGCGAATTCCCTCAGCAGTTCCTTCGATCGCTCGTCGAGTACCCTCGGCAGCACGATTCGAACCTCGACGACGAGATCGCCGCCGCGGCCAGACCGAATGCCGCGGCCGCGCAGGCGGAAGCGCTGGCCGGTTTGTGTCCCCGGCGGGACGCGCAGTCGCGCGGGACCGTCTGGCGCCGGCACGTCAATTCGCGCGCCCAGGGCCGCCTCGTGAACTGCGATCGGCACGACCACGTGCACGTCGTCCCCCTCGCGTCGAAAAACGGGGTGGGGCTCGACGCGAACGGTGATGTACAGGTCGCCGGCGTCGCCGCCATTCCGGCCGGCGTGACCCTTGGCCGGCACCCGAACTCGGGCGCCATCGGCCAGTCCGGCGGGAATCTTCACGGTCAGCGACTCGACGCGCATCACAGTTTGCTGGCCGCCGCACGCGGGGCAGCGCGCGTGGGTATGGCGTCCCGCCCCACCGCAATGGGCACACGGCTTCGAGAAGACCATGTGGCCGCGAACCGACTTGAGGGCGCCTGTTCCGTGGCACGCTGAGCATCGCGTTTCCGCAATGTGCAGGCGACCCAGGCCGCGGCAAGTCGCGCACGGCACCTGACGAGCGACGGTCAACGATGCCGGGCCGCCGGCCAACGCTTGCACGAAGCTGAGCTGGATCGCCTGGTGGAGGTCCGCGCCGCGCTCGGCGGCGCCGGCGCCGGCGGCACCGCCGGCGTTGCCGACTGTGCCAGCATTGCCTCCCCCGACCGCAGTTGGCCGAGCCGTGGAAGACGCACGGGCGCGCCACATTTCGCCGAACAGATCGCCGAACGTCGGCGCGTCGGGTCCGCTCGCACCAGCTGAGAAGTCGAAGCCCTCGAAACCGAACGACCGGGCCTCGGCAGATATGGACATGGCGCCGTCGACGTCATACCGGCGCCGCCGGTCGGGATCGCTCAGCGTGGCGTACGCCTCGGCGATCTGCTTGAACTGCACGGCCGCCAACCGATCCCCGGGATTGATATCGGGATGGTATCGCCGGGCCAGGCGCTTGTACGCCCGCTTGACATCGACGAGTGTGGCATCACGTTCGATCCCGAGAATGACGTAGAAATCCATCACCCCTCAATCAGCCATGAACCATCAGCCATGAGCATCTACTGCTTCCCCTCGTCCACTACCTCGGCGTCGATCACATCTCCACTCGATGAGCCCGGCTTCGCGCCGGACCCGCCGGCTCCGGGCGGTGTCGCCCCCGCCGAGCCCGCGCCGCCCGGTGCGCCGTCGGCGGAACCGGCGGCCTGCTGACGGTACAGCGATTCGGCGGCTCTGTGTTGCGCGGAGGTCAGCTGATCGAGCGCCTTCTGAATCGCCGACGCGTCGGTGCCCTCATTCGCTTTCCTGGCCGCTTCAATCGCCGCCTCGATGGCCTGGCGATCGGTCGCGCTCAGCTTCTCTCCGGTGTCCTTGATCATGCGCTCGGCGGCGTACACGGCCTGATCGGCGCGATTGCGCAGCTCGATTTCCTCGCGCCTCTTCTTGTCTTCGCCGGCGTGCGATTCGGCTTCTTTCATCATCCGCTCGACCTCGTCCTTCGCGAGGCCGCTCGATGCGGTGATGGTGATCTTCTGCTCCTTACCCGTCCCCAGATCCTTCGCCTGCACGTTGACGATGCCGTTGGCGTCGATGTCAAACGTGACTTCGATCTGGGGTACGCCGCGCGGCGCGGGAGGGATGCCGACGAGATGGAACTTGCCGAGCGTGCGGTTGTCACGCGCCATTGAGCGCTCGCCCTGCAGCACGTGGACCTCGACGCT
>Ga0182034_10001417_pt1 | contig 11754 bp, 10 predicted proteins | sample flu12Cox44000172_FD_125972 | JGI IMG/M metagenome (GOLD analysis project Ga0182034, IMG submission 125972) | Lab enrichment of tropical soil microbial communities from Luquillo Experimental Forest, Puerto Rico - flux4day.12C.oxic.44.000.172 | ecosystem: Environmental > Terrestrial > Soil >... | reverse complement strand
GCTCGCCTGGTTCGTCTGGCGCAATCACCCGCCGGTCGTCGCACAGAGCTGACTGCTGCGCGTGTTCGGACGTTCGGGGCACAGTGGGGCTGGCGCATACACTACTGGGTCATGGCCGCGTTTAATTGGGGTCGTCACCCCCGCCAGCCATGTTGATGCGCGCCGCCGAAAGACGTGGCGGCAATCGACAAATGGTCTCGACGTTAAAGAAATAGTTAATCTTTCGGCCGGAGGCTCCGCGGCAGTGAAGTCAATGCTGGGCAGGCAACTGCGAATGAATGCGCGAGAGCTGGGGATTATCTGTGTCTTGCTTGCCGCCATGGCGAACCTGGCGGGCTGTGAGAGCTCAATGAGCCAGGACTCTCAATTCGAGAAACAGGTCAAGCGAGCGCAGGAATGTCGCCACTTGCAGGACAAGCTCGTCGGGGATGCGCCCCTGACGCCTGAGCGCAGTGAAGAGATCTCCAACACCATGAAGGGATTCGAATGTACGGCCCGGCTCCCGTGATCTATAGCGTGTTTCGCTGACGTTGAGGCAGTCGCGGTTTACCTCTCCCCGCAGGGGAGAGGTCGGAATGTGCGCGCCACGCGCGCACATTCCGCGTGAGGGGGTCACAAACCGTCATCGAGCCGCCCCCTCACCCGGATCGCGCAAGCGCGATCCGACCTCTCCCCTCCGGGGAGAGGTAAAGCAAGCCGCGCGATCGCGTAACTGATTCGACTCCATCGAAATTCGCTCTAATGAGCTAATCCAATGTGCGTCGTTTCTTGCGGCATGCTGCCCCACTTCGCTCAAACGCAAAGTTTCAAGCGCTGCCCTGGCAGCAGATCATAAGGTGGGCGCCATCCCGGAGTCGCCGCCACGCTGCCGAGCCACGCATGAATGGCTGGATGGCTCACCGCAAAATCGTAACCGGCTTCCTCCTTTGGGTATGAGAGATAAGCGCTCATCGAAAGGTCCGCGATCGTCGCCCTGTCGCCGACGACAAAAGCGCGATCGCGTACATGCTGCTCCAGAATTCCCAGGAAATCGTCAAGCCGTCTTCGAAAATGACGCAGCATTGCTTGATCCGGGGCGAGTGTGAAGGCGCGATGGTATCGATATGTCGCCATGTATCCAGTGAGCTTGTGGTTGTCCCAGAACAGCCAACGCAGAATCTCGAACCGCTCACTGCTGCTCCTTCCGCCGAACTTGTCGTAGCGCTTGGATAGTCGAAGAAGGATCGGCGCGGTTTGCGTCAATCGCTCACCGTCCTCTTCCAGCACTGGAATTTCACCCATCTCGTTCACGGCTTTGCGCCATTCGGCAGTCCGAGTGAAGCCTCCACCGAAATCGGTCCAGACCGGTTCGAATTTCTGCCCGCAGAGGGTGAGCATGAGTGCGAGCTTGTAGCTGTTCCCGGACTCCGGAAAGTAGTGCAATCTATAGGCGGTCATTATTTGAGCCCTTACAACAGTAGAGCAGGATGACTTTTCTTCAACTCATCGCCCAGCTCTATTTTTTGTTTGAGCATGCCCTTTTTCGCCAAACCGGTTTCCGCTTTTGCGGGACATGCTCTGGCTCGCAGAGCTGCCGTTCGAGACGATCTTTGCCGTGATAGAGGACAAAAGGGCAAGCCCGGCACCGAGAACGAGCGCCGCCGCCGCGAGTCGGGACGGCAAGCGCAGGCTGCCGGTGCTCTCCGCCAAAAACCCGGCGACGGACGGTCCGATCATCTGGCCTGCGCCGAAACTCGCCGTCATCAAGCCGATCACCTGCTGCGGCCGGTCGCCGGCGAGTGCGCGTGCGCTCATCAGTCCGAGCGCCGTCAATCCCATGAAGGTGCCGCCGAGCAGGACGGCTGAGACGCAGACGCCGGAAATTGTCATCCAGTCGATGCTCGCTACGACCCCGATCGCCTCAACCACGCACGCAATGGCATAGGCCCGCATGAGCCCGATCCACTGCCCCAGGCGTTGCCAAAGCGGAACCGACGGCACGGCGGCGAGACCGAACAGCATCCATATCCAAGGTTCGAGAGAGCGAATCTCGGGGGATTGCCGTACGATCGTCACGAGAAAAGTCGCCGTAATGACATAGCCGAAGCCGAACAGGCCGTAGGCCGCGATCATCATGATGGGGGTCGGCTTCCCCGCGCTGGCTTCGATGGCAGAGCAGCCCAATGGTTCATCGGCAGCTGGTTCAATAAGAACGGCCGCAAGCAATGCCATGAGTGCCGCCAGCGATCCCGACGCGATCCAAAGCGACGGCCATCCGGCTCCGTACGTCACTAAAGCCGCAACCACAGCCGAAGACACGAAGATGCCAGCCCCTACGCCCGCGAAATGGATGGATGCCAGGTTGCCACGGCCGGCTGCCGAGAGGCGGTCGAGCACAAGGGTGGAGGCACAAACGATGACTATGGCGCTCGCTGCTCCGCCAATGCAGCGCATGGCCAGCATCGCTGTGGTGTCTGACACGAGACCCATGCCCGCGGTTGTCGCCGCGCTCGCCACCAGCGCGATGAGCAACCACGTCCGCGGCGCCGACGAGATGATCGAGTGACCGGCTATCAAGGCACCAGCCAGATAGCCGAGGAAATTTGCCGATGCGACGAGCCCCGCGTCGACCTTGCTCCAGCGCAGCGCATCGAGCATGAAAGGAAGGATCGGCGTGTAGACGAAGCGCCCGATGCCGAGCGCGGCTGCCATGGCGAGCAACCCGCTGACCGCAACTTTCAGCGATTCGCTGCTTGTCATGACCTCGTCCCGGCCCGCGTCGATGCCGGACGAGGCTAGCAAGCCCGCGTCCGTCATCATAACGCTTTGGCAAGATGAGACCCATCACTGGCAGCGATGGCAGGGCCAGCTATTCGGCCGCTTGCATCCGGGTAAGGGCGGGACGGGCCATGTCGAGAAATGCCCGCAGTGCGCTTGTTGCATAAGCGTCGCGATGCTGAACGAAGACCGTCTCGACTCGCCCTTGCTCGTTCGGCAGCCTCCGCAGGGTTGCGGCGGGTTAGCGTGGAGCGGCCGCGGTCAGCGGCTGAGGTTGTAGCGTATGTAGGCGTCGCGGGTGCTGGGATTGTTGCCCAAGCCCCCGTTGAGTGGAAATGACTGGTTGGATTGGATGACGCGGTCGCTGGGGCTGTTGATGGCGGGTGGGTTGTAAGGGGTGACAGACAGCGGCGGGCCCAGCGAAGGCGTTCGCGGAAGGCTCGAAGAGCCTGCCGGAACGAGGCTCGCGCTGCCGCGCGGGATATGAACGGGGCGTTTTGCCTCTTTTGCCTCATTACGCCCGCGATGCCGGTCCTCAACGGCCCTTTTCGGCTGCTCCAGACCCTGCATGATGACAGGAGTTCCCGTCGCATCCACCGGGATGCTCGGCACGGTCAGGGAATCGACGCGATGCTTCTGGGAGCGCGCCGAGGCCTGCTCGGCCCCCGAAGCGCAAAAAACGAGAACGAGGCCAAGCGCCAGAACCTGCAACGCAGACGGGGCTGATCTCATTCCTGGCAATTGGGTATCTGGAAGGGGCAGAGCAAGGACCAATCGGTGTGACGATCATCACAAAATGTTGCTTCGTCGCATCTTCAGGACCCTGCCGGTGAGCGCGGGCGGCGGCACCGACGAGTGCCTTTGAAGCGGAAGGCCGGGATCGGTTCGCATCGGGTCGCCCCTGCTCTGCTGGCTCGCTCAGGCTTCAGGATCGAACGTGAAAAGTTCCTGGGGGTGCGAAATGCCGCGCAGAGCGTATCGTCCCACCGAAACCAGCTTGCGCTTGATGTCCCCGACATCGGCAAACGCCGCTGACATCAGAACGGGCTGATCGACCGAACGGCACATGGCCGCAATGCGGCTTGCTTCGTTCACGGCCGGTCCAAGGACGGTAAAGTCCAGCCGTTCCCGGCTTCCGACATTGCCGTAGAAGACCTTGCCCACATGCAAACCGAGGTACATGTCGGTAACCGGCCTGTCTTGCGCCATGCGGCGTTTTTTCAATTCGGCAACACCCTGGCGTGCAGCGATCGCGGCGGATAATGCCGCGTTGCATGCGTGCATGCGGTTTGCGGCGGTGAAGATGGCAAGGGTGCCGTCGCCGATCAGCTTGAGCACATCACCACCATGATTATGGATCGCTGAGACGATCACATCGGAATAGTCGTTCAGCAATGGAATTACCTGTTCCGGCGCTGTATCGGTAATACCCGTGAAGCCTCTCAAATCGCTGAACCAGACGACGGCGTCGATTCGCTCCGTAACGCCGCGCACGATTCGTCCGCCCAGCACTCGCTGGCCGGCGTCGCGGCCAAGATAGGTTTGCATCAGCGTTCGGGTCATGCGTGCGAGTGATACTGACTTGATGGCAAGCGCGAGGTACAGCACGATATGCTTAAGTGCGGCGATCTGGCGGTCGTTGAATCCCTCGGACGCCCTTGTCCCCCATGATGAATACACGGCATCCATCTCACCGATAACGCCTTCGGCGGCAAAGCGGGTGATGATCGCGACGTAGTCGGTCATACCGGCTGCGAGCCAGTCAGGGAGCATCGAGAAGTCGTCTTTAGTGTCGTCATTGAGACGGCGGCGCAGCAGGGACTCACCGGTTTGCAGCATGTTGTAGAATGGGCTGCGCCGCCAGACATCGGTTGCCTGTACATCCAGGGATACCGGACCGAACGCATCGAGCTCCAGGCTGGTGCGGCCATATTCGTGCACAGAGGTTTCGTTCGGACTATAGCCCCAGCGGAACAGGCGGCCCTCATGGACCGGATGGAGCGTGTCGATAAACACGTGGGCGCGAGCGAGCGGAATCCCGGCTGCGACGCAACGATCGCAGAACACGGAAACGATGTCAGTTTCAGAAGTGCCGGCCAGGCCGGCTTGGGTCAGCCATGTTGACAGTTCGGTGAGGAGATTTTCGTTCATGCCGCGATCATAGTTGTCTCCGTGGCCCGGAGTCAGATCGAGCGCGATAACGCTGCTCGCGTTTGGAGCGCAGCGATAACGAAGTCGATCATCTGATCGAGCGTAGGGCTCGGCTTGTCCGCGGATTCTGCGATCAATTGCGGATGGAAAAAACGAATCATCGCCGTGCAAGTGCAAACCGCGGCAAGATACGCATCGGAGACTTGAAACTCGCCGGTATCGATGCCGTCAGCAATCACCTTCGCGATGGCGCCCGTGATGCGGTCGATGTGTGCGCGGCAACCATCCCAGTTTTCTTCCATTGCGACGGCCACCATCTCATGCATTTTCGAATCGCCGACATAGCGCTCTGCGTTCATCCGATGGATGCTCGTCAGGAGCTCACGAAGCCGTTTGGCGGGGCTGCCCGACCTGTTGGCGATCGCTTCTGACTGCGCCTCCACCTGCCCCATGAGCCGCTGTGCAACGCCGATATTGATTGACTTCTTGGAGTCGAAGAAACGATAGACATTGGCTGGGCTCATGCGCAGCACCCTCGCGATATCCGCCACCGTCGTCTTCTGGTAGCCGATCTCGCGAAACAGGCGCTCGGCAGTCACCAGAACGCGCTCTCGCACGCCTGTTTCTGTGTGATCCGTCACGTCGCTCATCGATTTTTCTTCAATATTCCTTCATTCCGCCGCGACCGGGAGAGAAACGGCGGGCGATGGCCGCGAGTACTGTGGGGCTACCGACCGGCTGCTCGCATCGCTCCCCTGCTCGTCCAGGCGCTTACGATACCATAGAGCGTAGAGGCTTGGCAGGAACAGCAGCGTCAGGAACGTCGCCACGAACAGCCCACCCATGATAGTCGTGGCCATCGGACCCCAGAACGCGGAGCGCGACAACGGAATCATGGCGAGAATTGCGGCCAGGGCCGTAAGGACTACCGGCCGAGCCCGTCGCACGGTTGCCTCCACGATAGCCTCGCGCCGACTAAGCCCGTCGTTCACGTCCGACTCGATCTGATCGACCAGGATGACCGCGTTGCGCATGATCATGCCGGCCAGCGCGATCAGCCCGAGCAGCGCGACGAACCCAAAGGGCCGGTCGGCGACGTTAAGGCCGAGTGACGCACCGATGATGCCAAGCGGCGCTGTGAGAAAAACCAGGACAAGTCGTGAAATGCTCTGAAGCTGGATCATCAACAGGGTGATCATGACAAAGATCATCACGGGAAAGAGGGCAAATATCGACGCATTGCCTTTCTGCGATTCCTCGATGGCGCCGCCGATCTCGATCCGGTAGGCCGGCTCGAGGCTGTCGCGGATCGACTGCAGCTTCGGCCAGATGGCGTTGGTGACATCCGGCGGCTGCACATCGTCGATGACATCGGAGCGCACGGTAATCGCCATATCGCGGTTGATCCGCCAGAGGATCGGCTCCTCATGCGCGTATTCGACGTGGGCAATCTGCGAGAGCGGCACCGCCACACCGTTGCGGGAATAGAGCGCAAGATCTCCGATGTGAGCCAAGTCAAGCCGCTCCGACGACACCGCGCGGGCCACCACCTCGACTTTCTCAATTCCGTCGCGAACCGTGGTGATCGGCAGACCGGAAATCAGCATGCTCAGTGACTGGGCGATATCCTGAGGCGTCATTCCGAGCGCCCGCACCCGATCCTGATCGACAACGAGCCTAAGATACGGCGCCTGCTCGTTCCAATCGAGATGCGGGTCAACCACCCTGGAGTCGGTGCCCATCGCGTCGCGCACTTTGTAGGCGATCTCCCGCACCTTCTGCGTGTCGGGGCCGATGACCCGGAACTGCACCGGGAAGCCGATCGGCGGCCCAAAGTTGAAACGATCGACGCGCACGCGCGCCTCCGACAGCGCTCCGCCAGCAACTGCCTTTTCAAGCCGTGCTTTGATTCGCTCCCGTGCCTCAACGTCTTTCGAGACGATGACGATTTCGGCAAAGGACTCGTTAGGGAGCTGCGGATTGAGCCCCAACCAGAACCGCGGTGAACCCTGCCCGACATAGGCCGTATAGGTTGACACATGCGGATCGCCCTTCAGCAGGGTCTCGGCTTTCTTGACGGATGCGAGCGTGGTGCCAAAGGCCGTGCCTTCCGGAAGACGAAGCTGGAAAAACAGCTCCGGCCGCTCCGACAGCGGGAAGAACTGCTGTTGCACCCGGCCGAATGCCACAACCGACAGCGCAAAGACGGCAACGGTCGCGAGCACGACGGAAATGCGCCGGTTGACGCACCATTCGATCACGCGGCGAAGAACGCGATAAATGCGCGTTTCATAGATTGCATGCGGATCGCTTCGGCCGCCGACCACCTTGAAGCTCGGCAGCAGCTTGACGCCGATGTACGGCGTGAACATCACTGCCACCAGCCATGACGCCAGGAGCGAAATCGCCACCACCCAGAAGATGCCGCCTGCGTATTCGCCGACCGCGGAATTGGCGAAGCCAATGGGGAGAAAGCCCGCTGCCGTTACCAGCGTCCCGGTCAGCATCGGAAATGCCGTGGACTCCCACGCAAACGAGGCGGCCCGGATCCGGCTCCACCCCTGCTCCATCTTCACCACCATCATTTCGACGGCAATGATGGCGTCGTCGACCAGGAGGCCGAGCGCGATGATGAGCGCGCCGAGCGTGATCCGGTGCAGGTCGAGTCCCATGGCATTCATGACGATGAATACGATGCCCAGGACCAGAGGCACTGACAGCGCAACGACGATACCGGTGCGCCAGCCGAGCGCGAGGAAGCTGACGAGCAGCACGATTGCCAGCGCTTCGATGAAGGAATGGACGAATTCGCCTACTGCGCGCTCGACGACAAGCGGCTGATCCGCAATCTGCTCGAGATCGAAGCCCTCCGGCACCGCGGCGATGAATTGCGCTGTGGCGTTTGCGACACGCGGGCCAAGCTCAAGAATATTGGCGCCCTTGGCCATGACAACGCCAATGCCAATCGCCGGTTTGCCTTTCTGGCGGACTGCAAAGTCCGGAGGATCGACATAGCCGTGCGTGACCGTGGCAATGTCGCCCAGACGGAACACGCGGCCATTGGCCTCGACCGGCGTTTCTGCGACGGCCTTGACGCCGTCGAGCGCGCCGGTCACCCGGAGCGGCACGCGCTGGGCGCCGGTCTCTACGACACCGGCCGAAACCACCGCGTTCTGCTTCGCCAGTGACTGAAACATCTGGTCCGGCGTGATGCCCAGCGTAGCGAGCTTGCTGTGCGAGAACTCAAGAAAGATCTTCTCGTCCTGGGTGCCGTACAGGTTGACTTTTGTGACATCCTTGACCTTGAGCAGGCGCTGACGAAGCGCCTCGGCGACTTTTTTCATCTGTGCGTAGCCGGCGCCGTCCGCCGTCAGCATGTACAGAATTGAATCAACGTTGCCGTACTCGTCATTGACGGTAGGACCAATCAATCCGGCCGGCAGCTCGTTTTTGACGTCGCCGATCTTCTTGCGAAGCTGATAGAACAGTTCCGGCACGTCGCGGGCAGGCGTGTTGTCCTTGAACGCGACCTGCATCGCGGTGAACGACGGCTTGGTGTAGGTCGTCACCTTGTCGAAATATGGCAGCTCTTGAAGCTTCTTCTCGATCGGGTCTGCGACCTGGTCCTGCATGTCGGCAGCGGTCGCCCCCGGCCACATCGCGCTGACGATCACCACCTTGATCGTGAACGACGGATCCTCAGCGCGTCCCAGGCTTCGATAGGAAAGCAGGCCGGCTACACCCAACATCGCGATCAGGAACACCATCAGGGCCGAGTGACCGACCGCCCAAGCCGATAGGTTGAAACGCCGCATGGTCCTGCCTCCTGGGTCCAAATCAGAACGACAGCGAAGAGACGACCTTGACCTTCTGCGCGGGGGTAAGCTTCTGCACGCCGACGGCAACGACATTCGCTCCTTCCTCCACGCCGTCGGAGATCACGACGTCATCGCTTTCGTAGCGCTGCACGGCGACATGCTTGAGGGCGATAGCACCGGTCTTGGCGTCCACCACGTAAAGAGACGGCCCTTGCCCCTGGTTGAACAGCGCCGAGAGAGGCAGGCGCGCCACGCGCTCCCCGGCGGGCTCGGATAGCGTCAACGTGGCGGTCATGCCGAGCTGGATATCGTCGCCGGCGTCGGGCATCGAGAATTTGGCGAGATAGGTGCGCGTCATCGGATCTGCCGCGGGCGCAAGCTCGCGAAGTTTGGCGATGTAGTGTTTGTCCGGCTGCGACCAGATCGAGGCACTCGCCCCTCCGGACTTCGCCCGAGCGAGCAAGGTTTCCGGAATAGCGACCACGGCCTCTTTTTCACCGAGCCGCGCCACCCGGACGGCAGTCTGACCGGCAGTCACAACTTGGCCCGGCTCAATCAGCGTCGCCGTGACCACGCCCGGCGCATCCGCAACGAGCGTCGCGTAAGACAGCGAGTTCTTGGTCAAGTCGACCGATCGCTCGGCGCGACTGAACCGCGCCCGAGCCTCGTCGGCCGTGGCTTTGGCCTGATCAAGTTGCGCCTGCGTCGACCAACCCCGCTGCTTGAGCTCTGTGGCGCGCGCTTCTGCTGCGGCTGCTTGCGCGAGCACGCCGGTTGCGGCTCGATATTCGGCCTCGGCTTGTTCCGCCTGTAGCCGCAGGTCGATTTCATCGAGCGTCGCCAGCGGCTCTCCGATGTCGACCCGCGCGCCGACCTCGACCAGCCGCTTTGAGACCTTGCCGGCCACTCGAAAGCCGAGATCGCTCTCGATTCGGGGTCGAACCGTCCCGACAAAGTCGCGATCTGGAACTTGGGCTTCGTAATGGACGCTGGTGACGAGCACCGGCCGTGGCGCTGCCGCAGGTTGGGCGGCCATCTGGTTGCAGCCCATGAGCGCCAGGACTCCAATTAATGGCAACAGCTTGGAAAATCGTGCGAAAATGGTCCCATAAGACATTCGGCACCTCCGTCGCATGCGGTGTAAATTGCATGACGACTGACGAATGTCAATATTCATCACAAATCACAAGAGCGTGTCCCCTCCCCTACAGTGTGTTCCCTCGCCAGGCAGGGAACGTGGGAATGAGGTTCGGATCGGTGATCGAGTCGTGCGCCTAAGCTGCTGACGACATGCGGCCTCAGGTAGCGCGGAACGTGGTGCCGCGCTCGCCGGAATCGGACTTCATCGCCGATCAGCGGCAGTCAATCGGCGGGCGCTCAACTCTCAAAGACCAAGCAGGTCGTCGTTCCGTGAGCCAGCAACCTGCCCTGCTGATCGGTAATGCGCCCTTCGGCCGTCCCGATGCGGCGGCCGCAGTTCAGCACAACACCCTCTGCTTTGATCAAGCCGGATTCCGGGGTGATTGGGCGCACGAGCGAGATCTTGAACTCGAGCGTCGTCGAACTGACGCCCTTTTCCTGCATGGACCGGATGGCAAGGCCCATGCAGCTATCGAGCAGCGTGGCTGACAGACCGCCGTGCACGGTGCCGGCCGGATTGAGATGGGAGCCATTCGGTTCGCATGTGATTGCGACTCGGCCACGCTCCACCTCGGTCACGTCGTAGGCCAGGATTTCGGCGATGGTATTGAGAGGCAGCGTCCCGTCGACGAGTCCCTGGACGAACTCCAAGCCGCTCATCGCTTTCTGTCTGTCGGCGCTGACGGTCCCGTATGTCCTGCTGCGCCTCGGCATTGGCTTTGTCTCCTGATCCGCAGGCCCGGGAGTTACGGGGCGCTCGTCATGCTGCAGCGCCACGGCGGCGGCCATGTCGCCTCCATCGGCCATAACATAGATTGGGGATTCCTCGAACGACGGGCGGGCGTTCCAGCGGCTCAGCCTTTGCTCCAGTCTGTTGCTGGTCCATCACAAGCACCTGGCGAGCATCGATGCTTCGGCGGCAGCCGAACGTTTCGCTTCTTGGTCGTTCGTGCGGGCATCCCCATGGCGTCGTTCGCCAGCTACCCGGCTGCGGTTTGCTTGGCGTCGGCGCAAGGTCGAGGGTGGCTGCCCATAGAGGTGCGTGAATGCGGCTCATTCGCCGTGCGCTCGCGAACCCTGCACGCTCGGGGCCGCTTGCGGTGGCCGCGCAGCAGGCGGGGAAGCTGGCGACCATTGGGTGAGCACGCCTTTGCTTGTGTGCCGGAGGCGTTTGGTACCGCGGTGGCGACGGCCTGCGTCTCTCGAGGATGAGCGGCGGTGGGCAATGTTATTCATTATTTTCAATGCCTTAAAGACCCAAAATCCGCGATTGCTCCGCACCATTGAGCTGCCACACTTCCAACCAAGACTTTAACCGTAGCGGCCACGCTGGGAGGTGGGGCGCCAGTTCCCGCGAGCTGGCCACGTATATGCCGATGGGGTTTTGTGATGAGCAAAGTCATTGCTGTTGTGGCATGTGGTTTGAGCGTCGCCGCGTGCTCTGCATCCATCCCGGACTTTCTCAAGTCATCGCCGCCGAAAGCGGCACTGCGCTTCGAATCCGTACCAACGGGCGCAGAGGTCAAGGTTTCAGGGCAGAGCTGTCGCACGCCGTGCGAGCTCACGCTCGATGTGGCGGAACTTTCGGCGACGATCGCACACAAGGGATATCAGCCCCAAACTATCTCGGTGCGTTCCGAAACGGGAGTATTTTCCAGCCCCCGGTTTGTCCCCAACCCGGTACATGCAGACCTTCAGCCGGTTGGGAAGTCGGCCAAGAGGCAGCAAAGGAAGGAAGAACCAGTTGCGGCCGAAAATCCTGGCGGACCTGTTTCGGCGGAAGCGACGGCCTCCTCGAATGCGCCAGCCACCGGCTGGTCTTATGGCGAGGTCAAATAAAATCAGCTTCAATGCCTCCTCCTGGCACTGCCTGGCCGTTCGCCGGGTG
>Ga0182034_10001416_pt1 | contig 11758 bp, 7 predicted proteins | sample flu12Cox44000172_FD_125972 | JGI IMG/M metagenome (GOLD analysis project Ga0182034, IMG submission 125972) | Lab enrichment of tropical soil microbial communities from Luquillo Experimental Forest, Puerto Rico - flux4day.12C.oxic.44.000.172 | ecosystem: Environmental > Terrestrial > Soil >... | reverse complement strand
GGCTGGATCGTGCGCATCAATTCGCTCGCCAGCGTGAATTCCGGATTCTCGCCGCGCTCGATCTCGCTGAGAACGCCGATGCAGCGCAGCAGATGCTCGTCGACCGTGTAGTGGTGATACATGTTGAACTGCATCATCGCCACGATGCGGCCGAAGGCGGGGATGAACTCGCCGAGCACGCCGGCTTCGTTCATGCGCCGCAGCACGGTCTCGGCGTCGTTCTTCGAGGTCAGAATTTCCAGGAACAGGCGGTTGGCTTCCTCATCCTCGCGCAGGCGCTTGTCGATCAGCTTCAACGCGTGGGTCACGGCGTGCATTGCCGCGGGATGGATGGCGAGATTGTGCAGCTGCGCCAGATGAAACAGGCGGATTAGGTTGACCGGATCGCGGCTGAACACATCGCCGCGCGCGATGTTGATGCGATTGTTGTCGATGACGAAGTCGTCGGTGCCGGTGAGCTTGGTCGGCCCGCGCGCCGGCCGCAGCCGGGCGATGACGCGGCTCAACACCGGCGCCGGCTTGGCCTGATGCTCCTCGAGATTGGCGCACAGGATGGCGGTGAGGTCGCCGACCTGCTTGGCGGTGAGGAAGTAGTGCTTCATGAAGCGCTCGACGTCGCGCAGGCCAGGATGCTCGGTGTAGCCGAGCCGCACCGCGATATCGCGCTGAATGTCGAACGACAGCCGCTCCTCGGCGCGGCCGGCGAGGAAGTGCATGTTGCAGCGCACCGACCACAGGAAATTTTCGCAGCGGCGGAACATGGTGTATTCGTCGCGATCGAACACGCCGTGCTTGATCAGTTCCTCGGGCTCGTGCACGCGGTAGACGTATTTGGCGATCCAGAACAGCGTGTGCAGATCACGCAAGCCGCCTTTGCCGTCCTTGACATTGGGCTCGACGAGGTAACGCGACTGGCCGGCGCGCCGGTGCCGCTCCTCGCGCTCGGCGAGCTTGGCGGCGACGAATTCCGGCGCCGTGCCTTGCGCCACCTCCTTGTCGAACTTGGCGGTCAACTCCTCGTAGAGCTTGTCGTCGCCGAGCACGAGGCGCGATTCCAGGAGCGCGGTGCGCACCGTCATGTCGGCCTTGGCCTGGCGAATGCAGTCGGCGACCGAGCGCGTGGCGTGGCCGACTTTGAGCCCCATGTCCCATAGGCAATAGAGCAGCGCCTCCGCCACCGACTCGCCCCAGGCGGTCTGCTTGTAGGGCAGCAGGAACAGCAGATCGATGTCGGAGCCAGGCGCCAGTAGCCCGCGGCCATAGCCGCCTGTCGCCACCACCGCCATGTGCTCCGCCTCGGACGGTGCCTGTGAGGAATAAAGCTCGCTGCCGGCGAACTCGAACAGGATGCGGATGATCTCGTCCTGCATCTGGCACAGCCGCTCGGCGCAGTTGCGGCCGTGGCGGTCCTTGAGCAGGAGCGCTTCGGCGCGGGTGCGGGCCTGCGTTAGCGCGGCCTTCAGCCGCATGGCGACCGCGGTGCGCATCTCACGCTCGCGCCCGGCATGCTTCTCGGCGAGGTCTTTGAGGTCGGCGACCACCGCGGCGCTGTCGATCAGTTCGTCCTCGGAGCGCCGCAGGCGTTGGGTTTCCAGCATGATCGTTACATATCGAAGCGCCTGGACACTGTCATCGTGGGCCGCCGCTGCAATCGGTCATAGGAAGTTATTCCAAATTGAATTGTCCGTGTAGCATGTATTTCTATTTGACGGCCAGGGAATGGTATCCTAGAGAACGAAACTAGCGCCGATTTGAGCGAGCAGCTTGCGGGCGCGTTACAAGTGCAGCTAAAGCGCGGGGCCTGCCCCGTCGTCTCGCGTATGGCGGGCCGTTCAAACCCGCCTCCAACTGTGGTCGCACCCGCGTGAAAGCACCGGCGCGACCCCGAACCGGAGGACGTTATGCTTTCACGCCGTCAATTGCTGGCCACTGCCGCCGCCGCCACCGTGCTACCAGCGGGCGCGCTGCGTGCCGCCGACAAGCCGAAGGAAATCCGCATCGACTGGGCGACCTACAATCCGGTCTCCATGGTGCTCAAGGACAAGGGCCTCTTGGAGAAGGAATTTGAGAAAGACGGCATCGGCATCCGCTGGGTGCAGACGCTCGGCTCCAACAAGGCACTCGAATTCCTCAACGCCGGCTCGATCGATTTCGGCTCGACCGCGGGCTCTGCGGCGCTGCTCGCCAAGATCAACGGGAATCCGATCAAGTCGATCTACGTCTATTCGCGCCCCGAATGGACGGCGCTGGTGACGCGCAAGGAAACGTCGATCAATAAGATCGAGGATCTAAAAGGCAAGCGCGTCGCGGTGACACGCGGCACCGATCCGCACATCTTCCTGGTTCGCGCGCTGCTCTCCGTGGGCTTGAGCGAGAAGGATATCCAGCCGGTGCTGCTGCAGCATCCCGACGGCAAGATCGCGCTCATCCGCGGCGACGTCGATGCCTGGGCCGGGCTCGACCCAATGATGGCGCAGGCCCAGGTCGAGGACGGCGCGCGGCTGTTCTACCGCAACAAGGCCGCCAACACCTGGGGCATCCTCAATTCAAGCGAGGAGTTCCTGAAGACCTATCCGGATCTGACCAAACGCGTGCTCGGGGTCTACGAGCAGGCGCGCAAATACTGCCTCGACCATTACGACGACGAGAAGCACGTGTTCGAGGGTATCACCAAGCTGCCCGACGCGGTCGCCGACATCCAGCTCAAGGAGCGCACCGAGCTTACATTCAACAAGATCGGGGCGGAGCAGCGCGACTCCATCCTGCAGGCCGGACTGGCGCTGCAGCAGGCCGGCGTCATCCCGGCCAATGTCGACGTCAAGCAGTCGCTCAACGATCTGGTCGACGACCGCTACGTGGCGGGGGCCTAGCACACTCGCTTTCACCTCTCCCCGCGGGCGGGGAGAAGTGAAGTTTGACCGCATTGCAATTGCGGCTGGCCCCATGTCTCTTGTCGCCATGACCATTGCCGCCGAGCGCAACTCGGCCGAGGCCGCAGCGGCGGAACGCGCGCCGTCGCGCCGCTGGGCGCGTCTCATGCGCCCGGCGATGGGCTTGCTCGTACCCGTCGTGCTCGGCGCGGCGTGGGAATTCATCGTCCATATCGGCTGGTCGACCGGCCGGCTGGCGCCGCCGCCGTCGGTCATCTTCCAGACCTTTGTCGAGCTGGCAAAGAGCGGCGAATTGCAACGGCACACGCTCGTGACCCTCGGCCGGGTCGGCGCCGGCTTCGGCATCGGCGTCGCCGCCGCCACGGTAATCGGCGCCATTGCCGGCTATTCGTCGCTCATCCGGCGCCTCATCGATCCGAGCATCCAGGGGCTGCGCGCCATCCCCTCGATCGCCTGGGTGCCGCTGTTCATCCTCTGGCTCGGCATTTTCGAAGCCTCGAAAGTAACGCTCATCGCGGTCGGCGTATTCTTTCCGGTTTACCTCGGCCTGATGGGCGCGATCCAATCGGTCGACCGCAAGCTGGTCGAGGTCGGCCGCGCCTTCCGGCTGAACGATTTCGCCATGGTGCGGCGGATCCTGCTGCCGGCAGTGCTGCCGGCCTATGTGCTTTCGCTGCGCTCGGGCCTCGGCCTTGGCTGGATGTTCGTGATCGCCGCCGAGCTGATGGGTGCATCTGAAGGCCTCGGCTATTTGTTGATCGACGGCCAGCAGCTCGGCAAGCCGGCCGAGATCGTCGCCGCCATCGTCGCCTTCGCCATCGTCGGCAAGGCGACCGACTGGCTGATCGTGCTCACCGCGGCGCCGTTCCTGCGCTGGGAAGATGTGGTGCGGCAGGACTAACCTATGCTCACTCTCGAACGCGTCGGCAAGACCTACCCGAACGGCGTGCACGCGCTCGGCGGCGTCACGCTCGAAGTGGGGCTTGGCGAAATCGTCGCCGTTATCGGCGGCTCGGGCTGTGGCAAGTCGACCTTGCTGCGCGCCATTGGCGGGCTCGATCCGCCGAGCGAAGGCGCCGTCGTGCTCGATGACGAGCGCATCACCGCACCGCACGAGAAGATCGGCATCATCTTTCAGGAGCCGCGGCTGCTTCCTTGGCTGAAGGTTGCCGATAATGTTGGCTTCGGGCTTGGCGACCGGCCGAAGGCCGAGCGCGCGACGCGCGTCGCCGCGGCGCTCAAGCGCGTCGGGCTTTCAGACAAAGCCGCGATGTGGCCGCGCGAACTGTCCGGCGGCCAGGCGCAGCGGGTCGCCATTGCGCGGGCGCTGGTGCCGCGGCCGGAAGTGCTGCTGCTCGACGAGCCGTTCTCGGCACTCGATGCGTTCACTCGCACCGACTTGCAGGATCACCTGCTCGACCTCTGGGCCGACGCCAAGCCGACCTTGATCCTCGTCACCCACGACGTCGATGAGGCGATCGTACTTGCTGATCGGGTGATGGTGATGTGCCCGCGCCCGGGCCGCATCTTCGACGAGATCGACGTCGACCTGCCGCGGCCGCGCGACCGCCAGTCGGCCGCGTTCGATTTTGTCAAACGCCGCGTGCTGGCGGCGCTCGACCGCTCGCTCAACCGGGCCGCAACCGCCGCCGACGCCGAGCCCAAAGCCGCGGCCGGCGCGGCGATGTGGTGGTGATTTTCGCTTGTCATCGTCCGCACAGGCGGACGACCCAGTAGCCTCAAGCGCCGGGTAGACACGATGGGCTTCAGCGATTACTGGGTTGCCTGCCTTCGCGGGCAATGACAGGAGATAACCCATGGATGCCGCCGGGCTGCGCGCGATGCAGGCGCCGATCAAGGAGCGCTACAAGGCCGATCCCACGGCCGGCCTGATCACGCTCAAGGCCAAAGGCGCCATCGACGACGCCAATATCGCCTGCAAGGTCGAGACCGGCCGGGCGTTGGCGGTCGCAGGTCTGCATCCCGCCACCGGCGGATCGGGGCTGGAATTGTGCTCGGGCGATATGCTGCTCGAAGCGCTGGTCGCCTGCGCCGGCGTGACCTTGAAGGCGGTCGCCACGGCGATCGACGTGCCGCTGAAGTCGGGCGCGGTATCGGCCGAAGGCGATCTCGATTTTCGCGGCACGCTCGGCGTCGCCAAGGACGCGCCGGTCGGGTTTCGGGAAATCCGTCTCTCCTTCGACGTCGACACCGATGCGCCGCAGGACAAGCTCGATCAGCTTCTCAAACTCACCGAGCGTTATTGCGTCGTCTATCAAACGCTCAAAAGCGGGCCCCCGGTCGCGGTAAGCCTCAAACGAAAAAGCTAAACGCTGCCCTTTCGTTTGCTGTCTCCTGGCCGCTCCCTGTCGAGGACGCGGCCCAACGACCTTGGTGCATCCATGTCTCCCGAACTCGCGTTCCTGATCGAGCTCGCCGCGAAGATGGCGCTGACGGCGGTCATCGTCGTCATCGTCTCGGTCACGGTCGAGCGCTCCGGTCCCTTCGTCGGCGCGCTGATCGCGGCGCTGCCGACGGCGGCCGGCGCGGCCTACATTATCCTCGCGTTCGAGCATCCGCCGGCCTTTATCGCCGCCGGTGCGGTCGGCAGCGCGGCGGCGACCGCCGCGGTGTCGATTTTCTGCCTGGTCTATACCGTGCTGGCGCAGCGCCACGGCCTGGTCTTAAGCCTCGGCGTTGCCGTCGCGGTCTGGTTCGTGGCGGCGGCCGCACTGCGGCTCAACACCTGGACGCCTCTCACTGCGCTCATCCTCAATGTCATTGTGTTCGGAATAACGGTGCCGCTGAGCTGGCATTACCGCACCTCCGGCCCGCCGGCGAAATTCCTGCGCACGCCCTATGACGTTCCGCTGCGAGCGTTTACCGCCGCGGTCGTGGTCGCCCTGGTGACGACGATCAGCAACAGCATCGGCTCGTTTGCCTCGGGCGTGTTCGCTGTGTTTCCGATCGTGATGGGCTGCTCCATCGTCATCCTGCATCCGCGGGTCGGCGGCGTCGCCTCGGCGAGCATGATGGCGCACGCGCAGATCGCGCTGAACGGGCTGTGGCTCGGCTTTCTGGCCATGCATTACCTGGTCGCGCCGTTCGGCGTGTGGGGCGCCTATGCGCTCGGGCTTGCGGTCTGCATCGGCTGGAGCGGCCTGCTCTGGCTCATCCGCATACGCAAATGGATGACGTAGCGCGTGCCGACCGCCATCAACGGTCGAGGCCGTAGATGACGCCGGCATTATCGACCGGAGCTGTGCCGGCCAACTCTGTTCGTCGCTGAGCGGAAGACCTCGTTGTTGGAAGCACCGACGGCGAGGCTGTGGCCGGGGCGCGGCGCGCTTTGCGCCGGACCGTTGCGCCGATGTCCGTAGGCGAGGGTGTGCAGATCGGCGCGATCGAAATTTTCCTTCAATGCCCAGCCCAGATCCGCATCGTATCGCACGGTGTCCTTGGCCCTGAGCGGATCGCGGTCGCGGAAGTTGGGAAGATCGAGCAGCGGCACGCCAGAAAGACGCGCAAGCCCAGCTCGTAGATCACAAGCGCCAGACACAATGCGGCGGCGGTCAGGGCGACGTTCTTGCCGCGCTCGCTCACGCCTCAGTCCTTTTTCGTTTTTGCCAACTGCGCTTTCAGCGCATACAACGCTTCCAGCGCGTCGCGCGGCGACATGTCGTCGGGTTGCAGCGCGGCGAGCGCTTCTAGGAGCGCGCTGAGCGCCGCGTCGCGCGGCGGCGGCGCGGGCGTCGGACGCGCGGCGGCGAACAGCGGCAGGTCGTCGATCAGCTTGCGCGCCGGCGAGGTGCGGTCCTCGGCCTCGATCTGGGCGAGGATGAGCTTGGCGCGCTCGATGACAGTTGCGGGAAGTCCGGCGAGCTTCGCCACCTGGATGCCGTAGGAGCGGTCGGCGGCGCCGGGCACCACCTCGTGCAGGAACACGACGTCGCCGTGCCATTCCTTCACCCGCATGGTGGCGTTGTGCAGACGGGGCAGCTTGGCGGCGAGCGCGGTCATCTCGTGGAAGTGCGTCGCGAACAGCGTGCGGCATCGGTTGCTCTCGTGCAGATGCTCGATGGTGGCCCAGGCGATGGAGAGACCGTCGAAGGTCGCGGTGCCGCGGCCGATTTCATCGAGAATGACCAGCGCCCGCTCGCCGGCCTGATTGAGGATCGCCGCGGTCTCCACCATCTCGACCATGAAGGTCGAGTGGCCGCGGGCGAGATCGTCGGCGGCGCCGACACGAGAGAACAGGCGATCGACGGCGCCGATATGGGCCGCGCGCGCCGGCACGAAGCTGCCCATCTGGGCGAGCACGGCAATGAGCGCGTTCTGGCGCAGGAAGGTCGACTTGCCCGCCATGTTCGGGCCGGTGACGAGCCAGATACGGCCGGCGATCGCTTCGGGCGGAGGAGCCAGATTGCAATCGTTGACGACGAACGGCCCGCCGTCGGCATCGAGCGTCTGCTCGACCACCGGATGGCGGCCGCCTGAGACGACGAAGTTGAGGCTGCTATCGACCACGGGGCGCACGTAGTCGCGCTCGACCGCGAGCGCCGCCAGGGCCGCCACGACGTCGACGGCGGCGAGCGCCTCGGCGGCTTGCTTGATCGCGGCGCTTGCCGCGGTGACGCGCGCCCCGAGGGCATCGAAGATTTCAAGCTCGAGCGCCAGCGCGCGATCGGCGGCGCTCGCGATCTTGGCTTCGAGCGCGCCGAGTTCGGTGGTGGTGAAGCGCACCTGACCGGCGAGCGTTTGGCGATGGATGAAGGTTGCGTTGAGCGGCGCCGCGAGCAGCTTCTCGCCGTGTTGCGCGGTGACGTCGACGAAATAGCCGAGCACGTTGTTGTGCCGTATTTTCAGCGACTTGACGCCGGTGAGGTCGGCGTAGCGCCCCTGCAGGGCGGCGATGACGCGGCGCGATTCATCACGCAGCGCGCGCGCCTCGTCGAGCGCATAATGATGGCCGGCTCGGACGAAGCCGCCGTCGCGGCGGAACGCCGGTAACTCGTCGGCGAGCGCCTGCTGCAATTCCGCGGCGATCGCGGGATCGGGGCGGCGCAGCGCCGCGATCGCGGCCGTCAGGTCGCGCGGCACAGCGGCCAACGTCGCCAGCCGTTCGGCGAATTCGGTTGCGGCAAAGATGCTGTCGCGGATGGCGGCAAGGTCGCGCGGGCCGCCGCGGCCGATCACGATGCGGGCGAGCGCGCGAGCGAGGTCGGGCACCGCTTTGAGCCGGCCGCGCAGCTCGCTCCGCAGCGCGCTGTCGCCGCAAAAGGCCGCGACCGCGTCGAGCCGGTGCGCAATCTCGAGCGGATCGGTCAGCGGCGCCGCAAGCCGCTGCGCCAACAGCCGCGAGCCGGCCGCGGTCACGGTGCGGTCGATGGCCGCCAACAGCGAGCCGCGCCGCTCGCCAGCGAGCGTGCGCACGAGCTCGAGATTGCTGCGGGTGGCCTGATCGATGGCGAGCGTGGTGCCGGCCGCCTCGCGCACCGGCGGCGCCAGCGGCGGGCGCTTCCCAAGTTGCGTGCGCTCAATATAGGTCACCGCGGCCGCGGCGGCGGCCAGCTCGACGCGGGAGAATGCACCGAACGACGCCGTGGTCGCGACGCCGAAGAACGCTGCGAGCCGCCGCTCGGCGGTGGCGCCATCGAACAGGTCGCGGGTGAGCGGGGTGAGCGCCGGCAGCGTGCGCAAATAGGGCGCAAGCTCCGGATCGGCATAAAGCGCATCGCCGACGATGATCTCGCCCGGCTCGATGCGCGCGACGGCCGCGGCGAGGCTGCCGCGGTCGCATTCGGCGACGTTGAATTCGCCGGTGGAGATATCGATCCAGGCCAGCGCGTAGCGATCTTCACTGGAGGATGCGCGGGAGCGGGCAATAGCGAGGAGATAATTATTGCGCTTGGCGTCGAGGAGAGAATCTTCGGTCAACGTGCCGGACGTCACCAGTCGCACCACGTCGCGGCGCACCACGGACTTGGCGCCGCGCTTTTTCGCTTCTGCGGGATCTTCCAGCTGCTCGCACACCGCGACGCGGTGGCCCTGCGCGATCAGCCTGTGCAGATATTCGTCGGCGCGTTCGATCGGCACGCCGCACATCGGGATGTCGCGGCCGAGATGCTTGCCGCGCTTGGTCAGCACGATGCCGAGCGCGCCGGAGGCGACTTCGGCGTCTTCGAAGAACAATTCGTAGAAATCGCCCATCCGGTAGAACAACAGGCAGTCCGGATTGGCGGTTTTGATCTCGATGTACTGCTCCATCATTGGAGTGACGCGGCCGATTTCGTCGACCGCTTTGGGGGTGAGGCGGCCGACGTCGTCGATCGCTTTGGGCGCGGCACGGCCGCCGTCATCCGGCGCGTTTGCCGTTGCCTGATCGATAACCTCAATCGTCTTGGTCGCAGTTCCGCCGCTCGCGGCTTCGCGGGCTGCGTCCGGTGGTTCGGTCGGAAGAGGGCGTGCGGCGTCCATGTAGCGATGACGCTAGCAGATGGCGTGCACGCTTGCATCGGCTGGCGCGCCGCCTGTGGGCGGAATCGGCCATTGTGTCGCCTTGGCAAGCGCGGCCAAACGGAGGATGATCGTCGGCTAACGCCGCTCGAGCGGCGGAGAAAAAGGGGAATGCCAGCTTTGAATTAAACAAATATCCAGGGAGGAAATGCCAATGGTAGCGGTGACTGACGTCGATTATGCACTCACGCCCGACCAGCATAACCGCGAGCTTCGCCGTGCCGTCATTGCGGCGACGGTCGGAACCACGATCGAGTGGTACGATTTTCTCCTCTACAGCACCATGGCCGGCCTCGTTTTCGGCAAGCTGTTCTTCCCGAACGAAGATCCCTACACCGCAACGCTCAGCGCCTTCGGCATCTATTTCGTCGGATTCGTGGCGCGACCGATCGGCGCCTTCATCTTCGGCCATTACGGCGACCGCATCGGCCGCAAATCGACGCTAATCGTCACGCTCGTGTTGATGGGCATCTCGACCTTTCTGGTCGCGTTCCTGCCCGGCTATGCGGTGATCGGCATCTGGGGCGCGGTCATTTTGACCATCCTGCGCCTGATCCAGGGCATCGGTGTCGGCGGCGAGTGGGGCGGCTCGGTCCTGCTGTCGATGGAATGGGCGCGGCATAACCACGAACGCGGCTTCCTGTCGTCGTGGCCGCAATTCGGCGGTCCGGCCGGCCTGTTCCTTGCCAACCTGGCCGTGCTGATCTTCAGCAAGATGTCGGGCGATCAGTTCCTCAACTGGGGCTGGCGCATCCCGTTTGCGTTCTCGATCGTGCTGGTCGCCATCGGCCTGTGGATCCGGTTGCGCATCCTCGAGACGCCGGTATTCCGAAAGCTCGTCCAGGAGAACAAAATCGAGCGGGCCCCGATCGTCGAGGTCTGTCGCAAACAGTGGGGCACTATCATCCTGGGGGCGCTGGCGCGCACCTCGGAACAGGGCCCGTTCTACATCTTCACCGCCTTCATCTTCGCCTACGGCACCACAGTGCTGCATGCGTCGCGCGACCTGCTGCTGGCCGGCGTGCTGGCGGCGACCTGTCTGTCGGCGTTCGCCATTCCGTTCAGCGGCTGGGCGTCCGATCGCATCGGCCGCAAGAGGATGTACATCCTCGGCGCCGCTGCGATGGGCGTGTGGGGCTTCGTTTATTTCGGCCTGATCAACACCGGCTCGGCGACGCTGATCTTCGTGGCGATGATGTTCTCGCTGATCGCACACGACATGCAGTACGGACCGCAGGCGGCGCTGATTGCGGAGAGCTTCACGCCGCGGCTGCGCTACAGCGGCGCGTCGATCTCCTACCAGCTCGCCTCGATCACTGCCGGCGGCCCAGCGCCGCTAATCGCGACCGCCCTGTTTGCCGCGTATAAATCGAGCACGCCGATCGCGATCTATATCCTGATCACGGCGATCATCTCGATCGTCGCGACGTGCTTCCTGAAGGACTATACCGGCAAGGACGTGTCGGCCGAGTACGACGCATAACCGGGCGCGGACCGCAAAAGATATCCTCTCCCCGTCCTGCGGGGAGAGGTTTTCATTTTACGATCTTCCGACCGGTGACCGCCTCTAGGTTCTTCCAGAACACCTTGTCGGCGGTGGCCCGGTCCATCTGCAGCTTGTCGAGGATGCGCAAGGTCTCGCGCACATACATGGTGCCGCCCTCCGGATCGAACGGGCAGTCGGAGGCAAACACGATCTTGTCGATCGGGAAGAACTCCATGCCGCACTTGGTCGCCGGCTCCGCGGTAAACGCCGCGGTGTCGGCCCAGAAATCGTTCTTGAAGTAATCGAGCGGCCGCTTCTTCAGGCTCTTGCGCAAGCCCACATAATCTTCGTCGGTGGTGCGGTTGCCCATCACGTCGTTGCCGGGGCCGAGCCGGCCTTCCAGCATCGGCACGATGCCGGCGAAATGGTGGGTGATGATCTTCAGATTCGGGTGGTTGTCCATGATCTTGGAATAGACCAGCCGCAGCATGGCGCAGGCGGTCTCGTAAGACCAACCAATGGTCCACCAGATCTCGTAGAGCGATTTTTTTTCGACCTCCGGATAATCCGGCGTCTCGGAGCCGCGCCCCGGATGCAGCCAGATCGGCGCGCTGAGCTCGTTCATTTTCTTCCAGAACGGGGCGTATTCCGGCCGGTCGAGCGGCTTGCCGGCGACGTTGGTGTAGATCTGCACGCCGAGCGCGCCGTTCTTGATCGCGCGTTCGGCTTCGGCGACGCCGGCGTCCGGCGCGGCGAGCGACACCTGCGCCACCCAGCCCGGGAAGTGATCCCTCTCCTTGGCGATCAGCTCGGCGAAGCCATCGTTGATTATCTCGCAGAACTCCTCGATGTCTTTAGGCGTCTT
>Ga0182034_10001415_pt1 | contig 11763 bp, 12 predicted proteins | sample flu12Cox44000172_FD_125972 | JGI IMG/M metagenome (GOLD analysis project Ga0182034, IMG submission 125972) | Lab enrichment of tropical soil microbial communities from Luquillo Experimental Forest, Puerto Rico - flux4day.12C.oxic.44.000.172 | ecosystem: Environmental > Terrestrial > Soil >... | reverse complement strand
GTGAACTTCGTGCTGGCTCGGATGTTGATGACGACGGAGGCGTCGCCGACACGCCGGAGGAGGTCATCGGCATTCGCGGGTCGATCTGTGAACAGAGCGACCTGATAGCCATCGAGCTTCCTGTACGCTGTGCTCAGCGACATCACCGGCGGGGCGTCATCGGGTATCACAATGCGCGTGTCGGGCGAACGAGTCATTCGCGACGACCGATCGCAGAATGCATTCTCGTATCGCGCATCGCGAGCGACACAAGGAGTGCCACGGCGATCACCAGCGTGAGGTAATAGGAGAACCAGGCCTCGTGACCGATCGACTTGAACCAGAGGGCGATCGATTCCGCCGGACCACCGAAGATGGAGGTCGTGATCGCGTACGGCAAGCCGACGCCGGTTGCGCGCACGTTCGTAGGGAAGAGCTCCGCTTTGACCACGGCGTTAATGGAGGTATAGCCGGCGATGATCATCCACGCGGCTGCGATCAGCAGGAAGGCGCCGATGACACTCGTCGTCGCCTGAAGTGCACGAAGCAACGGAATTGTGAAGAGCGTGCCCATCAGACCGAACCAGATCAACAAAGGTTTCCGCCCGATGCGGTCGGATATCGCCCCGTAGATCGGCTGCAGAAGCGAAGCGAAGACGAGCGTGGCGGCGCTGACCACTGTTGTCTGATTGTCCGTCAGCCCCACCGACAGCTTGAGGAACTTCTGCATATATGTCGTGTAGGTGTAAAAGCAGGTCGTTCCTCCGGCGGTGAGGCCCACGACAATCAATATCTGGCGCGGATACCTGCGCAAGGCCATCACCGAGCTTTCCCGCCGCTCGGGCGTTTTGGCTCCGATGAAGTCGGCGGTCTCGTGCAAGTTGCGCCGCATCATGAGCGCAGTGATCGCCAGCAGCGCGCCGATCCCAAACGGGATCCGCCAGCCCCATGCCCTCATCTGCGATGGCGTCAGAAACATCGTCTGCAGCACGAGCAGCACGAGGAGGGCGCCCAGCTGGCCGCCGATGAGCGTCACGTAGTGGAAACTGACGTAGAAGCCGCGATGTCTCTCGCCGGCCACCTCGGTCAGATACGTTGCGCTTGCGCCATATTCACCGCCGAGGCTGAGGCCCTGGAGGATGCGTGCCACGCCAAGGACGATGGGCGCCCCGACGCCGATCGCGGCGTACGTCGGCGTCGTCGCAATCACGAGCGAGCCGAAGCACATCAGCAACACCGACAGCATCAGGGCGTTCCGCCGTCCATGGTGATCGGCGAGCAGTCCAAACAGGAGTCCCCCAACAGGTCGCATGATGAACCCGATGGCGAAGACTATCGCCGCATTCAGCTGCTGAACGACGGGTTCGTTGCCAGGGAAAAACGAATTCGCGAAGTACAGCGCAAAGGCCGTGTACGCGTAGAAATCGTACCACTCGACGAGGTTGCCAATCGATCCGATGAACATCGCTTTCAGCCTGCGACGTACGTCGGTGAACCTGAGCGTCTCGTCTTCTACTGCGGCTTGCATTCAGTTGCTGCGGAGGCGCGGGCGATTCTAGCGCTGAAAACGCGGACTTGCACTGGTGGGTCTGAAAACGGCAAGACGGCGTTCGGGATTCGAACAAGTGTCACTCGCGTCAAGTTCCTGCGTTACCAGTGGTTACGCGCTCGTATCGCTGACGGCTCATCCGCGCAGCGTAGGAACACCGCGTGAGCGGCGTCAGGCTCTCTTGGGCAGCCACTCCACTCTGAGCTTCAGTTCATCTTCAAGAGGCTCGATTTCCGTGTCTCCGGTGAGGAGTATCGCGTTGAACTCGACGGCCGTCGCAACGGCAAATGCGTCGGCATAGGCAATGGCGTGCTTTGACTTCAGCTCGGCCGCGCGACGCACTCGCCCACGGGTGGCGTCCTTGACCGAGACGGGAAGCGTGCCCCGCAGTGCCACGCGCCACAGCGACTCCGCCTCGTCGCGCCGATCGACACGAACCAAGCGGTAGTACGCCTCGCCGAGATTGATGATTGAGGTTAGGCACTCGGCGCGTTCGGCTTCGGCTTCATCAAGCCACCGCTGCACCGCGGCCGCACCAGGCTCATCCTGAAGCCAGGTAAGCCACGCAAACGCATCGAGGCAGGCTCTACCGCTTCGCTTCACGGCGATGCTCGGCGAGGTGCTCCTTCAGCGCGTTCGTGCCCTTCGCTGATCCGCGCAAGTCGCGCCATCGGGCCTGACGGCGGGCTGACCGTCCCTGTTTGAGGGGTGCCAGTACCAGGCGCTGGTCGGAGTCGGTAACGTGCAGGCGCGTTCCCGAGGTCAGCCGGTACTTCTCTCGCAGGGCGCGCGGAATCACGACCTGTCCCTTGGACGAAACGGTAGTCGTCGCCATCATTGCATCTTACCATTCGTGGTAAGACGAGGATTTGGCCCCCGCCAGGCACGCGGATCTAAATCCGCGCCGCGTGTCACACAGCGACTTCCGGATCCGCTAGAGGTACCGCGTTCAAGCCGTCATTACTTGTTCGGCGACACCACGATGAGGGCCGGCAGCTTTACGCCGCCGCCGTGAGCCAAATAGACGGTCCCATCTCTTGTGACGACGCCATTTCGAGCACCGTTCTGCGTGGCAACCTGTGCGACGGTCGTCAACTTGCCTGCGCTGTCGGCACGAGCGATCGTGAGCTTGGCCGCCCGAGCTGCACCGACAAACAACAGATGTGTGGCGGAGTCGTAATGGATGTCGTCGACGCCATCGCCGGTCTCCACCTTTGAGAGCACGGCACCATCGCCGCCAACGTTCATCACCTCGGCGGCCGCGTCACAACCGATGAACAAGTGGCCTGCCGCGACGTCCAGGCCCAAGCCGTGTGGACCCCCTCCTCCACATGCCGGATTCCACGTCGCCACGGTCTCGTGCGTCTTGAGATCGATGGCGACCGTGCGATCTTTGTCTTCCAGGTTCGTATAGAACCGACCGCGTTTGGCGTCCACTGCGTAGCCTTCCGGGTTGCCCGGATAGGTGAGCTTCGTCTTTTGCGCCAACGTGGTCCCGTCAAGGATCCGAATTCCCTGTTCCCCGGGTGTGGTCACCCACACCTCTTTAGTCGGTGCGACGTAGGCAACACCGTCTGGCCTGGAGTCGAGGTGCTGACACGCCACTCCCGCGAGGGACCGGGCGTTGAACGCACAGACCTCGGAGCCGCCGCGATTGCCGATGTACACGACACCCTCGCCAATGCTGACACCGGATGGCCCCAAGACGCGGGTACCGCCGCGAGCCTGGACCTCCGCGGTCGGCAGATTTTGAATTTGTCGAACCTTCCCTGTAGCGACATCCACCACGTCCACTGCGGCGGTATTGCCACCAGGCACCCACAAGCTGTTCGTGGACGGGTCGAACGCGATGTAGTCCATCGAAACGTCTCCCGTGCCGTTGTCTGGCAGTGGGAGCGTATGGACTGTGTACTTCGGAGACGTGGCGTTCTGGGCTGATGTCGAGATTGCCACGATCCCGACGGCGATCACGACCACCCCGATGGTCATCAACCGGAAAATCACTCCGCGCGCCATGATTGATCTCCTTTTGCGCCTGCTTTGGAACCCTTTTATATCTGACGAGGTGTCCCGCCGCCACCTACGCGCCGTGCGTCAACAACGCAACGAGCTTCTCTTTGAAGGTGTCGATGTCGCCGCCCAATGCCTGGGTGGAGCCAGTGTAGACCAGTCGGCCCTTGGCGATGACGGGGATCTCGCTGCACAGCGTCCGGATTTCCTGGACATTGTGGCTGCTGAGGCACGTGGTCACGCTCTCCGTGGTGGCGAGGCGTCGGTCCTGCGTGCCGATCGTGGCGCCTGCGCCAACCCCCTGCAGCACGACGGCCGCGCCCAGCCACGCGAAACCGCCCGCGCATGGCCGCCTTCAGTTCTTCGAGATACAGTGTCGCCACGCGGTTAGAATGCTACGGCCTATTCACCTCTTGGGAAGATCTAGGAGTTTTGGCATGAGACGACCTTCATTCGCCCCACTCGTCCTGATCGCGCTCTTCACGTCGGAGGCACTCGCCCAGCCAGGAACAGACGGCCCCTACAAAGTCCTGAAAACCGCACGGGTCGGCGGCGAGGGCGGCACCGACTACATCTACGCCGACTCGGTCGGCCGGCGCCTGTACATCACGCGCGGCGCGACGCAAGCGCAGCCGGCGACGGACACGCGGCCCGAGGTGCCCGCCTTCGAGAAGCGGTTGACCATCTTCGATCTCGACACGCTTGAGTCTGTGGGCGTGATCCCGGGCGTCGGCGGCAACGGCGCGGCTGTGTGCCCGAACACCGGCCACGGCTTCACCAGCGACCATCCCAAGCCCTCCATATTCGACGTCAAGACGATGCAGTTGATCAAGACGATCGACGTCCCGGAGCGATTCAGCGCCGACGGCATCTACTGCGACACGTCGAGCGATCGCGTCTACATCGGCAGCCATCCGACGAAGAGCCTGCTGGTCGTCGACGCAAAAGACGGCAGCGTCCTCGGGCACATCGATCTCGGTGGCACGCCGGAGCAGACGGCCGGCGACGACAAGGGCAACATCTACCAGGTCCTGCAGGAGCGGCCGGGCGCCGTTGCGGTGGTCGACGCGAAGACGATGAAGGTGACCGCCACCTATCCGTTCGGCGACAACGGCGGCTGCAACGGGCTCGCGCTCGACGCGAAGAATCAGATTCTGTTCGCGGCGTGCAGCGTCATCGGTCCGGCGGGAACGCCAGTCGATCCTGCAAATCCGTCGCAGAGGTTTGTGATTCTGAGCGCGAAGGACGGGAAGATTCTCGAGCGGCTGCCGCTTGCCGGCAGCTCCGACGGCGCGGCGTTCAATCCGCAGACGATGGAGGCGTTCAGCACGCAGGGCAACGGCACGATGACCATCGTCAAGGAGAAGAGCGCGACGAGTTTCGAAGTGGAACAAAATCTGAAGACGTGGGCAGGCAATGGGGCGCGCACGATCGCGTTCGACAGCAAGACGGGCCATCTGTTCGCGATGGCGTCCGAGGCTGGTCCGCCCCCGCCCCCGCCGCCCGCGGGAACGCCTCCGGCACCGGGCGGCCGAGGCGGCCGCGGCTCCGTCGTTCCCGGCTCGTTCACGATCATCATGGTCGGCACCAAGTGACTGGAGCCCCTAGAAGCTCGGTGCCACGCTTCAGCGCCGAGAACCGGAAGGCGAACCGAGCTGCGCTGCAAGTCATTGAAAACACAGGGCAAATTTCGTGGCTGGGAGGCAGAGATTCGAACCCCAATACCGTGGTCCAGAGAACCGTGCACGGGGTTCCGTCCGTTCCTGTCCGTGCGTTTTCAGGCCGTTTTCGTCGCGACGACCTCGCGTCCGCTTCTTTCCGTTCGGTGTGTTCTCGTGCTGCGTGGCTCATTGTGTCTCGCCCCAGCGAGGCATCAGGGCACGAGCACTGTTTGCATCAACGCGGCTGGGGCAGCCATAACACCTCCAAGTCCTGCTCGCCTTCGAGCGGCTTGATTTCGGGATCACCGGTCAGGAGTGTCGCATGAAATTCGAGCGCCGTCGCGACTGCAAAAGCGTCGGCGTACGCAATGGCATGATTGGCCTTCAGCTCGGCCGCCCGTCGCACTCTTCGGTGCGTAGCCTCCTTCACGGAGACAGGTAGCGTACGTCGCAGTGCCATCCGCCAGAGCGACTCCGCCTGTTCACGCCGGTCGACACGGATCAGCCGATAGTACGCCTCCCCCAAATTGATGATGGACGTAACGCAGTCGGCGTGCCCACGTTCGGCCTCGTCGAGACAGTGCTGGACAGCCGACGCGCCAGGCTCATCCTGCAGCCACGCCAGCCAGGCAAAGGCATCGAAGCAGCACCTAGCGATGCGCTTCACGCCGATGCTCCGCGAGGTGCTCCTTGAGAGCATTGGTGCCTTTGGCGGAGCCGCGGAGTGAACGCCATCCCGCCTGACCTGCGGAGGGCCGGGCTCGCCCGATGCGCGACAAGACGAGGCCTTCGTCCGTCTCGCTGATCTGAAGGCGAACGCCTGAGGTCAAGCGATGTTTCTCGCGCAGATGCCGCGGGATCACGACCTGGCCCTTGGAGGACATGATTGTTGTCGCCATTCTTCATCTTACCTCATTGGTAAGATGGCTAACGCCCCCGCAATTGCAATGGTTGCCGAATCCATTCATGCAGACGTGCGGCACCGCAGGAAGGAGACAAGAAGTGCTGCGGTCAGTGATGGCGTAACTCGTTGAATGTCAAGCGCTTTCGGGTACTCAGTGCGGCTCACATCGTCCTTACGTCACCAATAATCGATCGCCGACGACCATCAAGGCTCCGGAGACCCTGACCGCCTTTTTTTCGCAAATTCTGACCGCGTTCTGGAACTACTATTGCCCGAGAGCGTCGACTGCTCGCCGGAAGAGCGGGCCATCCACGAGATCGACTTCGGCATAACCGTCGCCGATGTTGTTCACCGAGGCGTGACCTTCGGGTGGGCGACGGGGTTGATTGACGCGCCTGCCCATCATGCCTTCGCTGAAGCTCGCTCGGGCCGATTCCTTCACGACTCGCACCGTCACCTTTTTGTGTGTCAGCTGCCTGATGGTGGGCAGTGCCTTCGGCCAGACGCTCAGCCCCGGCAAGGTTCTCGGTCGCTACCGGCAGTACGTCTGGCAGGACTCGCATGGCTTGCCAGTTAACACCATCAACGACATCGTGCGTACCCGTGACGGCTATCTCTGGCTGGCAACAGACGACGGCGCAGTCCGCTTTGATGGGGTCCGCTTCACCGTGTTTGACGCCACCACCACGCCCGAGATGAGCAGCATTCAGATCAGGGCGCTCGAGGAAGACCACGCTGGACATCTTTGGATGGGCACGCTGGGCGGGGGGCTCATTCGCCGGACGGGCGATCGCTTCACACGCTACACCACGAAGGAGGGCCTGTCCGATGACTACGTGGTCAGTCTGCTGCAAGACCGCGCCGGCAATCTCTGGATTGGAACCCTGGGCGGAGGGCTGAATCTCTTGCGCGATGGACGGTTCGTCGCCTACACGACCAAGGACGGCCTTCCCGCCAATTCCGTCCTGGCGCTCGCGGAAGACGCGGCCGGGGACCTGTGGATCGGCACGAGCCATGGCCTCTCCCGCTTAAAAGATGGACGTTTCACCACCTACACCACAAGCAACGGACTACCCGGCAACGTTGTGGCCGCTCTCTGCTGGAGTCGGTCTGGCGACCTCTGGGTGGGAACGGATGGCAACGGGCTCAGCCGATTCCGAGATGGCCGTTTCACGGTCTACGGCAGGCCGAACGGATTGATGTCCAACCGCGTGTCTTCGCTCTATGAAGACCGAGAGAATGCCCTATGGATCGGTACCGAGGGTGGTGGGCTATTCCGTTATAGGGACGGCCGCTTCGCCGCGTTTACCATGTGGGAGGGTCTGCCCAGCAACTTTGTCCGCCGCATTTATGAGGACCCAGATGGAGACTTATGGCTGGGCACTGAGGGCGGTGGGGTGAGCCAGTTCAGGGAGGGGCCCTTCGGCGTCTACACCGAAACGGATGGTCTGGCCAATGACAACGCTATCACCGTGTTCGAGGACGCTGCGGGTAACGTCTGGGTGGGGACGTTTGCCGGGCTGAATCGCTACAAGGATGGTGTTTTCACGACCTACACCACCAAGGATGGCCTGCCGTATAACCTGATTGTGGCCATCTCCGCCACTAGCGACGGCAGTCTCTGGATGGGCAGCGTCGAGGGCCGAGGGCTCTGCCGGTTCAAAGATGGCCGGTTCACCACATACACCACGACCGAGGGGCTGTCTAGCAATAACGTCTACGTCGTCTTGGGAGACCGGGCCGGCAATCTTTGGGCTGGCACAACGGACGGCGGATTGAATCTGTTCCGCCATGGCCAGTTTACAGCCTATACGACGCGCGATGGCTTGGCGAACAACGACGTGCGCTCCCTGTACGAGGATCGCGCCGGCAATGTCTGGATCGGCACGAGCGGCGGCCTCAGCCGGTTTAGGGATGGCCGCTTCACGACATGGACGACAAAGGACGGTCTGCCGGCGGGGCGGCCAGTTTCGCTGTACTCAGACCATACCGGCACACTGTGGATGGGCACGTGGGGTCAGGGGCTCATCCGGTTTAAGGATGGAGTGTTCACGACCATCCGAACCGAAGATGGACTCTATGACAACGTCGCTCACCAAATCCTCGAAGACGACGACGGGAATCTGTGGATGGGCAGCGACAAGGGCATCTACCGCGCCAGCCTTGAAGAGTTGAACGAGTTCGCCGAGGGCCGACGCGCAAAGATCACCTCCGTTGCGTACGGTGTCGCTGATGGTATGTTGAGCCGCGAATGCAACGGGGGGAAGCCTGGCGGGTGGAAGACGCGTGACGGCAGGCTCTGGTTTGCGACCATCAAAGGCGTGGTGGTCGTGGATCCCCGGCGACGCAACTGGAAGCCTCCGCGTGTGGCTATCGAGCGGGTCTTACTCGATCGTCAGCCGTTCGCCACCGATCAAGTCATTCGCATGCGTCCGGGCCAGGACAACCTGGAGATTCAGTACACGGACCTCAGTTGGAGCCGGCCTCAGCAGGTTACGTTCAAGTACCGGTTGGCTGGCCTGGATCGCGACTGGGTAGACGCTGGGACGCGACGGACCGCGTATTATTCGCACGTTCCGCCGGGTAACTACACCTTCAGGGTGATCGCCGATAACGGCGAGGGCGTATGGAATACAGAAGGCGGGAGCTTCCGAGTCATCGTGCTGCCGCCGTTTTATCGAACGTCGTGGTTTCTGGCGCTGGCGTTGTTCGGCATGGCAGGGTTGGTGGGGCTAATCTGGCGACAGCGCGTCTCGCAGCTGCAGCGAGCGCACGCCGCGCAGCAAGCCTTCTCGCGGGCGTTGATCGCCTCTCAAGAGAGCGAGCGGAAGCGTATCGCTGCGGAGCTGCACGACAGCCTCGGTCAGCGGCTGGTTATCATCAGGAACCTGACGCTGATGGTGTTGAACGGTGCCACCCGCGATGGCGCGCGTGAGCAGATCGACGAGATTTCCGCCGAAGCCTCGCAGGCGCTCGGTGAGGTCAGGGAGATCTCCTACAACCTGCGGCCCCATCTGCTGGACCGGCTCGGGTTGACCAAAGCCGTTGAAGGCCTCGTCCAGAAAGCCGCCGCGGCCTCCACTATCGCCTTCGCAGCCGAGATCGACGACATCGATGGCGTCTTTCCGAAAGGTGCCGAAATCAACTTCTATCGCGTCGCGCAGGAGAGCGTGAACAACATCCTCAAGCACTCAGCGGCCACTGAAGCGAGCTTAACCGTGCGGCACTCGGCGGGGCGGATCCTGCTGACCGTTCGCGACAACGGCCAGGGGTTCGCTCCAGACGCGCCAGAACGGCTGTTCCGTTCTGGCGGTTTCGGTCTGGCCGGCATCTCCGAACGCGCGACGCTCTTAGGCGGTCACGCCACGATCCAGTCGACGCCTGGCAAAGGCACGACGATCATCGTCAGCATCGATCAGCGCAGCATCCCCGATGGCCACTAGAATCCGCGTTGTGATCGCTGACGATCACCCAGTCCTGCGCAAGGGACTTCGACAGGTGATCGAGGCCGACCCGAGCCTCCAGGTCGTAGCCGAAGCGGACGATGGCGAGACGGCGCTGGCGCAGATGGAGAAGCTGCAGCCTCAAATCGCCGTCCTCGACATCGACATGCCGAAGCTGGATGGTTTCGGCGTAATGAAAGAGATCCAGCGACGGAGACTCGGGATCGACGTAGTGCTTTTGACGCTGCACAGCGACGAAGTCTTATTTAACGAAGCGATGGATCTCGGCGCAAAGGGCTACATCCTCAAGGAGACCGCCGTCAGCGACATTGCGAGCGGCATCCGAGCCGTCGCGGCCGGTCAACACTACGTGACCTCCTCGCTCACGGCTCATTTGATCCGCCACCGCAGTCGCGAGCAGGCGTTCGCACGGCGCCGGCCGAGCATCGCCGATCTGACCGTCACCGAGCGCCGGATCCTCCGCATGATTGCGCGCGGCCAATCGAGTAAGGAAATCGCCGCCGAATTGTTCATTCACTATCGCACCGTCGAGAACCACCGTACCAGCATCGGTCAAAAACTTGGTCTCCACGGCCACAACGCCGTCCTCAAGTTCGCACTCGAGCACAAGCTCGAGATCTGACTCGCCCCCAGCGCGAAAGCCCTCGCAGGCTACCCAAGGCGTGCGTTGACGCGTGCGTGGGCTGACCGCGCCACCAACCCGTGTGGAAACCCACAGAAGAATGTGGGTCTCCCACGCCGCAGAACGTGCGTTGCACTCTATTTCAGGGCACGCACGGGCGCCCTATATTGGCTGCCATCGAACGGATGCAAGCCGCCCGAGGTCGCCATGAGGCTCTTGATCGTTGATGACAATCCCGCGTTCCACCGAATGATGACCAGCATCGTCGCGGACCTGGCAGACGAGATCCACCAGTGCACAGACGGTGAAAACGCGCTGGCGGCCTATCTCACACACCGACCGGACTTCGTGCTGATGGACATCAACCTGGGATCGACAGACGGTATTACGGCGACCCGCCAGATTACGGAGACGGATCCGGCAGCACGGATCATCATCGTCACCAACCATGACGGAGCCGACCTGCGTGAAGCCACCGCGCGGGCTGGTGCGCGCGCTTATGTGCTCAAGGAGAACCTGTTCGATGTGCGACGACTGCTGCACGCATCGCTCTGACAACAAATCGCGAGACGCGAGGAGAACGGAATGAACCGCCAATGGCATCACCGCCGTCCAGTGCGGCCGGCCACATTCACTCGAACAGCAAGAGGAGACACACCATGTCCAAGGACAGCGCGCATATGAAGCACTCATTCACAGTTGTCGTGATGAGTCTGACGACCGTGGCCATGGCCGGTTGTTCGGACACCAGGCTTTCGGTCAGTGCGGCAGCAGCGGCCGCGAACCGCGTCCAACGCGGAAAGTACCTCGTGAGCGTCGTCGGCTGCAGCGACTGCCACACGCCGATGAAGATGGGGCCGAACGGACCTGAGCCTGACCTGACGCGGTTCCTGTCCGGCCACCCGGAGCAAATGGGACCGCTGTCAGGTGCCAAGCCGCAGGGTCCGTGGCTCTGGGCCGGCGCTGCGACGAGCACGGCGTTTGCCGGTCCGTGGGGCGTCAGCTACGCGGCCAACCTGACGCCGGATCAGAACACGGGCCTGGGCATTTGGACCGAAGACATGTTCGTGAAGGCGATCCGCACCGGCCGCCACATGGGCGCCTCCCGCAAGATATTGCCGCCGATGCCGTGGCCGGCGTTCCGGAATGCGAGCGACGAGGATCTCAAGGCCGTGTACGCGTACCTGCGATCCGTGCCCCCTGTGGCCAACCACGTTCCCGACGTTCAAGCGACCACGACCGTTGACATGACCGCCGAGAACCGATGATGCCGAACACACGGTTCGTCCTGGCGGCATGCGCCATTCATGTCGTTTCGGCGACGGTTCGGATCGCTGGCGTCCACGAACTCAGACAAAGGATTGTGGTGCTCATGAGCGCACAGACTCGAACCATGCGCGACGAATACGACCTCGGCGGCGCTGATGCGGGGCGCGTCGCCGCCTGGACCTAGCGCGTGCTCATCGAGGCGTTACGCAACAACCCCAACCCGCTGAAGCGACAGAAAGGACGATGAGGTGGAGCCAACGACATTCACGCCGCCCGGACCCGGTAGCTGGCAGCTCGACGTGGTG
>Ga0182034_10001397_pt1 | contig 11834 bp, 8 predicted proteins | sample flu12Cox44000172_FD_125972 | JGI IMG/M metagenome (GOLD analysis project Ga0182034, IMG submission 125972) | Lab enrichment of tropical soil microbial communities from Luquillo Experimental Forest, Puerto Rico - flux4day.12C.oxic.44.000.172 | ecosystem: Environmental > Terrestrial > Soil >... | reverse complement strand
TTGCGCATCGTCTTGATCCAGGCGGGCCTGCAAAGACCGCAGACACAGGTTCCGGTACGCAACGAATTCGGCAGTGTCTTCGCTTACCTTGACATGGGCTGGGAGGACGTCAAGGTCGCCGTCGAGTACGACGGCGACCTGGGGGCACCTCCCGCTTGCGGGGGACATCGCTGCGATCGCCGGCAATACACCTGGGACGTCCGGCGATTGGAAATGCTGCAGCGTTGTGGCTGGTTCGTCATCCGGGTGGTGTCGGGCGACCGGCCAGCCGACATCATCGGCCGTGTTCGTGCCGCATTGGCCCGGCGAGCGCGCGGCTAGCCGCACACTCGAGACCGAAGGTGCGGCTAGCCGCACGCTCGGTGGAAGGGGGGCGTGCCGTCGCAGGTCGGCTACGAACGTGCGACCACCGGATAAACGGTCTCCATTCCGCGCCGGCCCCTGATCTCTACCTGCTCGGAGCGGCCCCAGACGTATTGCGTCTTGGCGACAGCATGCACGCCGGCGCTGACCATGACGGCCGGGCGCCCGGCCCGTCCGGCAATGCCGGCCAACCGGAACGCCACGTTGGTCGCGTCGCCGATCACGGCCGTGACCGTTCTTGTCATTGCGGCGATCGCGGCCCGGCCCTGCACCACGCCCCAGCCCATGCGGATCGGCGAGCCGTCCGGCCCCCGCAGCGGGAGCGTGGGCGCGAGTTCCTCGACCCGGCGGTTCGCAGCGAGCGCGAAGTCGATCGCGAGCTCATTAGCCTCTGGAATCGTCCGCACTTCCCAGACCGCATACAGCGCATCGCCGGCGTAATGGTTGAGCGTGCCGCGATGGTCGCGCAGGACCTGGCGGATCTCGTGCCAAAGGTAGTTCAGGCTCCTGGCGATCACCTGGTTGTCGGTGACTTCGGAGATTGTCGAGTAGTTGGTGATGTCCCCGACCACCATCACCATGGTCTCCTCGACGATCCGAGTCAGGGTAGGGCTTGTGCCGGTCATCCCGACAGCATTGAACCGGTCCGATCGGAAGATGAGCTCGGTGTCGCCTATCGAGATTCGGTCGTCGGGCTTGATCGTGACCTGCACGGCGCGTTCCAGCGGCATGCCGTTGAGCAACGTCCCGTTGGTGCTGGTGTCGATGAGGTACGCCCGGTCGGTGGCGACGTCCAAACGGATTTCGAGGTGGTTACGGGAGATGTTCGGATCGTTGATGACCAGTCGGCGCTGTTCGTCGATCCCCGCACACTGGCGGCCGACGAATAGTTGATCGAAAATCGGCACGCTTTTCTCGCCGCCATTCACGTGCACGACTAGCTGGGCCGGCGGCTTTTCCCACCAATCGGCGCGCATGGCTTAACAACCTAGCCGCAGTCGAACGGCGGCAGGCGGTGTCGCGAGCGGGACTCCTGGTTGTCTGCCCCGCCCGGCCTGACGACCCTGTACACACACGAAGCGTCTGTCATCTCACATGCTGGGCTGTTGGCTGCAGAGGTAATAGTACAAGCTCGAGCGGATGGGCGATCACTAACGACGTACGAGCGACGGCTGTGCTTCGAGAGCCGCCCGGGCTGCGATCCGCCCGGCATCCAGGGCGGCGTCGATGTTTTCGAAGTCCAACGGACCGATCGCCGAGACGTCCGGCTCGATGATCGCCGCAACTCTGGTGAGCTCGCGCAGGTTTCCCTTGGGGGCCGCAAGTTCAACGCTGCGAAGCAATGTCTCTTGCAGCGGTGGTAGGGCTACATCGGTGCCGGTCAGGAGCCGGCGGACGAACGGGGGAGGCTGAAGCTTCGCCGGCAGCGGACCGAAGGCCTTTGATGGCACGTACGTTCGGCGGAGGTCGACGCAGATGACTTCGCCGTCCGGGTCGGCGCACATCACGTCGGCCGGGAGGATGTTCAGCAGTCCGCCATCGACGAGGAGCCGCTTCCCGTGTGGCACTGGCGGCAGAAGACCGGGGATCGAGATCGATGCGCGTACCGCGACCCACAGCAGCCCACGCCGATGGATGACCTGATCGCCCGTGATGATGTCGGTGGAGACGGAGAAAAACTCCCTGGGCAGATGCTCGATCAAGGTGCTGCTGCCGAAGAATCCTTCTATCAGACGGTCGACGCGCCTGCCTCGGGTGAGGGCTATCGCGGGGATCGTGTAGTCGCTGACCGGCCTGGTCTCTGCAACGTACTTCCGGGCCGCGGCGGTGCAATCCCGGGCGTCCAACCCCAGCGCGAAGGTGGCGGCAGCGAGGGCACCGGAACTGGTTCCGCCAAACCGGTCGATGACGACGCCCGCCCGGGTGAGCTCTTCGTAGACGCCATAATGCGCGAGCCCTCTGGCGCCCCCACCGCCAAACACGAGACCTAGAGATCGGCCGGCGATTCTGCGGGCCAGAGCGCCGATGCCGTCGTCGTTGGCGGGGTGATGCGAGACCGGCCGCAGCAGATCCCACCAACTCGGATCCGGTACTACGTTGCACGTGACCAGGTGGACCGGCCCCTGGGTAACAGGTGGATCGAGCGCTTCCGGCGGATGGGCTTTATCCGTAAGGACCACGAGTCGGTCGCTCTGCGCGACAACATATCGCCGCCAGATGTCGCCCGAGCCGCGATCGGCCACCACGAAGACCCAATCGTTGCTTCGCTCCGCCCGATCAAGGGTCCCGCTGAACGCTTCGACGAGCTCGCCGTAATGATTGGCCGCTGCCGTTGCGTCGACGGGCGGCGCGACCACTGCCGTCTGACCGTGCGAGCCCAGGCGAGTCGTGATCGCGTCGACAATCGGGACCGCAACGGCATCCCCGGTCGAAAGCACGCCGACGACCCGGGGGCGCCGAGAGATGTTCGCGGATCGCGACTCGCGAAGCATCCCCGCCATCGCCCGGAACATCGCCGATCGCAGTTGCGGAGCCTTCGCGAGCACCTCGGTGAACGTGTCAGCGGCGATCCTCCAGACGACGCCGTCCCGAAGAGCTCGTATTCCGGCCGAGCGAGCGGCGCCGGTGATGACGCCCAGGTCTCCGATTGAGTCACCGGATGCCATCTCTCGAAGCACCTGTCCATCAAGACCGACAGCCGCGAATCGCCCCGAGGCAATGACATACATGGCGTCCGACGGATCTCCCAGGTGAAAGAGCCACTCGTTGGCCGGGATGTGCTGGCGATCTACGGCGCTCGTGAGCTGTTCGAGTTGTTCGTCGTCGATCTCAGCGAATATCGGAATACTCCGCAGTGCGGTTCGCTTATCGGCCGCGCGCGGTTCGGGTGCCTGCCGTTCAGCGCTCATGAAACGCGATCAGTGTCAGGCTATTTGCTTCCGCGCAGAGTCGGTTCATCCGCAGATGTGGCCGCGGAAATCGCATATTGCGCAGCTTACCGGTAGTCCGCTGGGCGCAAAGGCGCTATGCGGGCAGGAGTTCGACGCCCGACAGCACCACGACGTTGTCCCGCGAAGGCGCGACAACGCTGGCCAAAAACAGGCCGTTCTCCTTCCAAATTCCGACCTTGAGCGTTTCGCCGGGATAGGCCACACCGGAGAATCGCGCGCCGTAGGCGGCCACCGCCCCGGCATCGCCGTCCAGCAGCGCATCGGTAATCGCCTTGCAGGTCATGCCGTAGGTGCACAGACCGTGCAGAATCGGCTGGGGAAAGCCTGCGGCAGCGGCGAATTCGGGGTCGGAGTGCAGCGGGTTGCGATCACCGCAGAGCCGGTACAGGAGGGCCTGCTGCGGCAGAATAGGCACCTCGACCTCCAGGTCGGGGGACCGGTCCGGCGCGGCGTCCGACGAAGACGGCCCGCGCTCCCCGCCGAATCCGCCCTCGCCGCGGGCGAAGATGGACCGCCGTTGCGTCCACAGCAGGGTGCCGTCCGGGGCGCTGACCGTCGTCTCGCTCCAGATCACCGCGGCCTTCCCCTTGTCCCAGATGTCGGTGAACCGCGTGACGGCCCGGGCGGAGCCGGACGGGGGCAGCGGGGCGGGGACTTCGACCCGCTCGCTGGCGTGCAGCACCTTGCTCAGCTCGATGTCGATGCCGGGAAACTGCACGGTCGGCGGTTTGGTGGCGTGAAAGGTGGCGGCGACGTTGCCGAACGTGGGCAGCACCTGCGGTGTGTCGTCCACCAGGTAGCGCAGCTCGCGCGGATCCATCGGATCAGCGCCGGCGCCCAGCCCGAGGTGGTAGAGCTGGATATCGCTGCTCACCCAGGAGAATTCGATGGGGTCCAACTCCGCGGCCAGCGCGACTTCGACGTCGATCGGCATGTCAGTTGCCCCCCGCGATGTGCAGCGCGGCCAGGTATCCGAAGGTCATCGCCGGCCCGATGGTGCCGCCCGGACCGGGGTAGGTGTGTCCCATCACCGGGGCGCTGACATTGCCCGCGGCGTAAAGGCCGTCGATGATCGTGCCGTCGTCGCGCAGCGCACGGCCGTGCACATCGGTGCGGATGCCGCCCTTGGTCCCCAGGTCCCCCGGCACCATCTTGGCGGCGTAGTAGGGCGCGTGACTGATCTCGCCGAGGTTCGCATTCGGCCTGTTGGTCGGATCGCCATAGTAGCGGTCGTAGGCGCTCTCCCCGCGGTGGTAGTCCTCGTCGATACCCGACCGCGCGAAGCCGTTGAAACGTTCGACGGTTGCGGTGAATTCGTCCACCGGAAGGCCGGCCGCCGCCGCCAGCTCCTCGAGGGTGTCGGCCTGGACGATCACGCCGGAATCCAGCCATTTACGCGGAATGCGTTGCCCGGCTTGCAGTCCGGCGAAGATGTAGCGGTCGCGGTACCGCTGGTCGAACACCAGCCACGCGGGAATGTTCTCGCCCGGCCCGGGCCCTTGGCCGTATTCCCCGCCGTACATGTTGTGACAGGCCTCGACGTAGGGCATCGATTCGTTCATGAACCGCTTGCCCGACATGTTGACGATGATCGACCCCGGCGAGTTGCGCTCCGACAGCGCGAACCACGGCGCGCCCACCAGCGGCACCGTTGGGCCCCACCAGGCGTCCTCCATCAGATCCAGTGCGGCGCCAAGCTTTTCACCGGCGACGATGCCGTCGCCGGTGTTGGCCTTGGCGCCGACCGTCCACTCCGTGGTGATGGGCGCACGCTGGTACTTCACCCGCATCTGCTCGTTATGCTCGAACCCGCCGCAGGCGAGGATCACCCCGCGCCGGGCCCGGATCAGTCGCGGCTCGGCCGGTGCTTGGTCTGTTCCGGGCGCTTCGCCGCCCGTTACGTACACCCCGCGCACCACGCCGTCCTCGACGTAGAGGTCGGCGAGCGCGGTGTTGAGCAATACCGGAACGCCGGCCCGCTGCAAGCCGATCCGCAACGGACCGATCAGCGCCCGCCCCATGCCGACCAGGTTCTTGCCGGTCGCCTTCGCCCACATCGTGCGGCCGCCGACCTTCAGGCTGCGCAGCACGCCCCGCGGGTGGCGCTTGAGCTGGTTGAGCCTCACGTAATCCTGTTGCATCACAACCACATTGAGCGGCACCTTGCCGTACGCGGGCTCCAGCCCCGCCTCGTCGGCACCGAGCTTGCGGGCGTTGAACGGCTTGGGCTCGATCGACCGGCCACCCGCGCGCCCGCCCGGCGCCTCGGGGTAGTAGTCGGAGTAGCGCGGCACCCAGCACATCTTCAACGGCGTGTGCTTGAGGACGAACGACAGCATCTCGGGTCCGCGCTCGAGGTAGGCGTCGATGCGCTCCGGTTCCACGATGTCGCCGATGATGCCGTGCAGGTAGGTCCGGGCCGCCTCGGGCGTGTCCCGCACGCCGTCGCGGTTGAGCACCTGGTTGTTGGGAATCCAGACGCCGCCCCCGGACCGCGCGGTGGAGCCGCCGAAATGCCGGGCCTTCTCGATGACTACTGTCGATAGACCCCGGTGCGCGGCGGTAAGGGCAGCCACCATGCCGGCTCCGCCGCTCCCGACCACGACGACGTCGTACTCCTGCGCTGTCATGTAGAACACGTTATAGAATTGCTCGGGTTGGGCGCTACCGGCCCGGTCAAACGGACGAGGGGACTTCGGTAAATGCTCACTGTTGAGATCCGGGATGAGCTGGCCGCCGACCTGGCGCAAGCCGAGCGCAGCCGCGAGCCGATCGCCCCGCTGACGTCCGCCTACCCGGACATCGACGTCGTCGACGCCTACGAGATCCAGCTGATCAATATCCGCCAACGGGTCGCCGAGGGAGCCCGGATACTGGGGCACAAGGTGGGCCTGTCGTCGTTGGCGATGCAGCAGATGATGGGGGTCGACGAGCCGGACTACGGGCATCTGCTCGACGAGATGCAGGTGTTCGAAGACACCCCGGTCAAGGCCGGCCGCTACCTGTATCCCCGGGTCGAGGTGGAGGTCGGCTTCATCCTGGGCGCGGACCTTCCGGGCGCCGGCTGCACCGAGGACGACGTGCTGGCGGGCACCGAAGCCCTGGTCCCGTCGATCGAGTTGATCGACACCAGGATCACCGACTGGAAGATCGGGTTGTGCGACACCATCGCCGACAACGCCTCGTCGGCGGGCTTCGTGTTGGGCGGGGCCCGGGTGTCGCCGCACGACGTCGACGTCAAGGCGATCGACGCGGTGCTGACCCGTAACGGCGAGGTGGTAGCCGAGGGCCGCAGCGATGCGGTGCTGGGCAACCCGGTCACTGCGGTGGCGTGGTTGGCCCGCAAGGTGGAAAGCTTTGGGGTAAGGCTGCGAAAAGGTGACATCGTGTTACCGGGATCGTGCACCCGAGCGATCGACGTGCGCGCTGGCGACGAGTTCGTCGCCGACTTCTCGGGGCTGGGTCCTGTTCGGTTGTCGTTCGAATAAATATCGGGAGCGTTTACATGCCGTCTAAGGCGAGTGTCGCCATTGTGGGTTCGGGAAACATCAGCACGGACCTGCTCTACAAACTCCTGCGGTCGGACTGGCTGGAACCCCGCTGGATGGTCGGGATCGACCCGGAAAGCGAGGGCCTGGCGCGGGCCCGCAAGCTGGGCCTGGAGACCACCCACAAGGGAGTCGACTGGCTGCTGGCGCAGCCCGAGAAGCCCGACCTGGTGTTCGAGGCGACGAGCGCCTACGTGCACAGGGACGCGGCGCCGAAGTATGCGGCGGCGGGGATCCGGGCCATCGACCTGACGCCCGCGGCCGTGGGCCCGGCGGTGATCCCGCCGGCGAACCTGCGCGAGCACCTGGACGCGCCGAACGTCAACATGATCACCTGCGGGGGACAGGCGACGATTCCGATCGTGTACGCGGTCAGTCGCGCGTTGGTCGAAAAAGGGGGGGTGCCCTACGCCGAGATCGTGGCGTCGGTGGCGTCGGTGTCGGCCGGCCCGGGCACGCGGGCCAACATCGACGAGTTCACCAAGACCACCAGCAAGGGTGTGGAGACCATCGGCGGCGCCAAGCGGGGTAAGGCGATCATCATCTTGAACCCGGCCGATCCGCCAATGATCATGCGCGACACCATCTTCTGCGCGATCCCCGAGGACGCCGACCGGGATGCGATCGCGAAATCCATCCGCGAGGTGGTGGCCGAGGTGCAGACCTACGTGCCCGGATACCGGCTGCTCAACGAGCCGCAGTTCGACGAGCCCTCGATGAACTCGGGCGGCCAGGCCGTGGTCACGACGTTCATCGAGGTCGAGGGAGCCGGGGATTACCTGCCGCCGTACGCGGGCAACCTGGACATCATGACCTCGGCGGCCACCAAGGTCGGCGAGGAGATCGCCAAGGAGACGTTCGTTGTAGGAGGCGCGCGATGACTGGCCATATTTTGGAAGGCTTGTGGGACGTCCGGATCACGGACACTTCGCTGCGCGACGGGTCGCACCACAAACGCCACCAGTTCACCAAAGACGAAGTCCATGCCATCGTGGCGGCGCTCGACGCCGCCGGGGTGCCGGTGATCGAGGTGACTCACGGCGACGGACTGGGCGGCTCGTCGTTCAACTACGGCTTTTCGAAGACCCCCGAGCAGGAGCTCATCAAACTCGCGGCAGAGACGGCGACAGAGGCCAAGATCGCGTTTTTGATGCTGCCCGGGGTCGGCACCAAAGACGACATCATGGAAGCGCAGGACAATGGTGGGTCGATCTGCCGGATCGCCACCCATTGCACCGAGGCCGACGTATCGATTCAGCATTTCGGGCTGGCCCGTGAGCTGGGCCTGGAAACCGTCGGGTTCTTGATGATGTCCCACACCATTGCGCCGGAGAGACTGGCTGCGCAGGCCCGCATCATGGCCGACGCCGGTTGCCAGTGCGTCTACGTCGTCGACTCCGCCGGCGCGCTGGTTCTCGAGGGTGTGCGCGACCGGGTGGCGGCGCTGGTCGCCGAGCTCGGCGACGACGCACAGGTCGGCTTTCACGGGCACGAAAACCTCGGACTGGGGGTGGCGAACTCGGTGGAGGCCGTCCGGGCCGGCGCCAAGCAGATCGACGGCAGCGTGCGCCGGTTCGGTGCGGGTGCGGGTAACGCGCCGGTCGAGGCCCTGATCGGGGTGTTCGACAAGATCGGCGTGAAGACGGGCATCGATTTCTTCGACATCGCCGATGCCGCCGAGGACGTCGTGCGCCCGGCCATGCCGGCCGAATGCCTGCTCGACCGCAATGCGCTGATCATGGGGTATTCCGGGGTGTACTCGAGCTTCCTCAAGCACGCCGTTCGCCAGGCGGACCGCTACGGCGTGCCGGCGTCGGCGCTGCTTTACCGGGCCGGTCAGCGCAAGCTCATCGGCGGCCAGGAAGACCAACTCATCGACATCGCGCTGGAGATCAAACGCGACCAAGACAGCGGCGCCGTCGTCACACATTAACGACGGCGTTAATGGATGCTTGCCAGTTAGTTATTCAAAGGTATGAGTTTGACTGAAACAGTGATTTTCGGTTGGGCTTGACCTAACGTTCGTAGTCATCGACTGCCGAGGAAGTTAGGTTCGCGATGAGTTTCATGACATTGCCGCCGGAGATCAATTCGCTGCGGATGTACTCGGGTGCCGGTTCGGGCCCGATGATGGAGGCCGCGGCGGCCTGGGATGGGTTGTCGGCCGAGTTGGGGTCGGCCGCGCAGTCGTTTTCGTCGGTGATTTCCGGGTTGGCGGGTCAGGCGTGGCAGGGCGCGGCGTCTCGGGCGATGACGGCGGTGGCGGCCCCGTACGCCGGCTGGCTGAGTGCGGCGGCGTCTCAGGCGTCGGGGGCGGCGGCCCAAGCCCAGGCGGTCGCCAGTGAGTTCGAGGCCGCGCTGGCGGCGACGGTGCATCCGTTGGCGGTGCAGGCCAATCGCAATGGCTTGGTGCGGCTGGCGATGTCGAACTTGTTCGGGCAGAACTGGCCGGCGATTGCGGAGGCCGAGGCCTACTACGAGGAGATGTGGGCCCAGGATGTGTCCGCGATGTTGGGTTACCACGGTGGCGCGTCGGCGGCGGCCGCGCAATTGGCATCTGCAGTGGCTGGATTGCCGGCCGTCCCGAGCATGCCGGGTGCGCCGGCCGGGGGCGTTGGCGGGAGTTCGACGTCGATGGGCGGCAGCCCCGTCGGAAGCGGCGGCGTCGGAAGCGGCAGCGCCGGAAGCGGCTCCGACCCCGGCGGCGGTAGCCAGCCCATCGCGAATGTGGGCGGCGGGGGTGCCAACCTTGCTGCGATCGGCCGCGGAAACCTCGGCACCCAAGGCTTGGACAACAATGCTGTCGTCGGCGGCGACACCGGTATCACCGCTGGCAACCTGGCGGGCAACGGAAGCGTCGGCGCCGTAAACATGGGTGCCGTAACCCCGGGCCTCGTCGGGACGGTAGGCATGGCCGCGATGATGGCAGCGGCGACCGCGGGATCGGCGGCTCCGGCACCGTCGAGGGCCGAGGGCCGGGCGACTCAGGCTCCGGAGAAGGCTGTGCCGGTTTCCGAGCCGGTTTCCGAACAAGCAGCGGAGAACCTGGCGGCCGAACCCGAGGACACCATCGCGGCGACGGCATCGCCTCTGGGCGCCACGCCGGCTGCGGGAGGGCCCGCGGCGGCAGTTTCGGCACCAAAAGCGCCGGCAGCGGAAACTCGGGGTCCGGGGGAGAGGCTGGCGTTGGAGACACCGGCGGAGGGCACGCCAGGAACGGACGACGAGGCGCGGCCGAATTCAATTCCGGCCACCTGAACACCGCCGCTGCAACGATGCAGACCCGCATAACCGCGGGCACTCGGACGTCTACAAGAGCCAACCAGGTGTCGGCCTCTGGATGCCGGGCTGAGGCCTTTAGGCCCCTTTTTGGGCTCAATTTGACGCGAGTTTAGTAAAACGACACGCTCGCGTCGGTCGCGGTCTAACGTTCGTTTTGTGTCCTCTGCAGTCGCTCTAGAAGAAGGACGGTTCTGATGAGCTTCATGACGTTGCCACCGGAGACCAATTCGTTGCGGATGTTTTCTGGTGCGGGTTCGGCGCCGATGCTGGAAGCGGCCGCGGCCTGGGAGGGATTGGCCTCCGAGCTGGGTGCGGCGGCGTCCTCGTTTAGTGCGGTGACCTCGGGGTTGACGGGTCAGGCGTGGCAGGGTCCTGCGGCGCAGGCGATGACGGCCGCGGCCACCCCGTATGCGGGGTGGCTCAGCCAAGCCGCGGAGCAGGCGTCCAGCGCGGCCGGGCAGGCCCGCGCGGTGGCCAGCGCGTTTGAGGCGGCCCAGGCGGCCACGGTGCATCCGCTGCTGGTGCAGCTCAACCGGGCTTCGTTCGTGCAGGCGGTGAGGTCGAACTGGTTCGGGTTCAACGCCCCGGCGATCGCCGCGTTCGAGGGCGAGTACGAGGCGATGTGGGCCACGGATGTGGCGGCGATGGTCGGCTACCACGGTGGGGCGTCGGCGGCGGCCTCGGCGTTGACGGCCGCGCAGGGTCTGCAGGATCTGGTGCAGGGCCTGCCGAGTCTGAGCCTGCCGGGTCTGGGCGGGGGTCTGCCGAGTCTGCCGAGTCTGAGCCTGCCGGGCCTGGGCGTGGGTCTGCCGAGTCTGAGCCTGCCGGGCCTGCCCGGTCTGCCGGGCCTGCCCGGTCTGCCAGGCCTGCCCGGTCTGCCGGGCCTGCCCGGTCTGCCGGGCCTGCCGAGCCTGCCGGTCGTGGGCCTGCCGGGCGTGGGCTTGCTGCCGAGCCTGATCCTGCTGGGCCCGGGCCTGGGTCTGGGGGGGAGCCTGCCGACCCTGGGCCTGGGTCTGCCGAACTTGGGCATCGGCAACGTCGGCGGCGGCAATGTGGGCCCCGGCAACATCGGCTACGGCAACCTGGGCGTCGGAAACAAGGGCGCCGTGAACATCGGCGGCGGCAACTTCGGCATCCAAAACTTCGGCAGCGGAAACCTCGGCAGTTTCAACGTTGGCGGCGGCAACACCGGCAACAACAACGTCGGGTTCGGAAACACCAACACCAGCCCGCTCACCGGCTTTAACGTGGGCTTCGGCAACACCGGCAACAACAACACCGGCATGGGCAACTTCGGCGCCGGAAACTCCGGCGGCGGCAACAACGGCACCGGGAACCTCGGTTTCGGCAACACCGGCAACCACAACATGGGCTTCGGGCTTTCCGGCAACAACCAGATCGGTGTCGGCAACACCGTCTTCAACCCGGCAACCGGCCAGTTCACTGTCGGGGCGCCGAACTCGGGCAGCGGCAACTTCGGTTTCGGGAACTCGGGCACCAACAACGTCGGCTTCTTCAACTCCGGCAGCGGCAACGTCGGCCTGTTCAGCACGGGCAGCAATCCCATGGGCGGCATGAACAGCTTCGGCTTCGGCAACTCGGGTACCGGCAATATCGGTTTCGGGAACTCGGGTGGCGTGGTCAGGCCCATTCCTGACTTGCCGTCCTTGATCTCCGCCGTCCTCCCCGG
>Ga0182034_10001396_pt1 | contig 11837 bp, 7 predicted proteins | sample flu12Cox44000172_FD_125972 | JGI IMG/M metagenome (GOLD analysis project Ga0182034, IMG submission 125972) | Lab enrichment of tropical soil microbial communities from Luquillo Experimental Forest, Puerto Rico - flux4day.12C.oxic.44.000.172 | ecosystem: Environmental > Terrestrial > Soil >... | reverse complement strand
TACCTGGATTCGCTTGGCGGCGTTCTCTACATTAAAACCAGCGGCACGGGGAGCACGGGCTGGACTCCTCCGAGTGGCGGCACGGGCGGCACGCCTGGCAATCCAACTTCTAAAGTCGGTCCAACGGCGATAAACGGCGTCCTCACAACTTTCATGCCCAGTGACGCAGCGCCAGCGCTCGCCAATACAACTGTAACTCCCGGAACCTACACCAACACTACTCTCACCGTTGACGCGCAAGGAAGACTCACCGCGGCTTCTAACGGTGCTGCTGGTGGAGCGCCAACAACCGCCACATACATGCTTAAGAGCGCGAATGGCTCGCTTCCGAATGCGTTTTCGTATTCCAGTCTTGGCAACGGCATCCTGAAAAACACCACTGTTGCTGGAGTCGGAACACCAAGCATAGCTGTTGCAGGCACCGATTACCTCAATGCAAACCAGACAATCACGCTGAGTGGTGACGTTACAGGCAGCGGATCGAGCGCTATTCCAGCTCTGATCCCCCCGGGGACCATCACTGACGCCAAATCCTCGTTGCTTGTCAAACCTGCCTGCGCTCTTGTAGCGGATTCGGCGACCGGCAATCTTACTCTGTCCGGCGAACAAACCATTGACGGTCAATTAACGGCAAGCACGCTCGTTCTCGCCACGGCGCAGACTACCGGCTCACAAAATGGTCCATGGGTAACGGGGCCAGGCGCATGGACAAGGCCCGGGTGGTACACGAGCGGCAGCACGACACAGGCCCCGCCATACCTGACTACGTTTATCCGACTGGGCACCACTTACCAGGGCTCAACTTGGAGAATGACAACGGCAGGCGTTACGATCGACACGACGGGTACGACATGGGTGCAGACCCCCACAAATGTTAATCTTGCCACTGGCGTTCTACCTCCGGGAAATGTCACCAATCCACTCAATCAAAACACAACGGGTTCGGCGGCAACGCTCACTACAACCAGAACTTTGTGGGGTCAGAATTTTAATGGAGCAGCGAACGTCAGTGGACCGATCCAGCTTGGCACATTAGGAACAACCGACACCACACTGGATCGTTCAAGCGCTGGAGTACTTTCGGTTGCTGGCGTTGTCGTTCCGACTCTCTCCAGCACCAGTACGCTTACAAATAAGCGGATTGCGCGCCGGGTGGATCTTCAGATTTCGCCCGGAACATCCTATACTGTAAACCCCGACAATTTTGACGGAGTAGGTCTTAGCGGGCTAGGCACAGGAACCTTTACCTTTAACGCTACCACCGGAAGTCCGACACCCATGCAGACATTTTTGATTCGAATCGACGAAGGTGCGTCAGCTCACACGCTGGCGTGGAATGCTGCATACCGGACTGTGTGTGTCGCGTTTCCAACCACAACCGTAATAAACAAAACCACCTACGTTTTGGTTATCTGGAATTCTACGGGTGCAACGTGGGATTCGCTGGCTGCCGGGACTCAGCCATGAAACGTTTGATCTCCATTTTACTGCTCGTTTCGGCTTTCCGGCTGGATGCCGCCCTCACGCTGATCGATCAGGGATTTACAGCAGGTACCGGAAGCGCAGTAGCGACTCTATCAATGAGTCCCAATACCGCTATGGTGGTAGGAGATACCGGGATAGTGCTCTTGACGTGGACAAATAGCGGATCGGGTGGCAGCACTAAAATTTTCACGCAAGCGACTTTCACAGACCCTAAAGGGAACGTTTGGACACGGCAACTGGACGCGATTTATCACCCGGGCGCCGCTAATTCAGGAGTCGAAATTGCTGCTTACACCACCCCGATTACGACCCAAATCGGGGTCACTGACTCAATAACAGTCACAGCTTCGACCGCTACCACTTCCAGAATAGGATACCTTTACGAGGCCCGCGGACTAAACGGCCCTCCCACGTTCGTGGCGGCTGCTGCTGCTTGCGATGGATGCACAACCGGCCAGACCAGCACCACGCCGGGAGTTACGAGTTCATCTATCACCACTGGCGATGCGATTGTTGCGTGGAATGGACAAAAGGATAATGGCGCTGTAACCGGATCTAGCGATACCACCAATGGCACATGGTCTCCGGTGGGCACTGTTAATGCCAGCACGAGCTTTCGCATATCGTTGCAATCCAAAATTGTTACAGGGACCGGAACGATCCCGTGGTTTATCTCGATCGCGAATAGTGTCGCGTGGAACTCGGCATGGATTCAACTAAGGGAAGCTCTTGTGACGCAATCGGCAACAAATGGATTCATGATTTTGGCGAAATAGGAAAAACTAAAATGAAAAGACTTCTTCTCTCTATTGCGGTACTGCTGGCGGCGATCTGTATCAGCTTATTCATTTTACAAAGGCCTTATAGCCTTGGTCAAACTAATCCTGGATGTGGCACGGGAGGTTGCATTTCCGATGGCTGTGATGTTGATACTACTTCAAATCCACAGGGTCCAGTTTGTACGCCTTCACCAGGTACTAATCCTCATTCTATTCAGTACTTCCATGATCAGGTCGCAAATCCAGGCGACACAATCATAGTGCCAGCAGGAACGTATCACTGGGGAGACGGGGTCAGTATCAGTAAAGGCATAACTATTAAGGGTTCAACTCAAATCAGTAACGCCGGGGGTTATCCGTGCGCGCAGGCTAGTCCTCCCACCCTTTGCGCAAGTGCCAATGACGGCCTTCCGACTGGCACTAATGCCGGTACCGTTATCATTGACGATATGGCTCATCCTGCTCCTGGCGGCTCTGTTTTACTTAAAGCTAATATCCCAGGCGGATCATCAAATCCTGGGTACTACCTAATCGGGATAACCTTCCAAGGTCATGAGACAGGTCAAACTACGGCTAATGACGGCGCGATTCGAATTAACAATACAACCGGGCTGGTCACTGCCCGGATAAATAACTGCCATTTCTATCATTTGAAATGGGGTGCAGCCGTAATGATTCAGGGTTGGGTGAACGGAGTGGATGATCATAATCTATTCGAGCAGGGAGATGGCACTAATCACTCGCACATGTTTGTTAATGGAGCTAATGAAGACAACGCTCACGGGAACGGCGCGTGGGCTGATGGTCCAATGTATGGCAGCGGTAATTTCTGGTTTTTAGAAGACAATACCATCGCTGGGCTGGGTGCGAACAGCATAAGTAATACCAGCGGTGGACTTGATTGCGTGATCGGTGGCAGATACGTCGCCCGCCATAATTACTTTTGGAAAGCGCAGCCCAATGGTCACGGAACTGAAGGGGGAGTTGATCGTGGAATGCGAGCAAACCAAGTTTACCAGAACACGTTCAACTGGCCGAAAATTTTGCCTAACGGGAATCCAGGGCCTCTTCCAGGCGGTGAAATGAGGAGCGGGAGTTCTATCTGGCATGACAATGTTTGGATCGGGCAGTATAATGCATCAAATCCGCTCCATACGGGACTGGCTGATTTTCGTCAGTTTGGAGCGGTAGGCTACGGTCTCTACCCTAGTCAGACCAATAATTCTTGGGGACAAGCAGATGGAGCTAATCCTTGGGATAATAACGCTGATCCGACGAATACCGCTCCCCCACTCTACACAGGGCTGGTAACGGCGGCCAGTAGCCCCGCTTGCATCAGGCCCCCTCCCTATAACAGCAGCAACACTTGCGGGGGTGGTATCACCAAAGCAATCGGAATTAACGTGCCGTTGCCATCTCCGTTACCGCAGGGATTGGAGATTCGATTGGATGCTACGGCGACCCCAGCGGCGACCCCAGCAGGGACTCCGTTTCAAAACGCTATTGGCCGTAGTGCCGGTTTCTTAAATGTGATTTCGTCCGACAGTACCAGTTCGATAATTAGTTATTACTTTTACAATAGCGGTGATCGCGGAGCGCCGCTTCTTTTTGGTGTTGGCGATACATTTAGCATCCGGCAGCTAAATGTAGGGCTGGATCAATGCGGACACGGAAAAGGCGATGTTGTAGTTGCGGGCCAAACCACTCCCCATAACCTCAATCAGCAACTAGAACCCTGTTATTCATGGAACAACGTGAACCTTGATGCGAACGGGGCACCGCTCGGGTTTAACTGCACTGTGGTTCCGACCATACATTCAGGAACGGACTACATTAACTATGGGACAAGCCCGCCACCCCCACTGCCAGGGCATTCAATTCCGAGTGACGTAGCGAACTTCTATAGCCTGGCAACAAATTGCGGAAGCCCCACTCCCGCGCCCGGCTGCGGTGCTTATACTGACGAATACCAATATCCACATCCTTTAAATGATGGACCCAGACCGCCGCCTCCGCCGAGTCCGACGCCGACACCAATAGCGGGAACGCCTAGTCCGACACCCACTGCAACGCCCACCCCAATTAAAACCCCGACTTCCACTCCGACTGCGACTTTCACTCCTACCCCAACCCCGTCAGCGACTTTCACTCCAACGCCCACCCCGACTTGTCCAGTCTTGGTTGCGCCATCGAATCTCAATTGTACAACGATCTCAACGACTCAGATCAATCTTTCATGGCAAAATAATTCCACCGCACAAGATAACATTTTCATATGGCGACGAACTGGCACTGCGTCCTTTGCCCAGATTGCTACTCAGGGCGGATCCACGACTACCTCTCAGGATACGCTACTTCAGCCTAACACGACATACGATTACGAAGTCCAAACGCATTCGGTTCTGTGTGGAGATTCCGCTTTGAGCAATATCGCCACCTGCACCACCGTGGCGCTACCTACTCCGACCGCCACGGCTACGTATACGCCAACTCCCACGCCTACATTTACTCCAACGCCAACGCCAAGTGCGACGCCAAGTGCGACGCCAACTGCCACGTTTACCCCTACGCCGACACCGACTTTTACGCCGACACCGACTCCCACTCCAACTGCTGCCTCGTTCGTCGGAGTAATCCTTTCCACGCAACCGACACATCTGGTCGGCTACTGGAAGTGCAATGAGACTAGTGGGACTACGCTCAGGGATTCTTCTGGCAACGCCAAGGATCTTAGCATTACAGGCGCGATTGGCACTAATTACTGGCTAGGAGAAACCGGGGAGCAAGGCGGCTGCTTCCGAACCGACGGGGTAACGGGCTACGCCTCTCGAAATGATTCTGTGATCCTGAGTCTCGATAATCAGGACTTCACTTTTTACGCGCTCGTCAATGGCGGCCTTGATTTTGCGAGTGGTGCTGCCGTCGGGATTAGTAATTCTGCTTCAGCTAGCAATCTCGTAAGAACGGGACAAGCTACGGGAGTTAGTGCTGCCTCGGGTTACGCTCGTGGAAATACCGGACAAATGCTCAATCCCATTAATGGCGGCGTAGCGTTCGATAATACATGGCATTCAATCACCTTCCGGCGAACCGGCGCGGTCTTTGACCTCTACGTTGATGGCGTCCGGCAAATCTCCTCGACTACGACTCTCACGGCAGCGAGCACATGTAACCGAACTTCACTAATGAAGAACCTGAGTAATGGTAGCAATCCTTTGGGCAAAGGCAGTATTCAGCACGCCGCAATCTGGAATAGTTCCTTACTGGATACTGAGATTGCTTCGATTCAGACAGCACGGAGCTTTAATCCTGCGCCGACACCAACGGCTACTCCTACTCCCACGCCAACCCCCGTTGCGACTCCTGCTGCTCCCAGCGGCCTAAGCGCTACCGGTACCGGGTGCCAGCAGATCACGCTTACGTGGACTAGAAATTCTACTAATGAGACCGGATTTAACATTCAGCGCAGCTCTGGAGGGTGTACTTCATTTCTGGCAGTTACTCAGACTGGGGCGGGTGTGACAACGTACGTGGATACTCCGCCTACCAGCGGCACTTTCTGCTATCAGGTGAACGCATTCAATGCCGGCGGAAATTCGGGTTTCACCAATCAGGCTTCCGCTACCACTCTCTCATGCGTGACGCCTAGTCCGACACCTACGGCAACTCCGAGCGCAACACCTAGTGCTACAGCAACGGCTACTGCTACGCCAACGCCCGCTGCACAGGTTCCCGGGCCCGTCCAGAGTTTACGCGTAATGAGCCAGGGTGGGACGACCAATTTACTGGTCTGGCAGCAAAACGATCCGAGTGACGCCGTCATTTATTATAATATTCAGCGGGCAAAAGGTGGAAGCAGTAGTTACCAGCAGATCGACACAGTTAATCCGCCTCTTCCCGGTGCGACTCCGTGGTACGATGCGACGCACAAGTTACAGGGCCGCAAGACCACATTCAGGGTCTCCGCTCACAATGTCACCGGGGACGGTCCACCGAGCTACAGCGTGACGATACAGAGATGAACGAAGAGCCTCCAAGAAAAAAGGGATTTTGGGAAAGCCTTCCCAGTCAAGGCACTGTTGCGTCCATTATGGCAATTACTCTGGGTGCTGCTTTAATCATAATTGCCATCACTACTGGCGCGGCACTGCTTCAGCAGAAGCATGAGATTTCGGGCGTCATTTCAGACATGTTTACAACTGTGCTGGGAGCAATCGTCGGCGCGCTCTCGGTATATGTTGGGATTAAGAAAAACGGAGAAAAGTGAGCAACGGAACCAGCCCTGGCATTCCGCAATACGGTCTTTCTTTAGTTCCGGACATCGATTTCGCGGTAAAAGATCCCGCCATGATCGAAGCGGAAGTGATTGCCGATTATCAGGCTGCGTTCCTCGCGCTGACCAATATAGCGAAAACGCTCGCGCCTGCCGATCCCGTCCGGCTGCATCTGCTCGCGGTATGCGATTGGCTGTCGCAGCAGCGTGTCATCATAGATTTCACTGGCAAAATGAACCTGCTCAAATACGCGCACGATTCGTATCTGGACAATCTGGCTGCGCTTTATGGTGATCGTGCTTTGCGTCTGGCAGCGGCTCCTGCGTCCTGCACGCTGCAATTCACGCTGGTCGTGGCGCTGGCTTTTAACGCCACGATTCCTGCCGGAACGCAATGTTCGGCTGGGAATTTTGCGTTTCAAACCATCATTGACTGTGTTATCCCCGCAGGACAACTAATCGGCACTGTCACGGGAACGGCTATTGTCCCAGGAACCGTTGGCAATGGGTATCTGCCTGGCCAGGTTAATTATCTCATCAACTGGAATCAGTCGTGGGCCATGACAGTTCAAAATATCGATACGTCTGTGAATGGCGTAGATCTCGAACCGGATGAACAATACCGTTTCCGAATCTGGCTCGCTATTGAAAGTTTTTCCACCTGCGGCCCGCACGATGCGTACGAGTTCTGGGCGCTCTCAGCCGATCCGTCAATCATTCAGGCGGTTGTTTATTCAGCGCCAGAGGTCGCAGGTGAAGTCTGGATTTATCCGCTTTGCACCAATGGCACGCTGCCCACTCCGGACATTATCAACAAGGTTCTTGCCACGTGCAGCGCGGATACGCGCCGTCCGGTTACCGATTATGTCAGCGTATTCGCGCCAACCGTTGTGCCATACACGGTCAATCTGGATTACTGGATTCTGAGCACGAATCAGGTGCTTCAGGCGACCATCGAAGCAAACGTGCAGCAGGCCGTTTTGAACTGGATCCAGTGGCAACGCAGTTACATCTCGCGCGACATCAACGGTGACGAACTCATCAAGCTATGCTTGGAAGCTGGCGCGAAACGGATCGTGATCAATCAGCCAACGCCTAATTTTCAGCCAATGGATTACTATCAGCTGCCAGTGTGCGATCCTGCGACACCTTCAGACCAAAATTTCACAGACGGTGCGTCCACGATCAGTAGCCCGACTTACACCAGCAATACGGCGCATTTTGCGCCGGGCGGGGCAGGGCTCTCAATCACGGGCACGAACATCCCGACAGGCACCACTATTGCGGCTGTAGTTAACGCTTCGACGGTTACGCTATCACAAAATGCTACTGCCACCGGAACGGGTCTAGCGTTTACGATCAAGAATCGTCCTAGTATGATCGTCACCTATCAAGGGCTGGAAGATGCTTAGGACTTGCAATAGCATGACCTTTTATCTTTCCTTCAAATCTATAATCGCGTATATTTCAGGCATGAGAGAACGCATAGATGAAACAGGGAAACGATACGGAAAATTGCTCGTGCTGGAATATGCTGGTAGAAGGGAGAACCAGCTTGGAGCCTTTTGGAAAGTTCGTTGTGACTGCGGTAAAATCAAGATCGTCAAAGGCTCCAGGCTGAGAATTGACGAAGCGCGATCTTGCGGCTGTGGTCATGGCTCAAAACCGCGCCACGGTCACACCGCTTTCGGCAAGCCACCTTCATCAACTTACCAGAAGTGGCAAAGCATGAAGCACCGATGCTTGAATCCAAATGGCACGAACTTCGCTGACTACGGCGGTCGCGGTATTAAGGTCTGCCGTCGATGGCTGAAGTTTGAAAACTTCTTGGCCGATATGGGCGAATGCCCGCTCGGACTCTCTCTTCATCGCATCGACAATGATGGCGATTACAAGCCGAATAACTGCCGATGGGCAACACGGGAAGAACAAAGACGTAATCAGCGGCGACCGTGGAGAAACCGCGATGTCGATAAGCTGCTAAAGGAACTTGGCAGATGAGCACCACACTGCGCGGCTCGCGACTGATTGATTTATGCACGACGAGTATTTCTTATGATGCGCAGGTGCAAGCTGCTTGTCAGGCCTTTGACTACCAGTGTTATCAGATCATCGACGACACGGGACAAGTCGTTTTCATCCCGAACATTATGGGCCTGACAGATTCGAATCTCGTGGACATTCTTGCATGGCAGTTTCATGTCGATTTCTACGATGCCACGCAAAGTCTGGATTTTCGCAAACAGCTTGTTCAGATATCGATTGAGTGGCACATGCGAAAAGGCACCGTGTCGCTATTGCAAGAGGTGCTCGACACGTTTTGGCCGGGCGGCGCAACGTTGCAGGAGTGGTATGAATATGACGATCCGCTGCCGCCTAATTACCCAATAGACGACCCGTTAACGCTTCGTCTGACTTTTACAGGCACATCAGTGAGCGTGCCAACGAATAAGTTTACGATTAACGCGCACGGTCTGAACAATAACGACATGATCCAGTTTGAAACGACCACGGGAAGCGTCCTACCAACGCCTCTTAGTTCTGGATTATACTATTATGTCATCAACTCACTGACAAATTCGTTTCAGGTCAGTTTAACCTCAAGCGGTGCGCCCGTCGTGTTGACGAGCGTTGGCACTGGCACGAATCAAATCTGGAAAGGCGCAGGCTCGTGGCATGACCGTTATCGGTTCAGAGCGTTCATGGACGCGAACATCATCACTTCGAGCGACCAAATCCTCGCACTTGATTTGATAAACGCCTACAAGCCTGTGAGCCGCTGGTTCGACGGCTGGATCAGAGCAACAGTCACGCAGTGCAACATAGGTTGGTATGGCGCGATGTTGCAGTTTTTCTACCGTGAAAGCGAAACGCCAACGAATTACCCTTAAGTTTTGAAAATGATATGAGCCTATCCCAACAAGAATTCTGCAACAGTGGTAAAACAATGCTTGGTCGTGCGCAAGCAGGCGAAGTTTTGAACTTTAACAGCATTGTCATTGGGAGTGGCGTCGCATCTATGCCATCTGATTTGTGGCCGTTAACACAGTTGCTTAGCCAGCAGATGTCAATCAACATCAGTTCACAGCGCAACCTGGGCAATGGCGTCCTGCTCGTTGAAGGCAATTTCACTAGTAATACCGCGCCACATCCGTTTTACCTGCACGAGATAGGCGTGCTCGCGGCAATCGGAACTGAGACGCCACAGCTTTACTCGGTTGCTAACGCCTATACGGATCCACCGGCCTTCATCGATCCAACAACGCCTACAGTTCAGGCTTTCAAGATCAAGCTGATCATCGACCGTGTGCCGACAAGTAATATCACCGTGACAATCGGGCCGAGTGAGGCGGTCATTTTCCAGAATCTGGGTACCGGCCATGTCGTAGCTAAGAACGTCGTCGGCAACATTCTGAATTACAAAACACTTGTTGCGGGTCCGCAAATCTCAATCACTGAAGACACCGCGCAAACGATGATCACTATTGGCCAATCGCAACTTGTGCAGAACTTTGACCTTTACGTGCCGACGAATCATCCGCGCGCGCCTAATCCAAGCGTGGCGTTTCCATCGGTTCAAGCCGCGCATGATTACTTGTTGCAATGGGTAATTCCGCCGTCTGTTACTGCGACGATTCATGTTTGGAGTGGGACTTATAGCGCTGCTCCAATAAACTTTAGTCATCCAAATTCGCAGCAAATTATCCTTATTGGCGAGCCGCGCGTTGATGTTGCCGTGTCGCAAATTGCTTACCTTGACCCGACACACAAGAACGTGACTGTTGCGAGTGCCCTTGGTCTGTTTGTTGGGCAGAGCGTTTACTTGACTGGCTGCCTCGCTGGATGGGCCGGTGGCGCTACCATTACCGCCATCGCGGGCAATGTGGTGACGTTGAATGTATTCAAGGGAGATGTGCGCCCTAATTTCACCACGCTCGACACGGGAACAGGTCGTCGGCTAAGTTATTTTCCGACTGTGTTGCAATGCAGTGACACAACACAATCAAACGATGCAATTACTTTTTTCTATGGGATGAACACCGTTCAAAGTATCACAGTGGTGGGCGGCAGATATGGCATGTGGTGCTCGTTACAAGGCACTCTTATTGACGTTATGCTGACGTCCGGTTTTGGCGGCATATTTTGCGATGGCAATGTTTCCGCGCTTGGTGAATTTGTGGTTTGCAATTCACAGGTAGCCATCCAGGGTGTGGCGGGAGATTTTCAAGCATTCGGCCCGTCTGGCTCGCATAGTACGCTATTGATAAACGGATGCGCCAACGGTCTTTATATGAACAATGCCTCGATTGGCGCTCTCACTGCTGATAACTCCGACTCAAGAGTTTATATTGCACATTGTGATAACGGAATTACTTGCTGGACTGGTTCGGTGAATGCTGGTTGCGTTTTTGCGAGCACCAATGATTACTTTATTGATTGTGAGTTAAACGGGACTGTGAAAATTATCAACAACACGTCTGCGGTGCCTACACAAGGCAAGCTCGATAATAACGGATTGGATATTTACTGCGCGCAAGGGTCGTATGTCACCTATTCTTACGGCACAAATCCGAGACCTAGCTGTTCACCCGCAGCCGACATCGTTGGCAATCAGAATAGCTACATCCATTTAGCCGCCTGACCAGTGAAAGTTCAAAGACTACGATGATAAAGAAGCAGCGATTCCCAAGGTCACTGTTCCGGCACTTCGCGGTAAAAATCGCCTGCGTCTTTGAGCGGTGGTCCCCAATGTGATGTTTGGTAATGCCTCGTTCATAGCCATTAAACCGCGATCTTGCCGGAGATGAGCCGGGGCAAAAGTTTGTCGCGGCAGGCTGTCAGCTTTTGCTGAACAAAATACATGCTGACAATCGCGTCCAAAATCGGTCGTGCTATCGCCTCGAACTTTTCCAACAATTTGTCATCGGGACGCAGCAATTTCATCCGCTCCATTGCCTTGTTCCAAACCGCATATGGCCGGTCTGCGCCGTTGCAGATAAGTGAGGCGTAATCAACGGTCGTCGGTTGAAATAGCGTCAAGAATAGCCACGACCACGCATTAGCGATTTTCGGGCGAATCACAAAGCAGGTTGTTCGCGTGATGCCGGGAAACGGGGCGATGGCAACCTTGTGTTGGTAGGGACGCATTGCACCAAAAAGAAAATCATTCTTCTCAAATGTAACTAAACTACTTTGCGCCTCGGTGTAATCCGCATGACCCGCTGGCAGCATCTGTTTCGTGTTCAGCAAATCCAGTGGCAGGTAAAAACGCTCGGCGAGGTGCGCGCCTGGTTCGAGGC
>Ga0182034_10001395_pt1 | contig 11837 bp, 9 predicted proteins | sample flu12Cox44000172_FD_125972 | JGI IMG/M metagenome (GOLD analysis project Ga0182034, IMG submission 125972) | Lab enrichment of tropical soil microbial communities from Luquillo Experimental Forest, Puerto Rico - flux4day.12C.oxic.44.000.172 | ecosystem: Environmental > Terrestrial > Soil >... | reverse complement strand
GTCGACGCCAACTGTCATCTATTTGTAGCAGGAAGGGCGCGGGTTTTCAATTGAAAGGATAACCGCAGAGCGGTTAGGAGATGCCGACGGCCACCTCGCAAATCGTTTCGCAACTCCAGCGCTCCATCGGGCGAGCCATTTTCGGCAAGGAAGAGGCCATCCAGCTTGCGCTCATCACGCTGCTCGCGCGGGGCCACTTGCTTATCGAAGATGTGCCGGGCGTCGGCAAGACCACGCTGGCTCAGGCCCTTGCCAAATCTTTCCATTGCAGCTTCCAGCGCATTCAATTTACTTCGGATTTGCTTCCGAGCGACGTGCTTGGCGTCAGCGTCTACAATCCCGAGAACCGCGAGTTTGAATTCCGCCCGGGACCGATTTTTGCCAACGTCGTGCTCGCCGATGAAATCAACCGCACCACCCCGCGTACGCAGTCCGCGCTCCTCGAGGCCATGAACGAAGCGCAAGTCAGTATGGACGGCAAAACGCAACCGCTCCCCCAGCCGTTCTTCGTTGTCGCCACGCAAAATCCCGTGGAGCACCACGGCACTTACCCGTTGCCGGAATCCCAGCTTGACCGCTTTCTGATGCGCATCAAGATGGGTTACCCGTCGCACGAAACCGAGCGCGAAATCTTGCGCAACCGCATCGGCGCCGATCCGCTGCAAGCGCTCGAGCCGGTTGCCGACTTGAGCGAAGTACTGGCCATGCAGGAAGCGGTCAACCATATCAAGGTCGACCCGAGCCTGCACGATTACGCTCTCGAGATTGTCAATCGCACGCGCAAGACCGAGCAGCTCGCTCTCGGAGTGAGCCCTCGCGGTACGCTCATGCTGCAGCGCGCCGCGCAGGCCCGCGCGTTCCTCGATGGGCGCGACTACTGTCTGCCGGATGATTTCAAGCAGCTGGCGGTCCCGGTCTTCGCGCATCGCGTGGTGGCCAGCTCGCGCCACGCGTCGTTGCAGAAGAAGTCTGAAACCACCGAGTCGGTTCTGCGCGAAATTGTGGAGTCCGTTTCCGTGCCGCTGTGAAGTTAGGTCCGGACAAACAAGGCTCAGTTATTTTGACAACCGTGTCCTTCCAAGCAAAGACTCCTGAAATCCCGGGGCTGCCTCGAGAAATGCATTCTGCCCGCTCGACTTTCGCTCGACTCGTAGCCAGGGCCGACCGCCCCGGCGTTCGGGCGTTTTTCCTCTCCATGGCCGCGCTTTCCGGGGCGCTGCTTCTGGCGCTCTATTCGAGCGCCGCCGCGGAACTTGGGCAGCTCGTTCTTGCCAGCACTTCGGCGCTAGTGGCGCTGGCCATTGCAGGATGGGTGGCGGTGACGCTGGTGCCCACGCTGGCGCGACGCACCCCGCTGCGCTGGATCGGCCACAAAATCGAGTACAAGATTTCCCGCGAAGGCTGGATCTATTTCGGCGTACTCTCGCTCGTGGCGCTTGCCGCCCTGAACACCGGCAATAATTTGCTTTTCCTGATCCTCGCGAGCCTTATCGCTCTGATTCTTATGTCCGGGATTCTGTCTTCCATCAGCCTCTCCGGCATCGAAATGAGGCTGGTCCTTCCGGAACATATTTTTGCCAAGCAACCAGTCCGCGGGCTGGTCGAACTCGCAAATCAAAAACTCACGCTGCCCTCTTTTTCTCTGCGCGTTGAAGCTGTCTCGGAAAAAGGGGCGCCGGTCTCGGCAATTCTGGAGAAGCCGGTGTACTTTCCGTATCTCCGCAAGCAGGATCGCCTCCAGCAAGTCGTTCCGATGAAATTTCCGCGGCGCGGCGTTTACCACCAGGATGCTTTTCGCATCGTTACGCGCTTTCCCTTTGGGTTTCTGCAAAAAGCGCGGCGGGTTAACCTCAAAACCGAAGCGCTGGTCTATCCTTCGGTGGACCCGACAACGGAATACCGAGACGTTTTGCCCGTGCTGCAAGGCGCGGTCGAGACCGTCACCAAGGGGCGTGGCCAGGATCTGTATGGCGTGCGCGATTACGTTCACACGGACAGCGCTCGGCTGGTACACTGGAAAGCAACGGCGCGTTCCGGGTCGTTGATGGTCCGGGAATTCACCCGCGAAGAAGATTCTCGCGTCCTGCTGGTGCTCGATCCTCATTCGGCGGCGGCAACGGAAAAATCCTCGCCCGACCCGCCGTCAACAATCCTCAACGACCGCTTCGAGCGCGCCGTTGCTCTTTGCGCGAACATCGCATGGCATTTTTATCAAGCCAATACGATGCTGCAATTCCGCAGCCTGGACTTCGATACGCCCCTGGCGCCGGCGGACAAACACATTTTCGACATTCTTCGGCACCTTGCCGTCGTACAGCCGCTCCCGCTCGATCCCGAGCAAAAACTCATCGCCGAGCTCGCCGCATCACCGGAACTGTTCAAAATCATCGTCACCAGCCAGCCGCGGGGCTTCTTCCCCCACTCCGTCTGGAGTTCTTCCTTCATCGTCTTCCTCGAGGAGGAAGAGCGCTAGATCGAAGAGATATTTGCGTAAATCCCTCGCCAAGTGTGCGAGAATCGCGACGCGCCATGCTCACCGGACAAGACCTCGCCGCATTCCGCAAAAGCCTGCTTGCCTGGTTTCGCCATTTCCGGCGCGACCTGCCCTGGCGCCGCACGCGCGACCCGTATCGCGTGTGGCTCTCGGAAATCATGCTGCAGCAAACGCGTGTCGCGGCAGTGGTTCCTTATTACGAACGGTTTCTGGAACGCTTCCCTGATCTCCAGGCGCTGGCCGCTGCACCGGAACAAGAAGTGCTGCGGCGATGGTCCGGCCTTGGCTATTACCGCCGCGCGCGCAACCTGCAGAAGGCCGCGCGGCAAATCGTTCGAGAACACGGAGGCGAATTTCCGTCGCGACGGGAAGCGGTGCTGGGACTACGGGGAGTCGGCAATTACACAGCTGCGGCGATTTTGAGCATCGCGTTCGAGAAAGAACATGCTGTTCTGGACGGCAACGTCGCACGCGTGCTGGCGCGTCTTGGGGCTGTTAAAGGAGATTTGCGCGCCCGGCTGCGCTGGCAGAGGTTACAGAACTGCGCGGACGCCTATCTGGACAGAACATCACCCGGCGATTGGAACCAGGCCATGATGGAGCTCGGCGCCACGCTCTGTGCGCCAAAATCGCCGCAATGCCTTCTCTGCCCCGTTGCGCAATTCTGCGAAGGGCGTAAGCAGGGCATCGCGGATCTTCTCCCGGAAAAGCGGAAGAAACGGGCAACCGTCCAGATTCATCTGGCAGCGGCAGTTTTTGCCGATGAACGCGGCCAGACGCTTCTGCTACCTCCGCCCTACGAGCGAAACTCCGAACGGCCTGAGGATGATATTCCGACGCTCACTTCCAACCTGTGGCATTTTCCGACCGTCTCGGTCCACGGCGATCCCGTCGCGAAACTGCGCAGTCATCTGCAAAAGCTGCAAATTCAAAATCAGAAGGGGCATTTCGAGTTCGTCCGAGTGGACAAGGTGCAGCACACCGTGACCTACCGCTCGGTCACCGTGGAGCCATTTCGCATCCGCGTGAGGAAACTTCCCCTGATCAAGGGCGCGGAGAGCGTTCCGCTCGGCGAGATCACTCTGCTTCCCGTTTCCAACTTGACGCGGAAGGTGGCGCGGGCAGCGCTCGCGGCCGCTTCAGAGTAGAGGCGTCCCTGCGGTGTTTGAGAGCTCCGAAGGCAGATTCTCTGCTCGGTGCGGCACCGCGGACTTCCTGCGCATTCTGCTCATCGATTATCCGTTTGGGTGTTTTCTCCGTCAAGCAAAGCAGCGGCCACGACTGCCGGTGTTAGGATAAGAAATCGGCAATGGCTACCGCCGCAAATCCGGATCGACAAGCGTGGCCCGCGGAGCGTTTCTTCCGCGCCTCGCTCTCCTTGCTCGTTCTGAGTTCCATCCTTACATTGGCAAGCACCGACAAACTCGATGGGTTCACTTCGTTGGTTGCCCCGCTCGCTGCGCTGTATAAAGGCTACCGCTGGTGGCACGGGCTGCCTGCCGAGCTTTCCCACCGCGCCGCCACCTGGTGCCTGGTGGCATATCTCGGCTTCTTCCCCGTGGACGCCATGTTTCTGTCGCGCTTTTTTCTTGCCAGCTCCTCGAGTCCGCCGCTTTTCGTTCTGCTGCTGGCGGTTGTGCATTTCCTGATCTTCGCCATGTTGATCCGCTTTTACAGCGCGGCGTCGGATCGCGACGCGCTTTTTCTCAGCATGCTGGCTTTTGCCGCGATTCTGGCGGCCGCGATTCTGACCGTCGACACGCTCTTCTTGACCCTGTTTTTCTTCTTCCTTCTGTCCGCAGTTTCCACGCTTATCGGTATGGAATTGCGCCGCGGAGCCATGGGCGCCGTTTCGCCGGCCCCGGTGCGTCGGGAAACAGAACGGCACCTCAATCGGGCTTTAAGCCTTGCGGCTCTCAGCGTGGCCGTGGGCGCCATTCTTCTGGGAGGCGCGTTTTTCTTCTTCTTTCCGCGATTCAACGCCGGGTATCTGGGACGCGTCAGCTTCAGTCCGTCGCTTATGACCGGTTTCACCGAGGACGTTGAGCTGGGGCAGATTGGAGAAATCAAGAAGAGCTCGGCATTGGTCATGCGAGTCGAGACCGGCAAGCCGATCGGATACGAATGGCTGCGGTGGCGAGGCGTCGCACTGGCCACGTTTGACGGAAAACGCTGGAGTTCCGGCGCGGTCAGCGCAAAAAGACTTGAGCCAGGCGCGGATGGCTGGATTCACTCGCCGCAAACCGCAAAGAAGGAGAACACCCTGGGACAGGCGGTCCGCTACACGGTTTTCCTCGAGCCAGTAGCCACGGATGCGATTTTTGTTCCGGGAAGATTCCTATCGCTACAAGGAAACTTCAGCGGCGGAGCGGCAAATTCGTTTGCCGCATTGCAGCGGAACTATCTTGTTACCGACACTACCGATACGCTGAAGAACCCATTTCGCAACTTCGCCTCCATACGATACTTCGGTATTTCGCGTTTGCCGCCGCGTGATGTGGCGAAACTCCGCGCCGCTCCCATGGTCTACTCGAATGACATTGCTTCAACCTATTTACAGCTTCCGGCGAGGCTTGACCGGCGCATTCCGGAATTGGCGCGCGAAATCACAAAAAATTCTCGGACCCCCTTCGACAAGGCTCTGCGCATCGAGAGCTACTTGCGGACCAGCTACGCCTATACGCTGAACCTGACCGGAAAGCCAGGCCAGGATCCCCTCGCGCACTTCCTTTTCGAGGCACGCGCGGGGCACTGCGAATATTTTGCGTCGGCCATGGCCATCATGCTTCGCACGCTGGGCATTGCTTCGCGCGAAGTGAATGGGTTCCTTCCTGGGGAATACAATGACCTGGCCGGCGACTACATTGTGCGGGCGAGCGATGCGCATAGCTGGGTGGAGGTGTACTTCCCCGGAGAAGGCTGGCAAGTTTTCGATCCGACGCCTTCCAATATCGAAAATGGAAACGGATTTTTGGCGCGGCTGGGTCTGTACATCGATTGGCTGCAGATCACCTGGAATGAATGGGTGATTGGTTACGACTTCGCACACCAGGTGGCGCTGGCGCAAAGCCTGCAGCGCAGTTCGCGGAATTGGGGCGAATCGGCGCGCGCGTGGTTCGAGCAGAAGCAACAGGAAGGAAAGCGCTGGCTGCAATCGTGGCAGATCCGGCATGGCGCGCTGGGCTACCTGCTGCCGGCGGCGCTGGTGCTGCTGCTCCTGGCTTTACGCTACAAGGTGCCCTCCGAACTGGCTCGGCGGGTTCGCCTGTTCCTTCGCATCCACGCGGCCAAGTCCGGGAGCTCGGATCCAAAACTCGCTTCGAAGCTCTATGGCGAATTGCTGAGAATTCTGGCGCGGCGCGGATTATTGCGGGAGGAAACGCAGACACCTCTCGAGTTTGCCGCAGCCGTGAACGTGCCGCAGCTTGCTCCAGCGGTCGAGGAATTCACACAGCTTTATGTCGACGCGCGTTTCGGCGGCGCGCCATGTGATACCACGCGGCTAGGGCAACTGCTCGAGCAGGTTCGCGCAGCTTTGCGCGGGCGACCAAACGCCTCCAACTAATCCTCGATTGGCTCACCAACACCGAGCAGTCTAAGGCCTCGGTCACTACAAGCGCATGCTAGAATCAGAAGGAATCGCCGGAGGGGCTTTTTCCCGCTTATGACCAAGGTTGGATTTGTGAGTCTGGGATGCCCAAAGAACCTCGTCGACAGCGAGGTGATGATGGGCATACTTGCGCGGGACGGGTGCGAACTGACGCCGCGGGCCGAGGAAGCGGAAGTGTTGGTGGTCAATACGTGCAGCTTTATCGAAGCCGCGCAAAAGGAGTCGGTGGACGCCATCCTGGAGATGGCCGAGCACAAGAAATTTGGCGCGGCGAAGAAACTGATTGTGGCGGGCTGTTTGGTGGAGCGTTACCGCGAGCAGATTTTGGAGCAAGTGCCGGAAGTGGACGCAGTCGTGGGGACCGGCGAAGTGGAGCGAATCCTCGAAGCAGTACACGGCGATTTGCGCATGCTGCCGGCCGAGCCGCCAATGTTTTTATACCACGACTTCACACCGCGCATGGTGACGACGCCGAAGCACACGGCGTACCTCAAGATCGCGGAAGGCTGCGATCACCCTTGCACGTTCTGCATCATCCCGGAGCTGCGCGGGAAGTTCCGCAGCCGCCGGTTCGAGTCGGTGGTGCGCGAGGCGGAAAATCTGGCCGCGGCGGGCGCGCGGGAAATCACGCTAATCGGGCAGGACACGACCTCTTACGGCGAAGACCTGGGCCTGCGCGACGGCCTGGCGCAATTGCTTGCGAAACTTGCTCAAGTAAGAGATTTGCTTTGGGTGCGCTTCCTCTATGCCTATCCCAATCGCATAACGCAAGAATTGCTGGACACGATCGCGGCGCATCCGCGGCTGGCCAATTACATTGATATGCCTCTGCAACACGCAAGCCGGAAAGTGCTGGCGCGCATGAAGCGCGGCGCGAATGGCGACGCCTTCCTCGATTTGCTGGAGCGCATGCGAAAGACCATTCCCGGCGTGTCGCTGCGGACTTCTTTTATCGTTGGGTTTCCCGGCGAGACGGAAGCGGACTTTCGAGAGCTGTGCGATTTCGTAAAGGCTGCGAAGCTGGACTGGATGGGCGTGTTCGAATACTCGGACGTGGATCATGCGAAAAGCTATGCGCTCGATGAGAAGGTGGATGCCGAGACGATTGCTGACCGGCGAGACCGGTTGATGGCCTTGCAAAAGAGAATTTCCAAAGAGAGTTTGAAGGCGAAGTACCGCAGGGTGAAGAACGAGACATTTTTGGCGCTGGTCGAGGGGCCGTCGAAAGAGAATCCCATGGTGTGGGAAGCGCGGCTGGAGGGAATGGCGCCCGAAATTGACGGCAAGCTGTACTTGACGGACATCGAGTTGCCTGGCGGCGATGTTGCCGAGGCGGGCGACGCGGTGCGGGTCGAGATCACCAAGTCCGAGGCGTACGACTTGATCGGGCGCGCCGTGGAAATTCTGCCACGGCCGGCGGAACGGGCGGTCGCGAACGTCCCGTTTATCGCAGCGGTTCCCGCCGAAGGGAAACCACACAGGATTGCTACGGGAGCGCCGCTGCGGGTGCTCGGGTAAGCTTTCAACGAGCAGGTGCCCGAGAAGAGCCAGCAGCACATCCGGCCGCGAAGTCTGTTACGCTTCGGGAAAGACCGAAGCGAGATTTCTTGCTTCGCGCGATATCCGACAGGCAGCACGCCATGAAACATAGATGCCCGATTTGCAAAGCGGAGACGGACTCGACAATACACAAGGATTTTCCGTTCTGCAGCGAGCGCTGCCGGATACAGGACCTCGGCAACTGGGCCAGCGAGAAGTACGTTGTGTCCGACGCGATTTTTGACGAGGAGGAAACGGCGGAAGGCGAGCGGAAGACCATTCTACTCGATCTCGACAAACCCGATGACCGCGAATCCTAGCGCCGCGTCCGTATTGGAGGCGTCAGGCAAGAAGCCCCGCCTGGCTTTGCTTTTCGCGACCGTGTTCGGAATCGGTTACATCCGAAAGGCGCCGGGGACATTTGGATCGCTTGCCGGCGTGGTGATCGCTTTTCTCTCCGCCATTTTCTTTCTGCATCCCCGGTCGATACGCGATTTGTTTTCCCTGCACCCGCTGGCCGATGCGATTCTGAGAGAAAACCTCTTCCGGGCGCCAAGCATGAACATCCACAATGCGCCGCTCGCCATTCCGCTCTTCCTTACCGCCATACTTTTCCTGCTGCTTTCTGTTCTCGGCGTGTGGAGCGCCTCGCGCGTGGCTTCTTATACGTCGAGCGAGGATCCCCAGCAGGTGGTGATCGACGAAGTGGCGGGCCAGCACCTGACACTTCTGCTGCCGCTCGTTCCCTTCGCCTTGCCTCACCTGACCGCGCACTTTGATTTTTCGCAATACGCGATTTTTTTCGCCTTGAGCCTCGCCAACTGGAAATACCTGCTCGCGGGTCTTATACTTTTTCGAGTGTTCGACATCTGGAAGCCGTGGCCCATTCGCCGACTGGAGAAGCTCGGCGGCGGCTGGGGCATCATGGCGGACGACTGGATGGCGGGGCTGTACGCCGCAATCCTTCTGCGCGTCGCCCTGTACTTCGGCCTTCTGACGGTTCACATTGGTTGGGTATGAAATTCGGCTTCGGTTCCTCGGCTGAAAAGAACGGCATTCCACACATTGAGAGAGTTGCGCCCGCAGCCGCTATCCCCGGCGGGGAGATTACTATTCACGGACGCGGATTCGTGTCGCGGGCGCAGGCTCGCCCCGTGGTGCACTTTGGTGATGCCGAGGCGAGCCTGTCGCTGGCCAGCGACAATCGCTTGATCGCAAGGGTCCCGGAAGGTGCGAACGGTGGAACGGTGCGTGTCGCATCCGACGGACATGAAAGCCCGCCGCATCCGGTGCATATCGGCATCCAAATCGCCGACAATCTGCATCCGGTGACCAACCCCGCGGTGGATCACCAGGGCAATATTTACGTAACCTTCTCCGGGCCGCGGGGGCAGCGCGTTCCCGTTTCCCTGTACAAAATCACCGCGAACTACGACGTCAAGCCGTTCCTTACTTCGCTCATGAATCCCACGGGCTTAGCCCTCGACCGCGAAGGAAGTCTTTTCGTTTCCTGCAGAAACGATGGGACCATTCACCGCGTTACCCCCGACGGCCGCGCCGAGCAGTGGATCGAAGGAATGGGCATTGCGACAGGCATGGCCTTCGATCGCGCGGAGAATCTGTACGTGGGAGACCGCAGCGGAACAATCTTCAAGATCAGCCCCTCGCGCGAGATCTTCGTTTTTGCGACGCTGGAACCTTCGGTGGCCGCGTACCACCTGGCCTTTAACCCCAACGGCGACCTGTACGTGTCGGGACCGACGACCTCCAGCTTTGACCGCATCTACCGCATCACGCCGGGCGGCGATGTCAGCGTGTTCTTCCGCGGGCTCGGCCGACCGCAAGGACTGGCGTTTGATCGGGATGGAAACTTGTTTGTCGCGGCGTCCTACCGCGGCTGGCGAGGCATCGTGCGCATCAATGCTCAATCGCATGCCGACATCGCGCTAAGCGGGTCGGGACTGGTCGGTATGGCGCTGCAATCCTCCGGGCGTGCGATTTTGGCAACCACGGGCGCGCTTTTCACGCTGGATTGGGACGTGCGCGGCCTGCCGCTCGTTGGATTATCGAACTGACGCCCCCCGGCTAAGTGGTATTGGATGACGCTTGCCTGATCATTTCTGAGAGCAACCTTGTAGATCTCGGGCCCGAGTTTTACTCCGGTCCGGTCGAGAGGTTACCGATCGACCGAGAAGTATGCCGGCAGCTAGAACCGCAGTCTTACTGTTCCTTTCCTCTTAAAAGAGAGCTTTTGTGTCTTTTGCCCTGCCCCGCAGCGTACGAACCTACGATGAACCCAACTGTTAATCATTCGGTGAAAGTCCTGCGGGAAATACCGGGAGGCTCTCTTCGCGTGAGTGGACAGGCAAGGGCCGATATCCGTTGCGGGTGCGGACGTGATACTTTTTCAATTGTTCTCCGACAAGTTTAACATTGATACTGCGCCAGCCGTGGTTGGGATTCGGTGCTGGATAGTAGCTGACCGAGTAAAGATGTCCCAAATCGTTGCGGATCGACGCAAAGGCCTTTTTTTCGTCTCTCCAATTTTTCGCAAAATAGGCTTTGCCGCCCGTCGCCGCGCTCATGCGTTCAAAAACTGCCGTCGAGACAGGTTCGAGCCTAGCTTCAGTCGTACTGACCATGTAGACGGGAATGCCGGCAGATTGAGCTAATTCAGCAACATCCTCTGGAGGCACCACGCTGGCATTGTCGGGGCCGTTGGAGAACACCACGACCACTTTTCTACCCGGATAGCGGGCTCCGTCCTTGATTGTGAGCAGCAAGCAGTTGTACAGTGCCGCGTCATCTCCGGCCACTGTACTACGCACGCCGCGTAGGACCTGACCTCGGTCGGTGGTTAAAGGAGCGGCGCGAGAGAGGTTTCGACTGTAAGAATAAAACGCCACTCTGTTCACCGTTTCTAGCGACCGGATGAAATCGGATATGGCGTCCTGCGCGAAGACGAAACCGCGGTACATATAGTTGCTGGTGTCAAACAAGATGAAAACGTCGGCGCCGGCCAAAGCCTCATTAAGGCTGGACGCTGCCTTCCCGCCTTGACCATCGGTTTGTGCTGAGGTGTTGTCGCTCGAGTCTGGCTTGTCTTCGTCAGGCATTTCCACCAATCTGCGCGTGGGTCCGTCGCCTTCTTCAAATGTTGCGATTTTCTCGGCAATACCGTCCTCGGTGATGGCAAAGTCAGCGGGCTGAAGGTCCGTTATGTAGTTGCCTTTATTGTCCGTGACGGCGACGTTCAACTGCACGAGCTCGACAACGACTCGTAGGGGAGCACCGGTTTGCCTTTGCTGGGCACTCGTTTCATTCCTGGAACTAGATGCGAGAATGACGGAAAGAGCGGCAGCTAAGGCTAGCTGTTTACGCATTGTTTTTTCCTGCCTGTACCGGCCGTAAGGGGCCAGCGGTCAAATGCGCACTTAGGGCGGAGAAATAACCCCACTGTTGAGCAGTGAGGCCATCTTGCCGTTTCGAAACTCGTCGCCAGTTTCTCGCGCGGCGCGCCACAGTGCCGGCCAATCTTCAATGTCGGTGGCGAAAATCTTTTCAACCATGCGGCGAGTCAGCTGGGGAATAAGACGAGTTAACATTACCGGGGAGTAGCCCATTTCGTCGGCCAAGCGGACCCAGTACAGGTTGGTGGAATCCCATGACTCGGCTAGGAGACGGCTAGAGTAACCAGCGTAAGCAGGGATGGGCTCGAGATTCAGCAAGTCGCAGCGGTAGCTCTGTTCTAAAATGGTATGCGGTACACCGAAGTCGCGAGACAAGCGCTCCCAGTTGACTTCCTCGGGATAGCGATGGGAGAGACTCTCTAGCTCTGTGCCAGCCGGTCCGAAAGAGTCGGTCCCTTCGGGGAATCTTCGGCGATATTCAGCCGCGAGATAAAACGTGTCGGCCGGCAGCAATTCAGGCAGCCTCTCCGCCAAACGATTCGCACGCAGCGCTTGCTCGAGGCGCTCCGCGGTTCGCGGAGCCATGCGATCATCGAGAATGATCATTACTTTCTGCCGCAGATCTTCATTCTGCGCAGCGGCAGTCAGCAATTCCTCACCCGTTTGCTGATAAAGCGCGACGGCGTGCAGCTCATTTCGCGTCACCTTCCACCATCTCGGTACGATAGCGCTAGTCAGAAGGCTGGGCGCTACTTCGTCCCAGGTGAGAGCCTGCACGTTTTCG